>JFJP01005361.1_pt1 | contig 28586 bp, 26 predicted proteins | sample 431651 | NCBI WGS metagenome assembly JFJP01 (sample SAMN02602958, study PRJNA72255) | Microbial mat metagenome, whole genome shotgun sequencing project. | biome: fresh water; feature: sink hole; material: water; isolation source: purple microbial (photo- and chemosynthetic) mats found in... | reverse complement strand
CCTCGGTACCCACATCTTCACCTTTGATGTAAATCTGGATACGCCCGCTGCTGTCTTGCAGCGTGGCAAAGCTGGCTTTGCCCATGACGCGTTTGAGCATCATGCGCCCGGCCACCTTGGCTTTTGCGCTTTGTTCAATCAAGCCCTCGGGTGTTTGCCCGGCATGGGCGGTAAACAGGTCAGCGGCATGATCGGACGGTTTAAAGTCGTTCGGAAAGGCGACGCCTTTGCCGTCGGCCTGTGACTGGCGCAGGGCTTTGAGTTTTTCACGGCGCTCCAGCATCAACTGGTTGTCATCCTGGGGTGCGGCGGCGATGATGGGGTCAGACATTTGGGGCAATCAGTAAGCTCAATGAGGTGAGGCGCGGTTAACTTTTGCAGTGGCAGGGCCATGGCCTTGCGCTTGGGCTGGCATCCGGCCAAACCCGGCATTTTAAAGGGCCGTGCTGTCGCTATGATTCACGCGTCAGTTTCAACTCCCCCTACTTTCATGCTGTACCAAATTTTTTCCTTGTTGCTTGAGGTTGTTATTGGGTTTCTGAGCGGTGTCTGCCTGTTACGCCTGTATATGCAATACCAGCGGATACCCATGTCAGCACGCTCGGGTAACCCGCTGGGCCGGTTTGTGTTTGCCGTGACCGACTGGATTGTGTTGCCGCTGCGCCGGGTGCTGCCGTCCATTGGCGCACTTGACACCGCCAGCCTGGTGGCGGCTTATTTGCTGCAACTGACGGAGTTTGGCTTGTTATGGTTGCTGGCCGGCGGCGCGGGTGGCCTGTACGCGGTGCCGATTCTGGCGGGCTTTGGCGTGCTGCGCCTGGCGATTTCCGGCATGACGGGTGCGGTGATTGTGTATGCCGTGTTGTCTTGGGTGTCGACGCAGTCGCCCATGGCCGATGTGATCGAGCGGCTGGTGGCCCCGCCGCTGACACCGATTCGCCGCATGGTCCCGTTGGTAGGCGGGATTGATTTGTCACCGCTGGTGCTGTTGGTCATCCTGCAAATCGCCGCGATTGTGCTGGGGCATCTGCAGGCCTCTGCATTACTGATGTTTTGAGGCTGGACCAACTTTCACGGCGAAGGCGAACACACCGACGCATGAAATATTTGCACGCTGCAGTTCCGCCGTCATCGCGGGTATTTCACGTTAAACCTGCATGGCTACTTCAATCACGCTGCGGAGTTCTCCGGTATCAAACGGCTTGGTGATGTAGCCTGCGGGTTCGATCGCTTCAGCGCGGGCACGATTGGCGGCGGTGTCAAAAGCGCTCAGAAAAACAATCTTTGTGCCCAACTGTGATCGAATGACCGAGGCGGCGGTGATGCCGTCCATCGAACTGCCCAGGTGAACATCGATCAAAATCAGATCAGGGTGAAGCTGTTGTGCCAGGCTTACGGCCTGTTCACCCCGTGTTGCATGGCCCACGGGTTGATAGCCAAGTTCCCTGAGTTGCATGGCAATGTCCATGGCGATGATGATTTCATCCTCGACAACCAGAATCCTTGGTTGGGTCATGGCGGTTAGTGGTAGGCTGGTCATGTCTTGAAAACCTTGTTGCTTGCAACATCTGTTGATGGGTTTGGCAGATCGGGTAGTGCCGACTGCGTGATGGTGAAGCTGGCTGCAAATGTCGCACCAGGGCCCACGATCAGCTCGCCGCCGAGTTGGTTGGCCAAGCCTGAAGCGAGTTGCAGCCCCAGAGAACTTTGCCGCCTGGACTCAAAATCATCGGGCAGTCCAACGCCCGTGTCGCTCACCGTCAAACGCCAGAACGCGTTGTCTTTGGCAGAACATAGCGACACTGAAACACACCCTGATCGCCCACCGGGAAAGCCATGTTTGAGCGCATTGGTGATCAACTCGTTGACCAACAACCCGCAAGGAATCGCCTGGTCAAGACTGGCCGAGACCGATGTCAATTCGAGTCTGAGTTCGATCGGGACATTTTTGGACAGATTGGCCCGAAATACCTGGGTGGCCAATTGCTCAATGTAATGGCCGAGGTCAACCGACGCAAAGGAACCATTGCGATACAGCGACTCGTGCAGCAAGGCCATGGACCTGATTCGCCCCTGCATGTCGTCGAGCACCGCTTTGACTTCGGTCTGTGTGCTGCGTCCAGCTTCCAGACGGATCAAACTTGTGATGATTTGCAGATTGTTCTTGACACGATGGTGGACTTCCTTGAGCAGCGCTTCTTTTTCATGCAGGGACAATTGAAGGGCCTGCTCGGCCACCTGACGTTCGGTGATGTCGAAAAGTACCACCAGATGCTCCGCATCCATGGCTTGGGAATAATTTGCCGCACTCGCCACAGCAATTTTGTAACTGTCGTCTTTGCACCGCAACTTGATTTCCATCGGAGCAAACCGGGTGCCAGTCGTTTCTGATCGCTTGAGTTCAATGCCCCAGGTGTCAATGACCCACTGGCGATATGACGGATCCGGGTACGCACAAGCCCACCAAGCCTCAAGCCTCAAGAGTCGGGATGTCTTCTGACGCATAACCATAGGTTTCAACAAAGGCTCGGTTCACGAAACTGATATGGCCAGCCGAGTCATTCAGTGCCATGGGGACCGGTGAAGCATCGATGATCGAGCGCATTTTTTCTGCATTTGCGGCTGCCTCATGGAGTTGCTTGCGGCTACGGGCCAGCGCTAAATGCATTGCAACTGCCAGAGCGATCGTCAACAAGCAGCCCAATGTGGCGGCTAACAAATAGATTCGTTCGCTGCCCTTCAGGGAGTCCGTCACATGATCTGTCGAGGAACCCACCAGCACAACCAAGGGGTGAGCGGGTAGCTTACGGTAACTGGTGGCACGGCGTCGGCCATCAATGGGGGTCACGCTGATGAAATTTCCATTGGGAGCCTTGCTCACCTCGTGCAATATTTGCCCCGATCTCACGTCGTCACCAAAGCTGTTGGTGCCGTTGGTATGGCGAACTCTGACAATACCATCCAATCCGACCAAGGTGATGGTGGTATCTCTGGCCAATTCAAGGTTTGAAAAATCAGGGGCGAGAAAGACCGGATCCAGTGCCAAAAAGACCACCCCGGCAAACGTGCCATTGGGGTAATTGAGACGGCGGGTGAGAGAAATGACCGATTTTCCGGTTTTTCTGCCAACAATTGGTTGACCGATCAGTAACCGATCCGTTGGGTCAGCCGAATGGGTTTTGAAATACTCCCGGTCAGCGAAATTGACGTTCATGCCCTCGGCGGTGGTCGCGATGACATCACCCGTTTCACTGATCAGGGTCACAATGCCCACGTAGGTTCTGTCAACGTGCATGGCCTGAAGGCGTTGGTTGAGCGACTTGGTTTTGCCATGTGTTGCATAGTCATCGCGCAAAACCAGCAGAACCTGGTCCAGCACCTGCAAGGCGTTGGAAAGCCGGTTTTCCTGGGCCTTTGCAAGAATGATGTTGTTTTCCAGCTCGCTTGAAATGGCACGATCACGTCTCAGGTCGATCTGGTTGATGGTGATGACCCAGATCGTCAAACACAGGGCGGCGCAGACCAGACCAATGACGGTCGATTGACGCGAGATCATCAGCCCAAGACGTTGATCCACAGAACGTCTCGCTTGCAAATCGGCGGATGGGCGAAGGTCAGCCCACCGCGTCCGCACTCTGGCGCGTCAGCATGGCCAGCGTGTTGGCAATGGTCTGGCGCAGTTCCCGGCGGTCGCAAATCAGGTCCACGGCGCCCTTGGTCAGCAAAAACTCGGCCCGCTGAAAGCCCTCGGGCAAGGTGACGCGCACGGTTGACTCGATCACCCGTGGCCCAGCAAAACCAATCAGCGCCTTGGGTTCGGCAATCACCACATCACCAATAAAGGCAAAACCAGCACTGACACCACCCATGGTCGGGTCGGTTAGCACACTGATGTAGGGCAAGCCCTTTTTGGCCAGATGCGTGAGTGAGGCGTTGGTCTTGGCCATTTGCATCAGGCTGAGCAAGCCTTCTTGCATGCGGGCGCCACCGGTGGCGGTAAAACACACAAACGGCACCTTTTGCTCGATGGCGGTATGCACACCGCGCACAAAGCGCTCGCCCACCACGCTGCCCATGCTGCCACCCATAAACTCGAATTCAAAGCAGGCCGCCACCAGGCCAATGCCCATCACGCTGCCGCCCATGACCACCATGGCATCGGTCTCGCCGGTGTTCTCCAGCGCCTCTTTCAGCCGCTCGGGGTATTTGCGACTGTCCTTGAACTTCAGCGCATCCACGGGCAGCACTTCCTGGCCGATCTCGTAGCGCCCCTCGTTGTCCATGAACACGTTAAGCCGGGCGCGGGCACCAATGCGGTGGTGGTGGCTACAGGTCGGGCAGACGTTCTGGTTCTGCTCCAGATCAGTTTTGTACAACACGCTATCGCAGGCCGGGCATTTGATCCACAGCCCCTCGGGCACGGTGCGCCGGTCTTTGGGGTCGGTGTGCTGAATTCTTGGGGGAAGTAATTTTTCGAGCCAACTCATATTTTTTCTCCAGACTTGCGAGACCACATCGCGTTTTCAGTGGCGCATTATGAATCGAGCGCAGCGCGTATCTCGCGCAGGAAGGTTTGCGCGGTGCTGGCTACCCGGTCACGCGGCTGCGCGTCAATCAGCTGAATGATCTTGCTGCCAATCACCACGGCATCAGCCACTTTGCCAATCGCCCGCGCCGTGGCCGCATCACGAATGCCAAACCCGACACCGACAGGCACGCTGACATGGGTGCGAATGCGCGGCAACATGGCCTCGACCGCGCCGGTGTCGAGCGCGCCTGAGCCGGTCACCCCCTTGAGCGACACGTAATACACATAACCACTGGCGATGCGGGCGACTTGCTGCATGCGCTCGTCGGTACTGGTGGGGGCCAGCAAAAAGATCAAGTCCATGTTATGGGATTTGAGCTCGGCGGCAAAGTCTTCGCATTCTTCAGGCGGGTAGTCCACAATCAACATGCCATCCACCCCGGCGGCTGCGGCATCACGAACAAAAGGGCCGCTAGCCCCCGTGGATTTTGTATTACCAGCTATCGACATGGTAGCGCTGTGCTTCTGGTTGTAACGCTCGACCGGGTTGGCGTAACCCATCAGCACGACGGGTGTGGTAGCGTCTTGTTGGCGAAATATCCGCACCATCTCCAGCACCTGGGTCAAACCAATGCCAAAAGACAGGGCTTTGTCGCCGGCCTTCTGGATCACCGGGCCGTCGGCGCTGGGGTCGGAAAACGGCACACCGAGTTCAATCACGTCGGCACCGCCCGCCACCATGGCGTGCATCAGCTCGGGTGTGACATCGGCAAACGGGAAGCCGGCGGTGACAAACGGAATCAGCGCCTTGCGGCCCTGTGTTTGCAACCGGGCGAAAGTGGCGGCAATGCGGCTCATAGGGATGCTCCTGAAGTAATAGCTGTATGCGCTTTACCAATAAGGGCTAGAGGCACATTTTGCACATCACCTTTGACGGTCTGACCCTGGCAACTTGGGCGGCAGAAGAAGTCGGCGTTGGACAAGTCGGCCACCGTGCCAATGTCTTTGTCGCCCCGGCCCGACAGGTTCACCAGAATCGACTGATCCGGGCTCATGGTTTTGGCCAGTTTCATGGCGTAGGCCACGGCGTGGCTCGATTCAAGTGCCGGGATGATGCCCTCGGTGCGGCACAGGTAGTGAAAGGCTTCCAGTGCCTCTGCATCGGTGATGCCGACATATTCGGCGCGGCCAATGTCGTTTAAAAACGCGTGCTCGGGACCAACGCCGGGGTAATCCAGCCCGGCGCTGATGCTGTGCGTCTCGGTTACCTGACCGTTGTCGTCCTGCAGCACATAGGTACGGTTGCCGTGCAACACGCCAGGGCTGCCGCGCTGGATGCTGGCTGAGTGTTTGCCGCTGTCCATACCGGCACCGGCGGCTTCGACACCGATCAGGCGGGTTTTCCCATGGCCGATGTAGGGGTAAAAAATGCCCATGGCGTTGCTGCCACCGCCAACGCAGGCCACCACCACGTCGGGCTGGGCACTGCTGCAACCGGCGGCTTTGAGCATCTCGGGCATTTGCACCAGGCACTCTTTGCCGATCACGCTTTGAAAATCACGCACCATCATCGGGTAGGGGTGGGGCCCTGCCACGGTGCCGATGATGTAGAAGGTGTTGTCCACATTGGCCACCCAGTCGCGCATGGCTTCATTCAACGCATCTTTCAATGTTTTGCTGCCACTGGTGACGGGCACCACGGTGGCACCGAGCAACTTCATGCGGTAGACGTTGGGGCTTTGGCGCTTGATGTCTTCGCTGCCCATATACACCACACATTCGAGTCCGTAGCGGGCGCAGATGGTGGCGGTGGCCACGCCGTGCTGGCCGGCTCCGGTCTCGGCAATCACCCGCGGTTTGCCCATGCGTTGGGCCAGCATGGCCTGACCGATGGTGTTGTTGATCTTGTGCGCACCGGTGTGGTTGAGGTCTTCGCGTTTCAGGAAGATTTGCGCACCGCCTTGCTCGCGGCTCATCCGGGCGGCGTGGTAGACCGGTGAGGGGCGGCCGACAAAATGCGCCAGCTCGGACTCAAATTCGGCCATGAAGGCCGGGTCAAACTGGTACCTGGCGTAAGCCGCCTTGAGTTCGTTGACGGCGTGCGTTAGCGTCTCGGAGATGAAACTGCCGCCATAAATGCCAAAGTGGCCATGCGGGTCGGGTTGTTGGTAGTCAAACATGATGGTATGAAATTAATAGCTTCCAGCGCTTTTCTGATAAGGGCTAACAGCCTATTTGTTATATAAAAGTTGGTCTGCCCGGCGAACAGCAGCGACAAAATCGCGCATTCGGCTGGCATCCTTGATGCCCTTTTGCCCGGGCACCTCAATGCCCGAGCTGACATCGACGGCCAAGGTTTTACAACGCGGCCGCACCTGCGTGATGCCGTCGATCACGTTGGCAGGCTTTAGCCCACCACTCAAGACGAGGTGAGCGTTGACGTTTGGTGGCAGCAGTGACCAATTGAATGTTTGCCCGCCACCGCCAAACCCGTCAATGTGCGCGTCCAGCAAAATGGCTTGAGCCTGTGAATAATCTTGCGCGAATTTTAAAAGGTCAAAGCTGCGCCCCGCTTCACCGAGTGGAATTCGCGCCGCGCGCAGATAAAAGCGCTGGCCCTGGTCACTGGCCAACCAACAGTCCTGCGCTGATTCGTCACCATGAAATTGCATGGTAGCACCCGCCACCATTGCGCAAGCAGCTCTTATTTTTGTAGTATCTTGGTTGACAAAAAGCAGCACCGGCGTAACGAATGGCGGCAATCGTCGGGCAAGCTCGGCCGCTCGCTGGGCTGAAACATGGCGCGGGCTTTTGGCATACAGCACAAAACCGATGGCATCGGCACCTGCGGCCACAGCGGCATCCACATCCTGCTCACGCGTGAAACCGCACATTTTGATGCGGGTGCGCCGGGGGCTGTTTTCTGGCAGGGCGGGTTGGGTGGACATGGCGGCGCTGTGCTGTGAGCGGTTGCGGGTGGGGCGTGCTTGTCAGACACCGGGCAAGCCATCGAGCAGGCTGGTGTACTCTGGCAAGCCCCAGTGGGCGGGGTAGCGTGGCCCGACAAAATACAGGCCGTGCGGTGAAAAGGTGGGGGCAGCGGCATCGCGGTCGCGCGCTGCCAGCACCTCCAGCACCCACTCGGGCGGCTTGCGTCCGTTACCCACCATGATCAGGCAGCCCATCAGGTTGCGGATCATGTGGTGCAAAAAGGCATTGGCCTCAAACTCGAAGCGCCAGTAGGCACCACGCCGACTGATGTTGATGTGCATCAGGTGCTTGACAGGGGACCGTGCCTGGCAGGCACTGGCGCGAAACGAGCTGAAATCATGCTCACCCAGCAAATGCTGCGCCGCTTGCTGCATCCGTTGCAGGTCCAGTGCCTTATAGACCCAGCCAACACGCCCGGTGTCGATGCTGGGGCGTACCGGGGAGTCCAGCAAAACATAGGCGTAACGCCTTGACAATGCGCTGGCACGGCAATGGAATTGTTCAGGCACCCCCCGTGCCCATTGCACGGCAATGTCGTGCGGCAACAACGCATTGGGGCCACGCACCCAGGCCGATTCTGGCCGCTCGCGTGGCGTATCGAAGTGGATCACCTGCATTAAACCGTGGACACCCGCATCGGTGCGACCGGCGCATAGCGTAGCGACTTTGATTGCGCTGAACTCGCTCAATGCCTGCTCCAGCTTGTCCTGCACGGTCCGACCGGAGGCCTGGCTCTGCCAGCCGTGGTAGGCCAGTCCGTTATAACTGATGCCTAGCGCCAACCTCACTGTGTCAAGCCGCCTTGACGGCACCCACCATCATGCGCGTTGGTCACAGCCGTGAAAGAGCAAGCTGGGCTTTGGCCTTCATGTCACCGGTGGACTCGGCAATCACTTCTTCAATCAGTGCACGGGCACCATCATCATCACCAATGGCCCGGAACTCATCGGCCAGGGCCAACTTGGTTTCAAGGGGATCCTGGCCTTCCGGGGCCAGCGAGCCGGCCACGGTGACGGGCTCATCACCCAGGTCCAGCGACAGGGATCCGAGGTCGAATTCCATCAGGTCGGGTGCTGCAGGTGCGGCTGACTTTTCTGGTGCCGCAGGTGGCGGTGCTGCGGTCACCCCGCTGTCCGGCGAGGCTTTGGCAGCGGGCTCTGGCAGCGAGAAGTCCAGACTGTTACCGAATGTGTCAGCGGTCGACGCTGGTTCCGGTTCTGGTTCTGGTTCTGGTTCTGGTTCAGCCGCAGGCTCAGCAGGCAGTTCAGGCGGCAAGTCCAGCATATTCATGGAAATCGAAGGCAGAGGCTCTGCCGCAGGCGTGACCGTCTGAGGTGCTGGCGGCTCCTTCGGAACAGGCTCATCGGATGAAAAGTCGAGATCGAGATCAAGATCCAGGTCAACTGAGGCACCGCCCGCAGGTTTGGTAGTGCTGCCATCGTACGGGGCCATCGCAACGGTTGGCGGCCCGGATGGGGCATCCAGAGGGGCTGGGCCGGTTAGCGGGCTGGGTTTGGCAAAGGGCTGCCCGCCGGGTAGGTACAGGGCATTGTCGGGGTCTATGGTCAGCCCATTTTCGCAAATTTGTTCCCAATCGGAGCCAGTGCCATCGGTCAGATTGAAGGCTTGTGTGGCAATCGCCTCGAAGGCTTTTGCATCGCGCCGCTTGGCATAAATCTCAAGCAGCTTGTGATGAATGGCCAGGCGCTGCGGGTTGTTGCGCAGGGCATCCTTGAGAATCTCTTCGGCCTGCAGGTCGCGGCCATAGGCCAGATAAACGTCAGCTTCGGCGACAGGGTCAACCTCATCAACGGCATCGAGCTGGCTAGGTGAATAAACCATCGAGGAGCCGGTGGTCAGGTTGTCGTTGGTGTCCACATTCTGACCGCCACTGGCACCCAAGAAAGACTCTGAACGGTCAATGAAACTGCTGTCGACATGGCTTGCCTTTTTGCGCTGTCTGACCTTGTAAATGCCCAGACCTGCCAGCAGCGCCAACAATGCCGCTGCGCCAGCAGGCACCAGGGGGTTTTCCAGCAGATCATCCAGAAAACCGGGCTCCGGCGGGGGCGGGGCAGGCGCGGCCACAGGCCTGGAAGCTGATTTCTGGGGAGTCGAAACAGCCACTTTGGCAGCCGCCGACGCTGTCACACTGGCTGTTGTGGCCGGGGCAGACGCGGCCGCGGGTGGCGCCGAAGGGACGGGCGCTGGTGCCGAGACGGCCGGTACGGCGGCGGCGACGGTCGCCAGGCCCGCCTTGCTGGCTGCGGGGCTGGCGCTGGCTGCGCCCGGAGTACCGGATGCGGCAGCGAGCTTGCTGAGATCATTGATATTTTTGGTCAGTTCGGCAGCCCGGCTGGCGGCCTCACGGGCGCTTTTGGCCTGGGCCAATTGCGCTTCACCCGTCTTGGACTGGACCTCGCCTTTTGACAGCGTTAGTTTGTCGGTGGTGGTGGCCGCCGCGGTTTTTTTGTCCTGTACCGTGGCTTGCACCTTGCCACTGACATCACGTCCGGCCGACTCGACGGCGGCGGCGGGGGCACTGCCAGCGAACTTGCGGCGGAAATCGTTGAAATCATGACTTTGCGCAATGATCATCTGGCTGGCCTGCTCGGTCGATACGCTGGCGGCCTGTTCTTCGGTGGGAAGTGCCAGCACGGAGCCGGTCTTGATGCGGTTGACGTTGTCCCTGATAAAGGCATCGGGGTTGGCGCGCATCAAGGCCACCAGCATCTGATCGAGCGAAACACTGGCTGGCTTATGGGTCGCTGCAATACGCCCAGCCGTGTCCCCGGTCTTGACGGTTACGGTTGGCCCTTCCATGGGGCGGGTCGGCTTCGACGTGGTGGTTGCGGTGCCGGCTGGCTTGGTGGTCGCTGTCGGTACGTCACGGGTTGCCGGTGGCGGCACAGCCCCCTGGCGTGTCGGCGCAGGCGGCGATAGCGTTGGCGCAGGCAATTGCCCAAGCGTGGTCACCGCAGTGCTGGTCTCCCGCAAATTGGGCGGATCAAACAGCAAGGTGTAGTCGCGCACGATTCGTCCAGAGCCCCAGTTGGCCTCCAAAATCAGGTCAATAAACGGATCGTTGATGGTACGGTCGCTGCTGAGCCGTATAAAAGCTCGGCCATTGGGCCGGCGTTGCAGGCTGCTCTGCAGGTTGCCCATGGCTGCGTGATAGTCGAGTCCTGCCGCCTTGAAGGTCTCAGGCGTGGCAATCTTGGCGGTCAAAGTGGCTGCTTCTTCGGCATTGATGTCAAGGATGTCGATTTCCGCCTTGAGGGGCTCTCCAAGGGCCGACTGCACGCTGATGCGTCCAAGGGATAAGGCAGCAGCCTGTGTTCCCCACAAACCCAGAAGTGCCGCAATCGCGATGGCGCTCAATGGCCATGGGTGAGACTTTGCAATCAATTTGTAAACTCCGGTTTTTTTCAGGCAGTCGCAGACGGTCTGTTTTGGGCGCATGACACCACAGCTTTTGACAATAAAAAGTACCATAGCATCAATGTTCATGCCTGACAAGCTGAGACAGCCCATGAATTGTTGCTATGCCTTTTTGTAGAGGCTTATGGACGATTCTATGTGGTAGGGTAACAACGGCCCGCCGCATCCTGTTTGATCAGTAGATGGCAGGCTTGGAACAAGTTCAACAAGCACTCAGGCCTGTAACAAAATCCGCAGCATGCGTCGCAGCGGCTCTGCCGCGCCCCACAACAGCTGATCGCCAATGGTAAATGCGCCCAGGTAGGCTGGACCCATGGCCATTTTGCGAATGCGCCCGACCGGAATCGTCATGGTGCCTGTGACGGCGACCGGTGTCAGATTCTTGAGGGTGGCTTCACGGGTGTTGGGGACGACCTTCACCCAGGCGTTGTCGGCTGCAATCATGGCCTCGATGTCGGCTACAGGCACGTCCTTTTTAAGTTTGAAGGTCAGCGCCTGGCTGTGGCAGCGCATGGCACCCACGCGCACGCAAAAGCCGTCCACCGGCACCGCGGCAGAACCAAAGCTGTCGCCCATTCCCATGATTTTGTTGGTCTCTGCCATGCCTTTCCATTCTTCCTTGGACATGCCATTGCCCAGGTCTTTGTCAATCCAGGGAATCAGCGAGCCACCCAACGGAACCCCGAAATTGGCGGTTTCTGCCATACCTAGTGCGCGCTGTTTGGCGATGACTTTGCGGTCAATTTCAAGGATGGCGCTCTTGGGGTCATCGAGCAGGGCTTTGACTTCGCTGAAGAGCGTGCCGTATTGCGTCAGCAGCTCGCGCATGTGCTGCGCACCACCACCACTGGCTGCCTGGTAGGTTTGGGTGCTCATCCACTCTACCAGCCCCGCCTTGTACAGGGCCCCTACACCCATCAGCATGCAGCTGACGGTGCAGTTACCACCAATCCAGTTGTTGCCGCCCTTGGACATGGCGCTGTGGATGACCGGCATGTTGACCGGGTCGAGAATGATGACGGCATCCTTGTCCATGCGCAGCGTAGATGCGGCATCAATCCAGTGGCCGTTCCAGCCGCTGGCTCGCAGTTTGGGAAAAACTTCCGTGGTGTAGTCACCGCCTTGTGCGCTGATGATGATGTCACAGCGTTTGAGGGCATCAATGCTGAAGCCGTCCTGTAGCGTGGTCTCATTCCTGGCCAGAGCAGGGGCTGCGCCCCCAGCGTTGGAGGTCGAAAAAAATACCGGCTCAATCAGGTCAAAGTCACCCTCGGCCTGCATGCGGTCAATCAGCACCGAGCCCACCATGCCGCGCCAGCCCACCAAACCTACCAAGTTACCAATTTTCATGCAAATGCCTTTTCAGATTGTTGAAATACGGGAATTTCATCTGCCCGGCTCGTCAAGCCGGGTGGGCACGACGAACCGGGCTGAGTCAGCCAATCGTGGTTGTCGTTTTGGTCACAGCGGACCCGACCACTGCAACGCATACACGCGCTACCCGACAAGCGGTTATTGCCTGCTGTTGAAGAGTGATTTGAGCGCGGTGCATGTTCCCATTGTAAGTCGAAGTATTACAGCGCCTTGACGACGGCGCTGCCCATCTCGACTGTGGAGACACGGGTCGTTCCTTCGCTGTAGATGTCTGCGGTGCGCAGACCCTGTTGCAGCACGGTTTGCACCGCCGCTTCAATGCGCTGGGCCGCAGCCTCCTGATTCAGGCTGAAGCGCAGCATCATGGCAGCGCTCAAAATGGTGGCCAGTGGGTTGGCAATGCCTTTTCCGGCAATATCTGGAGCGCTACCGTGACTGGGCTCATACAGGCCCTGGTTGCTCGCGTTCATGCTGGCAGACGGCAACATGCCGATCGAGCCGGTCAGCATCGAGGCTTCATCCGAGAGGATGTCGCCGAACATGTTGCCAGTGACGATGACATCAAACTTTTTCGGTGCCTTGACCAGTTGCATGGCAGCGTTGTCCACATACATGTGGTCTAGCGAAACGTCCGGATATTGTTGGCCGACTTCAGTGATGATATCTTTCCAGAACTGGAAGGTTTCCAGCACATTGGCTTTATCGACGCTGGTGACACGTTTGCTGCGCTTGCGTGCAGCCTGAAATGCCACGTGGGCAATTCTCTCAACCTCGGGCCTGCTGTAGCGCATGGTGTCAAAGGCCTCTTCGGCCCCAGGGAAGGGGCCGTCGGTTGCCATGCGCCGGCCGCGCGGCTGGCCAAAGTAAATGTCACCCGTCAACTCACGGATGATCAGGATATCCAGACCGGCGACCAACTCGGGCTTCAGGCTGGAGGCACCGACGAGCTGTTCGTAACAGATAGCCGGACGGAAGTTGGCGAACAGGCCGAGGTTCTTGCGCAAGCCCAAAATGGCTTGCTCAGGACGCAAGCGCCGTTCCAGATTGTCATATTTCCAGTCGCCGACAGCGCCAAACAGAATGGCATCAGCCTCTTTGGCGAGCTTGAGGGTGGACTCGGGTAGCGGGTGGCCGTGCGCCGCATAGGCCGCCCCGCCCACGAGGGCGGTTTCCATCTCAAAATTGAGGTCCAGCGCCTTCAAAACCTTGATGGCCTCGGCCACAATTTCGGTACCAATGCCGTCACCCGGCAACACCGCAATTTTCATAGGAGTTCCTGTTTACTTGAGAGAGTAGGCGCGTTCGACCTTGGCGACGCGCGTTTCGTAATGTTGGTACCAGTCCTGCATGCCGGTTTCCTGGGCTATGCGGTGTTCGGCATGGTTCTTCCAGGCGCGGATACTGGCCTCGTCGGTCCAATAGGACACGGTGATGCCAAAGCCTTCTGCATCGCGCGTGCTTTCCACACCCAAAAAGCCGGCCTGTTTCTGTGCCAATGTGACCATGCGCTCACCCATGGCACCGTAACCTGCGTCACCCAGCGCGCGACGCGATGAAAAAATCACTGCGTAGTAGGGCGGATCTGGCAGGTGCGCAAAGGATGTGTCGCGCATACGCTTTAGCTCACCATGGTGCGCGCAAGCCACGGTTTTTGTACCAAACGTTCGGCTTCGAAGGCCTTGATCTTGTCCGCATGGCGCAGCGTCAGGCCGATGTCATCAAAACCATTGAGCAGGCAGTATTTGCGAAACGGCTGCACATCAAATGGCAACTCGACGCCGTCTGGCTTGACGACCACCTGCCGCTCCAGATCCACCGTCAGGGTGTAGCCGGGAAAGGCCGCCACCTCGTCGAACAACTGCCCCAATTCAGTCTCGCCAAGCACAATCGGCAGCAGGCCGTTCTTGAAGCTGTTGTTAAAGAAAATGTCAGCGTAGCTGGAGGCAATGATGGCACGAAAGCCGAACTGGTCCAGCGCCCACGGCGCATGTTCGCGCGATGAGCCGCAGCCAAAATTTTTGCGTGCCAACAGGATCGATGCACCCCGGTAACGCGGTTGGTTGAGTACAAAGTCGGGGTTGGGTTGGCGGCTCGCGGGGTCTTGCCCGGGGTAACCGGCATCCCGGTAACGCCACTCGTCAAACAAGTTTTGGCCAAACCCGGTTTTGCGGATGGATTTGAGAAATTGCTTCGGGATGATGGCATCGGTATCGACGTTTTCCCGATCCATGGGGGCAACCAGCCCTTTGAGCAAGGTGAATTTTTGCATGGCTTTCCCGCTTACTTCTTGGCCGCGCCTTCAATGGCAGAGCCGGCTTTTTGAATGTCTTGTCCCACGCCTTTGACAGTGTTGCAGCCAGTCAGGACCAGCAGGCTTGCCACTATCAGCAATGCAGTCAGTGTTTTCATCAAGAGTACCTCAGGACGGGTTTAAACAAATTTCCGGACATCGACAAAATGACCATGAACGGCGGCCGCGGCGGCCATCGCAGGGCTGACCAGATGGGTACGCCCACCTGCGCCTTGCCGGCCTTCAAAGTTGCGGTTACTGGTCGAAGCGCAGCGTTCACCGGGCTCCAGCCGGTCAGCATTCATGGCCAGACACATCGAGCAGCCGGGTTCACGCCACTCAAAGCCGGCTGCCTTGAAGATCTCGTGCAAGCCCTCGCGCTCGGCCTGTTCCTTGACCAAACCCGAGCCTGGCACCACCATCGCCACACGTATATTGGATGCTACTTTGCGTCCCAGTGTCTTGACCACAGCCGCAGCTTCGCGCATGTCCTCAATCCGACTATTGGTGCAAGACCCAATGAACACCTTGTCAACATACAGGTCACACAGTGGCTTGCCGGGTTCAAGTCCCATATAGGCCAGGGCACGCTCGATGGCGCTGCGTTTGTTGGCATCTTTTTCCTTGTCTGGGTCGGGAATGGCTTGGTCGATGCCCAATACCATTTCCGGCGAAGTTCCCCATGTGACCTGCGGAACCAGTGCTGCGGCATCGATTTCGATGGTGGTGTCGAAGTGTGCACCCTTGTCGGAATGCAAGGTCTTCCAGTAGCTGACGGCCTGATCCCACTCCAGGGTAGCCGCAGCATCATTGGCAGCACCGTGCCCTGGGGCGAGTGGTCGTCCCTTGACGTACTGGAGGGTCTTCTCGTCCACCGCCACCAAACCAGCGCGAGCGCCGGCTTCAATAGCCATGTTGCAGACCGTCATGCGACCTTCCATAGTGAGCGTGCGGATGGCGGAGCCGCCGAACTCGATGGTGTAGCCGGTGCCGCCAGCGGTACCAATTTTGCCAATCACGGCAAGGACGATATCTTTTCCACCGCAGCCGTGTGGTAGCTTACCTTCCACACGCACCAACATGTTTTTGGCCTTTTTTGCCAACAGGGTTTGGCTGGCCATGACGTGTTCGACTTCACTGGTACCAATGCCATGCGCCAAGGCACCAAAAGCGCCATGGGTGGATGTGTGCGAGTCGCCGCAAACCACGGTCATGCCTGGCAAGGTGGCACCGTTTTCGGGGCCGATCACATGGACGATGCCTTGACGTTTAGATAAAAACGGGAAATACGCGGCCGCGCCGTATTCCTTGATGTTGGCATCGAGTGTCATCACCTGCTCTTTGCTGGTGGGGTCGGTGATGCCGTCATAACCCCGCTCCCAGCCGGTGGTGGGGGTGTTGTGGTCAGCGGTGGCAACAATGGAACTCACGCGCCAAACCTTGCGACCGGATTGCCTTAGTCCTTCAAAGGCCTGGGGGCTGGTGACCTCATGCACCAGATGCCGATCAATGTAGAGAAGGGCAGTGCCATCTTCTTCCGTGTGAATGACATGTTCATCCCAGAGCTTGTCGTACAAGGTACGTGCGTGCGGTTGTGTTTCCATGCTGCGGCAGGTGTGTATTGGGGAAACCGATTTTAGACGGCTCGCGATGTAAAAACGCCCGCCGGTGTTGCCAGCCGGCGGGCGTTGCGTGAACAGCAGACTTTAGCGTTCGGACACCGGCTTGACGTTGCGAGCAACGGCACCCGTGAACAACTGACGTGGCCGCCCGATCTTGTATTCGGGATCGCTGATCATTTCGTTCAACTGGGCAATCCAGCCTATGGTGCGGGCGAGGGCGAAGATGCCGGTAAACAGGTTGACCGGAATGCCGATGGCGCGCTGAACAATGCCGGAATAGAAGTCCACATTCGGGTAAAGCTTGCGTTGAACGAAATAATCATCTTCCAGCGCAATTTTCTCCAATTCCTTGGCCAGTCTGAACAGTGGGTCGTTTTCCAGACCCAATTCAGCCAGAACTTCATCGCAGGTTTCCTGCATAAGTTTGGCACGCGGGTCGTAGTTTTTATACACGCGGTGACCAAAACCCATGAGCTTGACTCCGGAATTTTTGTCCTTCACTTGCTCCATAAACTGGCCGACTTTTTCCACACCGCCCTGGCGCTGGATGTCTTCAAGCATGTTCAGGCAGGCTTCATTGGCACCACCGTGTGCCGGGCCCCACAGGCAGGCGACACCGGCAGCAATCGCCGCAAACGGGTTGGTACCCGACGATCCGCACAAGCGAACCGTGGAGGTTGAGGCGTTTTGCTCATGGTCAGCGTGCAGGATAAAGATGCGGTCCAGGGCCCGTTCAAGCACTGGGTTCACCTTGTAGTCTTCACAGGGTGTGCCAAACATCATGCGCAAGAAGTTGCCGGCGTAGCTCAGGTCATTGCGCGGGTACATGTAGGGCTGACCGACGCCATATTTGTAGGCCATGGCGACCAATGTGGGCATCTTCGCAATCAGGCGAATCGCGGCGACATCACGGTGCTCAGGGTTGTTGATGTCGGTGCTGTCGTGGTAAAAAGCGGACAAAGCCCCCACCAGGCCCGTCAGTACGGCCATCGGGTGTGCATCACGACGGAAACCGCGCAGGAAGAACTGCATCTGCTCGTTGATCATGGTGTGGTGGAGCACGAGTTTGTGAAAGTCGCTACGTTCTTTCTGTTTGGGCAATTCGCCTTTTAACAGCAGGTAGCAGGTATCAAGGTAGTCGCATTGCGTGGCCAATTGTTCGATCGGGTAGCCACGATACAGCAACTCGCCCTTGTCTCCGTCGATGTAGGTGATGGCCGATTGGCAGGCGGCGGTTGACAGAAAGCCCGGGTCATAGGTGAACATGCCGGTTTGGGCGTAAAGCTTGCGGATGTCGATGACATCTGGCCCAATGCTGCCTTGATAAACAGGCAAGTCAACGCTGGGGCTGCCGTTACTAAACGACAGAGTGGCTTTGTTTTCCGTTAATTTCATATCGACCTTTCAGGGGGTTGCTCGCAACATATTCAAAACTTCAGAGATATCTTCACGCACCAGATCTGGCTGCACTTGTACCAGCGTCTTGCGACCCAAGTTCAAGTCAAGTAGATCGTTGTCACTCAATGCCATCAGATCGTTCAGACCTTGCGCTTGCTTGACAGTCAGACTGGATTCAAACCGATGAAAAAAACGGTCAATGAAAAGATCGTTTTCCAGTAAACCACGCCGACATCGCCACTTGAGTCTGCTCAGGGTTCTTTCATCAACCAGACCATCAGGCAAGAGAGCTGCTCGGTGTTCCATGGACAAGGGTCAGATGGCGCGGCGCACCATCAACTCTTTGATCTTTCCGATGGCAGCCGTGGGGTTCAAACCTTTCGGGCACACGTCGACGCAGTTCATGATGGTGGTGCAGCGGAACAGTCGGTATGGGTCTTCCAAGTTATCGAGGCGCTCGCTGGTTGCCTCATCGCGGCTGTCGGCAATGAAGCGGTAGGCCTGTAGCAAGCCGGCGGGACCGACGAATTTGTCCGGGTTCCACCAGAATACCGGGCAACTCGTGGAGCAACTGGCACACAGGATGCACTCGTATAAACCGTTCAGTTCATCGCGCTCTTCGGGGCTTTGCAGGCGCTCTTTTTCCGGTGGGCGCGTGTCATTGACCAGATACGGTTTGATCGAATGGTATTGCTTGAAGAACAGCGTCATGTCCACGATCAAATCACGCACCACCGGCAGGCCAGGCAGCGGCTTCAGAACGATGGTGTCAGGCAATGTACGCATGTTGACCAAGCATGCCAAGCCATTTTTACCATTGATGTTCATCGCGTCTGAGCCACAAATGCCTTCGCGGCACGAACGTCGGTACGAAATGGTGGGGTCGGTCGCCTTGAGTTTAGTCAAAACGTCCAGTAGCATGCGTTCACTGCCGTCAAGCTCGACTTCAATAGTCTGCATGTACGGTTTGCTGTCAGTATCTGGGTTGTAGCGGTAAATTTGGATCGTGCGTTTAGCCATGATTTGCTTTCAAAACGGTTGGGAACTGCGTCAAACAGCGGTTCTGCAAATATCAGAAGGTACGGATTTTTGGAGGCACTGAGTCCACCGTCAGAGGCGTGAGAACCACTGGCTTGTAGCTAAGGCTGTTGGTGGCACTATGCCACATCGTGTGTTTGAGCCAATTTGTATCATCACGTCCCAAAGGACAGTTGGGGTCATCGGCTGGACGATCATAATCCATCACACTGTGGGCACCACGGCATTCACGGCGAGCCGCTGCCGACACCATGGTTGACTGGGCGACCTCAATCATGTTTTCGACCTCGAGGGCTTCGATACGTTCGGTGTTGAAGATATGAGATTTGTCGGACAGTTTGATGTCATTGACACGTTGGCGCAATTTGGCGATCTTGACCACACCCTCGTCCATGCTGACCTGAGTGCGAAACACGCTGGCATGTTGTTGCATGGTGTCGCGGATGTCACCAGCCACCACCTGGGCATACTCCCCTGTGGCGGCGGCATTCAATCGGTTCAGGCGTTCAAGCGAGATGTCCGCCGCGTTGGCTGGAATTGACTTGTGTTCTTTGTTCTGGTTGTTGAATTCAATGATATGCAGGCCTGCTGCGCGTCCAAAAACCACAATGTCAAGCAAGGAGTTGGTGCCCAGGCGGTTGGCACCATGGACGCTGACGCATGAGCACTCGCCAACCGCGTACAGACCATTCACCACCTTTTGTGTGCCCGCGCCATCCGGGGCCACGACCTGACCACTGATACTGCTGGGGATGCCGCCCATCTGGTAGTGGTTGGTAGGAATGACTGGAATGGGTTCCTTGGTGATGTCAACATTGGCAAAGTTGTGGCCAATTTCCTGAACGCTTGGCAGTCGCAAGGCGATGGTTTCAGCCCCCAAGTGCGTCATATCCAGGTTGATGTAACTCTTGTTGGGGCCGCAACCACGACCTTCCTTGATTTCTTGGTCCATGCAGCGTGAGACAAAGTCGCGTGGTGCCAAGTCTTTCATTGTTGGTGCATAACGTTCCATGAAACGCTCGCCGTTGCTGTTGCGCAAAATGGCTCCTTCACCACGGCAACCTTCAGTCAGAAGCACACCGGCTCCAGCCACACCTGTTGGGTGAAATTGCCAGAATTCCATGTCCTGCAATGGGATGCCTGCGCGAGCGGCCATGCCAAGCCCGTCACCGGTATTGATAAAGGCATTGGTGGAGGCAGCAAAAATGCGACCCGCGCCGCCAGAGGCCATCATCACGCTCTTGGCTTGCAGGATGTGTATCTCACCAGTTTCCATCTCAAGCGCGGTGACACCGACCACATCACCCTCTGCATCACGAATCAAGTCCAGCGCCATCCACTCGACAAAGAAATTGGTTCGCGCTTTGACATTTTGCTGGTACAGCGTGTGCAGCATGGCATGACCAGTGCGGTCAGCAGCGGCGCAAGCGCGTTGCACCGGCTTTTCACCATAATTGCTGGAATGGCCACCAAACGGTCGCTGATAAATCGTACCATCAGGATTGCGGTCAAACGGCATGCCAAAGTGCTCAAGTTCATATACAACCTTGGGCGCTTCGCGGCACATGAATTCGATCGCATCCTGGTCACCCAGCCAGTCAGACCCTTTGACGGTGTCGTAGAAATGGAAATGCCAATTGTCCTCGGCCATGTTTCCCAGGCTAGCACCAATACCGCCCTGTGCGGCAACGGTATGCGAGCGTGTCGGGAACACTTTGGAGAGCACGGCGACATTGAGGCCGGCATTGGCCAATTGCAGTGATGCGCTCATACCGGCACCGCCAGCACCAACGATAACAACATCGAATTTGCGTTTGGAGAGTTTGGAAGTTGCAGTCATGATTTATTACTTGGTTATGGAGTCTCGCAAAGAAGCCGCTGAGGGCTCTCTGGCGATGAACGAATGGATCGGCCCAGCTTACAGGCGCCAAAGCACCTGAATCGCCCAACCGGTGCAGGCAGTCAACCAGGCAATGGCAAAAACATGCATGACAAAGCGCACCGCGTAAGGTTTGACGTAGTCCATGAAGATGTTGCGTATGCCCACCCAGACGTGATAGAACATGGACAAGAAAATCAGGAATGTGACCGACTTCATCCATTGCGGAGAAAAAATACCGGCCCATAACTCGTAGCTTACCGGACCCTTACTGAAAATTAACTGCGCCAACACGACGACTGTAAACAACGCCATCAAAACCGCTGTGACACGCTGTGACAGCCAATCACGCATACCGTAATGTGCGCCAACAACCAGACGGTGGGATCCAAAATTAACAGACATATTCAAACTCCTTGGTTTATCAGTGGGAACCGGAGGCAGGTCGGTTCTGCGTTGACCTGCGACCCGTCCCGAGAGGTTTCAATTCAGTAAAGGCCAAACAGTTTGGCACCCAGCACGGCCGTCAGCCCGAAGGACAGCACCAGTACGACCGCTGCAGTTTGCCGTCCAAAGTCTTTATTGACCTGATGGTGGTGGGTATCCATCCAGAGGTGGCGCAGCCCGGCGATCAAGTGGTGCAAAGCAGCCCACATCAGGCCGATTGCGGCCAATTTCCAGAGAAAACCAGGCAGACCTAGCACCCCCACTTGAAAAACCGACTTGAATTTAAGAAATGAAATCTCTGACGAAATCGAGTTGTCAAACATCCAGATGATGAACGGCATCAGGAAAAACATGATGGCACCGCTGACACGGTGCATCCCAGAGGCCAGGGATGCCAGTGGCCACCGGTAACCAACTAGGCTGGGGAAGTCAATGTTGCGGAATTCCGGGCGTTTCTTTGCTGTGCTAGCCGCTGTTTCAGACATACGATGCTTTCTATGTTTAGAGTAACTGCTTGGTAGCCGTTGGATATCGACTACCGGGAAATTCTATTGCAATGCAGCATCGTATGCCGGACCGGTCGGGTATTTTTGTCGCAGGAATCAGCAGATTGTCCCGTCACGGCTGGGCAATTGACGAATTAGGGTGCCAATCTGACGCGAAAGTTACAGGTTGCGCTTCAGTTCAGGGCGTTGTGATAATAATGCGTGTCGGTGCGGTAACAGCCCCGGCGTAACTCCATCGGTTCATCGCGGTAGGTGTAGGCGACTCGTTCAACACTCAATAGTGGCGTATTTTTCTTCACTTTTAATAGCGATGTGTGGATATCCGACGCTGGAATGGCCCGAATTTTTTCATCGGCTCTTACCATGCGGACGTTGAACTCCGTTTCGAACAGTGCATACATCGGTCCCTGGTAATTGGCCAGACGTTCGGCTGTCAAACCTTTAAAGATGGTGGCAGGCAGCCAGATGTCCTCCAGAATGATGGGGGTGCCGCCAAAGCTCAGCACGCGGCGCGCTTGAAGTACGGTGTCGCCAGCGCGCAGCGCCAGGACTCTCGCCACGTCGGCACTGGCTCGGGTACGTCGGCATTCGATGATGTCGCGTTGCGCCGGTCCCTCGCTGCCGCGGGTGCCACTGTCAGGAACCAGTTTCAAAAACCGGAACTGCACCTGCTGCTCTGCATGCGTGGCGACAAAAGTGCCTTTGCCCTGACGTCGCAACAACAGGTTTTCGGCGGCAAGTTCGTCGATAGCCTTGCGGACGGTGCCCTGACTGACCCGAAATCGAGCAGCCAGATCCATCTCACTCGGGATTCCTTCGCCTGGTTTCCACTCGCCAGCACGCAAACTGTTGAGAATCAAGCCCTTGATCTGTTGGTAAAGTGGGCTAAAAGCAGGTGCGCCTCCCGGGCTGGCCATGGCGCTTGCCTCTTGGGTGGGTAGTCCGGTTTCACTAGCTGATTCTGGGGTCATCTGCATGGCGGTCTGTCTCGTGAAGGCGTTTGTCGTCTTTGTGGATCATATCTTATATAAGATATAAGACAAGTTGACGATCCGATAGTTTCAAGGGTACACTCTCGCGGCTCGGCGTAGATGGTGTCACACCCTCTTGTCTGTGCCGGCTGATTTTTTATCAACATATATCTGGAGTTTTCATCATGAGCAAAAAGCCCGTCCGTGTTGCCGTTACTGGCGCTGCAGGTCAAATCGGTTACGCCATTCTGTTCCGTGTCGCCTCGGGCGAGATGCTGGGCAAAGATCAGCCGGTGGTCCTGAGCTTGCTGGAGGTGCCTGTTGAAAAGGCTCAACAAGCGCTGCAGGGTGTCATGATGGAGTTGCAGGACTGCGCTTTCCCGCTGCTGGTCGGCATGGAAGCCCATAGCGACCCCATGACCGCTTTCAAGGATGTGGATTACGCGATGCTGATTGGTTCGCGTCCGCGCGGCCCGGGCATGGAGCGCGCGGAGTTGCTGGCGGTGAATGCCGAAATCTTTACGGCACAAGGCAAGGCCCTGAATGCGGTGGCAAGTCGCAATGTCAAAGTCCTGGTGGTGGGTAATCCGGCCAACACCAACGCGTACATTGCCATGAAGAGTGCGCCTGATCTGCCACGCAAGAATTTCACGGCCATGTTGCGCCTGGATCACAACCGCGCCTTGAGCCAGATTGCCTCAAAAACCGGCAAAGCCGTCGCTGACATTGAAAAGATGGCGGTGTGGGGCAATCATTCACCCACCATGTACGCAGACTACCGCTTTGCCACGATTGGAGGCCAAAGTGTCAAGGACATGATCAATGATCAGGACTGGAATGCCAATACTTTCCTGCCCACGGTGGGCAAGCGTGGTGCGGCCATCATTGCTGCGCGCGGCGTGTCATCCGCTGCCTCTGCCGCAAACGCAGCTATCGATCACATGCACGACTGGGCGCTGGGTACCAATGGCAAGTGGGTCACTATGGGCATCCCGTCTGACGGTCAATACGGTATTCCAAAAGACACCATGTTTGGCTTTGCGGTGACCTGCGCAGGTGGTGAGTACAAACTGGTTGAAGGTCTGCCAATTGACGCTTTCAGCCAGGAATGCATCAACAAGACGCTCAAGGAATTGCAAGACGAACAAGCTGGTGTGGCCCATCTACTCTGAAGTGATGGTTTAGGGTACGTTTATGACTCACCCTCGCGAGGTCTTGTTGGGTGCCACGGTGGCGGTGCCCCTGCCGGTTTGTGACCATTTTTGTGGCATCGAGTCGCGGATGGTCAAAAGCCTGGCATTGCAGGGTGAGTTAGCCCAGGAATTCGGAACCTGTGTTTTTGATGTCACACTGGATTGCGAGGATGGGGCTCCGGTTGGTGGCGAGGTTGACCATGCTTTTATGGTTGCAGCCCTTGCCAATCAAGCGCACCAAGCTATACATCATGTAGCGACTGGCGTGATTTCCAGAGTAGCAGCAAGAGTTCATGCGGTGGATCATTCATCGTTTGAACGTGATATCGAGATTGTCGTGGGACAAGCTGGTGGTGCCCTGAGCCATTTGATGCTGCCCAAGGTTGAGTCGGTCGCTGATATAGAGCGCGCCGTTGCCGCCATTGATGCTGTGTGGCGTGCCGGAAATCGCCCGGGCACTCTTCCTATTCACGCACTGATTGAGTCGCCATTGGCAGTGCAGCGTGTTGTGTCAATTGCGACCCATCCGCGTGTTCAGTCGCTCAGCTTTGGATTGATGGATTTCGTTTCTGCGCATGGGGGTGCTATTCCTGCCAGTGCCATGGGTTGTGCCGGGACGGGTGCTGATTTGGATCAGTTCAGTCACCCTTTGGTCGTTCGTGCCAAGCTCGATATTTCGGCGGCCTGTCATGCCGCTGGCAAAGTACCGTCACATTGCGTGGTCACCGAGATCAGGGATATGGCAGCGGTTGAAATTGCCGCCGGACGTGCTAGTCAAGCCTTCGGATATACCCGAATGTGGAGCATTCACCCCGATCAAATCAGGCCGATTCTGAAGGCTTTTTCGCCCAAGGATGCCGAAATAGAGCAGGCTAGTGAGATCATTTGTGCGGCTCAGGCAGTTGGCTGGGCACCTATATCGTTGCATGGAAAGTTGCATGACCGTGCCAGCTATCGTTATTTTTGGCAAGTGCTTGAAAGGGCTCATCAAACTGCGCGCCTTCACAGACAGGACCTGGCACAGGTCTTTTTTCAGCATGAATGCTGATGGTATTTATCCAGATGAGAGTATTCTATGAATCGATCACAATTTCAGGCAAAGTTTGCAATGTCAACCGCAGCGATGGTGCTGATCCAGGTGGTTTCCACTTTTGGGGGTTTGGCGGGTTCTGCCGTTGCCGCCGAGGCTGCCAAAAAGCCCGCCAAATCCGCTGTCAAGAAGGTTACGGCCAGTCGCCTTGAAGTCAAGAGTCAGGCTAACCAGATGGCAGCGGGTATTGCAGCTGCTGATGTCGCGCTGACTCCAGAAGAAGTCGCCATTGCCCAGCGTGTTGAGGTCGGTAATGTGGCTTGTGAACTGGGCGTGACCGTTAATGTCAAGGCAGATCCACTTGTGCCAGGTTATTTTGATTTGGAAGGCAAGAACTTCAAGTTTCGAATGAAACCTGTGGTGACCAGTACCGGGGCTATCCGTCTGCAGGATGGAAATGGCGGTGCCGTGTGGCTTCAGTTAGCCAACAAGTCCATGCTGATGAGCCAAAAGCTGGGTTCCAGGTTGGCCGATGCTTGCCTGAACCCCAACCAGGCGGCGGTGGCGCAGGCGATGGAGAAAGCTCCTCCAGTCGGTTTGTTTGACTCGGCACAGTCGGCAAACCAGACGAAAACCCCAGCACCAAGCTCTGCCACTGCCACTGTGGGCGTTCAATGAATTGCGGTCGGACGCAATTTCCAGTTTCCATTCGCCATTGATGATCTAAAAGGAGTTCCTTATGTTGCAAGCTTACCGCGCTCATGTTGCTGAACGCGCCACTCTCGGTATTCCTGCGCTGCCGCTGACAGCCCAGCAAACTGCAGAACTGATTGAACTGCTGAAGAGCCCACCCAAGGGTGAGGAGACGTTTCTGCTTGAGCTGATGACGCATCGTGTGCCGGCCGGCGTGGATGATGCCGCCAAGGTAAAAGCCAGTTATCTGGCGGCCGTGGCTCATGGCACACAAGTCTGTCAATTGATCAACCGTGGCAAGGCCACCGAGTTGCTTGGCACCATGTTGGGCGGCTACAACCTGACGCCATTGATCGATTTGTTGGATGACGCTGAGGTCGCTAGCGTAGCCGCCGAGGCGTTGAAGAAGACCCTGCTGATGTTTGACCAGTTTCATGATGTCAAGGAAAAAGCTGACAAGGGTAATGCCCATGCTAAGGCTGTGCTGCAAAGCTGGGCTGATGCCGAGTGGTTTACCAGCCGCCCTGAAGTGCCAAAAAGCATTGTTTTGACGGTTCTTAAAGTCACTGGCGAAACCAATACCGACGATTTGTCGCCGGCACCTGATGCATGGAGTCGTCCGGATATTCCGCTGCATGCCTTGGCCATGCTGAAAAATAAGCGCGATGGCATCACACCCGAAGATGATGGCAAGCGTGGTCCGGTCAAGTTCATTGAAGACCTGCGTGCGCGTGGCAACCTGGTCGCTTACGTGGGAGATGTGGTTGGCACTGGTTCGAGCCGCAAGTCTGCTACCAATAGCGTGTTGTGGTTCACCGGGGAAGACATTCCCTATGTACCCAACAAGCGTTTTGGCGGTGTTTGCCTGGGTTCAAAAATTGCGCCCATCTTTTACAACACCATGGAAGATGCCGGTGCGCTGCCGATTGAGCTCGATGTCAGCCAGATGAACATGGGAGACACGATCGAACTGCGGCCCTACGAAGGCACAGCCCTCAAGGACGGCCGGGTTGTTGCCAATTTCACGCTCAAGAGTGATGTCTTGTTTGACGAAGTGCGTGCTGGCGGCCGGATTCCTCTGATTATTGGGCGTGGTCTGACCGCCAAGGCTCGCGAGTCACTTGGCCTGCCGGTATCGACTTTGTTCAGGCTTCCACAAAATCCCAAAGGTACCGGCAAAGGCTTTACGCTGGCGCAGAAGATGGTTGGTCGGGCCTGCGGTTTGCCAGAAGGCCAGGGTGTTTTGCCTGGCACCTATTGCGAGCCAAAAATGACCAGCGTTGGCTCGCAGGACACCACTGGCCCGATGACCCGAGACGAGTTGAAAGACCTGGCTTGCCTGGGTTTTAGTGCCGACCTGGTGATGCAGTCCTTTTGCCACACCGCAGCTTACCCCAAGCCGGTGGACGTGAAAATGCATCACGAGTTGCCTGAATTCATCAGCAACCGGGGCGGTATTCCGTTGCGTCCGGGTGATGGCATCATCCATAGCTGGCTTAATCGCATGCTGCTGCCGGATACCGTGGGCACGGGCGGCGATAGCCACACCCGTTTCCCGATTGGCATCAGCTTTCCGGCAGGTTCGGGCCTGGTGGCTTTTGGTGCCGCCACCGGCGTGATGCCGCTGGACATGCCCGAGAGTGTGCTGGTGCGTTTCAAAGGCCAGATGCAGCCTGGCATCACCTTGCGTGATTTGGTCAATGCGATCCCGCTCTACGCCATCCGGTCGGGCGAACTGACAGTGGCCAAACAGGGCAAGAAAAACGTGTTTTCAGGCCGCATTCTTGAAATTGAAGGCTTGCCAGACCTGAAGGTCGAGCAAGCGTTTGAGCTTAGCGATGCATCTGCCGAGCGTAGCGCCGCCGGTTGCACCGTGCACCTGAACAAAGAACCCATCATTGAGTACATCAACAGCAACATCGTCATGCTGAAGTGGATGATTGCCAACGGTTATTCCGATGTGCGCACCATCAAGCGCCGCATTAAGGCCATGCAAGGGTGGCTGGCAAGTCCGCAATTGCTGAAGGCCGATGCCGATGCCGAGTACGCCAGCGTGATTGAAATTGATCTGGCAGACATCCACGAGCCAATTCTGGCTTGCCCGAATGACCCGGATGATGTAAAAACCTTGGCTGAAGTTGCTGGTGTCAAAATCGATGAAGTTTTCATCGGCTCATGCATGACCAATATTGGCCATTTCCGCGCTGCGTCGAAGCTTTTGGAGAACAAGCGCGACATTCCGGTCAAACTGTGGATGGCACCACCCACCAAGATGGATGCCAAGCAGCTCAGTGATGAGGGTCATTACGGAGTACTGGGATCCGCGGGGGCACGTATGGAAATGCCGGGCTGTAGCTTGTGCATGGGCAACCAGGCGCAGGTGAAAGAGGGTGCCACCGTGTTTTCAACCTCAACCCGAAATTTCCCGAACCGGCTTGGCAAGAACAGCAATGTTTATCTGGGTAGTGCCGAGTTGGCTGCGATTTGCTCCAAACTGGGCCGGATTCCGACCAAAGCTGAGTACCTGGCTGACATGGGTGTGCTGACTGCTGCCAGTGGCAAGGTGTACCAGTACCTGGTACCAGTACCTGAACTTCGACAAGGTCAAGGTCTACACCGATGCGGCGGCCACAGTGACCGAAACCACCGCCGCTTGATCGGTGTGGGGGGCTATAAGGCTTCCCCTGGTTCGTACGTCGTTGACCGAGTCACTGCGCCCCGGGATGTTGAAGGTCCCGGGGCGTTGTTCTTTTGGTTTATATTCGCGACGCGGTTAAACCCTACGGCCTTCGATACGTCATGGATTGAACGAAAACCCAAGGAGTGGCGAGTGTTTTTTGGCAAACTTTTACCGCGTGACGACAATTTCTTTGGCATGTTTAACCAGCATGCCCAGCACATTGTGACGGCGGCGTACGCTTTTTCCAACTTGGTCGCTAATTACAACAATCTCGAATTGCGCGAAAAATACCACCGGGAGGTAGACCATGCCGAAGGTGCCGCAGACCGCGTCACGCATGAGGTTAACAAGGCCATTCACAAGACCTTCATCACGCCGATTGACCGGGAGCAAATCCACAGCCTGATCAACACCATGGACGACGTGGCAGACCTGATTCAGGACTCTGCGGAAACCATGGCCTTGTACGATGTCCACCACATGACCGAAGAGATTAGTCGGTTAA
>JFJP01037459.1_pt1 | contig 28590 bp, 18 predicted proteins | sample 431651 | NCBI WGS metagenome assembly JFJP01 (sample SAMN02602958, study PRJNA72255) | Microbial mat metagenome, whole genome shotgun sequencing project. | biome: fresh water; feature: sink hole; material: water; isolation source: purple microbial (photo- and chemosynthetic) mats found in... | reverse complement strand
CTTCTATTAAGTTAGGTAAACGCCTGATAATTACATCATCGGAAGCAGAGTTGAATGCCCAGCGGAAAACATTGTCGCCCAGTTCGAGGTTTGTTACTTGCGAATTTGCAACCGTTGCGTCGAATATAGCTGCCGAACCTTGAGAAGTCCAAGTGCCTGTGTATGGAAAAGGGTCGTTGCCATAAAGCCAGACATTGTCGTAGCAAACCACCTCATCTTTACCTGCATCGGGTACCAAAAAGCCTACTTCTATATTTTCGGTTGTTAAGGTAAGCGAAGGAAAATTAGAGTTTATAATTTGGCAATACCAAGTTCCTAAATGACTAGCTGTTAAATTAGCTATTGTATAAATAATGTTGTTACTTTCTGATTTTAGTACGTCATTTCTAAACCATTTGTAGTAATTATCTTGGAACGAAATGCCATATACAAATGTGTTGAGGTCTAGTTCGAGAGGATAATCCGGTGCTGCTTGCGCTTTGTGCTTTGAAAGAACAACCGTTTTTTGAGGCGAGTAAATATAATTAGCCGCGTTTGCACCTGCATTGCTTAAATCTTCAAAAGTCAAGTTGTTATTTGAAATATCAAGAGCATTTAGTGTTAAAGTGGCTAAACTTGACATATCGGTAAACTCGTTGTCAGACAAATAAATATCGGTCAGTGAACTTTGGAATGGGGGAATGTATCCATTAAATTTATTCTTGGATAGATTAAGATATTCGATAAATTTAAGTATTCTAAATTCGATAAATATTGAATCTCATAATTTATGCTACCTTTCAGATTATTTTCCGATAAATTTATTTTTTTCAACGAGTTAAGTGAACTTAAACTATAAGGAATATTACCTACTAAGTTATTGTTGGGTAGATTTATTTCTGTAATTGTTTGGTTAGCAGCATCGACCTTTATGCCGTACCATAATTTTACAGGCTCGGTTTTCCAGCCTGCTTTGTTAGTCCAATTATCACCATCAGTTTCGTCGTAAAACGATACCAAATTTATAGAGTCTTGGTAATTTATTTGTGCTTTCAGTTGCTGGGCAAAAATCCCAAAGAGCAACGATAAAGCTAAGAAATGTAAAAGTAGTTTTTTCATAATTTTTTTATTATTAGTTGTTTGTAATTTACTTTGGCTCGTTTTATTCTTTTTTCTTACGAATCGAATTTTAATATTAAAAGTATTGTTTATTTATAAATAATTGAAATTCAATTGAATATATGTATTTGAAAATAGAAATAAGTAATTAGTACATTGATATAGTCAAAGCAGTTAGTATTTGAAAATCGAATTGTAACAAGTTATGTTTTTTTTTTCAAATAGGCAAATATTCTTTTTAGAATAAAAAAAAATACTCATCGAAAGTTTGCCGATGAGTATTCAATTTGTTTATTAATAGCTGTTTATAATAATTTTTTTTGTTTTCAAAAGAGGGTTAGTTTTTGTTAAAAAAGATTTTAAATAGCAAATAAAATAGATTTATGTTTTGAGTAAAACATCTTTTTATCCGAAACTAATTGTTTTGAGCTTATTCTACTTTTATGCCAATAATCAAAATGTCGTCTAACTGCTCAAAAGCCTTGCTTTCGCTTGGATTTGTCCAATTTTCGTAAGCCTCTAGCAATAAATGCTTTTGGTCTTTCATACTTTTGTCAGAGTTTTCGAGCAACAAACTTTTGAAGCGTTTGGTTAAGAATTTTTCTCCCGCATTTCCTCCAAATTGGTCAATAAAACCATCTGAAAAAATATAAATTTGGTCGCCTTTTTGCAAAACTACTTTATGGTTTGTAAATGACCCTTTTTCGCGATAATAAATACCAACAGGCATACGGTCGGCTTTATATTGAATCATTTCTTTATTTCGGATAAGCAATAATGGATTATAAGCCCCAGCGTATTGAAGTGTATAATTTTCGTAATCGAAAATACACAATGCAATGTCCATTCCGTCTTGGGCTTCGTCTTCTTTTCCGGTTTGGCGAAGCGATTTTTTGATGTAGCTTCTCAATTCGTTCAACACTTCATTTGCCTTCAAATTTTGTGCTTCTTCTCTGTTAACTATCTCATTTAAAAGCGAAATACCCAACATACTCATAAAAGCACCTGGCACTCCGTGTCCGGTGCTGTCGGCAGCCGCTATGATGGACAAATTGTTGTTTTTGGCAGCCCAGTAAAAATCGCCGCTTACAATATCGCGCGGTTTGAAAAGAACAAAATGCTCGTTAAAATTGTGGCTGATAAACTCTTCGGGAGGCAAAATAGCATCTTGTATGCGCTTGGCATACACTATACTATCCATAATGTGTTGCTTTTGTTGAAGAATTTCTTGGTTCTTTTCTTCCAAAATCAAATTTGCTTTTTGTTTGCTTCGGTAACTTCTAAAAATAACATAAGCCAAACCAATCATCAACAAAAACGCAACAACAAAAAAATACAAAAGCAAACGTTGGCGTTTTAGCTCTTCTTCGTTTTCAAAATTTAACTTTTGCTGCTCCATTTCCTTTTGCTTCAACTGTTGTTGAAACTCCATGTTCATTTCGAGCTTGGCTATTTCGTTCTTTTTTTCCTCATTTACTAAGCTGTCTTTCAGTTCTATATGGGTTTCATAAAAGAAAAGAGCATTTTTAAAATCACCTAATTCTTTGTAGTTTTGGTACAAACTTAATGCTGAATTTCGTCCAATGACTAAAACCTGTATTTCTTTTGAAATTTGCAATGCTTTAGTATAGAATGAAATAGACTGAGGTATTTGTTTTTTCATGTAATAAAACCTTCCCAACAAAAGGTAAATATTAGCCAATCCTGTTTGACTATTAATACTATGGTAAAGTTCCAAACTTTTATTGAAATATTGTAGCGCTTTATTGTATTCTTTGTTATCCATATAAATATCACCCATTGCGCTGTTGGCTTCAGCAAGTAGCCTAACATCACCAATTTTTTCGCTCAAATCTTTAAATTTGATTGAATATTCAAGTGCTTTTTTCAAATAAATATTGCTCGATTCAAAAGCTGCCGTATCGTTTTTATTAGTTGTTTGACGTTTTTTAATATCATCTTCTTTTTGTTTCTGTTTGTAAATCGAGCTGATTCGGTAATACGTTTGCGCAATTCCCACGTTATCTTCTAATTTTTTGTACATTTCTAGGGCTTTGTCAAAATATTCTAAGGCTTTATTCAAGAATTCATTATTTTGATTTAAGATATTTAAATTTGTAGGATTGTCATCTACTTGTTCCCAAAAAACTAAACCAATGGCATTGTATAAATTGGCAATTCCTTTTTTATCGTCTATTTCTATGCGAGCATTTAGGCTTCTGAAAAAATACTCCAAAGCCTTGTTGTAGTTGCCTTGTTGGTGGTAAATACTGCCTAAATTGCGCACAATAATGGCAATTCCTTGCTTGTCGTTAATTTTTTCGTAAACAGCTAAACTCTTGTTGTACAGCTCGTAAGCTTTTGTATAATTGCTTTGTCGATAGAAAATATTTCCTAAATTTTTGTAAGCCAATGCTTCTCCTTTGCTAAAATTTAAGCGTTGTGCTGCCGAAAGTGCTAAATTTCCATAATATTCGGCTGTATCGGGATTCGATTTAAACCCTTCGCAAAGTGCATTTAGATTATTTACTTTTGTTGTATCTTCGGCTTGTGTTTTTACCACATTAATTAAACTATCGATAGTTCCATTTGATTGACTATAATTAGTTAATGAAACTAGCAAAAACGCAAAAAAAGGGATTAGATATTTTGGGATTTTCATTTGGAGCAAATTAATTTTTTGTATAAAAATAAAAAACGTTATAAAGTAGCTTATTATTTTAATTTTTGCAAAGTAAATAAAAAAATGAATACAAAAAGCTTTTTTTTTCGTTTTTTTCTACTTTTTTTGAGTCGTTTTTTTTTCTTTTTTATGTTGTGTAAGTGCTTGTAAATTAAATTTTTTATGCTTTTTGTCTCTTTTGCAATTATTTTTTTTTAAGGAAATTATCAAAAAATACCAAAATATTTCTATCTAAATTATTTTATTACTTTTCTTTTTCTTATTTTTGTTGCTATAAATAATTAGTAAGAAAATGCTGTTTTAATTCAACCAAAGGCTTATGTATCGATTTTCAATAATTTTCACATTAATATTGTTTATATTGCTTATAAACATTAATTTAGCTTACTCGCAACTAACAAGCGTAGGCTCGCCAGTAGTGAAAAATTATACTCCGCAAAACTATTTGGCTGCTCCCGAAAACTATGCCATAGTACAAGACAAATTGGGGCTTATGTATTTTGGTAATAACGGATATGTACTCGAATACGATGGTGTGGAATGGCGCAAAATAGAAATAAAGCAATATATGCCTGTTTTATCTATGGCAATCGACTCGCTAGGGCGCATTTATGTTAGTTCAGGCAACGAATTTGGCTTTTTAGCCTCTAATTCAATTGGTTTGCTTACTTATCATTCCCTTTCAGACTTGCTTAGCGAAGCCGAAACGTTTGTGGAAGGCACTGGTAAAGTGCATGTTGCAAAAGATGGAGTTTATTTTCAAACGGCTACTACCCTTTACAAATATCCTTTCATTACCGAAAAAAATAAAAACGATAAAGTCCTCAAAAAACCAATAAAATGGGCTGCTTCTACTCGTTTTCTGAATACTTTTTTAATTCATATCGGCAAAGAAGAAAAATTTCTGGTAGTTGAACAAGACAAAGGCATTTTTTCGCTCGAAAATGGAGAACTTTCTCTTTTTAAATACAGCCAAGATTTTATAGCCGACAAAAAAATTGTTTCCATGTTAAGCCCTGCTATGCGAAAGCAAATTTTTGTAGGAACTGAAAAAAATGGTTTATGGTATTATCCTCAAGGCTTTTTACCTGATTTATTTCATTCAAATACCAACAAAGATTTATCTGAAATAACCTTGCTTGCAGCCGCTGAATTGCCTGATTATTATGTACTTGCTACTTTAAATAAAGGTACAATGGTAATCAACAGAGTACGTGATACTAAAAAGTTTGAAAAGCGCAAAGTAATAGAACATTACAGCAAGCAATCAGGTATGCTATCAGAGCAAGTAACTCAAATTTACAACAACCAAGCACACGACAAAGACATGCTTTGGTTTACCTCAAAATACGGTATTTCAAAAACAAAGATTAATTCAGCTTTGCGACGACTTAGCGAAACCGATGATGCAAAAGACATTATTCTTGATTTGACTAAATTTGATAACTTATTGTATGCTCGAACTTTAGGTAAGATTTATTACCTTAAAGATACCCTCGATGAATTTGCATTGCGTTCTGTTTCAGGTATTTCATCTTGCTCCGATTGGACTATTTTTACTTTCTCCGAAAAAATTCAAGAAAAGAAAAAAACGAATATTATTTCAAAAATAACAAAATCAAAAAAAGGTAAATCTTCTAAAACTAAAGCCACATTACCCTCAAGACCTAAAACTAAAAAAGTTGATAAAATGCTGGCTGTTTCGCCTTTTGGAATTTACGAAATTACTGAAAATTCAGGAACTCTAATTCATATTTCTTACGAAGCCATAGACTCTAAAAAACTTACCGAAAGTGAAAGCTCGAGTGCAAAATATGCTGTAAATAAAGTTTTTAGGTCAAAACGTTTTCCTAATAGGATTTACTTGGGCTTGGAAGATGGCTTGGCTATTTTATCCTATCAAGAAGGAAAATGGGTAGATGAAGGAAAAATTCCATCTGTAAAAGAAAACATTTCTTCTATTTCGGAAGATGCTGAAGGGAATATTTGGTTGGGTGTGAAAAATAATGGATTACTTTTTCTCGAAACACCTAAAAAATTAGTAAAATTAAAAACAAAAGCTTTTTATAAAGAGCATGGAGATAGTGCTACTTTTGAGTTATTACCTTTGGCTGATTTTAAATTCAAAGCTTATAAAAATAGGAAATCCTTGCCTCAAATTATCGAAAATGGAATTTTAGATTACAACGGAAAAATGTTATTTTCTACTCTCGAAGGCTTATTCTTTTTTGATAAAAAAACAGGTAAATTTAAACCTTTCACCGATTTTAACTTCAAAAACCAGCAAACCAGGGTATTGAACTTAAAGCCAGATAGCAAAGGAAATATTTGGCTACTTGTTCAAACAGCTTTTAATTCAGAGGTTTTGCTTTACGAAAAGCAAAAAAATGGAAAAATGAAACTCAACAAAAATGCCTTGGCACTTTTGCCCGAAATGACTTTACAAGCTATCTTTCCCGATAATAATGGCTTGGTTTGGATTTCGGGTACGCAAGGAGTTTTTAGTTACGATTTGAATAAAAATAAAGAACAAAGCACTAAATTTCAAGCACTTATACGAAAAGTTACAACCAATGGCGATTCTGTTTTGTTTTGGGGAAATGCTTACATGGGTACTTCAAATACTAATAATCAGCTAACTAAAATAGAGCTCGAATTTGTACACAACAACATTAAGTTCAATTTTGCTGCACCTTTTTTCGATGAGGAGCAAGCTACTGAATACAGCTATTTTTTGGAAGGGCAAGACGAAAAGTGGTCGAATTGGTCAAAAGTTACTGCTCGTGAGTACATGAATTTACCAAAAGGCAATTACACATTTAGAGTCAAAGCTCGAAATATTTATGGTAATATTAGCGAGGAAGCTATTTTTATTTTTAAAGTAAAAACTCCTTGGCACGAACAATGGTGGGCTTATGCCGCAGAACTTTTTCTATTTTTACTACTTTTATTTGTTTCTGTTTTGTTCAATAGAATGAAGCATGTAAAAGACTCGCAATGGACTTCAATACTAACTATGATTAGTGTTACTGCTATTTTTAAACTACTTGCAGCTTTGGTTTTTGGACCACTTATTCATTATTTTGCAGGAGAAGTAATGGCGCTTAATATTTTTATGAATATAATTATTGGAGCGTTATTATTTCCAACTTGGTCTATTTTTACAAGGCTTATACAAACTGGCTCATTCAAAGTGCAAACACCACAAACAGCAGCTCCAAATTCGGAAAATACAGAAAAATAATTAATTCTTCTAAGTAATCAGAAAATACCATTAAATTTAGATATTTAGTGGTATTTTTTTTACCTTAATTTTTTTATAAAAAAGAAAATATTTTCGATTTCTTTTTTGTTAGCAAACTTTATGCAGTGAATTAAAATTTTGCTTGCTTCTTATGCTTTAATTTTTTATTTTTGTGCTTGTAGTTTGTGTTTATATAATTTTAAAATATATTGAAAATTAAATAATTAACTTATTGTAAATAGCAAAAACTTAAAATTGAATGTGGAAATTGTTTTCAATTTTTGTTTTTCAAAATTAATTAAAATGAAGAAGAAAATAATCATATTTTTGGCATTTCTTATCTATTTTTTAGAACTTAATGCGCAACAAATCACATGGATAGATGTAACTTCTAGTTATACACTGCCTGCTGGCGTAAGTCTAAAAAAAGGAACACGAGAATCGCCAAAACTACAAATTTGGCTACTCGATGTGGACTTGAATAACCAAGACATTGCTGTACGACCTTATTTAGGTGCAAGTGCACTTGTTCCAACTCATGCAGCTAGTAATGAAGCATTTGCAGCTATTAATGCAGGTTTTTTTAGTGGTTCAACCTCTTTTTCTACCATTATTTATCCAGCCGAAGTAAAAGCCCAAAATGTAACAAGCGTTACGCGCAATTCGGTATCTTATCCGCTTATTCGTAGCATGTTTTCGTTAGATACTGATTTTAAGCCATCTATCGATTGGATTTATCATTTTGGAAGCACAACCAATGATGTGTATCGTTTTGCCGAACCTTTGGCTTATACTGGCGAAACCTCTGTACCACTGAATGTTCCAGAAAAAATACAAGGAACGCAAATTCCTAATTTACTTATTGGAGTAGGAGGTGCTCCTGTTTTGGTGGAAAATGGAGTGAAGAAAGTTACTTATAATCAAGAAATTATGTGGGGTTCGGGAGTTGGCTCTAGCAACAACGACCCTAGAACTGGCGTTGGATATACTGCTAATAATCACGTAATTATGATAGTAGCCGATGGGCGTCAAGCCATTTCGGAAGGTGTAAGTTTGGGCGAACTTGCTGATATTTTTTTAGCATTTAATTGCGTTGAAGCTATGAATCTCGATGGAGGCGGTTCGTCGGGAATGTCTGTTGGAAATCAATTTGTTAGCTCGCCTTCTGAGCAAAGGCTTGTGCCTTCTATTTTGGCTGTAACTTCGCGCAGCAAAGTTAAAATGCCCAACCAAACTACTTTTGAGCAAATTATTGATACTGAAGACCCTAAAGCTACCAAAATTGGAACTTGGAGTGAATCGGCAAATGCCGGATATTATGGAACTTCTAAATCTTTAATTTCAGCAAAGGGCAATGGTTCAAATGCTTACGAATATAATTTTACTCCACCAGCTGGCGAGTATTGCGAAGTGTTTGCTTGGTGGGTAAGTTCCTCTAACCGAACAACGGACACTCCTTTCACAATAAAGCACAAATACGGTGAAACAATTGTGAAAATGAATCAAACTCAAGGCGGTTCTGCTTGGAATTCATTGGGCAAATTCGTATTCAAAGGCGACGGTAGCGACCAAATTAGAATTACAAATGCCGCAACTTTAGGCGATTGGGTTGTGGCTGATGCGGTGCGCATCATTTCGTTTGGTGAAAAAGAAATACAAACGAAAATAGCTGAAAACTTTACCCAAAACCCTTCAAATGTTAAATGCTTCCCAAATCCTTTTACTGCTCAAACTTGTATCGAATTTCAATTGACAAAAAATGAAAATGTTAATCTTCAAATAATTAATAATCAAGGACAAACAGTTGAAATATTAGTAAACGACCTACTTTATGAAGGGAAATATTCTTTTATTTTTGACGCAAGTAAATTAGCTAAGGGATTGTATTTCTATAAATTACAAACCACTACTTTTTTAGAAAAAGGAAAGCTTATTTTGAATTAGAAAAACAAATAAAAAAAAACGCCAACAAATTTGTTGGCGTTTTTTTATTTGTATGAAACTTCAATCATCACCGGAAAATGGTCAGAAGGGAACCTTAATTGATACGAATTATTTAATATGGCATATTTTTTTACCGATAAACTTTCATTTTTTATAAAAATATAATCAATCCGTTGATTCGACTTTTGAGTATATTTAAAATCGTTGAAAGTGCCCGATTCAGCTCCAAATCGAAGTTCGGAAACGTTGTAACTGTCTGTAAATCTTGATTCTATTGTTTTAATGCCTTCGCTTGTTGCTTCCATATTCAAATCGCCCATGAGTACAACCGATTCGCCATTTTTTGCTAAATCCGAAATTTTTTGGATTATTAATTCGGAGCTGTTTTTGCGAGCCTTAGTGCCTATATGGTCGAAATGTGTATTAAAAACCCATATATTTTTGTTTTGTAATTGGTCATGAAAATAGCCGTAAGTGCAAATTCTTCGATACGCAGCGTCCCAGCCTTTACTAGGCGTATCGGGTGTTTCCGACAGCCAAAACGTAGAATGTGCAAGTAGCTTGAAGCGTATTTTATTGTAAAATATTGCAGAAAATTCTCCGTCTATTTTTCCGTCTTCCCGTCCCACGCCAATGTAATCAAAATTTGAAAATTGCTCAGATAAAAATTCAATTTGATTATTGAGTGCTTCTTGAACTCCAAAAATATCGGGCTCGTGAAATTTTATTTGCTCTGTTAAAAAAGTTTTTCGGTTACCCCAACTGTTTTCTGCATCGTTTCTATTATCCAACCGGATATTGTAAGTCATTAATTTTAAGTTTTGTGCATTTATTTCGCTACTTAAAATTAATAAAAATAGGAGTACCAATTTTATTTTGTTCATATTTGTTTTTTATATTTTTATATTTTATTGAACCAGAATTGAGTTATTACACTGTTTAAGGTAATAATTTGCCTTTTATTCCGAATTAAACCATTGAAAGTTAATTAGAACCAGCATATCACCACATCAAATAATTAATTATAAAATTTCTAATATAACGTATTTTACCTAAAAATAGTATTTTGAGACAAATTCTTAATATTGCTCTCTTTCGTTAGGAAAATCAAGTGTTTTTACGTCTTGAATGTACGTTTCTACTGCGCCTTTTATTTCGGTGTATAAATTATGATAGCGTCGCAAAAAACGTGGCGAAAATTCGTGTGTAATGCCAAGCATATCATGCAAAACTAGTACTTGACCATCAACCTGCGAGCCGGCACCAATTCCTATTACCGGAATTTTAAGTTTTTCCGCAACTTTTCCTGCTAAATTTGCCGGAACTTTTTCTAAAACTACTGCAAAGCAACCCGCTTCTTGAAGCGCGTCGGCATCGGTCATTAATTTTTCAGCTTCTTCTATCTCCTTGGCTCTCACGGTGTAAGTTCCAAATTTATGTATCGATTGCGGAGTTAAGCCCAAGTGTCCCATCACCGGAATGCCTGCCGATAAAATGCGCGTGATAGATTCTACTATTTCGATGCCACCTTCCATTTTTATTGCGTTTGCGCCTGTTTCCTTCATAATTCGGATAGCCGACGATAAGGCTTCTTTAGAGTTGCCTTGGTACGAGCCAAAAGGCAAATCGACTACTACAAGTGCCCTATTTACAGCTCTTACAACCGATGCGGCGTGGTAAATCATTTCGTTTAGCGTTATGGGTAAGGTCGTTTTGTAACCAGCCATCACATTCGATGCCGAATCGCCTACTAAAATCACATCTATTTTAGCCGAATCTACAATTTTTGCCATTGAATAATCGTAAGCTGTTAGCATCGATATTTTTTCACCACTCAATTTCATGGCTTTTAATACATGAGTAGTTATTGTTTTTACTTCTGAGTAAACTGACATTGTATTTTATTCTATTTTTATACTATTTGTAAAACTAGTTTTATTTTTTTATATTTCCTTTTGAAATAATAATACCTTAAAAATTAAAATTAATTTTAATCACACTAATATTCTAATCTTTCATCAATGATAATATTATTTTCTTGTTTATTAAAATGGTCGATGATTATTTTATCAAACCTACTTAAATCAGCAATTTGAGTATTAAAACTAATGTTAGAACTTGTTAAATTTTCGTAATCATTTATGGAGTTTGAATATTTGTAAAGTACAACGCGCCGCGACATGGGGCGATTTTCGGCATTAATGAATGTAGCTATTCCGGTGATGTATTTTGGCAATTGGGTAGGAGAGAGACTGAAAGTATAAAAACCCTTGTCGTTGAATAATTTATTATCAATTTCGATATATAAAAAATTGTTAATCAGGCTTATTGATTTGCTTTTAAAACTATAAGTTCTACCATTAATTTCAAAAACGGCATCGTTATTTTCGTCAATCCAAATTCGGCAAGGCGATTTTATGAGCTTGTCGTCGTCATTCTTGTTCTTTCCGTATAGAAAGTAACTTCCTGTGTAATAGTGATGTATAATTTCATTTTGTTTGAAATTATTGTTTATATTCAGTTCGTTGGTTATTTGTTCTAGTTCGTGCAGATTGATGGCTGGCTCGCTGATAAAACTAGGTGTTTTGAGTGCTTTGAAGTATTTTTGAATTGTAATTTCTTCTTTATCAGTTAGTTTATTATTGAGCATGTATGTTTTTCCTTGCAAATGCTCAAATTCTCCAATTTCTTCTTTTTGCTTCACAAAAATAACTACTCCGGCATCAGCTTTGCCTGCCGAAATTGAAAAATGCGAAAATGTGCCCATCAATATTTCTGAAACGCGCATATTTCCACAATGCAAATTGAATGTAATTTTGGATAAACCATTGTCGAAAACCATGTAAATTGAAGGGTAATTGTACTCAAAAATGATGGATTTGTAGTTGAACATTGCTGTAATTAGTTCAAATTCAAGCTTTCCATTTTTTTGAAATATACGAGCGTACCTTTTTTCGATGTATCTATTTTTGTTGTCGGTTCTGTAAACTGCATAAATTCCTTCTATCGGGATTTTTTCGCTAAGTGGTTTTGTCGTTTCTATTTGATTATCAGGTTCTTTTTCGCCGGAAAAACTGGAGAAATCTATCTTTTTAATCTTTTTTTCAATCAATATTTTTTTTGCAAATTCTACCAGGCTTTCTTGTTCGTTTTGGTTTAAAATATTGAAGTGTATTTCTTCTATTTGCTTGAAATTGGCTGGAATTGGATAATATTTGCGAAAATTGTACCAATATTTTTGAGTTTTATTTTCACTAAATTTGAATTCTTCTTTGGGTTTTGAAATATACCAAACAATTTTATTAAGCGTATATTCTTGAAAATTAGAATTTTCGTCGTTGCTTAAAAATAATTTTCGCAGAGTATTATACGAAACATTCAAATCATCGCTTGCCAGATTTTTTATTTCGTTTCCTTTCAAAATGGAATCGTAATTTCCAAGATATTCATTTACAATGGCTTTGCGCAAAAGTATTTGATGATATGGATGCAAATAAGGCATTATTGGCTTGTTTTTATGTGGTTATTCGTTTATTCAAAAAGCACAAAGCTAGTAATTTTTATTTAAGTACAAAGTTAAATATATTAAGTGAAAAATTTTTTTATGAAATTATGGGTAGTGAATTAAAATCGTCATTTTTTTTGCAAAAAGCTTTCCGAAAAATTTATTTTCAAAAAGCTTTTTGTTCGTATTTTTTTTGTTTTGCTCGGTTTAATAGTCAAGACTTTCAATAAATTTTTCGGCATTTATTTTTATATCATCTTCGCCTACTTGATCAAATGGATTCTCAAGGTGGTCTTGAATATTATCTAAACTAACTAATATGAATGTTAAAAAAACAGGCATAATATATGCTAATGAAGTATTCGATTCATTCAATACCAAATGTGCAAAATAGGGCGCAAAAAGAAAGGGCATAAGGTAGATAAATACCTTACTATAAGCACGTAATGTAACTGGAGTTCGGTATTGATATATGTGTTTCATGTTTTCGAAGGAGTCGAACATTTTGCTCAAAAAAGCATTGGCTCTTGATACTTCGCCACTATTTAAACCTCTGTCTCTAAATTGTTTAATAAAAATAGAAAGCTCTGAAAAAAATGAATAAACTTCTTTTTCTTTGTCGTCGATTTGCATTTCGCTGTTGTGAAATAATTCGCGGCAACTTGCTAGTAGATTGAACATAATGTGCTTGAATTGTGTATCTTCTGATGCGCTGTGAGTTGGTATCCAATCTCTTGATGCTAAGTAAATTGCACGACCATGCGCTTTCATTGAGCCGTAGTGTTTGAGGGCATTTTCGCGCCTTGTGTAAGCTCCACCAATGGAGAAAACGATTGGAAATATTACTAAGCTAACCAGCGTGAGAGGAAAATCGCCTGTTGCATTGTATTTTACACAAATATATGTTGCAAGTATCGAAAGTAAGCTTAATAATATGGTTTTCATATTAATAATCAACTTTATACTTTTCAATACTCGTACAACTTTGTTTATTCTATTATTAATTTTCTTTTTTAGTTCCATTTTTTTATAACTATTTAGTTTATTAATTTACTTTATATTTTTTAAAATTACAATTCTTTTTGATAAATTCTGTAACGTTTGTATATTTTGGCGTTAAGCCTGTCCATTTCTGCTCTCATGGGTTTATTTTCTTCCATAATTACATGTGAATCAATATATTCTAATTTCAGCTCTTTTGCACTTTCTAGTAATTTTATAGCAAGCAAGGCATCTAGTCCTTGATTTCTGAAATTAGGTTTAATTGCACCTAAAAGTAAATTTAGCTGTTTACTTTTTTTACGAGCCATAAAAATTTTGAATATTCCAAAAGGTAGCAACCTTCCTTTTGCACTTTGTATTCCTTGGCTAATGTCGGGCATAGCAATTACAAAGGCAAGTGGTTGATTTTGAGTATTTACTATTATTTTAATTAAGCGCGGGTCGAGCAGGTAAAGGTAACGGTTTGCAAACTCGTCCATTTCCTTTTCGTCGAAAGCTGCAAAACCAAAAATGCGCGTGTAGGTTTCGTTTATTAAGTGAAAAACCGGACGAATATAAGGTTTTATGTCTTTGCGTCGGGTAAATTCTTTAACTATGAAACCACTTCTTTCTGAGCGAATTGATGCTCTTTTGTATATTTCGGGCATTATTTCAGGAACAGTTACTTTGTACTGAACTAAATCTAACTTTGGCTTGTAATTAGCTAATTCTACAAAACTTTTAAGGTATTCAAAACTGTGATTTGTTACCATAACTGTTGGTTCTTCAAAACCTTCAATAAGCAAACCTTGTGGCTCTTTATCGCTAAAACCAAATGGTCCAATTATTTGCGTCATGCCTTTTTGTTTTGCCCATGCTTCTACCTCCGCGAGTAAAGCGTCGCTAATTTTCTGATTTTCATAGCTTTCTAAGAAACAAAAGCGAGATTGAAGTACGTTATTGGCTTCATTATATTTTTTGTTGATAATGCCCATAATTCGTCCAACTGGCTTATTATTTTCAAATGCCAAGTATAATATTGTGTCGGAGTAGCTATATATCTTATTTTTAGTTGAATAGAAAGTCCATTCATCTAAATAAATTGGGTGCAACCAATTTTTGTGGTTTGCATGTATTTTTTCAGGCAAATAGATGTAGGTTTGCAGTTCTTTTTTAGTTTCAACTTTTTTAATTTGAATTTCCATTGTAAGTAATTTTAAATTAAATAGTTAGTATATAGTAATTTATATTTTATTTTTTTCTTTATTGTTACGATTTAATTATTTTTTCTTAGATTTAAAGTACTTGTATTCATCGCTTTAAATTTAATAAATGATTTTGTTTTAGCTTAATTTTTAGAAATTGAATTCACAAAATTAAATAAAAAAATAGAATTAACATACTTTCAACTAAATTACAAACGTTTGCACAATTTAATCGTTAAAAAAAATAAATTATTTTGAGACTACCTTTGTTTTAATATGTTGATATTTAATTTGTTGTGTTTGATGTTATTTTTAGTACTTGCAACTTTTTTTTATTTTTGGCAAAAAGTAAATTTCTTCTAAAAGTAAAAGCTATTTTTGTAAAAAAAACAGTTTTATAAAATCTAAAGTTATGAAAACTACTTCAATTCTTTTTTTTCTTTTATTAATATTTTCTGCTGGCTGGTCTCAAGTTTTTCCTGAAAAAGGGGTGGTTTTTTCAGACACAGAAGTACCTAAAATTTACGTTACGCTTCATGCGGATTCTCTTACAAAATTGTTAAAACCCGAAAACAGATATTTTGACCATGAATATCCTGCAAGCATGACTTTTGTGGGCTCGGAAGGAACTGAAGTGGTTGATAATGTAGGATTTAGATTGCGAGGAAACACCTCTCGCGACTCGGGAAAAAAATCGTTCAAAATTTCGTTTAATACATTCGATTCGGGACGAAAATTCCATGGCTTGGAAAAAATGAATTTGAATGGCGAACACAATGACCCTTCGATAGTTAGAGCAAAATTGGCGTTTGATTTGATGCAAAATGCAAAAGTTCCGGCTTCGCGTTCAAATCATGTAGAACTTTACGTGAACAATGAGTACAAAGGCTTGTATATGAATGTAGAACATGTAGATGAAGAATTTGTAGAAGCTCGATTTGGAAATAAAAACGGCAATTTATATAAATGTTTGTATCCTTCCACGCTTTCTTATTTGGGCACAAACGCCGATTTATACAAATTTAATTCCGGTAGTATTAGGGCTTACGACCTGAAAACCAACAATCAAAAAGATGATTATTCCGATTTAGCAAATTTTATTAATGTTTTGAACAATACAAATCCTTCGGAGTTTCCTCAAAAATTAGAACCTATTTTTAATGTCAATTCGTTTCTTAAATACCTTGTTGTAGAGATACTTACAGCACATTGGGATGGCTATTCGTACAATAAAAATAATTTTTATTTGTACAAAAATACGGCAACCGGAAAATTTGAATTTATTCCATACGATTTGGATAACACTTTTGGAATTGATTGGTTTAGTGTTGATTGGGCTATTCGGAATATTTATAATTGGCAGGCGTCAGAAAATAGACCTTTGACCTATCGGATTTTGCAAAATCAGGTGTACAAAGACCGGTTTTCTTTTTATATGAATCAAGTTTTGAGTCAATTTTATAGCAATCAAAAACTCGATACTCGCATTGACTTTTTGAAGAACATGATTACGTTATCGGCTCAAAATGACACTTATAGAAAGTTAGATTATGGTTGGACTATGACCGATTTTAGTAATTCATACACGCAAGCTATTGGAAATCATGTGAAATATGGAGTTAAAAATTTTATAGCTTATAGAAATAATTCGGCAAAAAGCCAACTTGTTTTGAACGACATTGCTCCTATTGTTTCGCAAGTAAAAAACACGAAACCTGCTGTAAATCAAAATCTTACTATTTCCGCTTTTGTTGAAGATGAAGATTTTCCTTTGAACGTAATGCTTTATTATCAGATAAATGGAGGCGCACTTCAAACTCTGAGCATGAAAGATGATGGTGCGGGGAGCGATTCTTTTGCTCAGGATAATATTTATTCGGCAAGTATAACTCAACCTCTTGCTAGTTATGGAGTTGTGAGCTATTATATTTCTGCCAACGATTCTAAAACTCACACTACGCGCGAGCCTGCGGCTGGTTTTTATACAGCTACTATTCCACAAGAGTCTGAATTAAAGCTTTTTATAAACGAATTTATGGCAGGAAATTCACTTTCGGTAAAAGATAATTTTGGCGAATACGAAGATTGGATTGAAATTTATAATGCAGGGAGTTCGCCTATTTGGTTGGGGGATAAATACTTAACTGACACAATTAGCGAGCCTGATAAGTGGCAAATGCCTAATAAATATATTTATCCGGGCGAATTTTTAGTATTTTGGGCTGACGATGATTTGTTGCAAGGCGAAATGCACACCAATTTTAAATTGAGATTAGAAGGCGAGGAGATTGCTCTTTTCGATAATGTGCAATCTGCTTATGCACCAATTGATTATGTTCGTTTTGGCATACAAGATTTAGATATTTCAAAAGGAAAAACTGGCGATGGCGAAGGTGAAATGCGTTATTTTATTCGTGCTACACCTGGATATTCTAATTTGAAAACCAATGTTGAAAACGATAATTTTATTGAAATTATTCAGGTATTTCCAAATCCTGTGTATGATATTTTGAATGTGAATATTAAAAGCACCGAAGTTCAAAATGTGTCGATTTCAATAACCGATGTTTTAGGTAAATGTGTGTTTCAAAATACGACTTCTAATTTATCTATTTGTTTGAATTTGAGGTTATTAGACATTAGTTCGGGTATGTATATTTTGAATATTACAGGAAGCGATTTTTTTGATAAAAAAATAATAGATTATAACAAAAAAGTCATTTTGAAATGATTTTTTTATTGACAAATCAAATTTTTATATTGCTTGTTTGTTGTATTGTTTTTTATTAAATTGCAGCAATCCAGTGTTTGTTTTTTTCGCTTGAATAACTTCTTGCGCTTAGCGGTATTTGTGGATAATTTTCAGTGAAGATACTGTAACGTTTTGAATTAAAATTAGTTACATTAAATTTACATTCTATTGCAAAACTATTTTCATTGCCTTGTGATATTATAAAATCGACTTCATTTCCGCTTGAAGTTCTCCAATAGCGCAGGTTATCTGTACTATAAAGCTCATTTAACCGTAAAAATAAAAAATTTTCGAGCAACTCGCCCTTGTCTAGCCTTGTTTCGATTATTTGAAATTGACCAAGCAGTATATTTCTCATTCCTAAATCGTTGAAATATATTTTTGGCATTTTAGTGAGTTCTTTTCTTAGGTTTTTAAAAAACGGTTTTAGTAAACGAATGTGAAAGCATTTTTGCAAAATATATAGATAATTATTAACTGAAGTTGTTGATAATCCTATTGTTGTTGAAAGTTCATTTGTATTTAATAAATTTCCGGTTTGTTCAGCTAAGAGCATCATTAAGCGGTAAAATTTATCGGGAAATTGAATATTTGCTTCCTCTATATCTCGTTTTGTGAACGAAAGTAATAATTCTTTCAAAATACTTATTTTTTTTTCGTGTGTTTCTGCTAAAACTACTGCAGGATAGCCACCGTAAATTAGATATTCATCTAAATAAACTGCTATTTCTTTTCTTCTGCTTGATAGATAATTTTCATTTTTCCGAATTTCATCTAATTCTATCGAAAGTTTATTCGTTCCTGTTTTAAAAAGCAAAAATTCGTCGAAAGAGAGAGTTGAAAGTTCAAATAATTGCTTTCTTCCAGCTAGCGAGTCTTTGAATTTTGTGTCGATATAAAAAGCACTACTTCCGGTTGCTACGATTTTTAGATTTTCGGAATATTTATCGTATAAAAGTTTTAAAAAATTGGTGGGATTTTGTAAATATTGAATTTCATCAATTAATACAACGATTTTTTCATCGCCTTGTGGTTTTGGTACGAATAAAAATAAATTATCGGGGTGTTCGTCTAGTTTTGATAAAATGCTGAAATCTTCTAAACTTAGCATCGTATTTTTTTCATTTTTAGCATCTAAAAATGTGCCAATTTGCTTTAAAATCGTGCTTTTTCCGGTTTGTCGCGCACCTAGCAAAATGACAAATTGGCGTTCGTTTAGTTCGGATAGTATTTGTAAATATAGTTTGCGTTCAAAAATTTTCATTTTCATTTTTTATTAGAGTTTTTTTTACAAAAATAATCTTTTTTTCGTTAAAAATGAAAAATATCGGATATTTTTTACTTATGAAATAAAAAATATCCGATATTTTTTACTTTGTAAATGAAAATTATCTGAATAGCTGATAAGTAATTGATTTTCATTATTTTAAAATGGTAAAAAAAAGCGTTTTCAAATTAAGCAAGTTGCTTAACCTAAAACGCTTGTAAATAATTCATTATTAATTTGTTATTGCTTTAATCTGCTGAATTTATTCTGTCCAGTTCAAAAAATTGATAATCATTTTTTGGATATTGGAGTTAGACCAATGAGCTGCGCCTTCATAGTTTCCAGCGTGGTTAAAGCCAAGTATTTTGCCTTTACCAAATTCTCGCACTACTACTGCGTCTCTTGTGTTTTCTGTTACAAGTACAACCGAGGGCGATTCGGCAAAAACATGAGCTGCGCCGTTTGTTACGGCACTATTCATTGTATAACTAGCTGGAATGCCTTTTAAAACCGCATGGCTTGCTTGAGCAGTTACCACTGTGAAAGTTAAATTACCTTCTGATGCACTGCCTCTATCTATCAAAACTAAGTCTTGCATTGCGGTCATTCTGCCTTCTTCTATTTCGTAACCGTCCCACTCGGCTTGGACATAAAATCCGCCTTTATTTTTTACAAAATCTACCAAAGCAAGTTGTGCTGCTTCCGACATTGCGTTATCGTAAGTAGTTCCATTAAAATGAATTACAGCGAAAAACTTGTCGAGCGACGGATTGGTATTATCCCAGTTTGCTTCGTTTTCATCAGAGAAGGTTACCTCAAAGCCTGCTGCTTCTAAGGCTACTTTTAATGATACTGTATTCACGTTGTCAGTTGAATCATCGTACATTATCATTACATTTTTGTTCTCTACTACCTCCTCTTCTTTATCGCACGAAACGGAGATAAATAATACGGCAATTAATGCCATTAAAATGGTTGTGATTTTTTTCATAAATTTAAAATTAGTTGCGACTCGAAGTTTTAAGCAAGAGTCTGTTGTTTTAATTAAAGTTTAATATTTAACTTATTTTTTTGTTATTTAGTATGTTTCTAAATAATTTTTTTTGATAATTTTCTTTATATGTTATTTGTTTTGAAGCGTAGAGATTTGTAAAGTTTTGAATATCATTTTGTAATAACTCAATATTTGCTTTAAAAGCACTGAAATAATAAAAAGCATGAAGTTACGTTTTTTAAGCAATTCTTTTTTTTTTGAAATTTTCAAAATCTATTTACTTCTATTGATAAAAAAATAATTGACAAAAACTTGTAGATATCATTTTTATTTTGTTATTTGTAACATATTTTTTAATTGTAACTTGTTAATAATTAATTAGTTGCATTCTTTTTTGTAAATACTATTCGTACTAAACTTAGTAAAGTATTGAAATCTAAATTGTTGAGGAAATCGAATTAAAATGTATTATTTTAAAATAAACATTCATTATAAATACAAAACGTTAAAAATATGACAAAAAAATTCTTAATACTAATTGCTTTTTTTATAGTTTCAAAAGGTTTTTTGTTTGCGCAAACCGACGATGCAGCTAAAATTACAAAGCTCGAAGAGAATTACGATAGAAGTGGATTAACTTATCTGTTATTAAATTTCAATAACGATAGATATGCTGATTATCTTAGAAATGCTTCGGCAAAAATAGTAGTTCCTTCTAAATTTGATAATAATATTTTATCAGAAACCTATATTTCGGGTTCTTATTATAGAGACGAACATTCACAGGGAGTTTCTAATTTGTCCGATACAAAATCTAAAATTCAAGAAAAATTAATCGAAAGCAGACTGAATTACAAACTACTCGAATTCTGGTGGGGCATACACGCAGATGGCTCATACACAGCCAATACAATTCAAGAGCGTGGTATTTACAACGCTACCGATTTTGACGTAAGCAAAGCCGACGGCTCTAAAATAGGACGTGCACAGCTTGGCGATGCCGGCGAGCAACTCATTGGCAATAGCTATATTTTTGTATATGATATTAAAGGTATAAAAACAATGACCGAAATATACGATGCTCAAGATGCTGCTGCCAAAGCCAAAGCCGAAAAAGATAAAACCGAATTTAAACCCGTAAACCGTACCAAAAACGGTTTTAAAGGCGAAATTGTAGCTTATTTGTATCGCCTTGCTTACAACGACACCATTCAAGCTTATTTTTTCGAATCTTTTTCCGACGAAAGCACTATTGATATTGATAAATTCAATACAATTTACAACAATGTTTCTCAGCCTATTAAGTACGTTTCGTACACAACCGCTTCTGCCGAGGGAACTCAAATGAATGCAAATCCGATTCAAAAAACTACCCAAGAACTTTTTGATAAATTAGTTAATGATGGTATTTCTAGCGCAATTTCAAGTTTTGAACAGAGCTTGGAACAATTTAGAGTGAAAACTCCAATTGTAAACGCTTCGCCAATTAAAGCCAAAGTGGGTATTAAAGAAGGAATTACAACCGACCGTAGATTTTTTGTGTGGGAATATATCGAAAAATCGAATGGCGAAACCGATGCCAAACGCGCTGGAATTGTGCGTTCGCGCTACGTTCACGACAATCGCAACGATGAGCTAGGAAATATGGGAACTACCAATTTTTACCAAGTTTCGGGTGGACGAATTAGAGAAGGTATGATTTTGCAAGAGCGCGTAGATTTAGGTATTGGTTTTGGTATGGGATTGATGAGCTATGCCGAAAAAACGGCTTTTTTGATGCGTATGGAACTTAGCTTGAGCCAATATTTAGGATATGTTATAAATACACCACTTACCGCATTCAAATTCTTTGGAGATGTATCGTTTCAAAGCGACAAAGACCGTGAAGTTAATGGTGTTACCGACGATTTTTCGTACACACATTTTACGCTCGGATTGAACAAAGAATTTTATTTTGCTCGCCGTTTCCACTTCGGATTTTTGGCAGGAGGCGGTGTTGAAACTGCTTCTTGGAAAGATACCGATGACTCTGAAGATATTGACAATAGCGGACATTATTCAACCATTTTTGCAGCTGTAGGTGGCAAATTTGGCGTTAATATTGGCAAAACAAAAGAATTGGTAGTTACCGTTATGCAAAATTCACCCATGGGCGATGTTACTAAGTATGATAGCGAAGGTGAACTTGATCCTCTTTTTCCTGCTGGTGTAAAATGGACAGACACAAATTTCTTCCCCGAAAGATCTGGTTTGGGAGTTGATTTTACGTTAAGAATACTATTTTAAAAATTGCTACGTTTATTATTTTACAAAATCATAAACAAACAAAAAAGAGTTTGATTTTTTCCAAAAAACAAACTCTTTTAATAAATTAATTTAAAACATTTTTTGATAATGAAAAAACTATTATTTTTATTTACATTTTTGTTCGCTTTTGGTTCAATCATCGAATCGCAAGCGCAAGGAGTAAGGCGTGAGTTCAAAAAACTCTGGGCTAGCGAAGACAACTACGAAGTGGTTGTGGTGGACATAGGAACAGACGGAACTAAACTGATTAAAGTTTGGGCTTACGACAAAAAAGTGGAAATTGCCAAAATCGAAGCCAAGAAAAATGCCGTGGCTGCTTGTCTTTTCAAAGGAGCCCCCGGAAGCCGCGAAAAAAGTTTCAAACCAATTATTACCGATGTGAAAATTGCTGAAGCAAATGCTGCGTTTTTCGATGCTTTTTTTGCAACCGGAGGTGATTACATCAAGTACATCAACGTAACAAACGATGCTACCGGAAGTGATGTGGTAAAAATGGACAAAGGCTACAAAGTAGGAATTGTTGTTTCTGTGGCTTACGATGCTTTGCGCAAAGAAATGGAAAGCAGAGGAATTATTAAAAAACTTGCCGAAACTCTTGGCGAAGGCAAAAAACCTACCATCATGGTGGTTCCTGCCGACAACTTCTGCGTTCGCAACAATTACACGCTTACTTTCAACAATCAAGGTGCTACCGAAACCCTTCCAAATTACAAAGCCGCATTGCAAAATGATGCTGATTTATTGTTGGTTATTGGTAAAATGAATACATTGATGGCAGACAGAGGCTTTCCAGCAAAGAACTTAGAATCGGAGTTGAAAAGCATTGAGTCGGAAAATGCCGAATCGAACATGCTAACTGGCAAAAGCTCAGGCTCTGACGTAGCCGAGTCGCCAATTGATATGTTGAAACGTACTGCAAAATCAGATATCATCATTCAATTAAATTACACCATCAACAAGCAAGGTCCAAAACGCTCGGTTACTTTCAACTTACAAGGAATTGATGCGTACACAGGCAAGCAAGTAGCTGGTGCACAAGGTACTGGTTCACCTTCTTTCACTGCCGAAACTCCTCTTTTGCTCGAAGAAGCTGTTCTTGCTCACTTAGACAATTTCAATGCACAACTTCAAGCTTATTTTGAAGACATTATGCTCAATGGTAGAGAAATTAAAGTAAACATAAAACGTTGGGCTAACGCCGATTACGATTTAGAAGAAGAATTTGAAGTTGATGGTGATGAATTAGAACTGAAAGAAATTATCGAAAACTGGATTTCGGACAATACCATTAGAGGTCAATACAATTTGTCTGATGCCACCGAAAATTTCATGAAATTTGAACAAGTTCGTATTCCTGTTTTTGTTAAAAAAGGCGAAAATTTAAAAGCTCTTGATGCCAATGCTTGGGTTGGAGATTTGAGAAAATACCTCAAAAAAGCTCCATTGGAAGTAGAAGCAAAACTATACATGCGCGGACTTGGAGAAGCTTGGCTCATTATTGGCGAAAATTAAGCACCAATGCTATTTTATTTTTGAGCAAAACCTTTGTTAATTGCTTATTTTTAATCACTTGGCAAAACAAAAGATACAATTAATTTTGGTTTACTACTTAATTTTAAATTTCGAAAAACTAATTACAAAAAAATAAAACGAATGAAAAAAATAATTTTAATATTAGCCGTTGTTTTGTTTGCAAACTTTTCGTTTGCTCAAAATGACTTGGACAAACTTGACGATATAGGCAAAATTTCCTTAACTCCTGTTTTACCAGCAAGCTTGGCTGATATGCCAACGGAGGCTGCCAACATGCTTTTAAATAAACTGATGCTAATAGCTGTAAAAAACGGACTTGGCGGAGTTGCCATAGACCCAAATTTTATCATCACAGCTACTGTTGATGTAGAATCGAAAGACGTAACTTCTACTGCTCCGCCTCAGATTGCTATGAAATTGAACATCAATTTTTACATAGTAGATTATGCCAACAAAACAACTCTTGCCGAATTTTCAAGAACAGCAAAAGGTGTAGGTAAAACAGAGGAAAAGGCTTATATCGAGGCTATTAAAGGAATTGACCCTAAAGCAAGTGCCTTCAAAAAATTTGTAACCACAGGAAAAGAGGAAATCGTAAAATATTACAACGCAAACTGCGCTGTGATGATGAAAAAAGCAGATGCGCTTTCTAATTTAGGCAAATACGAAGAAGCAATTAGCCTATTAATGGCTGTTCCAGAGGTGTGTTTAGAATGCTATTCAAGCGCAATGGACGCGGTAGTACCAATCAATAAAAAAATGATAAGCTCAAATTGCAATCAATATCTTGAGGCTGCAAAAACTGCTTGGCTAAATTATGATTTGGAAACTGCTCGCCGCAATTTGGTTTTAATCGAATCAGGTTCACAATGTTACGATGCTGGAATTGAACTTTCGAAGAAAATTAATTCTGAAATTGGAACAGCTTCAAACACTGATGCTATGAACCCGATAGAAATGAGAAAACCCGGTGAATCTGTTTTGAAAGAAGACGTTATCAACAGTGCCAAAAAAACTGCTGCTGATAATGTAAAACAAGAAGATTACAACGTTAATTTTATAAAATAAGTCAAAGTTAATTAGGAATTAGGAATTAGGAATTAAAAATTAAGAATTAAGAATTAAGAATTAAAAATAATTACTAATTTCTAATTTCTAATTCCTAATTATAAATCCCAGTTCCTAATTGATAAAAACTTTTGCACTAAATCTAAAAAAAAGATAAACATGAAATTAAAAAAACTTACTTTTTTATTGTTTCTATCTGTTTTGTTTTCTTTGCCCAGTTTTGCACAAGAAAAACCAGTAGAAACCAGCCATAAAAAAGAACCAAAATGGTTGCACGGCACTGAGGTAGATTACATTATAACTACCGGAAGAGGCGAATCCATTGACAAAGCAAAAGAAGATGTGTTGAAAAGTATTCAAGACGAAATTGTTAATTCTGTTGCAATTTATGTTCGTTCCAAAACCGAAATGAACATTGAAAATACCAACAACAATGGGATTATCAATACAATAGAAAAAATGAAAAACACTTCTACTGTACAAACTGCTGATATTCCTTCACTTAAAGGTATTTCGCTCAACAAAGTTTCTGATTTTTACTGGGAAAAATTCTACGACAAAAAAACGAAAGTTACAACCGTAGCTTACCATGTGAAATATCCTTATACTGAGGAAGAAAGAGAACAATTGATTCGCGAATTTAAGAAAAAAGACGATGAATTGACTCAACAACTAACCGATATTCTCGACGGAATAGAAGACGCTGAATCAATCGAAACTTTGGAAGAATACAAAAAACAGTTGGAATATTTGGCGGAATATTTCATCGACCAACGCAAAGAAAAAGCCGATTTGGGCATCATAAAGCTCAAAGATATGCTTGCTTCAGTAGAGTTAGTGCCTATTAGCACCACTCCGGGCGAAATTCAATACACTTTAAAAATTGGCGAAAATTTTTATGCTTGTGCCGACAAACCAAAGTACGAAAAAACGGATTGCGTAATCATTACCTCTAAAGAAAGTAGCGGACATGTGCAAACCATAAAATTCTCTTACGACGATTGCTCCGAAGACGAGAAAAACTTCATCAAAGTAATTTACAAATTTGCCAACAAAAAAGTTGAAAATTCGTTCTACTTTGACATGACAACCGAAATTGCCGAAATTTTCTTAAAAGACGACATCATTTTCAAAGCCTTAAAACGCGAAGCAACCGAAATTAAAAAATATTCAGTGGCTTTCAACGTTGTTTCAAAATACGAAACAGCTTTTGAAATAGAAAAAATAGTAATGGAATGGACTGGTTTACCATCTGTTACAATTGATGTAAACAAAAAATACAATGGAAAAGGAAGTCATGCTATTTCTGTTGAAGGCGATGTTACTTTAGATAATCGTTACAGTTCAAAAAATAAATCCAACATTTCCGGCGTTATTTATTACAAAAATGCAGCAACTGGAGAAGTAAAAAGACATAAATTCTTTAGTCAAAAAATTAATACCGATTGGTAATTTTCTAATGAAAATTAATTTTATTTTTAGAAAATTATAATTTTTAGAAAATTTCTTCGTTTAGTTGATTGTTAATACCAGTTATTTTACGGAGAAATTTTAATTTTTTTTTAGAATTTTCAACAAAACAAATAAAATACTAAATGCTTTAAAATGTGCGTATTTTTTTGTAAATGATGTTGTTATTTTTAGACAATAAATTATTATAGTAAATTGTTTATATTCGTTTTTTAGCTATAGTTTATTAATTATTGTTAAAGTAAACCCTAAAAATAACTTAAATATACTAAGATAATTTTTTTAGCGTTAATATATAAAAACAAAAGAAATTTATATTTTATTTTTGAAAAAACATCATGAATAAAAAGTACTATTAATTAATTATAAAATTTATCATTATGAAAAAAGTAATTATTTTGATGACTGCTATGTTTTTCGTATTTCTATTAGCAGAAACTAGTGTAAACGCGCAAGTAGTATCGCGCAAGGAGTTAAATAAACAACGCAAAGAGCAACGCGAAAAAGTAAAAGACAGAGCCATTAAAGAAGCCAGAAAAGAAGCAAAACGCTTGGCTGAAGACGAAGGATGGCAAGTATTTCCAGGCGACAAACCTATGGATAAAATGTTAGAAGATTCTTGGATGAAACAATACGAAATGCGTTTCAATGAAGACGGTTCTGAATCAAATGCTTACATCTGGGCGGTTGGTAACGGTGTTGCAAAAACTAAATCGGCTGCCGAAATGCAAGCCATGGAACTTGCAAAACTTGAACTTGCTGGGCAATTGAAAACTGCTGTGGCTGCTCTTACTACTACTAACATTGCTAATGCTCAGCTATCTAACGTTGATGCTGAAACTGAAATGAGCATTGTTACATCAGCTAAAAACATTACATCGGCTACTTTGAGCAATGTAAAACCTGTTGTGAAATTTATCAGAACTAAAATTCCTAAAAAAGGTTTGAAAGCAAACAACAAACAACAATTGCAACCTGGTGTTTCTGAAGTTCAAGTAATGTTATTCTACGACTTGTACGAAGCTGACTTCCAAGTTCGTGATGCTATTAAAGAAGAACTTAAAGACAAAGTAAAAGACAACGAAGAAGAATTGAAAAAATTGATGGATTTATAATATTTTCGTAACCAATTTTTTTGAAAACTTTTTAAATTGATTTTAAAGCCTGCAAACTAACAAGTTAGCAGGCTTTTTTTACTATAAAACAAATTTTATGAAAAAAATAGGCTTACTTTTCATTTTACTTATAAATTTTTTTCTAATTTCTGCTCAAGAAGAAAAAAATAAGGTAATTATTATTTCGGGCGAAGCGCAAGTGGATTGGAATAAAGAACGCGAATCGCTTACGCAAGCTAGAGAACGTGCTCAAAACCAGGCTACAATTAATGCACTCGAAAAAGCGTTTGGTGTGGTGGTGGTTCAAGGTAATTCTACTTACATCAAAAATACAAAAACAGGTGAGCAGATAGAAACTCATACTACTTTTAATATGATTGGCAATACTGTTGTGAAAGGTGAAGTAATTGAAATTGAAAAGGTTAAATTTAAAGAAATAAAGTATACAAAAAAAATAGACCGCAAAAAAGTAGAATTTACCGATGTTTTATGCAATGTAACTTTGAAAGCAAAGGAAATAACAGATACTCGTATAGAATTGCAAACTAAAACATTAGCTTGCACAAACGTAAAATGTGCTAGTACTGTTTTCAAAAGCGGCGACGATTTTTTTGTGTATTTCAAAAGCCCTGTTGATGGCTTTCTTACTATTTTTTTAGACGATACAAAAAATACGTTTCGCCTTTTGCCTTATTCGCAAATGCCCGATGATACTGAAAATAATTTTGTTATAAAAGCAGATAAAGAATATATTTTGTTTTCAAACCAAGAAGAATTTAATTATTTTTCCGTCAAATATTTTGAAGAAGACACCTATGCTTTAACTGCCGAAACGGAAAAAGATTTGAATAGAGTTTTTCTTGTTTTTTCAAAGAAAACATTGAACAAACCAAGTTTGAAAAAGGGTTTAGCTCCTGAAAAATACGCTGATTTTATGAACAAAGGCTACGAAATGCCTTTGGAAACAACCAGCGAAGAATTTCAAAAATGGCTTGTTAAAACTCGTTCGCTTAGAGACGATGTACAAGTTGAAATTATTGACATTACCATTGAAAAGTAGCTGAAATTTAATATACTACAATAAATCCATTGACCTTGATTTGAGGTCAGTGGATAATGTTAAAATACAGGGTAAAAAACAGTTTTAGAGCGAAAAAATTGCAAAAATAAAAAAAAAATTGTATATTTGCATTAAATAAAACTAAAAATCATGCAATTAGCTCCATTAGATAACGAAACGATTTTTAAGCAAGCTTTTACCGACAAGGAAGTTTTTCAAGCCTTTGTAAAAGACCTATTTGGTGTTGATATTGTGGTAGATACGATAGAAACAGAAAAACGTTTTCAGCCACCTATTGCCGATATCGACATCAAATTGGATATTTATGCCGAATCGAACGACCATCGTTTTGTGATTGAAATTC
>JFJP01024036.1_pt1 | contig 28592 bp, 27 predicted proteins | sample 431651 | NCBI WGS metagenome assembly JFJP01 (sample SAMN02602958, study PRJNA72255) | Microbial mat metagenome, whole genome shotgun sequencing project. | biome: fresh water; feature: sink hole; material: water; isolation source: purple microbial (photo- and chemosynthetic) mats found in... | reverse complement strand
TTTAAAGCAATTAGTAATTCACAACCACATTTTTCCATTGCAGCAATTAAACAAAGTGGGGAATGAATGTTAAAAAAACTCATTAAATCAATTTTACCAAAAAGTGCTATTGATAAATTACTTAATGTCAAAAATGATTATTTTGATGGTTATGCTCTAAAGTCTTACTCTCAAGAGGGTGAAGATATGATTTTGAGACGGTTATTTGAAAAGCAAACTATAGGTTTTTATGTAGATATTGGTGCACATCATCCCAAAAGATTTTCAAATACATATTTTTTTTATAAAAGAGGTTGGAGCGGAATAAATATTGATGCAATGCCTGGCAGCATGAAGCCATTTAACAAGATTCGTCCAAGAGATATAAATATAGAAAAACCTGTTTCAGACAAAAAACAAGTTTTGACTTACTATGCTTTTAACGAACCCGCTTTAAACGGTTTTTCCAAAGAACTCTCAGAGCAAAGAGATGGGCAAGAAAATTATTTTATTCAATTTACCAAAGATATAGAAACTGCCACATTAGAAGAAATTTTAGATAAAAATTTACCTCAGAACCAAGAGATAGATTTTTTATCTATTGATGTAGAAGGACTTGATTTTATGGTTTTAAAATCAAATAATTTTGAGCGGTATAAGCCAAAAGTAATTTTAATAGAGATATTGGAAAGTAGTTTGGCAAATATAGAAGATAATGAAATATCAAAATTCTTAAAAAAACACAATTATGCAATCTATGCAAAAGCTGTAAATACGGTCATTTTTATTAGTGATGAATTTGATAGAGAAAGATATAAATAAAAAAATAGTGCCAAACACTATTTAGAAAACAAAACTTTACAAGTATAGTATAATTTATAAATTTACAACACTGAGGATATTTTATGATAGATAAAATGGCAGTCTTAAAATCACGATTTTTAAAACTAGAAAAGCACTATATAGCTCTGAAAGAATATGAAGAACTTATACAAAAATTACTAAAAGAAAAAAATATCTATGAACCATTTATATTTAACACACTAAAGCCACAAGAAAGAGCAATATTAGATGCTTATTTGAAAAGATTCGCTTCTGTTCAAGATTTTTTGGGAGCAAAAATATTTTCATTGATTTTAGAAATAGCAGGAATACCTATAACTAAAATGAGTGAAGTTTTATTTTATATAGAAAAAGAAGAGATAATAGACAGTTTGGATAATTGGATTGAGCTTAGAGAAGTAAGAAATGAGCTGGAGCATGATTATCCGGAAGAGTTGACAGATGCGCTAAAAGATTTGAAATTTTGTATAGATAATTTTTACAAATTGGAAAGTTATTATCATAATAGTCTGGAATTTGCAAAAAGGTATATCTCATGAGGCTTTCAAAGAGAATACAAAATATCATAAAAAAGGCAGTTTTTGAAAATTTTGGTGATGTAAAAGTCTATCTTTTTGGAAGTCGTACCGATGATACAAAAATAGGTGGAGATATTGATATTGCAATAGATACTCAAATGGATAAAGAAGAATTCAGAAAAAAAAAGATTCAGTTTTTTGTGTCACTTCTGCGAGTTGATTTTGATCTAAAAATAGATTTAGTGCAGATGAAACACTCACATACTTTATTTTCAAATGAACTTGAAAAGAGCAGGTTGATTTTAAAATGAGTGATACTCGGCACTATTTAGTGTGGAATCATCACGGTTTTTTATAAACAAAGTGAGCAGATGCGGATACCAAAAAACCTCTCACTAACCCACAAAGAGCGGTGGGGTTGAAACCCCACTTCCAAGAGCGGGAAAGTTTCATGCTCTTGGAAGTGGGACTTCAGGCGTGAAAAAAGTAGCGATACATAAAAAAGAGCAAATATGATACAAACAAATAATTTAAAATCAGACAAATTTACCCCGCCACATCGACTCAGCACGGCGGTGCTATTTTTGGTATTTAATCGACTAGATACTACAAAGCAAGTGTTTGAAGCCATTCGTCAAGCAAAACCGCCAAGGCTTTACGTGGCAGCAGATGGAGCAAGACAAAGCAAAGAGGGTGAGGAAGAAAAAGTAAACGCTGTGCGAGATTTCATCATGAGCAGTATCGACTGGAATTGCGAAGTAAAAACACTCTTTCGCGAACAAAACTACGGCTGCAAGATGGCAGTAAGCGGTGCGATAGCCTGGTTTTTTGCAAATGAAGAGATGGGCATCATCCTAGAAGACGACTGCTTGCCAAGCCAAAGTTTCTTTTGGTTTTGTGAAGAGTTACTGGAGAGGTATGAGAATGATATGAGGGTTTGGCATATAGGTGGTTCTAATTTTCAAAATGGCATAAAACGAGGAGACGGAGACTACTATTTTTCCAAATACAATCTTGTATGGGGATGGGCTAGTTGGGCTAACCGTTGGAAAAAATGCGATATAGAACTTGATTCCATAAATGATACAAAATTTTTAAAAAAAACTTTTAAGGATAAAAATACTGTCAAATATTGGACAAAACTGTTTAATGACATGAAAGCAAAAAAAATAAATACATGGGACTATCAATACACATTTTCAATGTGGGATAATGATGGTTTGGCGATTCTCCCAAATTCAAATATGATTTCAAATATTGGTTTTGGAGTAGATGCAACGCACACGATTAAAGAAGGCGAATTATCCAATATTTATCGTTCAGAACTTTTTTTAACAAAATATCCAAGTGAGATAGTGTGGAGTTCAGCAGCAGACCATCACATTTTTTATGCATATTTTAATCAAAAATCTTTTTTATCTAAAATAAAAAATAAAATAAAAAAGCTAATACAATGAAAAGACTTATATTTTTGTTTTTAGAATTTTTTGCAAAAAGAAGAAAAAAATTATTTTATAAAATAGGTAAAAATTCAAAAATAGCACTCAGAAGGATAACTTTTAAAAAATACACATTCATCAATGTAGGAAATAATTCTATTATCGAATCTGGGGCAATCTTTGAAAAAGAAAATATTAAAATCACAATAGGTGATCGCACTTTTATTGGTGGTGGTACCTTCTTGCATTGTACTAATAATATGATTATTGGAAATGATGTAATGATTTCATGGGGATGCACACTTATTGACCACAACTCTCATTCTATTCAATTTGAAGAAAGAAAAAATGATGTACTTGACTGGATGGAAGGAAAAAAGAATTGGGCACATGTATCCACTAAACCGATAGTTATTCAAGATAAGGTTTGGATAGGATTTAATTCTATTATTCTAAAAGGTGTCACAATTGGCGAAGGTGCTATCGTTGCAGCAGGAAGTGTTGTTATAAAAGATGTCGCACCTTACACCATAGTAGGTGGGAATCCAGCGCAATTCATAAAGAGATTAACTAATGACCTGTAAAATATGCGCCAAACAAAGCAAACAAATATTCACGGCAAAGATACTAAATAAATATGACATAAAGTACTATCACTGTGAGCACTGTGGTTTTATACAAACCGAAGAGCCATTTTGGCTTGAAGAGGCTTATAGTGAATCCATCAATGTCTCAGATACTGGATACATGCAAAGAAACATCCATTTATCTCAAAAACTTACAATTTTATTAGCGCTATTTTTTGATAAAAATGGAAAGTTTTTGGATTATGCAGGAGGGTATGGAGTGCTTACGCGCGTCATGAGAGATATTGGTTTTGATTTTTATTGGGATGACAAATATACCACTAATCTTTTTGGTAGAGGTTTTGAACATCAAAGTATAAATAAATATGAAGCCGTGACTACATTTGAGAGTTTTGAGCATTTTGTAAATCCAACGGATGAAATAGAGTCGCTGCTAAAAATCTCAAAAAATCTCATTTTCTCTACAGAGCTTCTGCCAAATCCCATTCCAAACCCGCAAGATTGGTGGTACTATGGACTAGACCATGGGCAGCACATCTCTTTTTACAGTCAAAAAACATTTGAGTTTATCGCTAAAAAATACAATTTGAACTATGCTTATGGAGGCGGTTTACATCTTTTTACAGAGAAAAAAATATCAAACTTTAAACTTAAAATTTTAAAATTGAGCAAATTTGGATTGCATAACCTTTTGCAAAAACAACTCAAAAGTAAAACTTGGGAAGATTATTTAAAAATGAGTGCGCGAAAATGAAAATCCTCTACGACCATCAAATATTTACAGCACAAAAGTACGGGGGAATATCGAGGTATTTTTATGAGCTTGTTCATGAGTTTGACACTGCGCATGAGGTGCAATGCGAGATACCTTTGCTAGTCTCGAACAACCATTATTTAGCTGAGAAAAAATTTGCTAACTATATAGATTTGTTCCCCAATAAAGAGTTTCGCGGTAAGCAAAGAATTTTTAATCTTCTCAATAAACCTTACTCCATTTTAAAGCTAAAACAGCAAAATTTTGATGTTTTTCATCCTACATATTATGACCCGTATTTTTTAAAATATCTTGGCGACAAGCCATTTGTTTTGACCGTATATGACATGATCCATGAGAAATTTAGTGAGATGTTTTCCTCCGCTGATAAAACAAGTGAACATAAAAGATTACTTGTGGAAAAAGCTTCTAAAATCATAGTCATATCGCAAAGTACCAAAAAAGATTTGATAGAACTATTTGGGACAGATGAATCAAAAATCGAAGTAGTGTATCTTGGCAACTCTATGTTTCCCAATTCAAATACCAACCTCAGTTTTGAGATACCAAAGAAATACCTACTTTTTGTAGGTTCACGAGGCGGATACAAAAACTTTGAAAAATGTATAAAAAGTGTCGCAAGGAACCTAAAACAAGAGAGAGAACTTTTTGTTGTCTGTGCAGGTGGTGGAAAGTTTATGAGCGCTGAGATGCAACTTTTTTCAGACTTGGGCATTGCAAAACAAGTTGTGCAACATAGCTTGGACGATGAGAATTTAGCTTATTTTTATAAAAATGCTTTAGCTTTTATTTTCCCATCCCTCTATGAAGGATTTGGTATTCCTGTTTTAGAATCTTTCGCATGCGGCTGCCCGCTTCTTTGCAGTAATGTAAGTTCTTTGCCAGAAATAGCACAAGATGGCGCTTGTTATTTTGACCCATACAGCAAAGAGTCTATAAAAAATGCCGTTTTAAAAGTTTTAGAAGATACTGAGCTAAGGAAAGATTTGACAAATAAAGGATACCAACAATTAAAAAAATTTTCTTGGGCACAAACAGCAGAAGAAACAAAAAAAATCTATCAAAGCGTGTTGACACTAAAACAGCACGAAAAGCCTCTTGTCACCCTAGCGTAACCATTTCGTCCCTACTTGGTAATATTTCTGCTTCATTTTCGTAATGCTTCTTTAGTAAAGTTCCGTAACTATTTAAAAAAGGATAACTCGATGAAAATGAAATGGATCTCTCTTGCTGCTGTTGTAGCTTTAGGTTTAGGTTTTGTAGGCTGTGGTAATGATGATGAGGCTGTGGTAGTAACAGAGCCAGTTACTGCAACTGCAGTAGAATTTATTGGTATGGATGCTCCATCAAATGTCGCTGACATGAGTAGATCATTTTCTACTGCAAAAGCTCGTGTTTACACAAGTGCAACTGAGTACACTGACTATCCTCTTGAATATACAACACTTTTTGGTGTTAAAGATAAAGTAGGGACAAACCCTTACGCTGCTGGTCAACTCTACAACTACAAAATGCAACCGCTTATGGATGTAAATGGTGCTCCAGTTATCGCTGAGGCTCCAGATGCTAACTCACTTTTAAATGTTTCAAGAATGCCAATGAATATGATTCTTACAAACATAGAACAAGGAACAGACGGTAAACTTAAAGCCGTAGATCAAAAAGCTATCGACCATTCAAGTGTTGAGGGCGGATGGATTTTTTGTTTTGGTTCACAAACTCCATGGAATACACACTTAGGTGGAGAAGAGGATTATGACCTTTACTTTACAGAGGCTAGTGGTGCCGCTGCTTCTACAGCTGCTGCAGGTCTTAATGCTATGACTGAACTTTACTGGGATAACACAAAAACTGCAAACCCTTACCACTATGGATACAACCAAGAAGTTGAAGTCAAAGCTGATGGTTCATACGTTCTTAACAAGCGTTACGCAATGGGTAAAGGGACTTGGGAAATGGCTAAAGTATTTGGCGATGGCAAAACTGCACTTTACGGTGATGATGGCACCAATGTATTTTTACTTATGTTCGTAGGTGACAATGCAAATGACCTCTCTTCAGGAACACTTTACGCTTCAAAATTCACACAAACAAATGCTGCAGGAAGTGCTACAGCTGCGGGAACTATGAGCTGGATTAAACTAGGTCATGCAACTGAGAGCGAAGTAAAAGCACTTGCTGACACAACAACATTTGGTGAGATTTTTGACTACTTAACACCTACGGCAGTTGCAGCTGGTGCTGATACAACTGGTTATACAATCATCAAAGCAGGACACACTGGCAAAGAGTATTTAAAACTAAAAGCTGGTATGGAAAAAGCGGCTGCGTTTCTTGAACCACGCCGTTATGCTGCTATGTTAGGCGGAACAACTGAGTGGAACAAAATGGAAGGTATGGCAATTGATGAAAAAAATAAAAAAGCATATATGGCTATCAGTACCCAAGATAAGGGAATGTTAACAGACGCTACTTTTGGAACTGACCATATTCAAGTTGCAAAAAACAACTGTGGTGCTACTTATGAAATCACACTTGCTAGTGGACAAACAGATACAGCTGGTAATCCTATCAACTCTGCATACGTAGGAACAAGCCTTATGGCTCCAACGGGCTTAATAGGTGAGCAAATCGCAACAGATGCGGTTGGAAATACTTGTAACCCTAACAAAATCGCTAATACTGACAACATCGCTTTCTCTGAAAAAATGAGAACGTTATTTGTTGGTGAAGATAGTGGAACTCACGTAAATAACTTCGTATGGGCGTATAATGTTGACTCTCATAAACTCTCAAGAATCGCTTCTGTAACAGCAGGTGGTGAGTCTACAGGTCTTCAAGTAGTTGATAACATGAATGGTCACTCATACATCATGAGTAACTCACAACACCATGCGGACTTTATCAGCACAACTCCAGCTGACCTTAAAGCTACTCTTGGCGCTCAAATCGATAAATTCAATGCTAACTTCGGTTACATTGGTGGAATGCCAGGTCTTAAATAATTTTTAAGAGGTGAAAGCCTCTTAAAAATCACTTTTTATGTCCTAGACCTCTTCTGCAACCCTCCTTAGATTGCTTTATCATGACCGTCATTACGAATAAAGTGAAGCAATCTCAAACAAGGTTGTAAAAGAGGTCAAATACATTCACAATCCACCTACAAAAATTAAAATCAGGAAAATCCATGAAAAAATACTCCCTCACTTTTTTACTTTTACTTTTTTTAAGCGGATTGATTATTATCGGCTGTAACTCCAACGAGAGCACGCAAGAGAGTGTTTTGGATGACACAAACGACACAACGCAAGTCGCATCCACACCCGCTCCTATGGTAGCGCTTCCAACAAGTCGAACCCTCTTTGCCAACCCTTACGCAAACATCCCTGCACAGTGCTATATCGAGACCTCTTTTGGCACCCAAAACGCTTGTCTTTTTTGCCACTCAAATGCCGCGGCAAAACAAAATCTTGGAAGTACTTTAGCACAAGCAGGGTTTGATGATACCATCGGAAACCTTCAGCTTGAGTACTCTTTTGGAGCGGCAGACAGATTTAGCGTCTCTCCAAATATCAACCCATGGGAGAACACCATCACCCCGCACAAACTTGATGAAGCCTTTGCACAACTTGGGATAAATGCCGATGCGTGGGATATGCAAAGCTACATCAAAAGTGACAACTGGCAAGCGGCTTACAACAAAAAAAGAGGCAGCGCCAAAGTAAGTGACAGCGGCATAAAAGATGATGCGTTTCGTCTCTTTCCTGCACTTAACCCTGCTGCACTTCCAGCCGACGAGGATGGTTTTGTCCGAACAACAAACGTAGCCGAAGCACTCTTTAACGACGCTAAAGGTGCCAACACTGGATGGAGAGCGGTAAATTTCATGCCTTATGGGATTTTTACTCCACACACGGGAAGTGTAAGCGGTATTTATATCCGTCTTGATGCCAAATTTATGCAAGAGTCCAATGGTACTTTTAGTCTTGATATTTATAAGCAAAACTTAGAGCTTTTAGAACAAGCCATCCAAGACAGAATCCAAAACGCCGCAACGCACTATGTCGGCAAGGCAAGTGACGTGCCGCTATACAGAGGACTTTTCCCTCTCAAAACTGAGTTTGCGCACCCGCTTCATTATGTCGATGTCGATGCAGATGGAGTGAGTTCAAAGTTTCCTGGAAGCCGCGCAGCGCATGTCAAAGAGATTCGCTACATGGTCAAATGGTTTATGCACTATACAAACGAGCCTGTTACAAAAGAGGAAAATGCACCCCTTTACTACAACGAAAACGAAACATGGATAGATAACGGTGCGGGTTGGTGGATGAGTGCATTTATAGAGGACGCAAACGGCTCACTACGAGGGCAAAAACCTGAAGAGCTTATGCAGTGTGTAGGATGCCACAGTTCAAAATACAGCTTTGAACCAGCACAATTTACCTCAGGAACGGGCAATACTATCGACACTGTCTGGTCATTTTCACGCAAATTTGCAGGCGATTTGGGTTGGAGAGAGATGGACTACTTGGGCTACAAAAGAGATGCAGAGGCGAGTGCAACTCAAACAGCAGGAGAGGCACATAGAGGCGACCCACTCAACCGTGATGCAGGCATAGGAGAGTATAGAAAGTTTTTAAATCATGTCGTAGGAGCCTCACTCTATGGAGATATGCCAAAGTCTATGGAAGCGTATCTCATGAGTGTTATCACCAAAGCAAATGGCTACAGTGATAATTTTCCTCTTCTTGTATTTGAAAATGTCACGCAGTTAAAAGCGATTCAAGAGAAGCGCTTTGCCCTCATGAGAGAGTTTACGGCAAGTAAAAACTATCTCACAGCAGATGGCTTCTTGCAAGCTCCACTCCTCTATCCAACCCTTGAAGAGTCACTCAAAGGGGCGAAAGGGTATAGAAAAGTTGTCGCAACGCAACGTTATACAAAAGGGAAAGATTATTTTGGCGAAACTATTTTTACTTACAAATATACTCGCGACGCCAACACAAGTTTTACCCATATCGATGGCACGCCTTACACATTTGGCGAGACGATTATCGATAGACCTTACCGCACAGATGAGACAATTTTTTGGGGCGTTGGCAATGTACCAACACTTATAGATGAAAATGGGAACAATTACGACCCCGAATATCTCCCGATTTTTACCTATCCACAAAGATTTGAGTCAAAATAATTATGGTAGCGTAGAATTTGGTGTATTTAAAAGTTTCACTTTAAAAAAGATAGGCTCATTTTCTTTGAGATGAAGATGAAGCAGATAGAGCTCTATAGGGCTTTGTTCTGATTTGGATTGCGCTTTTGGCTGAGATTTGTAGAGACGAAAAATCTTGGCTTCTCCTAGGAGATCAACACTAAATTGACTCTCAGCAGGTATTGGGTAGGAGAGCTCTTTAAGGGATTCGAGTCTATAGAGCTTTTTATTTTTAATAAAATAGGTCACATAAGGGTCGTAGCGCTTATGCAAAGAGTTTGAAGTTTGCATCACTACCACATCCTCTTTAGGGCTTTGGTTTTGGATTTTAAGTGAAGATGCCAAAGAGAGGTCTAAAAAAAGAACTTTTTTGAGAAGCTCTTGGGTCTGAATACGCTCTGCTTCTTGCTTGTAAAAAGCGTTGGAGTGGTTGAGGGAAGCGTAACTTTTGTAGAGAAAAATCATCACCACCGATAAAATACTAATCGAGATAAGCACCTCAATAAGGGTAAATCCTCTTCTCATTCTCATGGCTCTATCCTAAGGCGAAGTACCCCAACAGATGCCTCTTGTGTCCTTAAAATAGTTTTGCCTATCTCAAAAACCATCCCTGAAGTGCCAATTACTTTTCCCTCTGCATTTTTTTGCTCTCGCATATCTACCTGCTGAAGTGTTTGGTAAATTATCTCTGCTTTGATGCTGCTGAGCTCTTTTTTAAAGTCACTCTCAAGTCTAAAATCTTTTGCGAGCATATCAAGCGTTATCGCTTTTGACTCCAAACCGTAGTCAGAGTTGAAAAAAACAAGGGTCGAATATTGGTTGATTTTTTGCTGTTTTGGAAGTTGTGAGAAGATATACGTATTGTTTGCAAAAAGCTCTAAGAGTGCCATGATGACAACAGAGATTATCATAACAGCCACCATCACCTCAAGGAGGGTGAAGGCGCTTCTTGCGCGTTTATGCATGCCCTAGCCCGATACGAATCGCCTCATCCAAAGAGGTCTCTCCGCTAAGAAGCATCTGAGAGAGTTGGTAGCCTATCGTTTTGAGTCCATCTTTTTCGAGCTCTGCTTTTATGGTATGCTCATCCGTCGTGCGCACAAGCAAGTCTCTGACTCGGTCATTCATCACCAAAAGTTCCCCTATTGAGCGTCTGCCTGTGTAGCCGCTATAGTTACAAGCCTTGCAACCCGTTGGTTTGTACATCGTGATATCTCTATCAAGATTGTAATACTCCAAAAACTCTTCGGCTATGATATCTTCCTCTTTGCACTCATCACATAAAATACGGACAAGTCTTTGCGCGAGAATACCAAGAAGGGAAGAGGAGATTAAAAAAGGCTCTACCTTCATATCAGAGAGACGTGAAATCGTAGCTGCAGCAGAGTTTGTGTGAAGCGTGGAGAAAACTAAGTGACCTGTAAGTGCTGCACGCACAGCAATAGCGGCTGTCTCCTCATCACGAATCTCCCCTATCATGATAACATCGGGGTCTTGTCGCAAAATAGAACGAAGTGCCGCAGCAAAGGTGAGTCCAACTTTTTCATTGACCTGAATCTGTGAAATGTTGTCTGATTTGTACTCCACGGGGTCTTCAACTGTCAAAAGATTTTTTTGCGGCTCTTGGACTTCTCGTAAAAAAGAGTGTAGAGAGGTTGTCTTTCCGCTTCCTGTGGGACCCGTTACAAGGATAATGCCATGAGAAGAGCGGAGCAGTTTTTTAACATCGCCTAAAATCTCTTGATCAAATCCTAGCTCATGAATCTGAGGTATTTGTGAGCTTTGCATCAAAAGTCTCATAACCACTCTCTCGCCATAAAAAGTTGGCAAGATAGAGACACGCACATCCAGAGCTTCGCCTGCGATTTTTATCTGTGTTCTTCCATCTTGGGGAATCCTTTTTTCGGAGATGTCGAGGTTGGAAATAACTTTGATACGGCTGACTATGAGGTTGACTACTTTTTTGTCAAGGTCTGCATTTTTTATAAGCATCCCATCGATGCGAAATCGCACCTCGCCCCTTTTTTCTTGCACCTCTATATGTATGTCTGAGGCTCTTTTTTTGATAGCTTGATAAAAAAGTGCGTTGACAAACTTAATAATAGGAGCTGACTCTTCACTTGTTAAAATATCTGAAGAAGTTCGCAAAAAGTCTGTTAAAAATAACTCTTCCTCTTCCTCTTGGTCTTCTTGCATGGTCTCGATAGCTCTGTCGGTGCGAAGCTCTAAAAAGCGGTTGTAAAGTCTATCAAAAGAGTCCTCATCGAGCATATAAAAGGGGTATTTTATAGGAAGCTTTGTGTAGTAGTTGGTCGCATCTCCAAGATAGCGCTCACAAGTAAATGCACACACCTCCCCCTCAAGCTCACTAAAGAGAAGGTAATTTTTTACACTGAGCTCCGTTTGTATAGCAGCACTCTCATACACTTCAAGTTTGAGGTTATGTAACGGTTCAAAAGAGAGCATTTACTTTGCTCCCGAGAGATTTTGATCACTGTTTGTGTCGGAAATATTGACACTTCCTGCTTTTTCTATTTTTTTGAAAATCTCTGAGTTATACTCTGCTTGAAGGTTTGCAAGAACGCCCAAATCTTTTTGTAACTGCGATAAATTTTCACTCTTATCTATCACATAAGGGGTGAGAATGATGATAAGATTGTCTTGTTCGGTTGAAGTTGCAGTGGAGGAAAAAAGATACTCACCGATATAAGGAATATCTCCTAAAAATGGGAGTTTGCTTTTTGTCACTGAGTCATAACTCTTAACAAGTCCACCGATAATGATGCTCTCTCCATGACGTAAAATAGCCTGCGTTTTTACCTCTTGCTTGGAAGTAACGGGCTGGCGTATCGACTCTCCATCGGCACTAAGACCACTGTCGATGATATTTTCCAAAATCGTCTCCACATCAAGCGTAACCTTATCCACCGAAGAGACACGTGGCTTGATTTTGAGTGTCAAACCGACATCCTCTCTCTTGGATGCGGTCGTAGTTCCTGCTGTGCCTGTTGTCTCACCCGTTGAGATAGAAATCGTCTTGCCCACATAGATAGAAGACTCTTTGTTGTTGACACAAAGCAGCGATGGATTAGAGACTGCTTGTGCCGCTCCGTTTGTTTGCAAAAAGTCAAGCGTAGCACCGAGTGCGAAGTTAACTTTAAAAGACTCAAAAATCGCATCTGCATTTTTTACATCCAAAACAGGAATCGAACTTCCTCCCATTTTTGCCGAAAGAGAGTATAACCCTCCATCTGAGCCCACAATTCCCCCATCAAATCCCCATTTTATCCCTAAATTTTCAGCATTATTTTTATTGATGTTGATAACTCTTGCCTGCACATACACTTGATATTTTTCCATATCAAGCTCATCAATAATAAACTTAATCCCTTTGATGACACTAGGCTCACCTACGACGATGATGGCATTTATCTCCTCGCTCATGGAGATATTTGGCTTGAGCAATGGATCTGCAAAAGTCTGTTTTGAGACGATTTCAGTCAAACTAGCAAGAACCCCCTTTGCATCAGAGTTCTTGAGGTTAAATATCTGCACCGTGTTACTGACTTTGGACTCCACATCAAGCTTGGAGATGAGAAGTTCTACTTTTTTGACATTTTTCTCATTTGCCACGATGATGATAGCATTTAAATTTTCATCCAAAATAATCTTCACCTCTTGCGCAACTACTTTGTCATTAAAAAGAGATTTTGCAATCTCAGCAAGTCTTGCTTGGAGCTTTTTTGCCTCTGCAAATTTGATAGGGACGATTTTTACAACTGCTTGAATATTGGTATCGATATCTTTAATAACAGCCTTAACAGTCTCGATATTTTTCGGATAGTCTGTAATCAAAAGAGTGTTGCTCTCCTTCATGGTCATAAGTTTTGCTGTTTTAGAGATAAGGTAGCGCACCTTTGCAGCGACGATGTCTACATTTTCCCCTTTGATGGTGATAGCTTGGGTAACCATAAGAGAGCCATGGAGTCTTTTGTCTTGATTGACCACTTTGAGATTACTTTGCGCGGCATCTGTGGAGCGAACTATCTCATAAAGTGAGCCATTTTCTATCAACGTAAAACCTTTGGATTCTAAAACTGAGATAAGGATGCCAAGAAGTTCATCATCATAAACAGGGGTTGCACTTACAAAATCAACTGTTCCCACAACTTTATTGTTTATCAAAATATTTTTATTGGTAATCTTTGAAACAAGTTTGATAAAATCATCTATTGCTAAGTTTGAGAAACTGACATTGACCTGCTCTCGTGCCGACAAAACTAAAACTAAACTCAGTGTTAAAAATATAAATCTAACGAATTTCATATACTAATTCCTTCTCTTGATTATCTCGCATGACCACGACTTGAATCGTGTCTATTTTTTCTATTTTGTTGTAAACCTCTAATGCATCTTTGTAAGACTCAAGGGTGACATTATTAAGCTTGATGATAAGGTCATCTTTTTTTATCCCCAAAGAGGCAAACTTAGACTTTGGATTGATTTTCGTCACTTTAAAGCCTGTGATTTTCCCTCCGTCTTTGACCTCTACGATAGAGATATCCTTCCAAATCTGCTTCATGTCTTTGGCATAAAATGCTATATCTTGCCGCGAAACCTCACTCAAAGGCTCTACTTCAGAGTCCATAGATGACAAACTTGTGGATGTGCTGGATTGTTCAAATTCTAAAGTGTACTCTTGCATCCCCTTTTCAAAAATAACACTTCCAACCTCTATAGACATGAGCATATAGCCTTGATAATCCTCTCCGACTGCTACGATAGAAGTTTGGAGCGGATTTGATTTAACAGCTAAAATTGCAAATCCATGCGCGCCTAGCCCGTAAAGCCCTTTGAGAAGCATATTTGTGATTCCCATAGAGGAGCTTTGCATCCCTTGCGTCTGGCTTTGCTCTTCTGCTATGAGATTGGAGAAATTAACTCTTTGGTATTGATGCTGGTAATTTTTTCTGGACTCAACATCCACTCCTTCACTCGGAAGATACCAAGCCATGAGGAGCGAGAGCCCTTTTGCAAAAGCAAGAAGGAGGAGAATATTTGTAAAAAATGTCGTTATTTTTGTGTTAGAAATTTTTATCATAAACATACTCCCCGCTCTCATTTTTATCCATCCATTGAAGGGTATTTTGGTATCCGCTTAGCATCTTTTGTGAAGGGAGAAGCACCACATGAAGCCTCTCTTCAACGATATCAAACTCAAGCTGTGCTTCACCAAACTCCCCTTGTGCCTGTGCATTTATATAAAATGGGTCGATGACGCTATACGAAAAATCAACCTTTTCTACCTGCAGAGGCATAAAAGTTCGAAGCGTTTCAGAGAGGGTGATATTTTGTAAATTGAGTCCGTTATAGAGCCCAAATATTTTTATATCAACCTCAGCCACATGTGCACTCTCTATAGAGTCAAATACAATGTTTGCATCATGAAGAGTAAGGGTAAGCCCAGAATCCTCCACTGTTTCACCACTGATAACAACAGCATACGGAAGTATCGTTTTTTCCAAATAGTAGTAAATATTTGCCTTAGGGGTAAAATACATAAGTGCCAAAATAAAAAACAGACAGTATCCGAGAAATTTCACCATTTTTTTCACCATTGAACCTCCACATAAAGAGATGCATGGGTCGCGCTTGTTTTTTGAATCTCCATCGATTTGATGTTGTAAGAGCCGTTTAAAAGTTTGCTCATGAGAGAGTTGAGTGCCACGGCATCAATGCTTTGAGATTGGATACTAAGCCCTGAAGATTTTTGTTGCATTTGTATATTTGCCGAAGCAAGAGAGCTTTGTTGTAAAATCCTCTCTATAGCTTTTTCAACTCTCTGTTTATCATCATAAATTTCTCTTAAACCACTCAGACCTATGGCTATCTCTTTTGTCTCTTTAAAAGACTCTTTTGCCTCTAAAAGCTCCTCTTTTGCAGCGCCTAGTTTGTATCCAAAAAAGAGTAAGAGAAGAACCAGAAGTGCCCCTACATACAATGGATTGATTTGTTTCATAGTCCAATCTCCACATACCAAGATGTCTCTCTAAAAGATCCTTTGAAGTCAAGATTTTTTGCTTTTAATGCCTCGGCTATATATCGCTCTTGCGTCTGTAAAACTCCCCCAAACTCTGCAAAAAATACCCCGTTTTTAAGCTTTAACTCGAGCAACTCATGAGAAGGTTCAAGCTTTAAAGCCAAGATAGTTCCCATCACTTCACGCAGTTTAGTCTGTTTGGTATGCATAGAGCTGTATTTTTTGAGCATAGAGCTGTTTTGCATCATGGTTGATTTGAGATTGTACTGCGCAAAAAGTCCCTCTTGTGCTTGGGTGATTTGAGCGGTTTTTTGAGCCGTGATAAAGAGCTCAACCCCTAAAAGAAAACAAAGAAGCAATAACAAAGAGGCAGCTCTATAGAGACTTTTCGTGTCTACTATATGCCCAAACTGTTTGAGCGTAATAGAGTAATTTGAAAGATGCAACCCATCAAAATCTATATCCGTTTGGACACTCGCCCAAGCCGATGGAACAAGAAGAAGCACCTCATCTTTCATATACATACTTTGCGTCTCGTTGACACGCAAAGCATTTTGCAAGTCATGAAATTCACTTTGTGCAAAATACATCCCCATGACATTTGCAAGTGGGATATTTTTATTGAGTAAAACATCCAAAATCACTTTGTCTTCATAGGCGAAAATGAAAAAATGATTTTTATCTTTATAAGCATAATAGCTGTATTTTCCCTCAGGAAGCGTATCTTCAAAAAGGGAAGGGAGCAACCTCATCGCCTCTCTCGTATTTTTTACGGGGAGTGAAACTTTTTTGACCCAGTATAAAGAGGGAGAGAGGATGATGTTGATCTTTGCATCCTCAAGGGATTCAACTTCTCTGAGAGGGTCTAAAAAGAGACTCTTATATTTATTTTTAAATCGTGTAAGCAAAATTGGAACCTTTTTTTGTAGTTATATCGTACTCGAAACGTATTTTTGCACTTTGTGCGTTTTGTTGCATCTCCACGACAACCTCCAGATAAGGTTCAAAAAAGCTTGTCTGGAACTTTTGTAAAGCATTTTTTTCATCATCACTCAAACTCAAATCTTCTATTTTTTCATATGTCCCACCATCAAGAGAGAGCTTTTGCGCTCTTGTGTCACTGCATCCAAGCATCAATTCCCATGTTTGTGGCGTTGCATAGTTAAGGTCTATCTTTGCATCTCTTTGCTTTGAGATATAAAAAAGATTTTCAAAATCTATATTTTCAAGAGTGTTTTCATGATAGGTTTTTGTATAAAAATCATTTACCTCTAAAAGATGCTCCCTTGAAGCTAAATAGCTGCGAAAAAGGGAAGGTTTTTCATTAAATATTCCACTATTGTAGCTGTAGTCTTCTTTGATACCACTCACGACATCCAGAAGTATAGAGACATATTCGGGATTGACTCTCCGTCGGCTGAGATACTCCCTGAGAGCTTCTGAGCGATCTTTTGTGAGGGTATTTGGGTTCAGCTTTGCTCTTGCACTTTTGATTTGAATACTTACTTTGAGCCCCGAACTCTCAAAAGGGATGAACGCAACACTCGATAAAAAACCAAAAAAGTTCAGCGGTGACTTCTCTTCTAAGAGCACATCAAACTCTTTTGAGTTTTTTAACATACTGAGAACATCTTCCAAAATAACATTACTTTGGAGCATAAAATTTGCAGCCTCCACCTGAGATGTCGCCTCTTTTACCTGCTTGAGCCCTACTCCAAGCGCAACGGTTATCGCCATGACAAAAAATACCGTGATAAGCAAAGCAATCCCTTTTTGAGCATGCCACGTTGTATTTTTTCTCATTTTTGCTCGCATCATTTTTTGCTCCATCATCCTACACTCATGGAAAAGATTGGTAAAAGCATCGCCGCGACGATAAAGCCGATACTGCCGCCCACAAAAAGCATAAGGGCAGGCTCTAGGAGTGTTAAAAGCATACTGACCTTTTCGCGATTTTCTTCAAAATAGAGCTCCGAAATATTGCTCAAGACATTTTGTATTTGTGAAGTCTCTTCACCTAGCGCCACCGACTGGATGAAGGCGTAGTCAATTTTTGTGGTTGATTCATTGAGCGCATTTGAGAGCAGTTTTCCCTCTACAACTTTTTCTGCCGCCTCGCTAAAGAGCTCTTTAAGGACAAGATTATTTAAAATATTTGCACTCAGCTTGATGGTTTGGACAAAAACAACACCCGAGCGAGTGAGCAAAGAGGCAATATAACAAAAGCGTGCGATTTCGCTTTTTTGAGCGATAGTGCCAAAAAGGGGAAGCTTTAAAATGAGCGCATGGACACGGTAGGCAAAAGCATAGCTTTTTTTCATCAGCATCACAAAAGCAATACTTGAGAGAAATATCATCGCTAAAAGGAGTGTAAAATTTTCATTAAAAAAGTCACCCAAAGCGATAACCACTTTCGTAGGGGTAGGCAACTCTTGGTTCATGCTCTTAAAAATCCCCGTTATCTCAGGCACAACAAACGCAAGCATAAACGAAATCATCAAAAGCGAGATAAGCACCATAAAGGTCGGATACGCAAAAGCCGCTTTTATCTCTTTGGCGAGTTTGTCCTGCTCTTTTAAAAATCGTGAGAGTTCCAAAAGCACCTCATCCAAAATTCCCCCATTTTCACTCACCTTAATAGACTGCTTGAAAAATTCTGGCAAAATTACAACACTTTGAGACTCAAGTGCGGTGTAAAAATCTTTTCCCTCATCAAGATAGGTGCTCACGGTCGTTAAAAAAAGTTTCATTTTTTTATTGTTTTCATAATGTGACTGGACGATTTTAAGCGCCGAGACGATGCTGATACCTGAGCGAATATACATACTAAGCTCACGCGAAAGGGCTGAGAGGTCTTTTGGAGAGACCCGATATTTTCTCCCAAAATCAAACTTGCTAAAAAACGAAGGTGTGTCCTCTTCTATACTTGTATAGAGTATTTTTTTGACTTTGAGTTTATTTTTTGCTTCAAGAAGGGAAACTGCTTCAACTTTTTGGTTGACTCGAGTTCCATCTGCATCAATGCCACGGTATTTAAAAATCATCTGAGCACCTCTTGTATGAGTTTTTCTTTGGCATCAACAGCTTCTTGCAAAGAGTTATAGACTCCAACATCCTCAAAATAAGTGGAAAAATCATACACAAGCCCCCTAGAGGCGATAAAAACTTGTTCACCCACACCTTTTTCATCCACTTCATATGAGAAGCAAACATCTTTTTCGACACCCTCTTGGTTAAAGTAAACTTCATTTGTTTGCTCAAAAGTACCAACAAAAAACTCATATCGATAGACTTTCACCCCTGCATCCAAAAAGTTCTCAAGCGTTGCAACGACCTCGCCATCTACCAAAACATCGCACTTGGCACACTCTTGCAAACATAAAAGTTTTGCACCCCGAGCATCTGAAATATTGAGCAAATACTCTTTGAGTGTTGCTAAAGTTACCCGCTTTGCTTCATCCCCTATTTTTTGAAAATTGCCAATAGCAAGGGTGTAGACAACTCCGATGATGACAATAACTATGAGAAGTTCGATAAGAGAGAAAGCTTTTTTCATACACATTAATCAAGAGACAAATGGTTCGCTTTTATATCCTCGATAGTTGTATCAAAAATCGCGCTCATCTTTAAAATCCCTTTGTTCATTGTCTCTTTTAGGAAAATAGTAACATAACAATATTACTATTTGCACTCACTCATCATGATATCGGCCGCTTCATCTTTTCCGCCCTCTTTTTTGTCCGCGCCCAAAGAAATCAACTCCACACTTGAATCTTCATTGAGGTAAACAAAGTCATTACCCCAAGAATCTTTTGGCAATTTGGCATCTTTAAAATAACCACTTTTTGAATAATTGGGATATTTTTCCTCATCAGGATTTTTCACAAGTGCCTCTAAGCCCTCTTCCGTAGAAGGGTAAACACTGTTGTTGATTTTAAACATATCCAATGCACCGCTATAAATGCTTTTCATCTGAACACACACAAGATTTCTCTTTGCCTCTTCACCTTTTCCTGTCAAGTTTGGCATTATCATAGCTGCTAAAAGCCCTAAAATAACGATAACAATCATAAGTTCTATAAGAGAAAAGCCGTTTTTTGATTTATTTTTCATTGAGGGATACCTTTTTGTTTTTACTGATGATATGCACTTAAAAGAACACTTCCGCTAAAGTACATATTATCAGTTTTTAATAAAGGATTATAGTTAAAAAAGGTAAAAAATTCTAACCAACAAACAAGTTTCAAACATTGTCTTCTTTAACAATCATAATTAGTTATAATAATCAAAATGATTTTAAAGGAAAATGCAGACCATGAACTTTATGTTGCGACTTTTCATAGCTACTCACATGATATTTACACTCCAAGCATCCCAGCTCGTAGCTCCACAAAGTGAATTTCAGTATATCCAGCCTATAGCAGTGGAAGAGGCTCCAGTTGTACAAGCTGCAGTTATAGAGGCTCCTGTTTTAGCAGTTCCAGTTATTAAAACTCCGCCTCCAAAAGTCGTTGTAGAAAAGAGTCTCGATAGCGATAGTGATGGTGTTGTAGATGAAAAAGACCAATGTCCAAACACAAGCAAAGAGTTTTCAGTTGATGCGAACGGTTGTCCGCTAAAAACTACGCTCAAAGTAACCTTTGAACCTAACAAATACGACATATCAAGTACACTCATTAAGCAAGTAGAAGAGTTTGCCTTGTTTTTACAACAAAATCCTGGCTATCAAGTGATTATCTACGGTCACACAGACTCCCAAGGGGAAGAAAAAGCCAATCAAGAGCTTTCCCAAAAACGTGCAGATACGATAAAAGAAGCACTCATCGGATATGGCATCAAAGAAATGAGACTCACAGCTATCGGCAAGGGAGAGACTCTTCCAATTGCCCAAAACTTGACAGCAGAAGGTCGCGAACAAAATCGTCGCATCGAAGCCCAATTGATTCAATAATTTTAAACCAAAAACAATCTTAAAAGGATAGATACATGAACAAAGTCTTATTTTTTTCTCTGACAATGGCAACTCTTCTTGCTGCACAAGACCTCAAGACAAGCATCAATGAAGTTTTAGCAACAAACCCCATTATCCAAGAAAGGCTTAAATACTATAACGCAACAAAGGAAGATGTATCTATAGCCCAAGCTGGTTACTACCCAAAACTCGATCTCTCTATGGGTATCGGATATGAAAATACCGATGGAAACTCTAATATAAACAGACCCATCGACTTCACCGTTTACCAAAACTCTCTTAAATACACACAAAATATCTTTAAAGGGTGGCAGACAACACACCTTGTTAATCAGCAAAAAAACAGAGCGCTCGCTGCAGCTTATAGCTATATAGAAAAAGTAAATGACACCTCTTTTGAGATGGTCAACACCTATTTGCAAGTGCTTAAAAACAAAGAGCTTCTTGAAAATGCCAAAGAAAATGTAACAATCAATAAAGAGATTTTTAACAAAGTACAAAAACTTTACGATGCTGGACTTACAACACTCTCCGAAGTAAATAAAATAGAGTCCTCTCTTGCACTGGCAAAAGCAAACTATGTGGTTCAAGAAAATACACTTTTAGATGTAAGCTATAGTCTTCAGCGAGTTTTAGGGAGATATCTTGACCCCCAAGAGATGATAAAACCAGAACTCAACGTCCTGCTTCCTGCAAATATGGAAGAAGCAGGACGTTTTGCTATGGAGAACAACCCCTCTCTTTTAGTGAGCAAGTACAATATTAAACTCGCTCAAGCAACCTATAAAGAGAAAAAATCACCATTTTACCCTCAAGTAGATATAGAAATCTCCCAAAGTATGAACGAAAATCTCAGTGCCATAGAGGGGACTGATAACCGTTTTAGAGCGATGGCTTATCTCTCTTACAACCTTTTTAATGGCTTTGCAGACTCTTCAGCGCTTCAAAAAAGTATTTCTCAAGTGCATCAAGAAGTTGAATTGAAAAATCTTCTCAGACGAACTGTTATAGAGGGGCTTAACCTCTCATGGGCAGCTTATGAAAAACTTGACAAACAGTTAATACACCTCCAAGAGTACAAAAATTTCTCACTTAAAACTTTAACGCTTTACTCAAAAGAGTATGATTTGGGTCGTCGCTCACTTCTTGACCTTTTATCTGCTCAAAATGATTTCATTGGTGCAAAAAGTCAAATCATCAATGCACAGTACAGCCAATTGTTTGCAAAATATAGGATTTTAGATGCACTAGGGACACTTGTGACAACCATTGCTGGAGAGACAAATACAGTGTATGCGCAAGTCGGACTCGCTGGAGCTGAGCCTGAAAATGAAGATACTTTGCCTGTATATTATGACAAAGATCAAGATTTGATTGTCGATGAAGAGGATATTTGCAACAGCTCTCTCTTGGATGAGATGAAAGGGATTTATGGGTGCAAACTTCTCGCCAAAGATACACAACGGATAGAGCGATACATGGGATTTTTGTTTGAAGATGAGAGTGACGAACTGACGGACGATGGCGCTCAAATGCTAGAAAATCTTATAAAACAGCTTGCTCCCTACGAATTTGCATATCTCAAATTTGACATCTTAGGTCATGGAGATGTTGCAGATATGACGATGGAAGAACTCCTCACCCTCTCTGATAAAAGAGCCAAAACAGTTCAAAACAAACTCATAGAGGCTGGAGCACTCAAAACACATATCACGACGCATGCAAAAGCAAATAAAGCTCCGATGTTTAGTGATGAGAGCGGTCATGGAGTGGAGTTAAACAACCGTGTTGATATCATCGTTCATAAACTTAAAAAGTAATCGAAGGACAAAGGATACAAATGTTTTTTACGAATGCTGATAATTTTAGAATGGATTCTTTGCTTGAATGTTTGGTAATTTTTACCAGACTTTACCATAAGCCATTCTCCGCAGAGGCTTTAACTGCTGGGCTCCCTATAGAGATGGGTAAAGAGTCTCCCGAGCTTTTTTCCATCAACAATGCCAAAGGACTTTTTTCGCGCGCAGCAGAAAAAGCGGGATTGAAATCAAGCTTACTCAAACGTCCTATCTTACAAATATCACCGCTACAACTCCCTATGATTATCTTACTCTCCAATCAAAGCGCATGCATCATTGACCAATTTAGCAAAGATATGAAAAAAGCTAAGATTATCATGCCAGCAGAAGAAGCCATTGAACAGTGGGTTGATATGGATGTGCTTGAGAGTGAATATATTGGCTACGGGTTTATGATAAAAAAAGCCTTTGAATATAGTGATGATAACTCAAGGACTCTGCATCTCAACCAAAAACATTGGTTTTGGAGTACACTCAAGTTGTCTGCGGGAGTTTACAAAGATGTTTTATATGCCTCTTTACTTATCAATCTTTTTGTCCTCGCTTCGCCTCTTTTTACCATGAACGTCTACGATAGAGTTGTCCCAAATAATGCCATAGAGACTCTGTGGGTCTTTGCCTTAGGGGTTAGTATTGTCTATGTGCTAGATACTTTTTTAAAATTTACTCGAACCTCTTTACTTGAGAGTGCGGCAAAAAAAAGTGACGTCATCATGTCTTCTATCATTTTTGAAAAAGTTCTTGATTTGAAGATGGCGTACCATCCAGCTTCTGTAGGCTCCTTTGCAAGCAACTTAAAAGATTTTGACAATATCCGAAATTTTTTGACAAATGCCACAATGACTGCCATTATCGACCTCCCATTTGCAATTATCTTTTTAGCTGTCATTGGATATATTGGGGGATTTATCGTCATTATTCCTATCATAACGATGTTTTTGATTATTGGGTATGCCTATATCATCAAAACACCTTTGAGAAATAGCATTGAGAGCACTTATGAAGCAGGCGCCAAAAAAAACTCCATCCTCATTGAGAGTCTTAACAATATAGAAACCCTCAAAACACTTGGAACTCTAGGGCAAGCTCAATGGAAGTGGGAAGAAGCAACGGGAGAAATAGCTACAAAAGGTTCTGCCTCACGTCTCTTGTCGGCTTCTATCCCAACCATAACGCAGCTTCTCATCCAACTCAATACTGTCATGGTTATTATCTATGGTGTTTACCTTATTCAAGACTTTGCGTTATCCATGGGCGGACTCATCGCTGTTGTCATCCTCACCTCAAGAACGTTGGCGCCTATGGGGCAAGTCGCAGCGCTCCTTACAAACTATGAAAACACAAAAACATCCTACGATACCCTCAATGAAATCATCTCCAAACCCAGTGAAAGACCATATGGGAAAAAATTTGTTCAAAAACCAGAGTTTACAGGACTTATAGAGTTTGTGGATGTTACATTTACCTATCCTGGCGCCGATATCGCCGCTTTAAAAAATGTCTCTTTTACCATAAAAGCGGGAGAGCATGTAGCCATTATCGGTCGTATAGGCTCAGGCAAAAGTACCATTGTAAAACTGCTTTTAGGTTTGTATGAACCAGACTCTGGGCAGATTCTCATAGATGGAATCGAGAGTAAACAAATCGACCCTGCTGACTTGAGAAAAAACATGAGTTATGTTTCTCAGGATGTTATGCTTTTTCGCGGAACCGTCAAAGAAAACATCATGTACCGTGCTACCCATGCGAGTGAGACGGATATGGTAAGAGCTTCTAGGATTAGTGGGACATCGGAGTTTATAAAAAAACATCCCAAAGGGTATGAAATGCCCATTGGCGAAAGAGGTCAAGGGCTCTCTGGCGGACAGCGCCAAAGTATCGCTATCGCACGGGCGTTTTTACTAAGCTCCCCGATTATGCTTATGGATGAGCCTAGCAATGCCATGGATCAGACGACAGAAGCACAACTTCTTGAAAATCTTGAAACAAATCTTCACGATAAAACAGCAATTTTTATCACACAAAAAATGTCTCTCTTAAAGATAGTCCAGAGGGTGATTGTTATGCATGAGACAAGAGTATTTATAGACGCTCCAAAAGAGCAAGCTTTAGCACAGCTCCAAGGTGGAGGCAAAAAAATTGAATCATAAAGCACCCATAGAATATACAAAAAAAGATTACGAGTTTATGAACAGCCTTAGTGCTGCTATTTTAGAGACCACTCCTTCAAGAATCAGCCGAGTTTTAAAGATTTGGCTCATCAGCATCGCGCTCTTCATAGTTTGGGCGTCGCTAGCAGATATAGATGAGATAACACGCGGGGAAGGGAAAGTTGTCCCGTATGGACAAAACCAGATTATCCAAAACTTAGAAGGGGGTATCGTTGAGTCGATTTTGGTCAACGAAGGGGGATTGGTTCATGCTGGACAAGTTATCTTAAAAATCAACAATGTCCTCTCAACATCCACCTCTCAAACGAACAAAATGAAGTTTAAAGAGCTCAGCGCTAAAAAATTAAGGCTCGAAGCCGAAGCCAATTTGCTTGATTTTAACACCATAGAAACTGATGATGCAGAATTAAAATCGCAAATAGAACTCTCTTTGAAACTTTTTAACTCCAATAAAATCGAGTTTATGGCAAAGGACAACTCCCTCTTGCAACAGATAAACCAAAAAAAGCAAGAGTACACAGAAGCCAAAGCAAAAATTGAATCTCTCAAAAAATCTTTAGGATATGTAAACGAAGAGATAGCCATGACAGCGCCCATGGTGCAGCAAGGGATTAAATCCAAAGTTGATTTTTTAAAGCTTAAAAGAGAGGCAAACAATGTTGAAAAAGACATGGAAGCGGCAAAACTCTCTCTGCCAAGGCTTGAATCTGCCATTGATGAGTATAAAAGTAAACGGGATGAATCAACGCAGCTTTTTATAAACAACGCAAAAAAAGAGCTCAATGATGTTACGGCTGAGCTCTCAAGATTGCAAACGCAACAAGTTGCTTTTAGCGACCAAGTAAGCAGAACGATGGTGACATCTCCTGTTGATGGCATCGTGCAAAAGCTTTATGTCAACACGATTGGCGGTGTTATCAAGCCAGGAGCCGACTTGGTTGAGATAGTCCCTACGAGCAAAAAATTGTTTTTAGAGGTAAAAATAAAGCCTAGCGACATAGCATTTATTCACTCAGGGGCAGAGGCAAAAGTGAAATTTTCTGCTTATGATTTTGCTATTCATGGAGGTTTAAACGGCAAAGTTGTCTCTATTTCGCCCGACACCATCACAGATAAAAATGAAAATACTTTTTATCTCATCCACATAGAAACAGATAAAAACTACCTAGGCAAAAAAGAGCATCCTCTCTATATTATCCCAGGCATGACCGTTAATGTCGATATTGTGACTGGACATAAAACTGTTATGGGGTATATACTCAAACCTATCCTCAAATCAAAACAGTATGTTTTTACGGAAAGATAAATGAAGGTATTGTTTTTTAGCACAGATATTGCCCTCATAGGCGAATGGGAAAAAAGAGAAACACTTTATGACTTCCTCTCTTGTCATGACACAAAATCACTAGAAAATGCTCAAAACAAAGAGGCTTTAACTCTTATTATTGCTGATTATGACAGTGTTGCTCATGAGATAAATAAGATGATATCCTCAAATACTTTGCCCAAAAACGTGATAGTTTTAGAAAAAGCGCCAGAAATTGCAACAGGCAAAAAACTTGTGATGCACGGCGTAAAAAATGGTCCAAACCGTTTTTGAGGGAAATATTTGGACGTATCCTGAGCTCACATCTGCTTTGATTGAAAAAAAGGGGGAGAGTTCTCTTCATAAAGATGCACAAACGCTCATCAACAATAAACTTACAGCCAAAGAACTTGAAGTAGTAAAACTCGTTCTCGAAGGCTTTACAAACGACGCCATAAGCACCACACTACACATCACAACAAGAACAGTAAAAGCCCACATCAGCTCAGTTTTTGCCAAGCTCCATGTGAGCGACAGAGTCTCTTTAATACTGTTACTCAAATAACGACATCAACTCTCGTCAACAATTATTGGTGTAGCAATTTCTAATGTTGCCGTTACACCATCAGCTGCTGCAGTATATGTGTCGCACGTGCTCTCTGCAATAGGTTCACCAAGTCTCCACTGTGCACCATTGTCCCCATTCTCGCCATTTGGAAGAGTGTCAAGATTGATTGTATCACCAGTGTCACTCTCAATACGAAGTGTATTTGACTCATCTGTCATATCCAAAACATCTTCTAAAGTTATAGAAGTGAGCGTTTGATCTCCTGAGCCTAAACTGATTGTTTCGATATTTAGAGCTAGAGTATCAAGCGTACTAAAATCTATCTCTACTTCTCCCTCTATGATGAGTGTATCATCTCCCAATCCACCATCAAAAATCTCTTGAGGGTTATACACTACTGTATCATCTCCATCAGTCCCCTCTACTTCTATTTTTGCAGTTTGCGTCACTGTGTTTGTATCATGACCAAGAGATTCAGTTGATGTCACACTCGCTGTAATACCATTTAACGCGCTATGGCTTAACTGAGTTGCACTTATTAATGTTGCTGTAGCGTCTCCATTTCCATCTAGAACAACTGCATTCTCGCCTGCGCTCAATGTTGCACCTTCTGGTAAATTTGCGATGGTGATAGCTGACAAACTTTCATCTCCATCCGTATCATTGAGCGAAGCACTCATGTTAATCGTGTATGCAAACATCTTAGCCGTCATAGAAACATTGTCTATCGCCATACCCCAGTTGTCATCTCCTTGGCCTACTTCTTTAAATGAGAGAAGATTTGAACCATCTCCAGTCTGACCAATAACTTCATGCGTTACAGATGCCCAAGTAAGGTTATTTCCCTCTATAGTTTCTATTTTTACTCCGCCCCAATAAACTTCCAAAACACCTGATTTTTCACCGTTTTCACCAGCTTCTTGAAGAGCAGCTTTATCTTTGTAATCAAAAGACAAAGTATAGGCTACATCTGCGATAGCACCACCTATCACTTGTCCTATTTGAGTGTTGTCATTGTCTGTATTATTAGTGTTGGTTTCACCCAAATCTATATAGTTATTTCCATCAGTTGCACCAATACCAGCATGATTTTTATTGACTACTTCCATAGTCGGTGCAGTAGCACCTTGAGTTGTTATAACATTCCACCCTTCTATACTTGCAAAAGGAGCCCATCCGCCATTCGCAATGGTGGTGGTTCCTGTATTTTCAAAGCTTCCATTAAGCACAAGATTTTCATGACTATTACCACTCACATCAACACTTATACTTAATGTAGGCGCTTGTGCTTCAGGAGTAATTTGCACTGGCATATCTTTATACTCACCAATACCGTCATAAAGGTTAATCTGATCAAGGAGCATTCCATAACTATCGCTTGCACCTGTCCCCTCAAATGTAAGCGTTGCACTCTCCTCTGTAATGCCTGTATACTCAAGAACTACTGTTGTCCATCCTGTGCTTGTCGAGTTTGGCTCCGCTTTTACAACTACTGAGTCATCATTTTTTGTATATGTTAAATTGCCTTGCGCATCGGAGTTTATAGAAACTTCAATATCTCCAAATGTTACTTTCATATCTGAAGTATTTTCATAGTCTCTGCTTGTGCCGCCGTCTCTTGGTTGCACATCAAACTTAAGGGTGTACTCTTCACTTTCGCTCAGTGTTACGGTCGTTGACATTTTTACATTTTGATGCGCATCGAGTTCTGCTAAAACTTTGCCGCCATCAGAAGCATTTGTTACAACACCGCTATATTGAACCTCTACTCCTGTTGTGCCCGTATTCCAAACTACTCCATGGTCGCCTGTAACATCACCTGTTTGCACATGCCAACCTGAAGTTGCTTGAAGGTTTTCAAATGACTCTTGCAACAAAAGATGTACCTCAGGATTAGCTGTCATAACAGCAGTGTCACTGCCGCTTGAAGACTCATTTCCTGCCATATCAGTCACAGTTGCAGAAACCTCAATTGTCTCATTTTGAGCAGGCGCACTATACTCAATATCATGACCCTCATCTTTTATAGTTTGAGTTATCTCCTCATGTATCAAAGTTCCATCAGGATTTGTAATATTTAACATGTCTCCGACTTGTGCATCTTCTGGCAACTCGATGTGAACAGCAATCGCATTCTCTGCAGATAACTCATCACGAGTAATACTGCCACTGTTGTTTGAATCAGTTTCAATAGTAACTGTTGGTGCAGCAGATGCAAGCGTATCAACTACGACAGTTGTCGTTGTAGCTGCGCTATTGCCAGCTGTATCGGTTGCTGTTACAGTGAGTGGGGTTTCGCCCTCAGGTAATTGTGTCGTAACCG
>JFJP01037430.1_pt1 | contig 28594 bp, 25 predicted proteins | sample 431651 | NCBI WGS metagenome assembly JFJP01 (sample SAMN02602958, study PRJNA72255) | Microbial mat metagenome, whole genome shotgun sequencing project. | biome: fresh water; feature: sink hole; material: water; isolation source: purple microbial (photo- and chemosynthetic) mats found in... | reverse complement strand
CTGCAGCGTGACGCTTCGCTAGTTGAAAAATGGGCGGTCTGGTCCGAAGATTTCAATTTCCCGGGAGGCGAAGGAATCAGGCCTTTCCTGCAGCGTATAGAAAAAGTACGGCAGATGATTGACGCGGCAACAGCGGATCGGTTGCTCGTCATCAGTCATGGCGGCGTCATCCGACAGCTTGTCTGCTCCTGTCTTGGACTAGGACCGGAGAATTATCTGGCTTTTGATATTCAGCCTGGGCTTTGTTCGGTTATTGAACTGCATTCGCAGGGCGGAGTTCTGGTCGGAATGAATCAGGGATAATAGATTATGGGACGGCTCATTCTTATTACAGGCGGGGCGCGAAGCGGCAAAAGCAGCTACGCCCTGCAGCGTGGCGAAGAGATCAAGGGCCAGCGCTGTTTTCTGGCAACCTGTCCGGTCGTCGATGTGGAGATGGCCGAGCGGATCCGTAAACATCGGCAGGAGCGGGAAGGAAGAGGGTGGCACTGTATTGAGGAAGAGACCGATATCGCCGGCCAGTTGGATAGATCAACAGGCTTTGAGGTCATGCTGATCGACTGCCTTACTCTGTGGATCAACAATCTGCTCTATCAGGCAGAGAAATCCGGTGAAGTTTTCAGCGAGAAGGAAATGCGGCGGCAATGTGATGATCTGCAAGCCTCGGTGTTTCGCTATGCCGGTACTGTTCTCTGTGTAACCAATGAGGTTGGTCTGGGGATTGTGCCAGACAATCCTTTAGCCAGGCACTACCGTGATCTGGTTGGGTATTGTAATCGTCTGCTGGCCTCTTTCGCGACGGAAGTAATACTTGTCAGCTGTGGAATCCCTCTCTATTTAAAAACCAACATTACAAATTGATAATTTATCACACAGGAAAATGCTCTATGTCCACCCTTGAGAAAACACTGCAGAAAATATTTCCCCAGGATACGGAATCCCGGACACTTGCCAAGGAAAGGCTTGATCAACTGGCTCTGCCGCACTGGGCACTGGGGGATCTCATGGACCTGGCCATCGAATTGGCTGGAATGACGAGGTCTTTGCATCCTCCCGTTGGCAGAAAGGCAATCGTTACAATGGCCGGAGACCATGGGGTGACTGTGGAGGGTGTCAGCAAATTTCCCCGGGAGGTCACCCCGCAGATGGTCTATAACTTCGTCAATGGCGGAGCTGGCATTAATGCCATGGCCAGACAGGCGGGGGCAAAGGTCTTCGTGGTGGACATGGGAGTTGATGCTGACCTCAACGATCTGGCAAAGGCAGGAAAAATCATAAATAAAAAAATAGGTCTCGGAACCGGCAATATAGCAACAGGTCCGGCCATGAGCCCGGCTATGGCCAGGAGGGCAGTAGAATCCGGAATTGATGTGGCCAACCAACTCGGGCCCGATTTCGATATCTTCGGCACGGGGGATATGGGGATCGGCAACACCACACCTTCCACAGCCATTGCCGCAGTCTGTACCGGAAAGACTGTGGAAGAGCTTACAGGACGTGGGACAGGCCTGGACGATCAGCAGTTGACGCATAAAATCAGCATCATAAAAAAAATACTTGAAGTCAATTCGCCAAATTCTAGAGATGGATTGGATATTCTGGCCAAGGTCGGAGGTTTTGAGATTGGCGGAATTGCGGGGCTTATTCTCGGTGCCGCAGCCCAGCGTAAACCCGTGTTGATTGATGGATTTATATCCACCGCAGGAGCTCTGATTGCTTATAAGATTGAACCATTTGTCCGCGATTATCTGATCTTTTCTCACAGATCCGTAGAGCCGGGGCATCGCTTCATGCAGGAAATGCTTGGCTGTACCCGGCCTCTACTTGATCTCAATTTCAGATTGGGGGAGGGGACTGGCGCAGCTCTGGCCATGAATCTCGTTGAGGCGGCAGTGGCCATACTGACAGAGGTGGCCACCTTCTCTGAAGCAGCTGTTGCCGGCGCAGACAAGTAGCAGCAAGGTCATTACGCCTAGATTTTCCGGATATGCCTGTATGAAACAACCTCTCTTGTCATTTCTCGCAGCCTTGCGATTTCTGACGATTATCCCGGTCTCTTGGCGGGCGGAATCGGATGGGCGGAATTTTGCCGACGGATTGTTCTATTTTCCGCTTATCGGCTTGGTTATCGGCGGTTTGTGCGCCTTTTCGACGGGGATGCTTGGCCTCTTCCTGCCCCATACCCTGGTAGTTTTTTCAGGTATTGTCATGCTTGCTGGGTTTTCCGGATTTCTCCACGTCGATGGTCTGGCGGATACGGCTGATGGTCTTCTGAGCAGCAGGTCAAGGGAAGAAAAACTTGTCATCATGCGAGACAGTCGCACGGGTGTTATGGGTGTTGTGGCGATTCTGGCAGTCCTTGGGGGGAAATTTGCCGCTTTGAGCGCACTTCCCAACGGTATGCTCCTGCCGGCACTGTTGCTCATGCCCATTGCCGGACGCTGTGCGATCGTCATCAGTATGGCGATGCTGTCCTATGCCAGGCCCGAGGGTGGTCTGGGGCGGCTGTTCTATTCTGCTGAAACCATGCGGGCTGCCTGGTTCTGCACATCATTCACCGGTGTGCTTCTTTGTTTGTCTGTTGTTTTTTCAGAAATTTCCTGGAAAACAGCCGTTTTGCTTGTTCTGGTGCTTACAGCGACATTACTGCTCTTTGTCAGGTGGTGCCGGCAAAGTCTCGGAGGGGCAACGGGGGATACTCTGGGGGCGATCTGTGAAATCAGCGAACTGATGACGGCAGTGTCGTTCACTATTGGGTTGAATGGTACATGATAACCACGTTGCCAATGGAGACGCAGTTCTGGTTAGATGTAACACTTCATGGGGGAAAATATGGCAGTCGTTGAAAAAAACGGTCAGTCTGGCCACGGAGGCAATATTCATCTCTTCCGGCGAAAGATTGGGGCCGAAAAGCAGGATATTGTCGACTTCAGCGCCAACATCAATCCCCTCGGTCCGCCGGAGTGGCTTCGCAGCGTGCTCAGTCGGGCGGTTGCTGATCTCGGTCATTATCCCGACCCGGACTGTCATGACCTGATCAACAGCATTGCCAGTTACGGTCAATATCCACGATCGCAGATAGTCGCGGCCAATGGCTCGACTGAACTGCTCTACCTGCTGCCGCGCATCCTGCCCTGCAAACGGGTTCTTATCCCCGTTCCCGCTTATATAGATTACGCCAGAGCGGCACGACTTGCCGGAAAACCAGTCGAAGAGGTCGTGATGAGCAAACAAGGCGGATTCAGTCTCGATCCCCTGCAGCTTGCAAATCATATCAGAGCGAGGGATCTGGTGATTATCGGCAGTCCGAACAACCCAACAGGCGCTGTTGTTAGTTCCGCCGCCATTCTCCAACTGGCCGCTGATTTTCCAGAGGCCTTTTTTCTCATCGACGAGGCCTTCCTTGATTTTGTCGAAGACGGCGAATCGGCAGGAGGCAAGCTAGAGAATATCTTCACGCTGAACTCTCTTACCAAATTCTTTGCTCTTCCTGGTCTGCGTCTGGGCTATGGGGTCTTTTCAGAGGCAATAGCTGATCAACTGCGCGTTCATCTGCCGCCCTGGACGGTCAACAGTCTGGCCCAGACCATCGGTGCGCGCGCCCTTCAGGACACGAGTTACCACGAGCAGACCCGGAAGACATGCACCCTTCTGAGGGAATCATTCACTGAACAACTGAGATGTATCTCAGAGCTTACTGTCTATGCCGGCAATGCCAACTATCTCTTCATTCAACTCGACGGCAGCCTCCCTTCCAGAGAAGTCGCCGGTCGGCTTGCCGGGCAGGGGATTTTGATACGCTGCTGTGATAATTATACCGGCCTGGACAATACCTATATCCGGGTAGCTGTCCGCACCGAGGCAGAAAACACCAGACTGGCCGAGGCATTCAGCGCAATTTTCAAGAAGAAAAATCCATCTGCCAGGAGAAAGAAGAAGGCGGGAAGTCTGATGTTCCAGGGCACTTCCTCGAATGCCGGAAAATCCGTCCTCACCGCGGCGTTGTGCAGGATTCTGCTGCAGGACGGGGTGCGGGTTGCCCCCTTCAAGGCCCAGAACATGTCGCTGAATTCGTTTGTAACCGCCAGGGGTGAGGAGATGGGACGAGCTCAGGTGGTGCAGGCCCAGGCTGCGCGTCTTGATCCCGATGTCAGGATGAATCCTGTGCTCCTCAAGCCGAATTCTGACACGGGTAGTCAGGTCATCGTCCAGGGAAGGCCGGTGAAGAATATGTCCGTTTCAGAGTACACGCTGTTCAAGGATAAGGCCTGGGATATTGTCTGCACCAGCTATGACAGTCTTGCAGAAGAATATGAGGCGATTATTCTTGAGGGCGCAGGCTCACCAGGAGAGATCAATCTCAAACACCATGATATCGTCAATATGCGCATGGCCAGGCACGCCGAAAGCCCGGTTCTCCTGGTTGGCGATATTGACCGTGGCGGAGTTTACGCCTCTTTTGTCGGTACCATGGAGGTCTTGGCTGAGTGGGAGCGGCGGCTCGTTGCAGGCTTTGTGGTCAACAGATTCCGCGGTCAGGCTTCTCTGCTTGATTCAGCCCATACCTATCTGCGTGACCACACAGGTCTTGGAGTTTTTGGAGTGATTCCCTATTTGCATGATCTTGGTCTGCCGGAAGAGGATTCGGTATCATTCAAGGGGGGCGGCTATGATCGACCGCGACCTGATATCCCCCATATCGAGATTGTCGTCGTCAGTTTGCCGCATATCTCCAATTTCACTGATCTCGAACCGTTTTTAGATGAACCCGATGTTCACCTGAGGATTATTTCACGGGCGGCCGACCTCGGCCAGCCTGATGCGGTTATCCTGCCGGGATCCAAGAATGTCATGGGGGATCTGCATTTCCTCAGGGATAATGATTTTTTTGGTTCACTCACGCGATTAGCCGATGCAGGCTGCGAAATAGTAGGCATTTGCGGCGGTTATCAGATGCTGGGAAAATCCGTCCAGGATCCCTTGAGGCTCGAATCTTCGGCCCTCGAGACGACCGGCCTTGGATTGCTCGATATTATCACCGAACTGAAAGAGCACAAGACCCTCACTCGCAGGATGGGCAAACATCTGCAATCGGGCCTTGTGGTTAAAGGTTATGAGATCCACCATGGCATCTCGTCTTCGCATCTTCCGCCTGCTCTTGCTTTCGAAGAGGACATATACTGCGGAGCCGTCGGCCGAGAAGGGCGCATCTGGGGAAGTTATCTCCATGGAATATTTGACCAAGATGAATTCAGGCGTTGGTTTGTCGATAGTTTACGTCAAAGGAAGGGATTTGCGCCCATGGCGGTAATATTGGCTCCTTATGATCTGGAGTCGGCCTTTGATCGATTGGCCGACAAGGTCAGAGAAAACCTTGATATGCCGGCAATCTATGAATTGCTCAAGCTCTAGAGAGGCACCAGTTTCCATGGTTGACAACAGCTGATGATCTACTCGCTGCAGATTTTTCTGGCAATAATTCTGGATGCTGCTCTCGGAGACCCAAGGTCCTGGCCTCATCCTGTGAAGATGATGGGCCGGCTCTGTGAAAAGAGCGAGTATCTTACACGCAAATTATTGACGAATGAGTTCATGGCAGGATGTGTCACAGTCCTTATTGTCCTTTCTGTCACCTTGGCCGCTGTGTTGCTGATTTTACTCGGAATGGCCGGCATCTCTCGGATACTGGCGGATATTACGGCGATATTTTTCATCTATACCTCAGTGGCGGCCCGTGACCTTTGCCGGCACAGCGAGGTGGTATACCAACACCTGCAGGCTGGGAATCTGGCTGAGGCGAGAAAGGCGGTGTCGATGATAGTCGGCCGGGATACTGAAATCCTCGACAGCGCCGGGGTCAGTCGGGCCTGTGTCGAAACAGTTGCCGAGAATAGCGTGGATGGGGTGATCGCGCCCCTGTTCTGGGGCATGGTCTGCGGACTGCTGGCACCAATATGTGGTCTGAGCGCTATATCAGGTACAGCTCTTGGTGCAGTGTTGTACAAAGCCGTCAATACCATGGATTCGATGATTGGCTATAAAAACGACAGGTATCTGCACTTTGGCAGAGCCGCCGCTCGTCTTGATGATGTGTGCAATTTTTTGCCGGCTCGATTGAGCCCGATCTTTCTGGCGGCTGCCGCCCTCCTGCTCAGCTTGGATGCCCGGCAATCTTTACGTATTGTGCTGCGGGATCGTCTGCGGCATGCCAGTCCCAACGCCGGTCATCCTGAAGCTGCTGTGGCTGGAGCCCTGGGTGTGCGCCTGGGCGGTCCTTCCCGCTATTTTGGCGGAGTGGTTGATAAAGCATTCATCGGTGATGACCGCAGGCCTTTAACACCCCAGGATATTCTTACAACAAATAGACTGATGTATCTCGGATCATTACTCTTTATTCTCTTCATGCTGGCCGGCAGATTTCTTGTGACAGGATTGATATGACAAACTTTTCAGCATTTATGATCGGCGCACCCCACAGCGGATCGGGTAAAACCCTCCTCACTCTGGGCATAATGGCCGCCCTCGGTCGTCGGGGATTGAAGGTGCAGCCTTTCAAGTGCGGGCCGGATTTCATCGACCCCACCCTGCACGAGATGGTGGTAGGCCTACCTTCGAGAAATCTCGATCTATTTATGATGGGTGGATCTGTCTGCCGGGAAGTATTTGCGAAGCACTGCTGCGATTGTGATGTGGCGGTGGTTGAGGGCGTCATGGGCCTTTTCGATGGTTCCGAGGCCAGCACTGCTGCACTTGCCCGTCTGCTCAATATTCCAGTTGTGCTGGTAGTGGATGCTCGCTCTGCCGCAGAAAGTATTGCTGCCCTGATCAAGGGGTTTGAGGTTTTTGATCCGGAATTGCAACTCAGCGGTGTCATTCTGAACCAGGTTGGGTCAAAACGGCATGTTCAACTCATAAGCGACTCAATGGCGACAAACTGCCAGTCCAGGTTGCTCGGCGCCTTTCCTCGGGAAAGTGGCTTCTGTATGCCCGAGAGACATCTCGGACTGCATATGGGGGACGAGCATCCGCTGACTGAAGATCAGCGCGCGAAACTGGCCGATGCTGTAGAAAAATATATCGATATTCAAGCATTGCTTGACGTAACCCGATTGCCGCGGGGACTGTGGAAATCGGCTGAGAATAACACCGCTCCCCAGGTCAGGTTACGGCTGGCAGTTGCCCGTGATGCCGCTTTCTCCTTTTATTACCAGGATAATCTCGACATTTTTGCGGATCTTGGTTTTGATCTCTGTTTTTTCAGCCCGCTTGTGGATGAGCATCTACCGGAAGGCACTGCTGCGGTATATATCGGCGGCGGTTATCCCGAACTGCATGCCCGGCAACTCAGTCACAATTCAGGAATGCTCGATTGTCTGCGAAACTGGGTATTGACAGGCGGTCCACTCTATTGCGAATGTGGTGGACTGATGTATATGGCTCGGGATTTTTCTGATCAGACCGGTACCGTCTTCCCCATGGCCGATGTGTTTCCTCTCAGGATGGAGATGAAAAAGCGATTCAGCAGTCTGGGGTATCGCAGAGTCACATTGGCTGCGGATTGTTTTCTGGGATGCCGAGGCGATATCCTTTTCGGCCATGAGTTTCATTATTCTGCAATCACCGAGGGTGAAGAAGACATAGAACAGCTGTATGTCCTAGAAGACGGCAGGCGGGAAGGGTACAGATCCGGCAATGCTATCGGCAGCTATATTCATCTTCATTTTGGCCGGTCTCTCGGGAATATCCGACATTTTTACCAATCAATACTTGCCCATCAACAAAAAGGAGAAAGGTCTTGACACAGGTGCAGAATATACGGCCCGATGAGATTGAAAGGGAAAGTTTTCGCATAATCGAAGAGGAATTCTCTTCCCGGACCGGCATGAACAAAGAGATGTTTTTGGACCGCGAATTTGCCATTCTGCAGCGGGTGATTCACGCAACTGGTGATTTTTCCTTTGCCCAATCCATCAGGTTTCATCCCGCTGCGATCGATTCTGGGCTTAGGGCAATCAGGAATGGCCGCAATATCTATACCGATGTCACCATGGTGGCAGCGGGGATCGGCCGAAAGCTGTCAGCTGCCAACAGCGGTCAGGTCATCTGTCGGGTTTCCGATGATGAAGTCGGCAGACTGGCGAAAGAAAGAGGCAAGACGAGGTCGGAAACGGCTCTTGCTTTGAGCAGTGCTGACAATATCGGCATTGTCGCGGTCGGCAATGCGCCGACAGCTCTTCTTGCCGCCATGGATCTCATTGCCGAGGGCAAGCTTGTTACCGATTTAATCATCGGTGTGCCAGTGGGTTTCGTCAATGCGTCAGAATCAAAGGATCTTCTTCTCCAGCAGGAGACGCCTTACATAACTGTCCTCGGTAGAAGGGGAGGGAGTCCTGTTGCTGCCGCCATTGTCAACGCCCTGTTGAAGATGAGTTGAAGATGGCTGGATATTCGAACTCTGCGGGCTGGGCTTGACATTTTTGATCCTTGATGCTACTGATGAGCCGGATTTTTAACTCCCCCACACCCATTTCAAGAGGATACATTTATGGAGAGAACATTCGCAATTATCAAACCAGATGCCTTTGCTGCCGGTAATGCTGGGAAGATCCTGAGCAGGATCTATGAAGAAGGATTCAAGGTTGTAGGTTTGAAAAAACTCTACCTGAGCCGGATCGAGGCTGAAGGATTCTACTATGTCCACAAGAGCCGGCCATTTTTTGGCGAACTCACCGAGTTCATGAGTAGCGGGCCCTGTGTTGTCATGGTGCTTGAGGCGGACGGTGCCATTAAAAAATGGCGTGATCTGATGGGCGCGACAAACCCCGCAGACGCCCCGGAAGGTTCTCTTCGCCGCCAGTTCGGTACTTCCGTAGGGGAAAATGCCACCCATGGTTCAGACGCTCCAGAAACCGCTGCCTTTGAAATGGGCTATTTTTTCTCAGGCCTCGAATTGCTGTAAAAATGAGCTCTCTTCGCTGCCTATTCAAATACCGCAGTGAAGAGAGTTTCACTTGTTCCTCAGATCCATCCCGCCCCTCAGCTTTTTCGTCCAGAGACCCAGCGTTCATTTCGTTTCGAGTCGATTCACCAAAACACACCCCCGATATTTTTTAAAGCCTACGTACTGACTTCATATCATAAACTGCACAATATACACTGGAATATTGCCTTCTAAACCTGTATCCTGAACAGAAAGAGAAGATTTTTGCCGCAGAAAATTGTCGAGCAGGAAGCGAATCCTGTGCCAGTCGTGCCATATTGCCGTGAAGTATTTCTTAGTTCAATGATTTGAGAGAGTTTAAGATGTGCCATAGTGTGGAACTCAGAGGAATCGTTTATCTCCTTATCTTACTGCTGCTGCCTTTTCCCTGTTTCGGCAATGAGGCAGAACTCAAAAATATGCTTTATCTCGGCCAGTCCTGTGCCTTAAGCGGTCCTGCCAGAAACCTCGGAATTGAAATGCGTGCAGGGCTACTCGCCGCTTTCGCAGAAGAAAACAATAATGGAGGCATTTCAGGCCGCGAGATAGTCCTCTTAACCAAAGACGATGGTTATGAGCCGTACAGAGCCGTAGAAAATACCAGAGCATTTATTGATAAGGATAAAGTTTTCCTTCTTATCGGTGAGGTTGGGACGCCGACTTCTGAGGCTGTGATTGCCGTAACAGAAAAGGAGCGGGTTCCATTTTTTGCACCGTATTCCGGTGCAGAATTTCTCAGAAAGCCTCTTAAAAAATGTGTCGTCAACATTCGCGGCAGTTACTACCAGGAAATGGAGAAGGTTATCGCCTATTATGTCGATACCTTGAAATTGAGCCGCATTGCCTGCTTTTACCAGAACGACAGCTTTGGTTTTACGGGACTCAGGGGAGCCGAGATTGCCCTCCAGAAGAGAGGCTTATCCCTGGTATCGACAGGAACATATGAACGAAACACGGTTGCCGTTCTTGGGGGGATGAAAGATATTTACGACAGTGACCCGCAGGCGGTTGTCATTGTCGGCGCCTATGCCGCCAGCGCCGAGTTTATCAAATTAAGCAAGTTGCGTTACAGTAATACTGTTTTGTTCAGCAATATCTCCTTTGTAGGTTCCGCCAGCCTGCAGAAGGCTCTGGGGAGTTTCGGCAATAATGTAATCATCTCGCAGGTGGTGCCTTTTCCCTGGAATGGCGAAATTCCCCTGGTTCGAGAATACGTCCATGCACTTGATACCTATCAGCATGATCATTCACCAGACTTCACATCTTTTGAGGGGTACATCGCTGGTCGTTTGTTTGTCGCAATTGCCCGCAAGGTCGAGGGCGAATTAACCCGGGAAAAATTTATCAAGACTATGGAGGAAACAGGGGAATTTGACCTTGGAGGCGTAATTCTTCAATTTGGTCCGGATGATCATCAGGGGCTGGACACCATAAACCTGACCGCCATCTTTCCCAATTTCCTGGTCATTGAATAGCACTGTCAGGGCAATCCAATGGTATGCCGTGAGTAATCTCAGATTGAAGATGCAAGCCTTGCGCATCACGATGCCCATAGGTCATCTGTACATGGATAATCAATGTTAGGACACAGCCGCACTTCTCTTTCCGCCGCACCTTTTCGCGCCTCATTCTTTGTCATCCTTTCAATGTCGGGAATCCTTGGCCTGTTCTGGGGGTATGATGAATACCTGACCTATAATTTCACCCTCGGCAGCATCCGCGAAAGATACCAGCGGGGATATCAAAACCGTTTAACCGAGGAGATGGAGAACGTCATCGGGTTTGTGGAATACAGTAAATCCCAGATGGATCAGCTCATAGAGACGGAGCTTCGCGATAAGGTCCAGATTGCCTATATTTCAGCCTCTCATCTGTACAGCCTCTACAAAAATGATAGGACTCAAGAAGAACTGAAATCAATGATCATCGAGGCGATTCGACCACTTCGCTTCGATACCGGCAAGGGATATTATTTCATCGGCAGAACAGACGATGGCTATATTGAACTCAATGCTGACCGGCCCGAATTGGAAAAGGTTTTCCTTAAAGATACCCAGGATACCGACGGCAGATATATCATCAGGGAAATGATTGATATAGCCCTGCAGAAAGGCGCCGGTGTTCATCGCTACAAATGGTCCAAACCTGAAGCCGATGGCAGGAATTACGGGAAAGTCACCTTTGTAAAATTTTTTGCTCCCTTTAAGTGGTTTATCGGTTCAGGAGTTTATCAGGACGATATGCAGGCAGCGATGCAACAAAACATCCTCAAGCGTCTCAGCGATATCCGGTTTGGTGAAAGCGGCGATTTTTCCTGTTTCAATGAGGATGGAACCATTCTGGTAGACTTTGACAAGATGCGTCGCGGTCGCCGCCTCCTTAGCAACGTAGTCGACAGTGAGGGCAAGGCCTTTGGCAAAGAAATGCGGAGTGTCGCCGTAAGTGGCAAAAAGAAGGGTTTTGTGCAGTATTCTCGAAGAAAACCCGGAACGACCAACCGAGTGATGCGCCTGAACTATGTCAAGACCTATCCCGAGTGGGGATGGGTTTTCGTCACCGGAATCGATATGGATAAAATGGAGGAGGAAATCGCCCTCGAAGGAGAAAGGTTGGGTAAGATCGCGCTCCGTGATTTTGCTGTTTTTTTCTTCCTGGTACTCATTGCGATTTCTTTTGTGGGCGTCATTGCCTACTTCCATTCGTTGAAAATCAGACATGGAATTGATCTTTTTACCGATTTCTTCAAGGATGCGGCTGATAAGAAACTCAAGCTTGAAGACGCGGATTTCCAATACAACGAGTTTGCCATACTTGGAGAATTTGCCAACAAGATGGTGGACGAGAGAAATGAAAAGGAACAGATTATTCACAACGACAAGCTTCGCCTTGATACTCTGCTTGATTTGGGGCGTATGGCAGATAGATCGCAACAGGATATCAGTGATTTTGTCCTTAAACGCATGTTGGCAATAACACACAGCGAGCGGGGCTATATAGCATGTGTCAACACTGACCACTCAATAATCTCCTTTCAGTCTTTTGCAGATCGGAGTGGCGATACATGGCAGAAGAAAGAAAGTGAGATCTCATATTTTTCCTATAAAGCCGGGTTTGTAACCAACGCCCTGCAAAAGAAGGAGCCAATCATCTGCAATACCTCAAGCGATGCGCGTGAGTCTGTCGTCTATCCGGAGAGCAATGGACAGATTCGCAATCATCTCGATGTGCCGATTGTCGATAACGATCGTGTGCCCCTCATTGCTGGAGTGTGTAACAGGCAAGGGCAGTATTCGGACTCGGATGCTGTTCAGCTGACGCTGCTCCTAGAAGGGATGTGGCACCATTTCCTCAAGACAAGTTCGGAAAAGGAAATGATTCGCCTGCGGAATCTCCTCAAGGGAATCAACGATTCAATGCCTTCGGTGCTTATCTGCGTTGATATGAATGGCAGAGTCATGCAATGGAACAAAGAGGCTGAGAGGGTCACGGGCATTTCGGCAAAGGCCGCCGAGAGTCGGCTATTAAGCCATGTTTTTCCTCGCCTGACCAACCATCTTTGGAAAATTCAGACAGTCATCGCCAGCGGTACACCTTCGGAAGACAGAAAGGTTCCCTACAATAAGGAAGGTGTAACATATTACGAGACTATTACGATTTATCCGCTTATTGCTGAGCAGGTGACCGGTGTGGTTATCAGGATAGATGACGTCACGGAGAAAGTACATATTGAAGATCTGATGATCCAATCCGAAAAAATGCTTTCAGTCGGCGGCCTTGCTGCCGGCATGGCGCATGAGATAAATAATCCGCTTGCCGGCATTCTGCAGAATCTTCAGGTCGTGCAGAATAGGCTGTCCCCCGATCTGGCGAAAAATGCTGAAGTTGCCCGCGAGTTCGGGATGAGCATGGATGATATCGTCGGTTATTTACAAAAAAGAGGTATCGACGATATGTTTATGTCGATCAATGAATCGGCTAAACGGGCAGCCAAACTGGTTCTCAATATGCTTTCCTTCAGCAGAAAGAGTGATTCGAGTTTTACCAGTCAGGATCTTTGTGAGCTCATGGATGTAACCTTGGATCTTTCCGCAAATGACTATGATTTAAGGAAGAAATATGATTTTAAAAAGATAGTCGTCGAAAAAAGATATGCGGCGGACGTGCCCCTGGTGCCTTGTGAGATCACCAATATTCAGCAGGTTTTTCTCAATATCATCAAGAACGCCGCATTTGCCTTGTCCGAAAAGGAATTCCATGATGACGGCCCCAGACTGTCAATCCGTATTGCCAGGGAAGAAAGAATGGTGCTTGTGGAAATAGCTGACAATGGCCCGGGAATGGATGAAAAGACCCGAAAGAGGATTTTTGAGCCGTTTTTTACCACGAAGCCGATAGGTCTTGGCACCGGACTCGGTATGTCCATCTCGTATTTTATTGTGCATGATCAACACAACGGTATCATCGAAGTGAAATCAGAGGAAGGAAAGGGGGCGGTCTTCAGCATTCGCCTGCCCTGCCAGCGATAGTTGTCCGGGATTTCAGGACTGGCTATTCTTTCTCTCGCACAGCAAGCACTTTGCAGTCCAGACTGCCCTCTCCCAGAAGAACCTCGAGCTGGTCGCCCTGGATAACCTCACTGCTGCGGCGAATGACAGTCCATGAAGCGGTCTCGGTGGTTATCTTTCTGACTATCGCATAGCCACGGGCCAAGGTCGCAAGGGGACTCATATTGTCCAACAGGGCGGCCCATTTTGCCAGTGCGGCCTCTTTATTGCTTATTGTGCTGAGGATCTTCTGCACAAGCCGCTCTTGCAGATATTCAATCCGCATGGCTTTGAGCTCGAGGACATGAACTGGTGAACGTCTCTCAAGTCGATCGGCCAGTCTGCGCAATTGCTGTTCTTTATGCTGCAGGGTCTCGTGCACAGACCGGCTGAATCGGTGGACACAGAGATCAAACCTGAGTGAAAGGTTGTCCAGAGTCTCCTTGAGATCACCCAGGAATCGCAGGTTCTGGTCAAGAGCCCTTTGCTCCCTTGCAAGTTTTCGGAAAATCGCCTGCTCAAGTTGTTTCTCACGATTCGCGATCTGCCTCCTGAGGAGCAGTGTGTCGGGGATGATCCGCTCTGCCGCCCCGGTTGGCGTGGGAGCGCGCAGATCTGCGCAGAAATCGGCAATGGTGAAATCAATTTCATGACCGATGCCGGTGATAACCGGGATTGCAGATCGTGCTATGGCCCTGGCAACGCATTCCTCGTTAAAAGCCCAGAGGTCTTCTATTGAACCACCACCTCGGCAGAGAACAATCATGTCAGCGGTGAGCCTACTGTTGGCCAGATCGAGGGCGGCCGCGATTTCTTCGCCAGCACCCTTACCTTGAACCCGCACCGGCAGAATCTGGATAGCGACCGACGATCTGCGGTTATGCCATACCGTGAGAAAGTCGTGGACAGCTGCTCCACTTGGGGAGGTGAGCAGAATAATTTTATCGGGGAATGGCGGTAGAGGTTTCTTGCGACTGCCTGCAAAGAGGCCTTCATCGGCAAGTTTTTTCTTTAATTGTTCAAACTTGATCTGCAACTCTCCCGAGCCGAGGTTTTCGACGATGTCGACAATTAACTGGTATTCTCCACGTTGCTCATACACCGAGATCCTGCCGTGACAGAGCACCTGCTGACCATCTGCAAGGGGACGGCTGAGATAACGCTCCTGGGTTTTGAACAATACGGCTCTAAGCTGAGCGGAAGAGTCTTTCAGGATGAAGTATTGATGCCCTGAATATGGAATTCTCAGGTTGGAGATCTCTCCTCGCACATGGATGAAGCGGAAAGAGTCTTCAAGCAGATATTTGATTGATTGGGTTGCCTGGGAGACAGTGAGAATTTCCTGGTTGAATTCAGGTGACATCGGAGAGGGGAGTTTCGATTAAAACGTCTGTCAGTTGGAGTGATTGCGAATGGACAGGGCGGTCAGTATATATTATAGTTGCACGCTCAAGTTAGAATGAATACCCCAAAAGGTAAAGATAAATATGAAGGAGGATTATATGGCCGGACAGAGTGCTTTTGATAAACGACATGTTGAGGCGAATGCGCTCAGTGAAGTTGAAGGATTACTGGAACACTTCAATCTTCCACCTGCCGCAATCAGTTATATCCGGAAGAACAAGACGATGCTGCAGATTGTCCTGGCGGTTGTTGTTGGCACAGTTGTTGTTTGGGCTCTGTACGGCTCGTATCTCGAGAAAAAAATAGAGAATTCCACCTCGGCGCTCTCGGTCGCCATGCAGGCGGGGCCAGCTGAAAAAGCTGCGGCCCTTGAAAAGGTTGCCAGTGATTTTTCCGGAACCTCAGCGGCTGTCTGGGCGAAGGTCGAGCTGGCGCATCTCGATATGGAGAATAAGAAATTCGCCGATGCTGCAGAAAAATACAGCACTATCAAAAATAACCTTGATGCTTCCGATCCTCTCTATGCACTGGCCATCTTCGGAATCGCCCAGGCAAATGAAGCCAATCATGATTACAAACAAGCCGCCGAACACTTTGCCCTCCTCAAAAATATTGGCGGCTATCAGGCCATTGGTCATTTAAGCGTAGCCAGAATAGAGGAAACTGAAGGAGAGATTGGCAAGGCTATTGAGACATTGAGCGGCTATCTCGGAACTTTTACCGAAACCTCGGCCAATGATGCCAATAAACGAATCATTGAAGAAAAAATTTCTCGATTGAAGGCCTTGAAGTGAAACTTGTAACGTCTGTTGATGATGTCTCTGAGTTGACGAGGTCCTGGCGGGAAAAAGGACAGAAAGTCGTACTGGTGCCGACTATGGGTTGGTTCCATGAGGGGCATCTCTCTCTGATGCGGATGGCAAGAAAAATCGGGACAAGGGTTATTGTCAGCCTCTTTGTCAATCCGATCCAGTTCGGACCGAAAGAGGATCTCGCGGCATATCCCCGAGATCTTGAACGAGATCGCCATCTGGCTGAGAAAGAAGCAGTGGATGTTTTGTTCGCGCCGGCGGTCTCCGACATGTTTGGCCAGAATTTCCAGACCAGGGTGAGCTTGAGCCTGCTTTCCCAGGGGTTATGTGGCTCCAACCGACCAGGCCACTTTGACGGTGTTGCAACAATTGTCAGCAAACTTTTTCATATTTCTCACCCAAATTGTGCTGTTTTTGGCCAAAAAGATCTGCAGCAGCTCGCGGTCATCAGACAGATGGTGCGTGATTTGAATTTTGATGTCGAAATAGTCGGGCACCCCATTGTCAGAGAAAGGGATGGACTGGCCATGAGTTCAAGAAATAGCTATCTCACAGGGGACGACCGGAAAAATGCCCTCTGTCTGTACACCGCAATAATCCGCTGTCAAAAGATGGTGGGAAATTCCCGCGGCAAAATATCCATTACCGAATTAATTTCTGAAGCGGGAAGGATCATTGATTCTTTCCCTGGATGCATAGCAGAATATATACAGGTTGTGGATCGCCAATCACTCAAGGAATGTCAGGAGCTTGACCAGAACAGCGTGTTGGCTCTCGCTGTGAAAGTCGGAGGCAAGGTGCGGCTTATAGATAATGCTGTGCTGATGGATCAGTGATTTGGCTGCGTTTGCATTATCTCAACGGCTACGTGCCGGCAAAATGAAATAAAGAATATATCTTGAAGATAGTTTCAAGGATTCCTTGAGTCAGTCAAATCAAGAAAGAAACGAGGTGCATGATGGCAGGATTTGAAGTCTTTGGCGATGAAGAAAAAAAGGAAATTCAAGACGTTCTCGATAGCGGCGTATTGTTCAGATATGAGTTTATTGAGCAGCGGAAAGGGGTTTTTAAAGTACGAGAATTTGAGGAACAATTTGCCCGCTATTGCGGTACAGGTTATGCCCAGGCTGTTACTTCTGGAACTTCTGCCTTAAAAGCTGCCCTCACCGCACTCGGTATTGGTTCTGGTGATGAGGTAATTACCCAGGGGTTCACTTTTGTCGCAACCTGGGAGGCAATACTGGAAGTTGGTGCTCTGCCGGTGTTTACCGAGATTGACGCAACCCTTAATATGGATCCCGCTGACCTGAAAAAAAAGATAACCTCGAAGACCAGATGTATCATTCCAGTTCATATGCTCGGCGCCCAGGCACGGGTTAAAGAGATCGTCGAGATTGGTAAAATCCATGGAATCCCGGTTTTGGAGGATACCGCCCAGGCAGCCGGAGGCAGAATCGATGGGAGGCATCTGGGGACCTTCGGACAGTGTGGCACATTTTCGTTTGATGCTGTGAAGACTATGACCACAGGTGAAGGAGGCATGATCATCACCGGAGATGAATCCCTCTGGCGGGCAATGTCGGAATATCACGATCACGGTCATGATCATGTCGTTAATCCGGGCGGACGCGGCGGTGAAGGAAGAAAATTTATCGGCTCGAATTACCGAATGATGGAGATCCAGGGCGCCATAGGTCTTGCCCAGTTGCGAAAACTTGATTCGATGATAATGGCCATGCAGAAAAACAAGGCAATCCTCAAAGAGGCCGTGCTGTCGATCCCGGGAGTGGAATTCAGGCAGCTGCTTGATGAAAAAGGCGACACGGCAACGCATTTGGCCTTTTTCATGCAAGACGCCGAACACTGCCGGCGGGTGAATGACGAACTGCGTTCCCATGGCTGCGGGGCTGTCAATTTTTCTGAAAACACCTGGCATTACTACCCACGCTGGGAGCACCTCCTTGAAGGCAGGACCCTCGCCAGTTCCGGCTGGCCATTTGTCGGCATTGATGGCAAGCGGCGGGTGGTCTACGATCCCAGAATCCTGCCATCTTCAGCCGGTATAATCGAGCGCACACTCGTGCTGCCAATCTCTGTCAAGATGCCGGAAGAACGTTTGGCGATCATGTGTGATGCCCTTAAAAGAGCAGGAAATGTTTGAGGCGCGGGTGCCCGACCTTAAATGATCCGCTGTTGACGAGATTACTGTCAGCGGTAAAACTTGTGGGAACCGTACTGCTTGACGAAGGTATATTCCGATACCCAGTCGGGACTGACGCTCGTCAGGTGATAATGTGTTGATCCGTGGGTGAAATCTTCATTTTTTAATGCAATGACGACAGATTCCATACACTTGAGAAATGCCTGGGGGTCTTCTGGAAAATACGATTTCTGCTGCCGTGTCCAACTGAATTGATGTGGTTTATGAACAACGTCCTTGATTGTAAGGTCTTCTTTTTTTGCTCGGTTGAGTGTCACATGGGCAACGGCTATTTGCCCGATCTGTGGCTCCGAACGGGCTTCATGATATACATTGAGCGTCAACCATAGTAGCCCTTCGAGAAGCGTCATGGGGTTCCTCCTGGTGAGTTTAATTCTTGTACTGGGGGTGAAATGGGGCTTGCTTTATACTGCTGCAAATCCTTTGATGAACTGCACTGAAAAGCGGAACAGGTGAAAACGCTGTTGAGTCATCGGGAATATCAATAATTACTCTCAATAGGGCAGAAATATAATCTATTGAATTATATAGTCAAGCTAAATCCTGTCTGCGTCGAGTCAGGCTTAGTTGTAAAAATGTTTGATTGAGGTGAATACTTGAAATCATTTTTTAAAGAATTGATTTTTGAAATACCCACCCGCAGGGCATTCCTCAATATTACTCCCGAAGTTGAGCGGTGTCTTACCGAGAGCGGAATTCGTGAAGGTTTACTGTTATGTAATGCTATGCATATTACTGCGTCCGTTTTTATCAATGATGATGAATCCGGTTTGCACCATGATTATGAAGTGTGGCTGGAAAAGCTGGCACCTCATCAACCGGTGAGCGCATATCGCCACAACGGTTTTGAAGATAATGCCGATGCCCATCTGAAACGACAGATAATGGGGAGGGAGGTTGTCGTCGCAGTGACAAAAGGGAAATTGCATTTTGGCACATGGGAGCAGATCTTTTACGGCGAATTTGACGGACGACGAAAAAAAAGGGTCTTGGTCAAGATAATTGGTGAATGACCTGTTGCTTTGCCCCAGAAAGGGGATATCCCTGGCAGGGCTGAGTAGCCAAGTAGGGCTTATTCGGCCACCCCTTAACTCAAAGCTTGGACTCTATGCTGGTAAAGGAAGGTTATTTCTCAGATAGTCCAGGAAAGACTGTTCTGGTTTCATCTCTGTCCTCAGTGAAAAAAGAGGGAGGTTCGTCGAGTAACGCTCGAGTTTGACCATGTCCTTTTCTGTGGTAACAAGTCCTGAGGCATTGGCTTCTATAGCTTTGTTGGCCAGCGTATCCAGATCCTCTTGACTGTAGGCGCGGTGGTCAGCAAAGGCGGTGAAACCGGTGAGGTTGATCCCGGCTGTTTCGAGTGTGGAGCGGAAACGCTCGGGATGGGCAATGCCGCAGAAAGCGTAGAGAGGTAAAGTGGGTACTGTTACGCTCAGGTATGCAGAGTTTCGCTCCATGAATGAGCCGCACATCGTTGATGAGAAAAATATCGGTTTTCCAGGATATTTTTCTTTAAGCAGCTGAGAAAAGCGTAATGCTCTCTCATGGTTGCCGGCATCGCAGCCGGTAAGAAGAAAGGCCGAGCCTCGCCTCAGCGCTGAGACTGGTTCCCGTAGTTCTCCACCGGGAAAAATTCTGCTGTTGCCGGCCAGGGTTGTGGCGTTGAAGAGAACTAAGTCAAGATCGCGAGCCACTGCGAGGTGCTGAAAGCCATCGTCGAGGACGATGATGTTGCAATGAAGCGTATCAAGGGCATATCTACAGGGGTGACACCTCTTTTTTCCTGTGAGCACTGGAATGCCAGGAAGATTTTTAGCCAGCATGTAAGGTTCATCACCGGCCTGCAGCACATCGAGGAGTACTTCCTGACAGTTTGATATAAGATTGACCGCCCCGGTGGCCTTACCTCCATAACCGCGACTGACAACGGCCGGACGAAAACCAAGAGACTGCAGAAAGTTAGCGACAAAGGTCACAGCAGGGGTCTTGCCTGTTCCTCCCATAGTAATATTGCCGACAGAAACTATCGGGATCGGGAAAGTATGTTGCTTGAATGCACCGTATTTGTAGAGTCTTTCACGGACAAGCATCAGTAGACCGTAAATCGGGCTGAAAGGCCGGCCAGCGGCAAAGAGAAGGTTACGAGAAAGCTTCATGCTGCGAGAGAAATCCTGATCAATTATTATTCCTGAAATATATTTTTCACTTCCAATTTTACAAAATGCTGCGTAAAAGACTACTATCATTTTTGAGTGGTTTCAGCCCACATTTTTAGCACACAAGTAATTGTGATGAACCATAACTACTAATCATTCTCAGGGAGAAAAAATGAAGCTGATGAAGAGCAAGAAATTAATTGCAGCAGCCGCAGTTATGATGATGGCAATGTATGCTCCGGGTGCAGTAAACGCTGCCGACACCATTAAATTCGGTATTGCCGGACCTCACAGTGGCGATCTGGCCTCGTATGGGCTGCCCAGCGTCAATGCGGCAAAACTGGTAATTGATAAGGTCAATGCCAAGGGTGGAATAAACGGCAAAAAGATTGAGATGCTTATTGAAGATGATGTCTGTAAGCCTGAAATTGCCACGAATACAGCAACTAAGCTTGTTTCGGAAGGCGTTCAGGTCGTTCTCGGACATATCTGCTCCGGTGCTACCGTTGCAGCAATGCCGATTTATCGTGACGCTAAAATACTGGTCATGTCTCCTTCCGCGACCACTGATCCATTGACCCTCAGCGGTGAATATCCAAATTTCTTCAGGACCATAGCGCCAAATGCCGCACAATCTCCTACCATGGCTGATTTTGCCGTGAACAAGTTGGGGCTCACGAAAATTGCCGTCATTCACGATAAGGGTGATTATGGCAAACCGCTTGCTGAGGGTGCCAAAAAAGCAGTTGAAGACGGTGGAAAAGGCAAAGTTGTGCTTTTCGAAGGTATTACCCCCGGAGCTGTTGATTATTCGGCAATTGTGCAGAAAATCAAACAGTCTGGTGCCGAGGCAGTAATTTTCGGTGGTTATCATCCAGAAGCCTCGAAAATTGTCAGCATGATGAAAAAGAAGCGCTTAAAAACAGAATTTATCTCTGATGATGGCGTGAAAGACGACACTTTTATCAAAGTCGCCGGTAAAGACGCAGAAGGTGTTTACGCTGTAGGACCGGAAGATGTTACTTCGAACAAGATGTCCATCGCTGCAAAAGAAGAACATAAGGCCGCATTCAAGAGTGACCCAGGCGCGTTTTTTGACGGTGCCTACGCTGCTACAACTGCCATGGTGAACGCCATTGAAAAAGCTGGCTCAACAGATCTTGAGGCTTTGAAGAAAGTACTGCAGTCGGAGAAAGTTGAGACCCCGGTTGGTAACATTAATTTCGACGAGAAGGGCGATGCCGTAGGCGTTGGCTATTCAATGTATCAAGTTCAGGGCGGCAAATTTGTAGTGGTTAAATAACCGATTCTTTATTCAACTCCACTATCTGAAGCAGGTTCTCAACAGTAAGAGAATCCTGCTTCAGATTTTTTTTTATAAAAAATGGATTATTTTATTGAGCTCTTTCTGGGTGGAATTACACGCGGCGCAATCTATGCTCTTATCGCGCTCGGCTATACTATGGTGTATGGAATTATCGGTCTGATAAATTTCGCCCATGGCGAGATCTACATGATAGGGGCTTTTACGTCCTTTATTGTTGCCACAGTTCTCTCCATTTATGGTTTTCCGTTACTTGCCATCGTGCTTATTGCAGGTGTTGCAGCCGTCATCTGGTCAAGCGCTTATGGCTATACTGTCGAAAAAATTGCATACAAACCGCTTCGCCATGCGCCGCGATTGTCTCCTTTGATCAGTGCTATCGGCATGTCTGTTTTTCTGCAAAATTATGTGCTTCTGGCCCAGACTTCAGATTTTCTGCCATTCCCTGAACTTATACCGGAATTTGCCTTCATGGAACCGGTTGCCCACATTATTGGCTCCTCCGATATTATTATTCTCATAACCACAGCAGTGATTATGATTATCCTCACTGTGGTTATCAAGTTTACTCGTGTTGGCAAGGCCATGCGGGCTACTGCTCAAGACAGAACCATGGCCATGCTGGTCGGCATCAATGTTAACAGGATCATCTCCGCCACCTTTATAATTGGTTCTGCCCTTGCTGCCATAGGAGGTCTGCTGATTGCCTCGCATGTCGGTCAGATTAATTTTTATATCGGATTTCTGGCAGGCATTAAGGCTTTTACTGCTGCTGTGCTCGGTGGCATAGGTTCAATTCCCGGGGCCGTCCTCGGAAGTCTGGTTCTCGGACTTACCGAAAGTTTTGCTACTGGCTATGTCTCGAGTGATTACGAGGATGTTTTTGCTTTTTCTCTTCTCGTTCTCATCCTGATTTTCAAACCGTCCGGCCTTCTCGGCAAAGCGGAAACCAAGAAAGTGTGAGTTGGGAGTTATAGTCATGTCCGTTTTCAAGCAAGGAATGCGAGGGCTGTTCATTTCGCTGTGGTTTATGTTTCTCACATTCCCCATCATGGTAATAAAGGTTGATCCTATCGAGCGTATTGTGCGCTGGCGCTGGGAAAATTGTCTGTATATTGGTGTCGGTACATTTCTGGTCTATTTTCTTCTGCAGTATCTGCTCCATAGAAAACTGCAATCTGTTGAATCAAACACTGAAAAAGATAATGAGCCAAGAGAGTCTATAATCCATCGAATAATCGCCAATCCACAGCAGCGAAATATCATGGTTGGCATACTCCTCGCTGTTGCCATCATCTTTCCCTATTTCTCCTCTTCCTACCAAACGAATGTCATGACCACGGCCCTTATGTATGTGGTGCTCGGCCTTGGTCTTAATATAGTTGTCGGCATGGCCGGACTTCTGGATCTGGGATACGTCGCATTCTATGCGGTAGGGGCATACACCTATGCCTTATTGAACCACCATTTCCAGCTTGGCTTCTGGACTGTTCTGCCCATTGGCGGCGGACTTGCCGCCATCTTCGGGATCATGCTCGGTTTTCCTGTCCTTCGTCTGCGCGGAGACTACCTGGCGATAGTGACACTAGGATTCGGCGAAATTATTCGCCTTGTTCTGGAAAACTGGGGAGAATTTTCCAAAGGTCCGAGTGGTATTTCCAATATCGCCAGACCTGGTTTTTTCGGTATGGAATTCTCTCTTGATTCGGCCATCATCTATCTTTACTACCTGATGATACTCTTCGTGATCGTCACGATTTTCATAGTCAATCGCCTGCAGGATTCACGCCTGGGCAGGGCCTGGATAGCACTCAGAGAGGATGAGATTGCCTGCCAGGCCATGGGTATCGACAAACGGAAGACCAAGCTTGTAGCATTTTCCCTCGGCGCCTTCTGGGCCGGTATCATCGGTGTGGTTTTTGCAGCTAAGACGACATTTATTAATCCTGCCAGTTTCACTTTTCTCGAATCTGCCATCATCCTGGCGATCGTTGTTCTCGGTGGTATGGGATCCATAGTAGGAGTCATTTTCGGAGCCCTGGTCCTCATTCTTCTGCCGGAATATCTGAGAGCTCTTTCAGAGTATAGAATGCTTGCATTCGGCGCCATTCTGGTGGCGATGATGGTCTTCAGACCACAAGGGCTTATTTCCAATATCCGCAGGACGTACCGTTTTGACAAAACGCAATCATTAAACGTGAAATAATGAACAGCCCAATTCTCAAAATCAGCGGTCTGACGATGGATTTTGGTGGGATCCGCGCGCTTAACCGGCTTGAACTCGATGTCAACTCCGGTGAAATAGTCGCCCTGATCGGTCCGAACGGGGCCGGGAAAACCACTTTTTTCAATTGCCTTACCGGTATTTACCTGCCAACTGCCGGCGAAATACTGCTCACACCGCCGGGAAGCAGCAAGAGTGTCAGTCTTAAGGGATTGAAACCTAACCAAGTGACGGAAAAAGGTCTGGCCAGGACATTTCAAAATATCCGCCTCTTCTCCCAGATGACGGTACTTGAAAATGTCATGATTGGTCGGCACTGCCGGACAAAAGCCTTTATCCTTGGTGCTATTTTTAGAAATGCTGCGACCCGTAACGAAGAAAAACAGATTGTTGCCAAAAGCTATGAGATCCTGGAAAAGGTGGGATTGGCTCATCAAGCCAACGAATTCGCTAAAAATCTTTCTTATGGTGCGCAAAGACGACTGGAAATTGCCAGAGCTCTGGCCACCGAACCTTTTCTGCTGCTGCTCGACGAACCTGCCGCGGGAATGAACCCGCAGGAGACCCTTGAACTGGATCGACTGATTCGGGAAATTTCGGCAGATGGTCAGTCAATCCTTCTTATCGAACATGATATGAAACTGGTGATGAGCCTTTCGGATCGGATCTTTGTCATGGATTATGGTAAGAAAATAGCCCACGGGAAACCTGCGGAAATACGTTCAAACCCAGCCGTTATTAAGGCCTATTTAGGTGAGGATGTCGATGCTTAGACTAGAAAATGTCCAGGCCGGGTATGGCAACATTCTGGCGATAAAAGATGTCAACCTGGAGATCACCCAAGGCGAAATAATAACGCTCATAGGTGCCAACGGGGCAGGAAAATCGACAACCCTCATGTCTATTTCTGGTGTCGTGCCCATAAGGGCTGGACGGATTTCCTTCAAGGATCAGGACATTCATCGGAAAGAACCCGATGAAATCGTGCGGATGGGGATCTGTCAGGTACCGGAGGGCCGTCATATCTTTCCGCAGCTGACTGTTCAGGAAAATCTTGATATGGGAGCATTTCTCAGAAAGGACAAAAAGGAAATCAAGCAGGATATCGATTACGTTTTCTCACTTTTTCCCATCCTTGCGGAACGGCGAGGTCAGGATGGAGGGACCCTGAGCGGCGGTGAACAGCAGATGCTGGCTATGTCGAGGGCATTGATGGCAAGACCGCAACTGCTCCTTCTTGATGAACCTTCAATGGGGCTTGCCCCTCTGGTCATCAAGCAGATCTTCGAAATTATCAAACAGATAAATATCGAAAACAACACGACTATATTCCTTGTCGAACAAAACGCCAACCAGGCACTGCATATTGCCGACAGGGGCTATGTTATTGAAAATGGTAAAATCGTTTTTTCGGGTACAGCTGAAAGCCTGCTGAAAAACACAGACATTCAGAAGGCATATCTTGGGATATGACAACTGCCTCATTTTCATAACTGAAAGTTCTAAATATATTTCATTGCAGCCCTTTTACGATGCCGGTAAACCAGGTGTCTGGAACTGGGATAAGGATCACTGGTTATCTGTATGAATATGCTGAAGGTTGGCGTCATTGGTGTGGGGTATCTTGGTCGGTTTCACGCCCAGAAATATGCGGCGATGGAAGGTGTGGAACTCGTCGGAGTGGCTGATGTAGATTCCCGGCAGGCTGCAAAAGTTGCCGAAGAGTGCAGGTGCAAGGTCTTTATCGACCATCTGTCCCTTTTACGGGAAGTCGATGCTGTCTCAATCGTGGTTCCCACGAGCAAACATTTCGCTATCGCTTCGGATTGCATTGACGCAAAAGTTGATATCCTGCTTGAAAAACCGATGACAGTCACTCTCGAAGAGGCCGATGATCTGATACGGCGTTGCGAAGAGGAGGGGCTGGTTTTACAGGTTGGCCATCTCGAGAGGTTTAATCCTGCAGTACAGGCCATGGAACCCTTGCTGACTTTGCCTGTCTTTATCGAGAGCAACAGGATTTCCACCTTCAAAAACAGGGGCGTCGATGTCGATGTTGTTCTCGATCTGATGATTCATGATATCGATATTATTCTGAATATCATCCAGTCTCCCTTGAAGACCATCCATACTGTCGGCGCACCCGTCGTCACTGCCACCACCGATATTGCCAATGCCCGCTTGATTTTTGAAAATGGGGCAACGGCGAACGTAACAGTCAGCCGGATATCCAGAACAAACATTCGGCAGATGCGCATTTTTCAGCCGGGTTCCTATATCAACGTCAATTTTGCCACAAAAAAAATAATGACCATCAAGCTGACTGATGAAATCCTTGAATCGGGCATGCCTCGTCAGGACGTTGATGTACGATCCTTTGCGGCAGGAGATGCGTTGCGCAGCGAAATCGAACATTTTGTAGGTCACGTACGGAACAGAACCAGGCCGATAGTGTCTGGTCACGAGGGCCGGAGAGCGCTAGATGTAGCGTTGCAGGTGATGGATCAGATCAAAGAACACCAGAACCTTGAGGTCTTTAAAAAGGTATCGGAAGCCTTCAAGTTGCGATGAATACGGAGATAATGATTGTCACCGGAGAGGCCTCGGGTGATCTTCATGGTGCAAATCTTCTCAGGGCTATGCGGCACCGCAATCCTGACCTGACATTCTGCGGCATGGGAGGCAGTGAATTGGCCTCACTTGGCATGGAAATTCTCTTTGATGCCAGAAAAGTGGCGGTCGTCGGTGTGATTGAAGTCTTCTCCCATCTTGGCGATATTCTCAAAGCCCAAAAGACCCTCAAGAATCGAATGCGGGAACGACCGCCTGCGCTCCTGATCATCATCGATCTTCCCGATTTCAATCTTCTTCTCGCCAAAAAAGCAAAACAACTCGGCATTCCCGTCTTTTATTATATCACCCCTCAGGTTTGGGCCTGGCGTTCGGGGCGGGTGAAGACAATTGCCGAACGTGTCGATAAAGTTGGAGTTATCCTGCCATTTGAAGAGGCGTTTTTCAATAATAGGGGAATCGCTGCTGAATACGTAGGTCATCCCTTGCTTGATTCGGTTAAATTGTCACTTACATTGTTGGAGTTCCGTGAAAAAAATCGGATCCCAGCCGACTGCAGGTGCATAGGAATTCTGCCAGGCAGTAGGAAAAAGGAGATTTCAGTTCTTCTTCCTCTTTTTCTCGATGCTGCTGAAAATATACAAAAAGAATCATCTGAGAAATTAATTTTCCTTCTTCCTCTAGCCTCAACTCTCGAAGAGAAGGATCTATGGCAAAATGGCCTGAAAAAGGTTTGCACTGGTCTTGATATTCGTATTATCCGCGATGATCGTTATGATGTGATGGCTGCCTGTGAAGTGGTTATTGCGGCCTCAGGAACTGTTACTTTAGAACTCGCCCTGCTTGATGTGCCGATGGTGGTAACCTACAAATTTTCGCCACTCACGTATCAAGTGGGCAGGATGCTTGTAAAACTCAAATACTTCTCGCTGGTCAATCTTATTGCTGGAGAGGAAGTGGTGCCTGAGTTACTGCAGGACGAAGTTCGTCCCGAGAACATCGCCAGGAATATTCTGGAAATACTTCATAATCCCGAGCGGAGTGAAAGGATGCGCAAAGGTCTGCTGGATGTCAGAGAGCAACTTGGCAAAAAGGGGGCTTCTGATCGAGCAGCACAACTTGCTCTGAATATGTTGTGTTGAGGGACCGAGTGGAGAAAGATACTTTCGATGAGAACGAACTGGTCAACCTGGAGATCGATGGAGTACTCGATCTCCACGCCTTTTCGCCCAAGGACATCAAGACATTGATCCCGGAGTATCTGTATCAATGCCATTCTCTGGGAATTCTAGAGATCCGCATCATCCACGGCAAGGGTTTGGGAAATCTCAGGCGCTCGGTTCATGCCCTTCTTGACAGAAATCCTCTTGTAAAAGGATACAAAATGGCAGGATTGGATTCAGGAAGTTGGGGCGCGACGCTGGTTTCTCTCAAGCCTCAACAGCTTGCCGAGGGAAAGAAGGAGGCGTGATCGAATATCTGCGGTTTTTTCCGGTGAGCGGGCAGGTAAAAGCGAGGAAACAGGCGCAGAGGAGAAGTTCCTCACTGTCTCTGGCATGGCCATAACTGGTATCTCCCACCAAGGGATGCCCCAGCATGCTGAGATGTCTTCTGATCTGATGCTTCCTGCCTGTTTGCAGGAGGATATCGAGTATACTGACGTCATATTCACCGACAATATCTTTTACTGTGACAACAGTAACTGCCTCCTTGCCATCGAGGGCAGTGTCACAAATCAGTTTCTCACCAATTTCTCCGACACGTCCGCGGACAACGCCCCAGTAGCGTTTTTCTATCTCTCTGGACTGAAAAAGACTGGAGAGGGCAGCGGCTGCTCTTTGGTTATGGGCAAGCACAACCAGTCCCTGGGCCTGACGGTCAAGGCGGTGGACGAGTTTTGCTGTTCTGCAGAAATCCACCTCTTTTTCAACATAGCGCAGCAAGGAACAATGATCACCGAACCGAGTGCCCTGGGTCAGCAGGCCGGCTGGCTTATTCCAGATGCTGTAGTTCTTCTCCCGGGCTACGAGTTGGGGCAGGGGAGGTATCTTGGCGAGAACCTGCATATCGTAAAACAAAGAAATATTGTCACCTGTCTGCAGTTGGAATCTCGACTTGCGGATGCGTTGTTCCTTGGTGCCGGGTCGTTTGAGCCACACCGAACCTTTTTGCATAGCGTCTTTGATGGCTATTTTTGAAAGCTGAGATGCCATGGCGAGGATGTCCGGGGCGAAACAGTTATTGGTTACGGTAAGCCGAACCGTGCATTGAGAGGGATTATTTACCAAAATTGCACACCGGGTAGTGACAGATCTTACAATTCCGGCAAAGGCCGCCATGTCCCATGCTGGCCAACTC
>JFJP01023550.1_pt1 | contig 28600 bp, 28 predicted proteins | sample 431651 | NCBI WGS metagenome assembly JFJP01 (sample SAMN02602958, study PRJNA72255) | Microbial mat metagenome, whole genome shotgun sequencing project. | biome: fresh water; feature: sink hole; material: water; isolation source: purple microbial (photo- and chemosynthetic) mats found in... | reverse complement strand
TATTAAAAATCATGCCCCACCGCAAAACATGGGTCCAAACACGGTCATTCTGGCACGATCCTTCCTAAAGTTCCTCAAACCTGTTCACCTCGAGAAAAGGAGCAACCATGTTTGTAGGGCTCAAGATGCTCAAGAATTTCATCGCCATGCCACCCGATGCCCTGGTCGAGGACGCGCAACGACTCATGGACGAGCAGCAACTCTGGATGCTGTTCGTGGTCAAGGACGGAAAGCTGGCGGGTTATGTGCGTACGGAGGATATCAACGCGGCCATGCCGTCGCTCATGACCGGCCTGGACAAGCATGAACTCAACTATCTGCTCTCCAAGCTGACCGTTGGCCGGATCATGCGCAAGGACATGATCTCCGTCACTCCGGAAGCGGAAATCGAAACCGCCGCCATGCTCATGCACGCCAAGAACCTGGCCGGCCTCGCCGTGGTGGGCCCGGACGGCGATCTCATCGGCTACATCAACCGCACGGTCATGCTTGAAGTCCTGGCCGAGGAAATGGGTTACGGACAGGGCGGCTCGCGCATCGTCTTCGAGGTCGTGGACCGGCCCGGGGTGCTCAAAGAGGTTTCGGGCATCATCGACTCACTTGGCTATTCCATAATTTCCACCGGAACTTTCACCCACAAGGATCGGCGCATGGTCGTCATCCGCGTGGACACGCCCAACCCGTCCTCCATTGCCGCAGCCCTGCAAAAGTGCGGGTACGATGTCGTCGGGCCCGAGGACTTCAAGCATGAATGGCAGTAGCCCCCTGCTCGAAATCCAGGAGGTCAGCCTGACCTTCAAGAACGTGGCGGCCCTCTCCCGGGTCTCCGGAAGCGTCCAGAAGGGCAGCATCACCTCGCTGATCGGCCCCAACGGGGCGGGCAAGACCAGCATGCTCAACTGCATCTCCGGCCGCTACACCCCGACCAAAGGAAAAATCAGCATGGATGGCCGGGAGCTTTCCGGCGTGCCCGCGCACAAACGAACTGGCTTCGGCCTGGCCCGCACTTTCCAGAACATCGCACTGTTCCGGGGACTCTCGGTCCTCGACAATCTCATGGTCGGACGCCATTCCCGGCTGGATTACGGCCTGCTGGCCTCCATCTTCTATCTCGGCAAGGCCCGCGCCGAGGAGGATCGCCACCGGCTGCGGGTGGAGGAGATCATCGATTTTTTGAACCTCTCCCCCTACCGCCATCAAATCGCCGGGCACCTGCCCTACGGGGTACAGAAGAAGGTCGAGCTGGGCCGCGCCCTGGCCGCCGAACCCGAACTGCTGCTCCTCGACGAACCCATGGCGGGCATGAATCTGGAGGAGACCGAGGACATGGCCCGCTCCATCCTCGACATCAACGAGGAGTGGGGCGTGACCGTCTTTCTGGTCGAGCACGACATGGGCGTGGTCATGGACCTTTCCGACCATGTCATCGTGCTCGACTTCGGCCGGGTGCTGGCCAGTGGCACGCCGGAAGCCATCCAGAACAATCCCAAGGTCATCAGCGCCTATCTCGGCGACGATGACGCTCTCTATAAGGGACGCTAAATGACCGCTCCGTACGAAACCACTCTCCCCAGGCTGCTCCTCGAAAACAGCCGCAACCGTCCTGGCCGCACGGCCCTGCGCGAAAAAAGCTTCGGCATCTGGCAGCCCTACTCCTATGGCCAGTACTGGAACATCACCGCCGAATTCGGCGCCGGACTCAAAGCCCTGGGCCTTGGCCGGGGAGACATCATCGTCATCATCGGCGACAACCGACCCGAATGGCTCTGGGCGCAATTGGCCATCCAGGGTTTGGGAGGCGTGTCCCTCGGACTGTATCAGGATTCGCCCGGGGAAGAGATCGGCTACGTTTTCGAGCTTTCAAAGGCCCGTCTGGTGGTGGCCGAGGATCAGGAGCAGGTCGACAAGATCCTGTCCATCCGCGATTCCCTGCCGCTCCTGGAATACATCGTCTACCACGACTCCAAGGGACTGATCGGCTACGACGCGCCGGGGCTCAAATCCTTCGACGAGATCCGTGCCCTGGGCAAAGATCAGGCCCATGAATTCGAAAACTGGATCGAGGCCGTCTCCCCGGACGACACGGCGCTCATCGCCACGACCTCCGGGTCCACCGGGCGCCCCAAGCTGGCCATGCTCTCGCACAGAAATCTCCTCTCCATGGCCTGGAACCTCGGCCTGTCCGACCCCAAGCGCGACACTGACGAGTTTGTGTCCTTTTTGCCTTTGGCCTGGATGGGCGAGCAGATGATGGCCGTGTCCTCGGCCATGCTCTTTGGATTCTGCGTCAATTTCCCCGAAGAGCCCGACACCGTGCAGGAGAACATACGCGAGATCGGCCCGCACCTCATCTTTTCGCCGCCACGGGTCTGGGAGAACATGGCCGCCAAGGTCCGGGTGCGCATCATGGAAACCACCCGCTTCAAGCGCTTTCTCTTCGACATTTTCATGCCCATCGGGCTCAGGTATGCAGGCGTGATCCTGCGCGGCGAGACTCCAGGGGCAGGCCTGCGCATGGCCAAAATGCTGGCCGACTGGGGACTCTTCCGGGCGCTGCGGGACCGGCTCGGCTTCTCGCGCATCCGCTCCGCGTCCACGGGCGGGGCTCCCTTGGGCCCCGACACCTTCACCTTTTTCCACGCCATGGGCGTGAACCTGAAGCAAATCTACGGCCAGACCGAAATCGCGGGCATCTCCTGCATCCACCGCGACGGCGCGGTCAGCTTCGAGTCCGTGGGCGAACCCATCACCGGAACCGAGATCCGCATCTCCGAGGAAGGCGAAATTCTGTCCAGAAGCGACGCCGTGTTCAAAGGCTACCTCGGCAACGACGCCGCCACCGCCGAGACGGTCACCGACGGCTGGCTGCACTCCGGCGACGCCGGATTCTTCAAGGACAACGGACAATTGGTCATCATCGACCGCCTCTCCGACGTCATGACCACGGGCAAAGGAGCGCGCTTCTCACCACAGTTCATCGAGAACAAGCTCAAGTTCTCGACCTATGTGCAGGAGGCCGTGGTCCTCGGCCATGAGCGCGAGTTCATCACCGCCATCATCTGCCTGGACGGAGACATCGCCGGCCGCTGGGCCGAGTCCAAGGGGCTGACCTACACCACCTACCAGGATCTGGCGGCCAAGCCCGAGCTCTACGACCTGATCGAATCCGAAATCCGGGCCATCAACCCATCCTTGCAGCCCGGCACCGAGGTCAGACGTTTCGCCCTGCTTTTCAAAGAACTCGACGCCGACGACGGCGAACTGACCCGCACAAGGAAGATCCGACGCAAGGTCATCGGCGAGCGCTATGTGGAACTGATCGCCGCGCTTTACGACGGCACGGACCTGACGGACCTGTGCATCGCCATCACCTACCAGGACGGCTCGCACCGCGAGATGACGGGAAGCATCTGCATCCGCGACATCCGGCAACAGTAAGGAACACAGCATGGAATATTATCTCCAACTCATCATCAACGGCCTGGTGGTCGGCTCCATCTACAGTCTGGTGGCCCTGGGCTTTGTCATCATTTTCAAGGCCACCAAGGTCGTCAACTTCGCCCAGGGCGAACTGGTCATGGTCGGCGCCTACGTCTGCTTCGCCCTGACCGTGCAGTACCAGCTGCCCTTCGCGCTCTCCTTCCTGCTGACGTTGCTCTTTTCCATCGTTCTGGCCATCCTTGTGGAGCGCCTCATACTGCGGCCGCTCATCGGCGAGCCCATCATCTCCGTGATCATGGTCACCATCGGGCTCTCGTCCATGCTCAAATCCTTCGTGCAGATGACCTGGGGCACCCAGATCCAGGTCTTCCCGCCCATCCTGCCCCAGGAGCCGTTCATGCTCATGGGCCTGCCCATCGCTCCGGTCTATGTGGCCGCCTTCGGCCTCTCGCTGCTGCTCTTCGGAATCTTCACCCTGTTCTTCAAATACTCGTCCCTGGGGATTGCCATGCGGGCCACGGCTTTCGACCAGCAGGCGGCGCAGTCCATGGGCATCGGCATCAAATCCATCTTCGCCCTGTCGTGGTGCATCGCAGCCGTGGTTTCGAGCATCGGCGGCATCATCCTCGGCAACATCAACGGCATCAACGCGCAGCTCGGGCACCTGGGGCTCAAGGTCTTCCCGGCCGTGATCCTGGGAGGCCTCGATAGCCTGCTCGGCGCAGCGCTGGGGGGGCTCATCATCGGGGTGCTGGAAAACATCTGCGAAGGCGCGGCCAAGGATCTCTTTGACCTGGGCGGATTCAAGGAAGTGGCCTCGTTTGTGATCCTGGTGGTCATCCTCATGATCAAGCCCTACGGACTGTTTGGAACCAAGGAGATTGAACGGGTATGAGCATGCATAAATGCGGACTCTTCTACACGACCTACGCCCGCGAAGACGGTCTTTTCCCCTCGAAGTTCCAGAAAATCTGCCTGGCCCTTTTCTTTGCGGCCCTTTTGGCCTGCCCGCAGTTTCTGGACTCCTACGTCATGTCCATCCTGAACCTGATCCTCATCGCAGTCATCGGGGCGGTCTCCCTGAACCTGTTGACCGGCGTCTGCGGCCAGATGTCGCTGGGGCACGGGGCCTTCGTCGGCGTGGGTGCCTACGGCGCGGCGGTGCTCTCCAATCTGGGCGTGCCATTTTTCCTGGCCCTGCTCGGCGGAGGGGCGGTGGCCGCCATGGTGGGCATGATCTTCGGCATCCCGTCGCTGCGTCTCAAGGGCATCTATCTGGCCATCTCCACCCTGGCCGCCCAACTCATCCTTGAATACGTCTTCCTGCACGCAGGCAGCGTGACCGGTGGAGCCAACGGCCTGCCTGTCAATGCCCCCGAGATCCTGGGATACGAGTTCAATACCGATTCCAAGATCTTCTACCTCATCCTGCTTGTGGCCATACTGTGCGTCCTGGTCGTGACCAACGTGATCCGCACCCGCCCGGGGCGGGCCTTCGTGGCCATCCGCGACTACCACCAGTCCGCCGAGAACGTGGGGGTTAACCTGTTCGCCTTCAAACTGCAGGCTTTTGGGCTGAGCTCCTTTCTGGCGGGCATCGCCGGAGGGCTGTGGGCGCACTACACCATGTACATCACCCCGGAGCAATTCTCCATGGGGCTGTCCATCAGCTATCTGGCCATGATCATCATCGGCGGCATGGGCTCTGTCCTGGGCTCCATCTTCGGGGCCATATTCATCACCCTGCTCCCGGAAATGCTGAACCTTTTGACCACGTCCCTGGGCGGCATCGCCCCTGACTTGAGCGCTATCATCGTGCCCATGAAGGAAGGAGTCTTCGGACTCATGCTGGTCCTTTTTCTCATCTTCGAACCCGAAGGTCTGGCCCGTAAATGGCGGCTAACCAAGGCCTACTGGAAACTGTACCCCTTTGCTTATTAACGGCCCGGCCCTCACTCACCGGGATAACCTTTTGCCGCTTCCGGAGACATTATGAAAAAGCTTCTTGTCCTGACCGTTCTGGCTCTGATCGCCAGCATCAGCACGGCATCGGCCGCCTACAAGGTGGGCCTCCTGTCCGACCTGACCGGCCCCACGTCCAGCGTCGGCGCGCCCTACGCCGACGGCATCAAGGCCTATGTCGCCTGGCTGAACGACAACGGCGGCATCGCCGGCGAGCCCATCGAGCTCATCCAGGTCGATTACGCCTACAACGTGCAGCAGGCCCTGGCCGCCTACAAGCGCTTCACTTCCAGCGGCATCGTGGCCCTGCAGGGATGGGGCACGGGCGACACCGAGGCACTCGTCAAGTTCGTGGCCAAGGACAAAATTCCGGTCTTCTCGGCCTCCTACTCCGCCCATCTGATGGACCCGGCCAAGGCGCCCTACAACTTCACCGCAGCGCCCGACTATTCGACTCAAGGCCGGGCCGGACTCAAGTATCTGCGCGAATCATGGAAAGAAGCCCGCGCACCCAAGCTGGCCTTCGTTTTTCCGGACAACCCTTACGGCTCCGTGCCCATCCCGGCCATGAAGGAATATGCTGCCGAGCTCGGCTTTGAAATCGTGGGCCAGGAAAACGTGGATTTGAAAGCCATCGACGCCACTCCGCAGCTTTTGAGCCTCAAGAAGGTCGAGCCGGACTTCGTCTGGACCGGCGGCACCACGCCGTCAACGGCCGTGATCATGAAGGACGCGCAGAAGCTCGGCATGACCTGCACCTTCCTGACCAACATCTGGAGCAGCGACGAGAACATCTTCAAGCTGGCCGGCGACGCGGCCAATGGACACTTCGGCCTGCAGGGCGGAGTCATCTACGGGCAGGACGTGCCGGGCATGGCCATCATCCGCGAACTGACCAAGGACCAGCCGCAGATGACCCACTTCGTGCGCGGTTTCGTGTCCGCCATGGTCATGTGCGAGGGCATGAAAATGGCCAAGGCGGGGGGTGAAGTAACAGGCGAAAGCATCAAGGACGCGCTGGAGACCTTACGCGATTTCGATCCCCAGGGGCTGGCCCCGGCCATCAGCTACTTCGCCGATGACCATCGCCCGAACCTGTCCGTGAACATCACTGCCTTCAAGGGCGGCAAGCTGGAATTCGTCACGACCGAGACCCTGGAACGCAAAAAGGAATGGCTGGGCCATTAGCAGCCCGTTGAAAAATGGCAATCTGCTGCGTCAGCGAAAAAATCCAGACCGCTTATGTATGCGCAATACACTGCGCGTCCTGGATTTTCTCGCTTCCTTGCAGCTCACCATTTTTGAACGGCCTGAGTATTTTGAATTTTTTCAGTCAGTCAAGATTGTGCGTCGGGGCGAGGCGGCAGCCTTGTCCCGGCCCATGGACTGGGGAAATGAGCTTTAATTTACACCCAATTTTCGAGATAACTTAATGAATATCCTCCAAGTCATGAACCTGGAAGTGGTCTACAACGATGTGGTCCTGGTTTTGAAAGGCCTGTCCCTGGACGTGACCGCGGGCAGCATCACCACGCTCCTGGGTGCCAACGGGGCTGGCAAGTCCACCACTTTGAAAGCCATCTCCGGACTTCTGGCCGGGGAAAACGGCAAGGTCACCTCCGGATCCATCCTCTATGACGGCATGGAGACGGTCCGCCTCGTCCCGGAAAAACTTGTCCGGGCCGGAGTTTTTCAGGTCATGGAAGGACGCCGCATCTTCGAGGATCTGACCGTGGAGGAGAATCTGCGTTGTGGAGGCTACACCCAACCCGCGCGCCTTTTTGCGCAAAACGTGGAAAAAGTGTATGCGTATTTTCCAAGGCTCAAGGAGCGCCGAAACCAGCTGGCGGGATACATGTCCGGCGGCGAGCAGCAGATGCTGGCCATCGGCCGGGCGGTCATGGCCAACCCAAAACTCCTGCTGCTGGACGAGCCGTCCCTGGGCCTTGCGCCTTTGCTGGTGGAGGAGATCTTCGACATCGTGCGCCGGATCAACAAAACCGAAGGGGTCAGCGTGCTCCTGGTGGAACAGAACGCACGCATGGCCCTGTCCCTGGCAGACTACGGCTACATCATGGAAAACGGCCGTATCGTCATGGACGGCAAGGGCGAGGAACTGCTGCGCAACCCGGACGTACAGGAATTCTATCTGGGCCTTGGGCACGGCGGGGAAAAACGCAGTTATCACGATGTGAAGCATTACAGACGCCGCAAACGCTGGCTCGGCTGAGAGCGTCTTGCGGCCATGACGGCGGCAAGGCTCCTTCACCAAAAATTTTCACTTCTCCCAAACAACCCTTGATTGGAGAGTTCATGGACAGAATACAGGGCTATTATCACGACCTTGAAACCGAATCCGAGTCCGCAAGGGCGAACAGGCAGTGGCAATCCATTCAGGCCGTGGTTGAAAAGGCGTTGTCCTTCGAAGGGGAATTTCGGGAACGCCTCGCCTCGGCGGGCATCGTGGCCGACGAGATCCGCTCCATCGATGATTTCACCTCCATCCCTGTGCTGCGCAAAAAGGATCTTTCCCGCCTGCAGCGGGAAAAGGGCTTGGCCTGGTTTCTGTCCCGCGCGCCCGGCAAGCTCTCACGCATCTATCAATCCCCCGGCCCTATCTACGATCCCGAAGGCCGGGGCAGGGACTACTGGGGCTGGGCCGAGGCTTTCTACGCGGCGGGTTTTCGCGACGGCGACCTGGCGCAGATGACCTTCAGTTACCATCTCACCCCGGCCGGGCTCATGCTCGAAGAACCCCTGCACGCCCTGGGCTGCGCCGTGATACCGGCCGGCCCCGGCAATTCGTCAGTGCAGTTGCAACTCATGCAGGAACTGCCCGTGACCGCCTTCGTCGGCATGACCAGTTTTCTCAAGTCACTGGGAGAAAAGGCCAGGGACAAGGGACTCGATCCGGAAAAGAATTTTGGACTGAAGGTGGCCTTTGTCGCGGCCGAGCGGCTGCCCGAAAGCCTGCGCACAGAGGTGCAGGACATGTTCGGCATACTCATACGCCAGGGCTACGGCACGGCCGACGTGGGTTGTATCGCCTACGAATGCCCGGAACTGGGAGGCATGCATCTCTCAAGCCGCTGCTTCGTGGAGGTCTGCGACCCGGCCACCGGTCTGCCCGTGCCCACGGGCGAACTCGGCGAGGTCGTGGTCACGCCCTTCAACACGGACTATCCCCTGATCCGTCTGGCCACCGGTGACCTTTCCCGTCTCCTTGACACCCCTTGCCCCTGCGGCCGGACGACGCCGAAGCTGCAGGGGATTCTCGGACGGGTGGACGACACGGCCAAAGTTCGCGGCCAGTTCATCTACCCTGCGCAGGTCGCGCAGGCCATGAGCCGTTTCCCGCAGATCCTGCGTCATCAGGTGGTGGTGGCCAACCGGGAGGGCAAGGAAAGCCTGATCCTGCGCATCGAGACCAACGGACCGGCGGACCCCGGCGCCGTGGGCGCGGCTTTCCAGGAATTGATCAAGCTGCGGCCGGTGGTGATCACCCTGGACCTGGGGGAAACGATCCCCGAAGGGGCTGCGCCCCTTGTTGACGAACGCACATACGACTAGGGAACAGACATGACCAAATTCCCATCATATCCCGTCCTGCTCGTCGATGATGAAGACACATGGCTGCGATCCTTTTCCCTGGCACTCAAATCCCACGGCATCGACAACATCCTCTGCTGCAACGACAGCACCAAGGTGCCCCAAATCCTGGCCACGACCGAAATCGAGGTCATGGCCGTGGATCTGGCCATGCCCGGCATGTCCGGTCAGGAGCTCATCGACGCCGTTTCCGCCACGAATCCGGACATCCCCATCCTGGTCATCACCGGCATGAGCCAGGTGGAGACGGCAGTGCAGTGCATAAAGCGCGGGGCCTTCGATTTCTTCGTCAAGACCAATGACAAAAGCAGTCTGGTCTCCGGTATCCGGCACGCCATCGAAATCCGCGAACTCAAGCGCGAGAACAGCAGCCTGCGCACCCGCTTCCTGCAGGACACCCTCGACCACCCCGAAGCCTTTGCGCCCATCGTCACCTGCTCCAAGGCCATGCGCTCCATTTTCCAATACATAGAGGCCATCGCCCGCAGCACCCAGCCTGTGCTCATCACCGGAGAATCCGGAGTCGGCAAGGAGCTGGTGGCCAAAGTTGTCCATGACTTGAGCGGACGGCTGGGCGAATTCGTACCCGTCAACGTGGCCGGCCTCGATGACAACATCTTCGCCGACACCCTGTTCGGACACAAGAAAGGAGCCTTCACCGGCGCCGACAGGGCGCGGCCCGGACTGGTGGAGAACGCCAAGGCCGGCACCCTCTTCCTGGACGAAATCGGCGATCTGCCGCAGGCCTCGCAGGTCAAGCTGCTGCGCCTAGTGCAGGAGCGCGAATACCTGCCTATCGGGTCCGACGTGACCCGCAAGACCGACGCCCGCATCATCGCGGCCACCAATGTCGATCCGGGAGCCATGGGCGAGCCGGAACGCTTCCGCTCCGACCTGTATTACCGGCTGCGCGCCCACCATGTGCATCTGCCGCCCTTGCGCGAACGCCGCGAGGACCTGCCGCTGCTGATCGATCATTTCCTGCGCCAGGGCTGCCAGCAGCGCAAGCGCCCTTCCGTGCCGGCCGAACTCCTGCCCCTGCTCTCCGGCTACGATTTTCCAGGCAATATCAGGGAGCTGCAGTTTCTGCTCCTGGACGCCTTGAGTTGCTCCGGCGACGACGTGCTCGACATGGACCGCATCAGGGCGCACGTGAACAAGCACCCGGCCTCTCCCCGCAAGATTCAGCTCGGAGATGGCGCGCGGCTGCAATTCGGCCCGGAGCTGCCAACCCTGAAGCATGTCTGCGCCGAACTCGTGCACGAGGCCATGCGCCGCACGGGAGGCAATCAGGCCATGGCCGCGAGCATGCTCGGCGTGTCCAGGCAGGCGCTCAACAAACGCCTGAACATACTCCGCCTGAAACAGGACATCGACGCATGAACGCCGGCCGGGAGGATCTGCTGCAAAGACTGCGCGAACTGGAGCGCGGGAACCGCCAGCTCTCCCGTGAACTGCATGATCTGCGCGCCCTCGTTGACACGCCGCTCAACGTCATGCTCTTCTCCCTGGACTTGAACTACAACTATATCGCCTTCAACCAAGCCCACCGGGAGTTCGTCAAACACAACTGGAACCTGGACATTCACCCCGGCATGCACGTTTTCGACATCCTGAACGATCCTGACGAGCGCACCGCTTCCCGCCGCAATTTCGACCGCGTCCTGGCCGGAGAATCCTACATGCTGCGGCGCAGGTATCGCAAGCTCAAGGGGGAAATCGGCTTCTACCAGAACACCTACGTGCCGCTCATGCGTGGAGGGGAGATTCTCGGAGCCGTGGTTTTTGCCCACGACATCACCGAATGGAGTGAACGCGAAGAGGAAGGCAAGAAATACCGGGCCATTTTTGAAAAGGCGCTGGAGGGTATCTACCGCTCCACGGCCGGAGGGAGGTTCATCGAAGCCAACCGCGAAATGGCGCGCATCCTGGGGTATGATTCGCCCCAGGATCTCATGTCCACTATCACAGACATCAGCCGACAGCTCTATTGCCACCCCGAAGACAGGGAACTGGTCTTTTCCATCCTGCGCCGGGACGGAGTGGTCAAGGATTTCGAGACGCGCATGCGCCGCAAGGACGGCAGCGACATCTGGGTGGAATTCAACGCCAGAAGCGAAAAAGACGACCAGGGCCGCACAGTCTTCATCGAAGGCAAGCTGACGGACATCACGACCCGCAAGGAGGCCGAGCGCAAGGCCGAACAGCGCGGGCAGAAGATGATCCAGGCGGACAAGATGTCTTCCCTTGGCGTCCTGGTGGCGGGCGTGGCTCACGAGATCAACAACCCCAACAGTTTTCTGACGTTGAACCTCCCGCTGCTGCGCGATGTGTGGGGCGACGCCCTGCATGTGCTGGACGAATATCAGGAAGAGCACGGCGACTTCGTGCTCGGGGGACTCGAATACTCCGAACTGCGGCAACAGATGCCGCTCCTGCTGCAGGGCATGGTCGACGGATCGGAACGGATCAAGGATATAGTCTCAAGACTCAAGGACTACTCCCGCCAGCGGCCTGAAGGGGAGCGCGAATCGACGGACGTGAACAACGTCGTCACGGGCGCACTGGCCTTCGTGCGGCACAAGCTCAAGAGCGCCGCCCCGGGGTATCTTGTACGACTGGCCCCGGAACCCGCCCTGGTGGAGGGCGATCTGCAGCGCCTCATCCAGGTGCTCATCAACCTGCTGGTCAACGCCTGTGAAGCCGTGCCGTCCACGGGTGGAGAGATCACGCTGCAGGTCCTGTCCAAATTCGGGGAGGACAGGGCCTGGGCCGGAGTGGAAGTTCGCGACAACGGCTGCGGCATCCCCGCCCACGACCTCAAATACATTCAGGACCCGTTCTTCACCACCAAGCGGGAAATGGGCGGAACGGGCCTTGGTCTGTCCATCTCTTCAGCCATCATGCACGACCACGGCGGACGCCTGGAATTCTCATCCGAGCCGGGCCACGGCACCATCGTGCGCATGCTTCTGCCCATGACACGATGATTGGTGAATAGTGAATGGTGAATGGAAAAAACATGTAAAAGCATGGGACTGAACTTTTTCCCGTCCAGTCACCATTCACAAATCACCATTCACCACCTGCTACGGAGTCTTCTCCATCGCCCCCTCCTTGACCAGGGCGCTACCCATGGTGAAGTCGATGATCCCTGAAACAAGATAGCCCAGGGCCACAAGCACAAGCAGTATTATCACAAGCTTCATGGTCTGCCGGGGCTGTTTCCAGAACAGGAACACGGCCACCGCGCCAAGTCCCAATCCGACCAGTGGATTGGACGCAAGCCAAGTCCAGAGCCCCATCATGAATGCGTGCATGAACGCCTCCGGCTATTTTTTCATGTTCACGAACTGCAATGGCAATTCGAACTTCGACTCTTTAAGGAGCGCCATGACCGCCTGCAGATCGTCGATCTGCTTGCCGGACACGCGCACCTGCTCGTCCTGGATGGCGGCCTGGACTTTGAACTTGCTGTCCTTGATCATCTTGACCAGCTTGCGGGCGGCATCTTTGTCGATACCGTCATGCAGCTTGATTTCCTGCTTGAGCTGCCCCCGGGAGGTATTCTCGGGCTCGCCGAACTCCATGGCCTTGGGGTCGATCTTGCGGCGCACAAAATGCGAAATGAGCATGTCCCTAACGGCCCGTATCTTCATCTCGTCTCCTGTGACCAGGGACAAAATCTTCGTCTTGCGATTAAAGTCCATTTCCGTGATCACGCCCTTGAAGTCATAGCGGGTCTCGACTTCCTTGCGAACATTGTTCACCGCATTATCAACTTCCTGCAGATCGATTTCATTCACAATATCAAAAGATGGCATTGGTCCTCCTTTTCGTCTTGCCGCCTCTCACAACATGCTGGCAGCTGACCCCAAAACCCCATCGTCGTCAAGTTTTCGACCGAATGTATTCACCGAAACAAATAAAAGACATCTCAAAAATACACATCATTTTCCAACGGATTCAGACACGTCCATAATGGCCATTCGAACAACCCGGGATATTCATAACAGAATCTCAACAAAGCATTTGACATTCCATAATTCTCTACTATGAAATAAGCTACTTTGTCTGATGGACTACATCGTCATCAATGACCCTATTATAGCTATGGAGTAAAAATGGAAGACTATCTGAAGCAAGCAATTGAAATCGTCAAGGCTCAAGCCTCTGTTCGCAACATGAACGAAGAGGAAATCACCTCCATGATCCGCGCGCTGACGCAGAGCATCCGCGGAGTCGCTGAAGGGAACGCACCTGTTGTCGACACCGAACCAGCCGTGGATCCAAAAAACGCCATCCGTGAAAAAAGCGTCATCTGCTGCGAATGCGGCAAGTCCTTCAAGGTGCTGACCAAGCGCCACCTGGCCACTCACGGTCTGACTCCCGAAGAATACCGGGAAAAATGGGGCTACAAGAAGGGCACCTCCCTGGTCGCCAAGTCCCTCGCCCGCGATCGCCGCAAGACCATGCAGGGCATGAAACTCTGGGAAAAGCGCAAGAAAGCCGTCAAGACCCCAGCATAAATGAAAGAACCCTCCCCAGTGAGGGTTTTTTAACGCCCTTCATCCACCTGCTTCTCCAGCCCTCCGAACATGGACCGGGCAACCCACTGACCCGCCTTTCCGGACCGGGCGATACGGGATTCTGTTTCCCACTCTGACCATCCTTTGGTCATCGATTCCACCTCAAGAAAAAATGTTTTCCCCGTTCTTATCCATAATACAGCACTACGACCGTTCTATCGAAAGGAATTCTTCTCGAAATCTGGGAATTATGCCCGATCAAACATCCAAAAATGACTAGGAAAATGGGATACAATCCTATCGACACAAGTCCGGTCCAAACATAGATAATCTATTGAATTTCTCCATGCTCCAGCGTTGACCGCCAGCTTTGTAAAACGCGTGCCGATGCGTTGCGCCGCCACAGACTCCTTGCCTGTCTCTTTGGTGGTGACCTGCGTTTTGGAGAAACAATACTCAAATTTCCATATGGGAGACTGAAATGATCCAATGGCCCAAAAGCAATGATGTTCTCGGCACAACCAATCGCGGTAACCCTGCCGAATCCGGCCTGTGCACCCTGTGCCGCTCGGACTGCGCCGGCAAATGCGAAACCTGGATGTCCTGTCTCAAGGGACGGCACATGCTCTACCCCCGGGATTTCGGTTCCGTCACCGCCGGCAGCGCCAACACCTGCCACGTCGGGGTAAGCTACAATTCCCTGCGCATCCAGGGCTACAACTACGGCGCACAAGGCGTTGCTCCCGGCCGGACCACCAATCCCGACGACTGTCTGTTCACCAACGTCTCTCTGGAAACATCCTTCGGCGCTGCGGAGAAAACCAAGGTGCGCATGCCGCTCATGACCGGCGCCCTCGGGTCGACCTTCATCGCCGCCAAGTACTGGGATTCCTTTGCCGCTGGTTGCGCGCTGGTCGGCATTCCAATCGTCATCGGTGAAAACGTGGTCGGCGTGGACCGCGCATCGAGCATGGCGAACGGCCGCATCGAGAAATCCCCGGAACTGGATCGCCGCATCGAAATCTACAACCGCTACTCCGACGGCTACGGCACCATGATCGTGCAACTCAACGTCGAGGACGCGCGCAACGGCGTGGCCGAATACGTCATCGGAAAATACGGCAACAAGGTCTGCATCGAACTCAAATGGGGTCAGGGCGCCAAGAACATCGGCGGCGAGATCGAGGTCAAGAGCCTGGATTACGCACTGTTCCTGAAAAAACGCGGCTACCTGGTCGACCCGGATCCGGAGCTGCCTGAAGTGCAGGAAGCATTCAAGGCCGGCGGCATCAAGGGCTTCGCCCGTCACAGCCGCCTCGGCTACACGGATCTTCCCTCCGCCGAAGCCGTACACCAGAACTTCGTCGAGACCGTGGCCTACCTGCGCAAACTTGGCTTCACCAAGATTTCGCTCAAAACAGGTTCCTACGGCATGGAAGCTTTGGCCATGGCCATCAAGTACGCCACCGAAACGAATCTCGATCTTCTGACCATCGACGGCTCCGGCGGCGGCACGGGCATGAGCCCCTGGAACATGATGGAGACCTGGGGCGTCCCGTCCATCCTGCTGCACTCCAAGGCCGTGGAATACGGCAACATCCTGGCCTCCAAAGGACAGAAGGTCGTGGACATGTCCTTTGCAGGGGGCCTGGCCCGCGAGGACCACATCTTCAAGGCTCTGGCGCTGGGCGCTCCCTTCGTCAAGCTGATCTGCATGGGCCGCACCCTGATGATTCCGGGCTTTCTGGGTTCCAACATCGAAGGCGCCCTCAACCCGGACCGCAAGGAAAAGATTTCCGGCAACTGGGACAGCCTGCCCAAGACCGTCAAGGACATCGGCGAAAGCCCCGAACAGATCTTTGCCGGCTACGAGAGCCTGAAGACCAAGATCGGAGCCGAGGAAATGAAGAGCGTGCCCTACGGCGCCATCGCCGCCTGGACCCTGGCCGACAAACTCGGCGCGGGCCTGCAGCAGCTCCTGGCCGGGGCGCGCAAGTTCTCCGTCACGGACATCACCCGCGGCGACATCGTTTCCGGCAACCGCGAAACGGCGCAGGAGACCGGCATCCGCTTCATCACCGACGTGCAGGACGAGATCGCCCGCAAGATCCTGTCCTGAATTCCACCAATCACCAGAGGCGGAGCCGGCGGCATGCCGGTTCCGCCTCTGGCACCTCGCCACGTCCTGTGCTACACGGCCCAACGCGCCCGTTGCTCAGGAGAAGCATTCATGACCATCCGCCCCGACAGCACCGAAAATTTTCCCGCCTCTCACCACGAGTGGAGAACTCTTGTGGCCCAGAGCCACAAGACTGAGCACGACCTGCTCGAACGCATCAAAGAGCTCAACTGCCTCTACGGCATCACTCGACTGGCCCAGCGCCGCGAGCAGCCCCTGGACGCACTGCTGAAGGATATCGCGGAACTGATCCGTGCTTCCTGGCAATACCCGGACATCGCCTGCGCCTCCATCCGGCTTGGGGAGGCGATGCACAACTCCGGCAACTTCGTGCGTACGCAGTGGTGCCAGACAAGCCCCATCACCATCGGAACAGACGAGTGCGGCGCGGTGGAAGTCTGCTACCTGGAGGAACGCCCCGAAAGCGACGAAGGCCCGTTCCTGCGCGAAGAACGCAGCCTCATCGACGCCGTCGCCGACCAGATTGCCCGCATCGTGGCCCAGCGCCGGGCCGAGGAGCAGATGCGCGCCCTGTCCCAGGAGTTGATCATGGCCCAGGAAAACGAACGCCAGCGCATCGCCCGCGAATTGCACGACCACCTGGCCCAGGACCTCTCCCTGGCCAGAGCCGACCTCGATCGCATCGGCGGCGGCCTGCCCGAGGGCGGGCCCTGGCGCGCCCAGGCCGGGCTCATCGCCGAACGGCTCGGCACAGCCATCCGCTCCATCCGCGACCTGGCCTACGGCCTCCTCCCGCCAGGACTGACCGAACTTGGGCTGGTCGAGACCGTGCTCGCGCACTGCGAGGATTTTTCGCTGCGCCACGGCATCGTTGTCGATGTCTTTGCCGACGGTCTGGACGGAGTCTCCTTCGACTTCGACACACAGATCAACATCTACCGCCTCATCCAGGAAGCCCTGAACAACGTGCGCAAGCACGCCAAGGCCAGCCGCGTGAGCATCCACCTGCTCGGATCCTACCCGAATCTGCTGGTGCGCATCGAAGACGACGGCTGCGGAGCGGACATGGACCGCTGCCTGTCCCAGGCCGGTCGCACCAAGCGCATGGGACTGTGGAGCATGCGCGAAAGGGTCAGGCTTTTGGGCGGCAAGCTCAGCTTCCGCTCAAAACCAGGGCAGGGACTGCACATCCGCATCGAAACCCCGCTCAACCGGAGCAGCCATGAGCACGCCTAAACGCATCCTCATCATCGATGATCACCCGCTCTACCGCGATGGCCTCAAGGCCCGCCTGGGGACCAGACCAGACCTCTGCGTCGTTGGCGAGGCCGGGACCTGTGCCGAAGGACTGCGGCAGGCCCAGAGCCTGTCCTTGGATCTGGCGGTAATCGACATTTCCCTGCCCGACGGCAGCGGGATCGAGCTGACCCGCGAAATCCGCCTTTCCCAGCCGGACCTGCCTGTGCTCATCGTCAGCATGCACGCCAAGCTCGATTTCATCGCCGCCGCCTTCCAGGCCGGAGCCAGTGGCTACATGTCCAAGGAATCCGGTGGCGAAGGAATACTGCAAGCCATCGGCACCGTGCTCTCCGGCGGACAGTACCTTGACGGTTCCCTTTCTCCCACGGTGCTGCGCAGACTGAGCGACATCTCCGGACGCAAGGCCAAGACCGTGGACGCCTCTTACGGCAGCCTGTCCCTGCGCGAACAGCAGGTCATGCGCCTGCTGGCAGAGGGACTGACCCCGGAGGAAATCGCGACCAAACTCTTCGTCTCCCGCAAGACGGTCCTCAACCACCGTTACGCCATCATGACCAAGCTCGGCATCAAAAGCCCCGTGGCCTTTGTGCGTCATGCCGCCCGCCTCGGATTGATCGAAATCGAGGACTGACCCTGCGCCTGCGAAATTCCTGTGACAAGGCCATTTGGACCTTTACCCTGGCGACCGATCGTGGTTACATATGAACTATAGTCGCCGTGCGAACCTGAACACGCCGGCCACAAGTTCAAACAGCCCGTCTTCATCAAGGATTCTTTCATGCTCCGCTCTTTAGCATTTCTGCTGCTGGTCCTTGTACTGGTTCTGGCCAACGGCTTTTTCGTGGCCTCGGAGTTCGCCCTCGTGGGTGTGCGGCGATCACGCATCGCCACCCTGGCAGAAACCGGAAACAGAAAAGCCAAACTGCTGCTCCGCCTTGTCGACCACCTGAACGCATACATCTCCGCCACCCAGCTGGGCATAACCCTGTCCTCACTGGCCCTGGGCTGGATCGGCGAGCCCGCCGTCGCCCGGCTCCTGGAGCCACTGCTCGAAGGACGGGTGCCGCCCGCCGTGCTGCAATCCATCTCCTTCGCCATCGCCTTCAGCCTGATCACCTTCCTGCACATCGTGCTCGGAGAACTCGCTCCCAAAACCATCGCCCTGGAGCGGGCCGAAAAGACCGCGCTGGCCATCGCCCTGCCCATGGAGATCTTCTACCGCCTCTTCTACTGGCCCATCCGCCTGCTGGACTGGTCCGGCACCCGCACCGTACGGCTGCTCGGCTTCACCCCCAACCCGCATCACGGGTCGGTCTACACCGAGGACGAGCTGCGCATGCTCATCGACGCCAGCTACTCCAGCGGACAGATCGAAGAGGAAAAACGCCGCCTCATCCGTCGCGCCTTCGACTTCAACACCACCGAGGCCTGCGAGGCCATGATCCCGCGCTCCGAAATCGCGGCCCTGCCCGTGACCTCGACCCTGGACGAAGCGCTCGACGCCTTCCGCATCCACGGCTACTCCCGCCTGCCCGTCTACGGAGAAGACCTGGACGACGTGGTCGGAGTGCTTTTTCGCCAGGACATGGAACCTTTCATGGCCCGCGAGCCGGGCCTGGTCTTTTCCATGACCGCCCTGCTGCACCCGCCCACCTTCGTGCCCTCGGGCAAGCATCTGGGAAGCCTGCTCAAGCAAATGCAGGCCACACGCACCCACCTGATCTTTGTCATGGATGAATATGGAGGGCTGGAGGGGCTGGTCACCCTGGAAGACGTGCTGGAAGAGATCGTGGGCGAGATCAATGACGAATATGATGAGGAGGTGCGGTCCCAGATCGTGCGTGACGGTGCGGCCTTCATCCTCGACGGCATGCTCGCAGTGCGGGACGCCAACCGCAAATTGAAACTCAAACTGCCCGAAGACGAAGCCTACACCACCATGGCGGGATTCCTGCAGGCCCAGGCCGGACGTGTTCTGGAACCGGGCGACGAGGTGCCCGTCAAGGAAGGGATTTTCAAGGTGGAACGAGTGGAACGCCGCCGCATCGTGCGCATCAGGTTCACGCCGGCGCCGATCGGAGAGTGAGGAAGGAAGAAATGCCTCCGGCGGGCAGTGGGCACCCCCCTGCACCCCTTGCAGGTGAATATTCTACTGCGAAATGGCGGCTTGTTGCCCTTCCCCCCAACTCTAGCCCAACTCTCGGACAAAGGGGCCGGGGCCGCGCTGGAACAACCGCCAAGATCCTAGATGTCGATCTTGGTCCCCGAATACGTGAAAGCGCCCTTGTTCATCTTGATGAACGCCCCCTTGTCGATGCCCACGGCCTTGCCGCACCCGCACCAGACCTTGCCGTCACGCTCTTCCATGCACCAGACCTTCTCGATCCTCTCGCGGTGGCACCGCAGTACTTCGCCCGGTCCCAACTTGCGGTAACGCCACAATTTCTTGCGGCAGGCGGCGCACTTGATGACGAGCATTATTCCGGCACGCTCTCCATCCCGGCCCATTTCGGTTCGTGCAGGGGCAGGATGTGGTCGGCCAGAGTCTTGGCCCGAACCAGAGTCTCGTAGGCCTCGTAGGCGTTGACGTGAGTGCCGGGGGGGATGACCTCCATCTCCATGGCCGTCACGGCCTTGGGCGGGTAGAGGTTTTCAAGGATGGTGCAGAAGCCGCAGATGAGGACGCTGCCCTTTTCCGTCTCGACCCGAATGGACATGCCACCCTCGGTATGTGCCGGGGTATGGATCATGGTGATTCCGGGCAGGATCTGCGTGTCCTCACTTAAGGCCACAACCTGCCCGTTTTCCTCCACGTCCTCAATGTAGTCCTCCAGATAGCGGAAATCCAGGGGATGCGGGTCATGGATGCGCGAAAGCTCCTTTTCGTGCACGTAGATCTTCGCGTTGACGCACTTGGAATCGTTCTCGCAATGGTCGTTGTGCAGGTGGGTATGCAGGATGATGTCGATGTCCTCCGGGACAAGGCCGTATTTGGCCAGTCCGTCCTCGAAGGTGTATATCTTCCCGCCGATGGCCTTCTCCCGTTCCTCGGAAACGACCGGCCGCATTTCCCCGGTGTCGACCAGAATCTTCGTGTCCCCGCCCTCAAGATACCAGCAGTAGATGGGGATGGTGTAAGGCGTGCCATAGTCGTGCTGGTAGGTCATCATACCCTTGTCGAAGACCTTGGTGCCCATGACGATGGGATGGATGGCGTAAATCATGCTGTTGCTCCCTGAATTTGAATGACGCCACCGCGAGAGGTACACTGCTCAAAGTTCGGAGGTGTCCAGCCGCAATCCGCTGTAGCCCGTGTGCACGGGACAATCCAGATGGTCGCGCAGGTAGGAGATGGCGCCGTCTCCCGTGCAGTGACACGGAATCATAAGACCGGGCTTGAAATCCCGCAAGGCCTGTACGGTCTTTTCCAGCCGCTCCGGGCTGGCCGAGCCCAGATGAAGCCCGCCCACCACGGCGCGGATGCGGCTCTCTTTGGTGATCTCACAGAGATGGGCGAGGGTGTTGACAAGGCCCGCGTGGCAGCAGCCCAGGCAGACAACCAAGCCCTCGGCGGTGCTGATCCACAGGGCCTGGTCGTCAGCTACGGAATCCGGGCGCAGAGCATGGGCATCGAAATAGAACGGTCCGCCTGCATCTTCGAAATCCGTGCGGCGCGGAATGAAACCGCTCAGACCGACTCCCTCTCCAAGCCGCAAAGGCGCACTGAGCCAGTGCATGCGCTCCAAGGGCAGCGTGGCCAGAGCCCGCATCGAAAACATGGGCATCCGAATGTCCCGCGCCTCGCCGCCCGAAATGCTGTAGCGAGGCTCGGTCACTCCCGTATGGCAATAAACCTGGACATTCGGCGCGGCCCCAAGAACCATGGGCACCGCGCCGGTATGGTCATAATGACCATGACTCAAGACAAGCGCGTCGGCCAGCCCCAGATCGACTCCAAGCGCGCGGACATTCTCGGCCAGGGCCGGTCCCTGGCCGGTATCCATGAGGATGCGTCGACCGGCGTGCTCTATCCACAGGGCGAAGCCGTGTTCCGCCTGACACCCGAAGCCGGCCTGATTGTCGACCAGCACCGTGAGCACAGTCTTTTGCATGGCGCGCCTCCAGATTCAGTCGTTCTGCTTCACTGCGGGCAGGTCCAACAGGGGAGCGATAACGCCACGCATGATCTCCGCAGTGGGGCTTGCCGCATGGTGCATCACAAAGGCCTGTCCCAGGTCGCCCGCCTCGGCCACCATCGGATCGATGGGGATGGAGCCAAGAAAAGGGACGCCCATATCTTCGGCCATGAGCCTTCCACCGCCTGACCGCAGGATATGGGTCAGCTCGCCGCATTTGGGGCACACGAAACCGCTCATGTTCTCGACCACGCCCAGGACCTTCATGCCGACCTGCGCGCAAAAGGTGATGGATTTTCGCACATCCATGGCCGCCACCCGTTGCGGCGTGGTCACGACCACGGCGCCGTCGATGGGGTTGATAAGCTGACAGATGGTGAGCGGCTCGTCGCCGGTGCCGGGAGGTGCGTCGATGATCAGGTAATCCAGGTCACCCCAGGCCACGTCTTTGAGAAACTGCTTGATGACTCCGCCCTTGACCGGCCCGCGCCAGATCACGGCGTCATCGGGGTTGCGCAGCAGAAAACCCATGGACATGACCTTGAGGTTTCCAAGCTCCACCGGCAGAAGGCCATCGGAACCGGCCTCGATGCTCGCCCCTTCCAATCCGAGCATGGTCGGCACGCTGGGCCCGTGGATGTCGACATCCAGGAGTCCCACCTTCTTTCCCGCGAGCATGAGCCCCATGGCCAGATTGACGGCCACGGTGCTCTTGCCCACGCCGCCCTTGCCGGACATGACCATGATCTTGTGCCCGATATGGCACAGCCGTGACTGCAGTGCACGGCGATCCTCGAAGTCCTGCTCGTTCTCATCCAACTGACGCTTGGCCGCCGAGCAGCCGGACTCCTTGCATGAATCGCACGAACTGCCCTTGGAGGCGTTATCTTCCATTTTCTCCATTCATTCTCTCCACGATGCCCGGTTAATTGTTTTTCTCTGCATGCCCCGATTTCGTCCGCGGCTCCGGCCCCGGCAGCCGGGCATGGCAAAAGACTCGTCGAGTTCCCCCAGTTTCCAGGCCGTGGCAACCTGCCCCAGATCACCGGCCACGAAACCGACAACCCTGATCCCGCCTGCCGTAAGGGCCTCCTGCATGGGCCGGGAAATTGCCCCGCAGATGAGCGTCCCCACATCCAGGCGGAGCAGATCCTCAAGCCTGTGCAGCGGCTCGCTGCGGAGCAGGACATGCTCTTCCGGCCCATTCTTCCCTTCTGCGAGCAAAAGAATTCGCCCACCGACGTCAAAGACCGGCGCAATGCGATCCTGCCAGTGGTGCAAGGCGATTCGCGACATTCCAGCTCCTCTTTGGACCTCCGGTAAAGCAGGAGGCGTGCCGCTGGAAGACTGCCCACGAAAAAACGCAGCGTGTTGAAAAGAAAGAAGATTACAATCAAGGACCAATGAGCGCAGGAGCGCGGGCGCACCGCAAGGCCACAAACAGGTAGCGAGCACGCTACTCTTTTGCGCCACACCTGCCATCACGCCCGGGCAGCGCCATGCCGAGGCGCTTCACACGCCGAAAGAGCGTGGTCTTGTGAATGCCAAGCTCGCGCGCCGCAGCCTGGCGGCTGAAGCCGTTGCGCTCCAGAGCGGCGTGAATGGCCTGTCTGTCGAGCATGTCATGCATGGACCGCCCATCGCCGAGGTCCTCGCGCGGGGACAGCAGGGACAATTCGTCCGGCAGATGATCAATATCGATGCGCCCCTCGCCGCAAAGCACAAAGGCCCGTTCGATACTGTTTTCAAGCTCCCGGATGTTGCCTGGCCAATGATGGGCCAGGAGCAGGGACAAGGCTTCGGTGCTGATGCCCGTGACCATGCGGCCCTGGACGCGGTTCAGGCGGCGGATGAACTGCTCGACCAGCAAAGGCAGGTCATCCTTGCGCTCGCGCAGAGGGGGCAGTTCAAGACGGATGACATTGATGCGATAATAGAGGTCTTCACGAAACTCACCGCCACGGATCAACTCCGCCAGGTTGCGGTTGGTGGCCACAATGACGCGGGCGTCCGTGGATTCGGTCCTGGAAGACCCCAGCGGCTCGAAGGTCCGCTCCTGCAGCACGCGCAGCAGGCGAACCTGCAGGGCCGGACTGATCTCCCCGATCTCGTCCAGGAAGATGGTCCCGCCCCGGGCCTGGGCAAAACGGCCGAGCCGGTCCCGGTTCGCGCCCGTGTACGCCCCGGCCTTGACCCCGAAAAGTTCGGATTCGAGCAGGGCGTCGGGCAACGCCGCACAGTTGACGGCGATGAACGGTCCTTCGGCATGGGCGCTTAAAGAGTGTATGGTGCGAGCGAAAAGTTCCTTGCCCGTACCAGTCTCGCCCGTGAGCAAAACCGTGCTGGGGCTGGCCGCAATGGCGGGCAGCATGGTGAAAAGCTTGTGCATGCGTGGGCTGCGGCTGAAGAGTTCTCCGACATGATAGCGGCCTTCGAGTTCGCGCTTCAATGCGTCGATTTCCGAGAGATCGCGAAATGTCTCCGCCCCGCCCATGACCTGCCCGGTCTCATCGCGAAACACCGCCGTGGAGACGCTGATGGGGATGCGGTCCCCCTGGGCGGTGATGATGTATCCGCAGGTACCGATGCGGGGCTTTCCGCTCTCAAGCGTTTCTTTGAGAGGGCAGTTGTCACCGCACAGGCTGGAGCGGAAAACCTCTGAGCACAGCCGTCCCTTGGCCTCGGAACGTGACACTCCGGTAATCTCCTCGGCGGCGCGGTTGAAGGACGTGATGCGCCACTCAAGGTCGACGGTGAACACGCCATCGGAGATACTCTCCAGAATCGCGTCCGTGGGTGTGCGCAGGGCGGTGTTTTTTGTAGGCGAGGACATGGCTTAACTTGTCCCTCTCGGCAGGCACGGTCAAGTACGGCAGGAACCAAAAAAGGGCGGAAAAGAGTGACTCTCTTCCGCCCCGGATGGCGATTCGGGCCAGACCTATACCTTGGCGGCGGTCTTCAGATCCTCGATGGCGTCAGTGACTTCCCAGGGGAAGAGGAAGTCCTCACGGCCAAAGTGACCATAGCAGGCGCTCTTCTTGTAGATGGGCTGGATGAGGTTCAATCGCTTGATGATATAGTAGGGGCGCAGGTCGAAGACCTCTTTCACGGCCTTGGTCAGCACTTCGTCCGGAACGATGCCCGTGCCCCCGGTGGTGACCAGCACGGAGACGGGGTCGGCCACGCCGATGGCGTAGGCGATCTGCACCTCGCAGGTTCCGGCCAGGCCGGCCGCGACAACGTTCTTGGCCACATAGCGGGCCATGTACGCGCCGGAGCGGTCGACCTTGGACGGGTCCTTGCCGGAGAAGGCGCCGCCGCCATGGTTGCCCATGCCGCCGTAGGTGTCGTTGATGATCTTGCGGCCCGTCAGGCCGCAGTCGGCCAGGGGGCCGCCGGCCACGAAGCGGCCGGTGGTGTTGATGTAGATGCGGGTCTTCTCGTCCATCATGTCAGCCGGCATGACCTTGTAGATGACCTCGCGCTTGATGCCCTCAACGATCTCCTCGTAGGTTACCTCCGGGGTGTGCTGGGAGGATACGACCACGTTGTCGATGCGCACGGGCTTGCCCTTGCGGTATTCCACGGAGACCTGGGTCTTGCCGTCGGGACGCAGAAAATTCAGGATTCCGGCCTTGCGCACTTCGGACAGCCTGCGGCTTAGGCCGTGAGCGTAATAGATGGGCGCGGGCATGAGCGAACTTGTCTCGACCGTGGCAAAGCCGAACATCATGCCCTGGTCGCCGGCGCCCTGATCCTCGGGTTTGGCGCGGTCCACGCCCATGGCGATGTCCGGAGACTGCTTGTCGATGGAGGACAGCACGGCGCAGGTGTTGGCGTCAAAACCCATGTCCGAGCTGACGTACCCGATTTCTCGCACCGTGGAGCGCACGATCCCGGGCAGATCGGCATAGGCCTCGGTCGTGATTTCACCGGCAATGACGGCCATGCCGGTGGTGACCAGGGTCTCGCAGGCCACGCGGGATCTGGGGTCCTGGGCCAGGAGGCAGTCGAGGACCGCGTCGGAGATCTGGTCCGCAATTTTGTCCGGGTGGCCTTCGGTCACGGATTCGGAAGTGAACAGATAGTGATCGGCATTTAAAATCATGAGCGTCTCCTTGTCTCAAGGGAGTTGGTTAGTAACGATAATGATTGGGCTTGTACGGACCGGTCACGGACACGCCGATGTAGTCGGCCTGCTCGGTGGACAGGGTCTCGAGCTCAACGCCCAGGCGTGCCAGATGCAGCCGGGCCACTTCCTCGTCCAGAATCTTGGGCAGGGTCATGACCTGGGGCTCGTAGGTGTTCTTGGCCAGATCGAGCTGGGCCAGGACCTGGTTGGTGAAGGAGTTCGACATGACGAAGCTGGGGTGGCCCGTGGCGCAACCCAGGTTCACGAGGCGCCCTTCGGCCAGGACGATGAGGCTCTTGCCGGAAGGCAGAACCCACTTGTCGACCTGGGGCTTGACCGTGATCTTGGTGCAGCCGGGGGTGTTCTCCAGGAAGCCCATGTCGATCTCGTTGTCGAAGTGCCCGATGTTGCAGATGATGGCCTCGTCCTTCATGGCCAGCATGTGTTCAGCGCGGACGACCTGGTAGTTGCCCGTGGCCGTGACGAAGATGTCAGCCTCAAGGCAGCCCTTGGCCATGGTCGTTACCTCGTAGCCTTCCATGGCCGCCTGCAGGGCGCAGATGGGGTCGATCTCGGTGATCAGCACGCGCGCGCCGAAACCGCGCATGGACTGGGCGCAGCCTTTGCCCACGTCGCCGTAGCCGCAAACCAGCACGACCTTGCCCGCGACCATGATGTCCGTGGCGCGTTTGATGCCGTCGGCCAGGGATTCGCGGCAGCCGTAAAGGTTGTCGAACTTGGACTTGGTCACGGAATCGTTGACGTTGAAGGCCGGGAAGAGCAACTCGCCGTTCTTGGCCATCTGGTAGAGGCGATGCACGCCGGTGGTCGTTTCCTCGGATACGCCACGAATGCGGGCAGCGATCTTGCTCCACTTCTGCGGATCGACCTTTGCGCTCTCGATCAGGCGGTCGAGCACGCAACGAAACTCCTTGTTGTCCGTGGACCGGTCAAGAAGCTTGGGGTCCTTCTCGACCTTCACGCCCTCGTGCACCAGCAGCGTCGCGTCCCCGCCGTCATCGACGATAAGGTCCGGACCCGTGCCGTCAGGCCAGGTCAGGGCCATCTCCGTGCACCACCAGTAGTCTTCCAGGGTCTCGCCCTTCCAGGCGAAGACCTTGGCCAAACCTTCAGCAGCCACGGCGGCCGCGGCATGGTCCTGGGTGGAAAAGATGTTGCAGGATGCCCAGCGCACGTCGGCTCCCAGGGCAGTGAGGGTCTTGATGAGCATGGCCGTCTGGATGGTCATGTGCAGGCTGCCGGTGACGCGCAGGCCTTTCAGCGGCTTCTCCGCACCGTACTTGTCGATGAGGGCCATGAGCCCCGGCATTTCGCGCTCGGACAGCTGCATTTCCTTGGATCCCCAATCGGCCAGACTCATGTCGGCGACCTTGTGATCAAGCTTTGGGTCAATGGGTAACGTCATGATTTCTCCTTTCCTTGCAATATGCGGCCTTGGCCACCTGATGTTAAACTGAAAATTCTTCCCGGCGGGCGGTGATGACCATGAGGGTGAGCCCCAGGTTGACGGGGTGGCGCTCACAGGCGAGCTCACCGAATCCGGCCCGCTCCAGCCAGCCGTGCAAATCGTCGGGCGAAAACCCCAGCCAGCGGTCGCCGTAGCGGGTGCGCAGGGTTTCGTTGTCGTGCAGCAGAAAGTCCGCGAGCACGGCCTGGCCGCCGGGTCGGACCACCCGGCCCATCTCGGCGATGCCGTCCTGAGGGGCGGCCAGATGGTGCAGCACCAGGGACATGATGGCCGCGTCGGCCTCTCCGTCGCGCAGGGGCAGGTGCTCCAGATCCCCGATGCGCAGGCTCACTTCCGGTCCCTCGGGCAGGAGCTTGGAAGCCGCTTCGAGCATGCGAGGGGAGTTGTCCACTCCGATGACGCGCCCGGCGGCTCCAGCCAGATGCCCCAGCAAGAGGCCCGGCCCACAGCCCAGATCGACCACGGTGCCCTTGGCCATCTCGGAGGCGCCCAAACTCTTCATGATGGCCGGCCCCAGCGCAAAATCCCCCAGCATCTCGCGGCTCAGGCGATTCCAGTCCGAGGCGATGCCGTCAAAAAAGCGGGTCGTCAAAAGACGCCGGTCATTCAATACCTGCTCGGCACGCTCCAGGTCCTGACAGTGCTCGGGCAACTCCGTGAGCCCTTCAAGCACAGCCGAAAGCAGCGCGCGCGAACCCTTGGCTGAGGACGAGGAATAAAAGGCCCATAAGCCATGGCGCTGACAGACCACCAGCCCCGCGTCCATGAGAATTCTCAGGTGCCTTGAGATACGCGACTGACCCATGTCCAGAACCTGCACGATCTCGCCCACGTTCAGCTCGTGGGCGGCGAGCACGCCGATGAGGCGAAGCCTGGTTTCATCGGCCAGGGCCTTGGTCTGGGTCAGTAGTTTCATGGTTTCCGCAGGCGGTTATTTTTCTATATCAAGATATCCTGATATAAGCTCGCCTACATGTCCCCCTGTCAAAGGTCAAGACCCAGTCTTGCCTGGAGTGTGCAAGATGGTTAGGCAGGTCGCATGCACAAGCGCGAAAAGAAAGTTCTGTCCGCGTCCGAGGCGCTCGGCACGGTCCTCGGCACGCCGGAAGCCGCCCTGGAGCTGGCCATCGCCCGGTTGTGGAGGCATTGGCCCGAAATCCTGGGACCGGAGATAGCCGCGATGATCCGCCCCCTGGGGCACCGCCAGGACTCCATGCTTCTGGGCGCGACCAATTCCATGGTCATGCAGGAATTCTCCTATTTTGCGCAGACCATCCTCGACAAGGCCAACGCATTCCTTGGCACGGCCTATTTCCAGAAGGTCCAGATCGAACTCATGGCAGGCCGCCCCGCCCTGGACGAGTCCCTGCTTGCGCAGTTCCCGCCCCGACTCCGGCCGTTGGGGCCCGATGTCCTCGGCAACCTGCTGCCCTGCATGGATCCGTCCTCGCCCGTGACTTCGTGCTACCGCGCCTATGTCAGACACTTCCGGCCAGACCTTGAGATCCCGGAGGACCAATGAGCATAAAACCACTCACCGTAATCCTGGCCGTCCTGCTGCTCATGTCCGCGCCAGCCCGGGCCGACATGGACGAGATCCTGCGCGACTACATACCGAGCGGAATAATCACCCGCTTCGAAGAACCGGTGCAATTCTGGATCGGCGGCAAGGACCACCTCGAAGGACAGTACTACGTGGACACGGTCATAAACGAAGTGCAGCGCATCATCCCCCAGCTGTCCTTCAGACAGGTCTCAAGCATGAACCAGGCCAACATCCGCTTCTACCTGACCGATTCCAGGGAGGAGTGGCAGGAGGCGGTGACCAAAAGCTCTCAAGGTATGGCGGGCTGGAAGGAGATGGGCGACCTCATCCGGGGCTTCACCCTGTTGGCCTCAAGC
>JFJP01037429.1_pt1 | contig 28603 bp, 19 predicted proteins | sample 431651 | NCBI WGS metagenome assembly JFJP01 (sample SAMN02602958, study PRJNA72255) | Microbial mat metagenome, whole genome shotgun sequencing project. | biome: fresh water; feature: sink hole; material: water; isolation source: purple microbial (photo- and chemosynthetic) mats found in... | reverse complement strand
TTGCCGCTTCCTGGATGGTTTTGAATGGCGCTGCTGACGAACCGTCGCCACTAACCTCAACCAGGGCGGAAACATGAATATCGCGTGAGAACCCGGATTGAACATTCAGCAGGAACCATAAAAAGAGTATTATCGAAGCAAAACTTTTTCTGAACTGGATTATCATCTCATTCGTTTTTTAGGTTATCGTTTTTTTTACGGACTACTGAACAATCAGTTTTCTGGTTATGGTTGAAAGTCCGTTTGACACATGTAAAAGGTATATTCCACTTTTCAGGTTACTGGTTTCCTGAAGTTCAACCGATTTCTCCTTGCCAATATTTTTCTCAAATATAACTTGTCCCTGTATATTAAACAGCGACAAAATCGTGTTTTCAGGAGCATTAAAACCATTTACCATAACAGTCAGGCTCTGATTGTGCAATGGATTTGGAAACATCAGGAAATCGCTTAACCCAATTGTTTTAATCCCGGTTACCGTTTCACCATAAACCTCAAACTCATTTAATATTACCCCATTGGTCGATGATCGGGTATTTACGGTGATTCTCACGTAACGGGCTGATTGGTTTAATCCGGTAAGTTCATCGGTTGCACCATTTTGTGCGGTAAGCGTTTTGAGGGTTGTAAACGATGTTTCATCTGCCGATATTTCAATCAAATAGTCTTTCGCATAAGCTGTTGACCATGAAAGTTTGATGCTATTTAAAGTATAAACAGCACCCAAATCAACTGAAAATATCGGGTTAACGTCAGTGCCAAGGCTTCTCCAAGATGTAGACGCATTGCCATCAATAGCCTTTGCCCCCGAATAATTTGCTGAATACACCGAACTTGTTGTCGTAGTTTTGTTCAGCGCAATATTTTTGAGTGTCGAAATAGTTAACGGAATACTTGCATTGCTCCAGTTTCCGGCTGCATCCCGGGCTTTTATTGTCATTATACAGTTGGTATTTGCAGTTAACCCCTTTACTTCAAAGGTTGTTGCTATCGTTTTTCCAACTGAAATTCCGCTATTAAATAATTCGTAACCCGTAACACCAACATTGTCAGCCGGTGCAAGCCAAGTCAATATAAAACCGCTTGCAGTAATGGCCGATGCGGTAAGTTGTGTTGGAACTTCAGGAGCAATTACATCAGCATTTGGTCCCAATTGAGCGACACCAAACAAAGTTGGGCTTGTCCAGGTTTCGCCATTGTTATTGTTCCAAACCAAAATCGCATCTTCATTGGCTCCATCATCGTCGGCAACAATCACATCGATGCCTATTTTCCAGCCACTTTCAGGAGTAATACCTAAGGTCGAGAAAGGAATTTTTGCTTCCAGACGATAACCACCGGGAATGGTCACATTTGCGAGTTCAATATTGGCAGTTGCTCCTTTATGCGTTTCGGTAAATTTAGTTTCTCCCGGACGGATGTAATACTGATAATCGCGATCGGTAAAAGTTACTGAACGATCGCCATCGGCATCGATGAAAATTTCGATGCGGTCATCGAAATACCATTCAGGTCCGTTCACTTTAATCAGGTCATCCTTTACATCTACAAAAAAGTACAGATTGGTATTGTCATAAGTTGCAGTCCAGGTTCCGCTTAAATCACCGGTATTTGTAATTGAACCTTTTACCAGATTTCCGATGTTGTAGGCATTTCCTGTCCATGCTGCTTCTTTTGTGCCATCAATTACCGGAGCCAATTCAGTAAAAGGAATGATTGCATCAGCAGCCAAAGTGATGACCTTCAGTTCACTACTTGCTGCCGAGAAATTTCCGGCGTTGTCAACCGCTTTAATGGTTAGTATATAATCTTTACCGGGTGTTAAGCCAATAAAATCATACGAATTGATGGCTGAACTACCCAAAAAATTTGCCCCGTTGAATATGGAGTAATAACTAACTCCCAAATTATCAACCGAAGCCTTCCACGAAAGTTGGAAACGATTTGAAGAAACGCTCGTTGCAGCAAGTTCCGAAGGTACCGTTGGAGCCTCATTGTCTGGCGGGCCAACCTGATCTTTTCCCCAGAAATATCCTTTTGAAATGGCATCACTCTTCAGCTTTTTAAAATTGGCATACCATCCTTCGGCTGAATTATCGGGATGCGAAACGGCCCATAACCACCAGCCAAGTCCCAACCTTTCGTGTGTTTGTACCTGAAATTTTTCTCCATCCAGACTCGGTTCCGTATTCAGTGTATTTACGACTCCTTCGGGCCAATTCACTTCGGTTGACATGGCCGGGTATGCGCGGTGAATTGCCCGCATCGGAACGCTTGTTTTCAATGCGGTGTTGGTTGCATTGTCCCATCCCATGTAATAAGTATGATATCCAACAGCAGTATTACTCCAGTCAACCGTTCCGACCAACGATTCAAAACGCTTCACTCCTTTTATAAAATCATTGTTGGCAGTAAAATCGCCTTCGCAAGAAGGAGGTGTCATTACAATACAAAAAGTATTGGGAGCAGCATTGCGAATAAGCTGATACAATTCAACCTGACAATTCATATCATTACCGCGGTCGTTGGCGGCAGTAAACGAATTACTTCCGGGAACAGGTTCGTTGGCCTGCTCATAAATAACATGCGTTCGGTTGGCAAAATAGGGCGCTACCACGCTCCAGAATTGTTTGGCATAAGGTAGATTAATCGGGCCTTTCCATGCGGTATGAAAATTAATACAGGCATACATGCCATTTTCAGAAGCATGGTTAACAGCAGCCTCTAAAACATCAAGACAATGTTTTACCTGCACCGGGTCGTTAAAATCAGTAATCTCTGATGGGTTGGGTAGTGTCCCATTTTGACGGGCATAAACATCAAACCACGCCTGAAACCAAATGATCCTTACAGAATTCAGGTTTTCAATGGCCTGATCTTTAAAAAAAGAAGCGCTAATTTCTTTATTGTCTGGCTGTGTACTTTTGTTTAAAATCCAGGGAGAAGCCCCGCGCAATGGTGTGTTGGCATCCGTTCGAAGCACTTTGAGTTTTTTGGTAGCATCAGTCGGATCGGTGATTTGCTCAACATGAATTCTGGCCCTGTCGGTTGGCAAGGAAACTGACTGAGCAAACAGATTACCCAAACTAATAAAAAATAAAAATAGCGTTATAAATAGCCGCATATTCTGTGTAATGGAATAATGATTCAACTTCATGATTTATAGTTTTTCGTTAGTGTCATTTTTGAATTGTTCTACTTTAAAAATCCAGGCATGTTCACAGGGCATATTACCAGGGTTGATAGCTGGAGGTAATATTGTTAGTCTTCCACTTGAAACTTTTGATTTTACCGGGACTTGACTTCCCAGCAGAGAAACCTTTCCTGATTGTTTTATTCCCGGAATTACAAGATCCTTTTCAGGCCATTGAGTGCAGATAACAAATAAATCGTTGCCTTTAATGGTATAAAAAACGTTTTTATTATTTGTGTCAGTTGGCCTATTGATCCATCTTGTTGATCCGTAAACAGCTTCACCATTCACTTTTAACCAGCCACCCATATCCAGCAGACGTTGTTGCATAATAACCGGTATCAATCCATCAGACGACGGACCCACATTAAGCAGTAGGTTGCCCCCCCGACTGACCTGATCGATAAGCAAATGTATAATTTGTGTAGAAGTTTTGTAATCTTCGAGGTTCTCAGCCCGATTGTATCCATAAGATCCACCGATTCCCTGACTCTCTTCCCAGGGATGCGACCCCTTCATTTGATCATTTTCACCCGAATATTCGCTGCTGTAAAAGTCGCCATGTGTGGAGTGGGCGTCTTTTCCCCAGCGATCGTTTACCACCACTTCGTCCTTGTTGGGAGCTTCGTTGTATAGCCATGCCAGAAATGATTCACTTCCCCAGTAATCAGAAGTTTCATCCCACGCGCCATCCGAAAATATCATGGAGGGTTGGTAATTGGCAACTAATTCTTTTAGCTGCGGAATGATGTGACCTTGAATGTATTGATCAGCAGGAATCTGATATTTACCAACCTTTTCCGGAGAAATATAGGGGGTGTTTTTACGCGATGGTGGTGGTGTTTCCCACTCGAGCAATGAAAAATACAAACCCATTTTGAGCCCTTTCTCGCGCACTGATTGGGTCAAATCGCCCACTAAATCGCGATTTGGACCAACTTCCATACTATTCCAGTTTTTCGAGAAGGGACTTTTTGATGGCCATAAACAAAATCCATCATGATGTTTTGATGTGATTACCACATATTTAGCTCCGGCCTTTTGAAAAAGATCTGCCCATTGATCGGGGTTAAACAGTTCTGCCTTAAACAACGGCGCAAATTGCCGGTATTCAAAATCGGCCCCAAAAACACGGTTGTGAAAATCCCGGCCTGCCCCTGGTTTGTTCATTACATCAACCTCATACCATTCAGCATAAGATGCGTAACGCTCCTTGCCCACTGGCCGGTACGAAGGCACTGAATAAACTCCCCAATGAATAAAGATGCCAATCTTAGCTTCGTTGAACCATTCGGGCATGGGGCGGGTGTCAAGCGATTTCCAGTTTGGCTCGTAGGTTTGAGCATTGGTACTTAAAAAGATTGAGAGAAATAGTGCTGCTAAAATGATTTTTAAATCTTTCATTTTTTAGTATTATTTAGTGTTGTAAAGTAAGAGAACCGAGAGCAAATCTATTCCAGCCTGATTTTGTCCGTTGTTGACAAACCGGCCAATTTCACCACCATTGAATCTCCCGAATAATGTTGTATTCGGTATTAGTTTTTTGATAACATCGTATTGATTACTTTGATCTGAATTCCAACCGGCGCAACCAAAATACAAGGCAATATCTGGTTTTTGTTGCGAATTACTCAGGGCACTTTTTAGTATCCGTTCCGACTGAATGTGCAATGCTTCCTCTTTATTCCGGGCACCCATGGCCTGACTGACAGTAAAATCTCCGGTAATCATGATGCCGTACAAAGTGCTTTCAACAAGCTTTCCATCCATAATTTGCCAACCCCAATCGGCCTGTGCACCTCCAACAATATTCATATTATTGAAAACTTCACTGATGCCTTCCAAAACCCAATTTTGCCTGGGGGTATGAAAATTCCCTAATTGGATGTACACTTTTTTGCCAACCCGGGTGGTATCAAATTGATGAGCCAGATTTTTGGCGCTTTGCAGATATTTTACTTTTTCAACGGCCAGGATTTTTGCAGTGCTATCCTTTCCATACTTTTGCTCCAGCGACCAATATTGATCCTTGAACATGGGAACATGCAGTGAATGAACCTGATAATCGGCATTTCCGCCCATGGCAACGGCAATAAAACTTTGTTGCAGTTGGTCTGTCGCAGCAGCCGGGCCAATTACCGTATATTCAGCCCAGTTGCTACCATCGAAAATATAGGGTATATTTTCAGTGTTGGCAGCTTCAATAGCAGATTTTATTAGCTGTTTATCTTCGGCCCGGCCCATTATCAAAAGCAATCTTGGCTGTTCATTTCCAAACTGTTCCAGTGCTTCGGTAATGGCCTTTCGAATTAATTTATAAGTTGTAATACTATCGGCAAAATGCCAGTCAATTTCACCATTTATTTTGGTTGATTCGGGTAACTCATAAACCGATTGCCCAACAGAGATTTTTACATTCCGGAGTACGTTTTGTGAAACCCCAATCAGGTTAACGCCAGTAATTAAAATCAAAAGAATCAATAATTTGCATCTCATTTTTTTACTTTTTAATTCGGAATTTCACATACAATTCTAAACCCAATTCCCCTGAAATCAGAATACCACCACAAGCTTTTGGGTTGTTGCGGATCGGTTTTCAGCCAGGCTTCATGACGGGTATAATCGCGCGATGCACTACGAACTTCGGCTGCATCGGAAGCATAATTTCCACCCCGAACCACATATTCATCTCCCTTGGTTTCGACAGGATTTTTCAACTGAGCAGCAGTTTTTGAATAGGCATCGGCTGTATATTTATCGGCGCAATACTCCATCACATTGCCCAGCATGTTCTTCAATCCAAATGGATTGGCTTTTACAGCATCAGGCGATTGTGTTCTGTTTTTGCTGTTCATCTTATAAATCACATAACTACTGATGGGTTCTGCTTTTGCATCGATAAAATGACGCATAAATCCTTTTTCTGAGAATTTAGCCGGATCACCTCCGAAAAAGTATGGTGTTTCGTTTCCTCCCCGGGCTGCATATTCCCATTCGGCTTCGGTAGGCAAACGGTATTTCTTTCCTGTTTTTTTCGATAACCACAGGCAAAATACCTCAGCACCATAATGGGTCATGGTTATGGCAGGTTGATTTCCGGCACCCCATCCTTGCTCCGGATTTCCATACGGTGGTGTTGCTCCTGAAAAGGCATCGACATTTGGATTGCTGTTGATGGCATATACTTGTGAAGGAGGAATCCGCCCTTCGGACATGGTGTTTTCGAAAAATGCCCAGTATTGCTCCCAGGTAACTTCCATTTCAGCCATATAAAATGGATCAACAGTGACCTTCCGAACCGGTGATTCATCGGGCTGGTGAAAGGATTCGCTATCAGAACTTCCCATGTTGAATGTACCTCCGGGAATGGCTTTCATGCTGATGGTTACAGCCGTTCCGGGAATCTTTTCAATGAAATTGGTGAACGAGGAAATGGGTGTTGCTTCTTTAAAGAATTTGGTTGAATCAATCGTTTCCTTTTTTCGTAAGCTACCAATACCTGTTAATTTTCCATGTTTGTAATTCGGATTGGCATGACCGGCATCCAAATGGCAGGCAATACATTGCAGGTTTAATTTCTCCGAATTGTTTTCATAGTAAAGGTGAGCTGTAATTCCGTCCTGCGTAACTCCTTTTGGAAACAGGTTTTGATGACAATCGACACAAGCTGAATTTGGGATGTATTTTACGGCATTTTCGAGTAACGATTTTTCTTCCCAGTTAAACTCAGCGCTGTCTTTTGTCAGATAACCCCAAACATCGCGGGCTCCGAGTTTTGCTTTGGCCGAGTAGTGTGCCCAGATTTGCTCCCGCGGAGGCAAGTGGCACGAAACACAATGCACTTTCACACCACTCCCATTGTTTACATGCACCGATTTCATCCAGCTTTCTTCGGCATGAGGATGAACGTGACATTGCATACACGACTTGTCGGTTGAAAAATAAACCGATGTTTTGTAAAGTGAAATCATCACCACAAAACCAATGAAAATGCCAATAAAGAGCAGATAGTATCTGTTTTTCATCAATATTTTTTAATTCTTACATCTTTAAACTGCACTTTCATTGGCGGGCCAACATGAACCTGAAGCGCCAGCAATCCTGAAACCAACCTTGCTTTGTCGTAATCCCTGATTTCCGACATCACAACATCATTAATCCGCAGCACAATCAGGTTGTCGCGTACAATCACATGGTAGTCGTTCCACTCATTATCCTTGTATATTTTTAGCAGTTCATCAGGATTTCCGGTACTTCCGGCATCCACCTTTGTTCCATCTGCTTTAATCACCACTTTGCGTCCTCTTTCAGCCAGTTTTTCCCTGAGTGTATATTCCATAATTGTTCCCACCCACACATGATCTGCAGAAAAATCGGCTTGAACGCCAACCAGTGATTCTGAGTTTTTGGCATCGGGAGTTCGCTCATAACTATGAAAGTAAATTCCGGAGTTCCCTCCAATGAGTTTAAATTTAGCTTTGAGTTCAAAGTCTTTAAGTTGCCCGCCTTCCCAAATCAGGTAATTATTTTTGTCAACAGTTATGTTTTCATTCGTTTGTCCTGTAATGCAATTGTCTTCAACCGACCATATCCGGGATTCGCCTCGCCATCCCTCAAGATCTTTTCCGTTAAAAATACTGACATAGCCTTTTTCGGGGTCAAACTTTGTTTGCTTAACCGGGGTAACATAGGCTTTTAAATCGCCAATGGCAAATTGAATTCCGGCCAAAAGAAATGTCATCATATTCTTATTATTGTATGTATCGCCGCTGTGACCCAGTGCTGAATAGAAAACGCGTCCCTTGCAGTAATTTTTAATCCATGCCAGCGGATAATCTTTTTGCTGATTTGAGCCTTTATCGGGCGTGAGTTCCATATTCAGACTCAACAAAACCCTTACATCTTCGCGCAAAAAGGAATTTGTGAATTGAAATAGCTCATCGCGAAAAGGCAACAACCAATCCTGTTTTTTTCCAAATGCGGCATTTATCGGGTGTTTTTTATCTTCTATTCTGATGGTTATCGGACTAAATTCATCGTAATTCCAGGGATGTTCCTGCAGTTCGCCGCCAATCATTTTGCGGTATGTTTTTTCGGTTTCTGTCGGAGGATTGCTGTTGTCGAATGCAGCCGTTGCATGAAGCGCAATCAATCCTTTACCTTCGGTTACAAAATCGATAATGGCTTGTTTTCGTGCATCGGACTGATTGCCATCGCCATAGACATTGCCATGCGAATTATTCAGAACAATGGCATCAAACTGAGCAAGTTTTTCTTTGGTGAAAATGGCTGGATCGCTGGTCTCCGTGGTTTTATAAGCGCCTGTTTTTTCTCCTGATAAAGCAATGGCACGCGAAGCCCAAAGAATGGCATCGGCATGATAATAACTGTCTTTCGCGTTGTAAACAAGCACCATCCTTAATTTTGCTGGTTTCGCGGCAGCTTGGTTAGGTACGAACGGAGTTAGGGTGTTATCTATTTTAATATCCTTTTGTGCCACAGTTAGTTGACTTATCAGGAACAATATTGACAGGAATAATACTGATTTGAATTTTCTATTTATCATTGATTTGAATTTAATTTGATTTGAATGAATAGCATAGTGACATGGGTTTCGGTAGAGACAAGGCATGCCTTGTCTCTAAAACACAACCTTTGACAATACCTATTTTTTGATTGACCGAACAACCCTTAATTTGGCCGAATTGCTCCCGCTGTAACCAAATTGGCGACCATTATTAAAAGCCTGAACCCAAACGTTCCAATCACCAACCCGCTCGCCCGACCAATAATAATCGCGGTTGAAGCCGCCAATTTTCTCCTTGTTTTTGTAAAGGCAATCCAGTTCAGGTTTTGTGGGCATTCGCCAACCGTTGCCAAATGATTCACATTTTGCCTTGGCATCGTACCAGTTTAAACTTTCAGGTTCATCGGTTGCTCGCACCTCTATTCCACAATCGGTTAGTTTTATGGTGGTAACTGCTGATGGTTTATTTTGTGCCATTGCAAATACCTGACAATACAGTATAAGCGATAGGATGATTATTTTCTTCATGGTTGTTTATTTTGATTTTGAACTTGTTGATTAAATATTGGCATCCTTTCCCGGTCGTGGTACATCGCCTTCGCGATAAAAGGGAGTTGGTCCCATAACCAATTTTGAAATATCCGTTTCTTCCGGTCCGTAGCGTAAGTCGGACGACATCATTTCGTCCCACTTCAGCAATTTGCCGGTATATGCGGCTTCGCGTCCCATAATTGCCACCATTGTTGAGTTGGCCAAATCAAGCGCCTGGTTAATTTTTTTATTGAGCCTGATTGATTCAACCAAATGAATGTGCTCCTGTTCGTATGGATTTTTCATCGGGCTTTTTTCATAGTCGTAAGCCCAAAGGATTTTGCCCTCATAATCTTCGATGCGAATATCCTTTTGGTCGTTTAAATAAACAATTCCTTTGGTTCCCAAAATCCGCTCGCCCACGTTTATCTCGCAACCGGCCATTTGGCGGGTAGTTGCCAGCATGCTTTTGCCATTTTCGAACACATAAGTTCCACAAAAGAAATCGAAGATATCGCCCATCTGGCGGCGGGCACAACCTCCAAAACCTTCGGCAGTCATGGGATTCATGCCCGAGAACCATGAAACCACATCGATGTTGTGCATTCCAATATCCAATACATGATCTCCACTCAGCCATTTGATGTTCGACTGGTTGCGGATATTGTATTCCATATCACTCCATTCAGGTTTTCGTTTGGCCACCCAGCCAGGTCCGGTATTGAAATGCGCTTCAACTGCAATCACATCGCCAATCAAACCGCTTTTCATTTGCAGGTAGGCTACCCAATAATCGCGGCTGTGTCGGCGCTGGTTTCCTGTAATAATGGTCAATCCGGCAGCTTCAGCCATTTTACCTGCCGCAATTAAAGTGCGAACTCCAACAGGGTCAACGCCTGCAGGTTTTTCAACAAACACATGTTTCCCCGCTTCCACAGCTTCTTTACAAATATATGGATGGAAATAGGCAGGTGTACAAATCAGAGCCACATCAACGTCGGGCATGGCCAAGGTTTTTTTATAACCATCGAAACCCAGAAAACAGTTGGCTTCAGGAATTTCATTGTTGTTTTTTTCTTTTAGCATCTGGCGACAGTCATCTAAACGATCCTGTAATACATCGGCAAGTGCAATGATTGACAAATTTGATCCTGCCAATAAAAATTGAGTTGCCGCGCCTGAGCCACGTCCGCCGCAACCAATCAAAGCGCCTCGCAATGGCTGCCCATCGGGGGCTTTTTCTGAAAATGAAAACATACCCAGTTCGGCTGCCGAACTTTTTTTGGTTACTTTTTCGCCCGAACAACCTGTCAATGATCCAGCCAAGGGAGTAACACCAAGTGTTAACGCAGCTCCACCAAGTGCCGATGCAGTAAAAAATTCTCTCCGTCTCATAAACTTTTATTATTTAATATTATTCATCGGAATGACGATGATACCGCTCCAAATCTCTGAATATTAAAGCAAAACAAACTTTGAAAAACTTGTTTAATTCTATAAAAAACTTGTTTTTTGCTTACGAACGCTGAAACTCCTTTGGTGTTTTGCCAAAGTGCTTACGAAATGCAGTACTAAAATAATTTGTATTGTTACCAAAGCCCACTTTATAAGCAACTTCGCTAATAGAAATTGATTTATCGGCCATTAATTGAACTGCACGTTTCATGCGCATGGTACGGATAAAATCTCCCGGCGACTGATTTATCAATGCTTTTAATTTGCGGTGCAAAACCGATGCTTCCATTCCTGTTGCAAATGCAAATCGGGAAACATCAAAATCGGCTTCGGTCATATTTTGCTCTGTGATTGCTATGAGCTTATCCAGAAAAATCTTTTCGGTATCGGGAATGGAAGGTTGCGAAGGCTTCAATTCAAATGTTCCTCCGGCTATCTTATTTTCGAAATGCTCTAAATAACTGCGCTTCAGTTTTTGTCGCGAAAGGAGTATGTTTTTTAATTTTAAGCGTAGTATTTGCTCATTAAATGGTTTGGTGAGGTATTCATCGGCTTCATTTTCAAGACCTTCAATTACATTTTCCGATGTGTTCAGGGCAGTGAGCAACACGATCGGAATGTGACTGGTCCGTTCGTCATTTTTCAGGATTTGGGTTAGCTCATAGCCATTTTTTTCAGGCATCATCACATCGCTAATGATGAGATCGGGAATAACTTCCAAGGCCAATTTTACCCCGAGATTGCCATTCTCGGCCTCCATTACCTGGCAATGATCTTTCAGAATGTCACGAATATAGGTTCGCATATCGGCATTGTCCTCCACCAATAAGATCAGTGGCAGGTTTTCTTCATTATCTTCAACTTGTAGTGAAGTTACGGATTTGGGCAAAGAAGAAACTATGTGATCCGGAATTTCTGTTGTACTCAATATTAATTCAGATTGAGCGATTACCGAAAAATTTGAAAAATCGGCCTTACCGACAGGAAGAATAACGGTGAATTTGCTTCCTTCGCCTACCTTACTTTCTACCGATATAGTGCCGTTTAGGAGGTTCACCAGTTCTTTTGTGAGTGCCAAACCAATTCCTGTTCCTTCGGCTGAATGGTTTTGCGAATTTTCAACCCTGAAAAACCGGTCAAAAATATGCATTAGCTGATCCTCCGGAATTCCTATGCCAGAATCTTCTATTGAAATACGCAGGAAATCTGACGGTTGACTATCCGGCGGTATCGTTTCTTTTTCCCCGTTTATCCGCAGGATGATTTGCCCGTGATCGGGAGTAAAACGAAAGGCATTAGATAACAGGTTGGTAATGATTTTAGTTGTTTTATCGGGATCGAACCAGCAGAGTTGTTTCAAATCAGTATTTCCCTGAATAGTTGTCTGAAAATTAATTTCCTTGCTCTCTGCCAACGGATTAAATCCTTCTGAAAGGTTTTGAATAAAGCCAATTAAATCGCCCTGACAAATCTCAAGTCTCATGCTTCCGGTTTCCAGCTTCCGGATATCAAGCAACTGGTTGGTTAACTGCGATAAACGTTTGGCATTCCGCTGAATTAGCTGAAACTGTTCAATAAGTTTTCCCCGATCGATATGATCGACATTTTTTATCAATTTCTCAATTGGTCCGGATATTAGCGTTAATGGCGTTCGAAATTCATGTGAGATGTTGGTGAAGAAATGTTGTTTCAGTTGAGCAATTTCTTTCGATTTATCCGCCTCAAACTTTTGAATTTTAACCTCATATTGCAAACGCCTCTTATCGGTAAAATACTTTCTGATCATGATCAGCAAAACTGAGATCGCAATAAAATAGAAGGTCAGTGCCCACCATGTTTTCCACCACGGAGGTAAAATAGTAATTTTAATACTTTTCTCAACTCCACTATTCTGCTCGCCACCATTGGCTGACTTTACTCTGAACAAATAGGTTCCGGGGTTTAGATTTGTATAGGTAACTCTTCGGTTATTTCCATCGGAATAAAACCATTTTCTATCGAATCCATCCAATTTCCAGGCGAACCGGCATTTCTCATGATCGGAATAATCGAGCGATGAGAATTCAAAACCAAATACGGTTTGGCGATGATTGAGGATAATCTCATTAGTTTCCAGTATACTTCTGTTTAAAACAGATTTTGCTTTTGCACTGCTGATTGGTACCGATTCGTTAAAAATAAAGAAATCGGTAATTATCACAGACTGCGGAGTTTCGCTGCTGGTAATACTATCAGGATGAAACATGTAAAAGCCATTCTCGGAATGACCTCCAAAGAGAAATCCGTTGTCGCTTTGGAATAAACCACTCTGATTCAGTGAAAGACCGTCGGCTTCGCCATATTTGGTGACAGTTTTGGACTGAACATCGAATTTATCTAATCCTGATGAATTTAAAATCCAGAGGTTTCCTTGGGAATCTTCTTTTACCGAAAAGCATTCGCTTGCCGAAAGTCCCTGTTTTTTTGTGTAAACAGTAAATATATTTTTCTCCGGATTAAATCGATTTAGGCCATTTGAAGTGGCAATCCACAAATTTCCCGAATGATCTTCACAAATATCGTTAATTGTATTGCCTGAAATAGAGCTGGAATCAGATGGCATATTCACATAGTCGCTCAACTGGCCTGTTGCGGTTTGAAAATACTTCAGACCAAAAAACTCAGTACCAAGCCATAAATCACCTTTTCGATCTGTGATGATACATTTGATTTTCAGATCGTTTAGCGATATTCGTCCGTCGTCGGAAAGAAACCATTTTTTTTGATTTTCAACATCAAAAATGGCACCTTCAACCGGCCAGAAAAAGCGTGATTGACGACCAGTGGTGTGAGCCTGTATTCCATTAATGATGGCAGGTGAATTTTCGTTGTTGTAAAGCATTCGCTTCGTAACCCGGCCGGTTTTGGAACTTATTGTGCAAATCCCATTGTCAGTAGCAAGCCATATTTCACCATGCTTATCTCCATAAATGCCATTCACTGTTTTGTGATTAATGGAATTTATATCAGTTTTGTTATGCGACAAGGTTGATGTTTCTCCGTTGACTGGATTGTATTTTACCAGGCCGACATCGAAAATTGAAATCCAGACCAAATTGTTTTTATCCTGAAAGAATGCCTTACAATAATCGCGTTGACCAACATCCAACTGGTGGTAATACTTTGCGAATTTCATCACTTCCGGATTGTAAAATGAAATTCCTTTATCCGTAGCAATCCAGACAATTCCGGTGCGATCACAAAATATATTCGAAATGAAGCCGGTTGAAATACTTGAATCATCGCTGGGGCGGGTGCTTATCGTAACACTGCTCCGTGCTGATGGATGAGAAATAACCAATGAACCAGGTTTTGATTTGATCCAGATATTTCCGGATTTATCCTGACTAATTGTACCAAGATCGAGTGTTTTGGTCAATCCCTCATTTGGTAAATATCGACATGTTCGTGGATCCATTCTTCGTAATCCACCCATATAATTTGTCAACCATAAACTATTGTCTTTAGCACAAAAAACAGAAAGTACATTGTCATTGCTTAAGCCATTCGGGTCGGTCTGATCTGAGAAGAAACTTGTAACAGCCAAAGTAACCGGATCAATTTTTTTCAGGCCACCCCACCACATTCCAATCCAGATTGAACCATTCTTATCTTCTGTAATAGAGGTAATTTCATTCGCAATTGTATTCGTTTTGGACTTTAACTGATCCGTCAATCTGATGTTTTTTGAAGTCACCGGATCAAACTTGTTTAATCCATTTTCTGTTCCAATCCAAAGAATATTGTTCCTTGAGAAAAGTAAGGCTGAAATCCGGTTATACGAAATTGTTGAGGAATCATTTTTGATGTATACATAATGCTTACAGGTTTCTGTTGCAGGATCGAAACAGTTTAGTCCATTATTGGTTCCAATCCAAATGTGCCCCTGGTTGTCTTCAGCCATTGCCCGAATTCGATTATCGCTCAAACTGGTAGAATCTGACTCGACATGTTGATATACCTTAAAAGAATATCCATCGTAACGGTTCAACCCATTAGCTGTTCCAAACCATATAAAGCCTTTACGATCTTGTAAAACACTTAAAACGTTATTGTTCGACAAGCCATCCTTTACAGTTAGGTGTCTGAATTTCAGCTGATCTTGTGAAAGACAGTTTATTGTAATTAGAAAAGATAACAGGAAAACAAACGTTTTTGCCATATCTCAACTTGGGTCAGGTGTTCATTTCAAAGATAGGACTTGCATGCATTTAAACAAGAAAATAATAGTTAGAAAACAATTCTGTCTTAAACCAAGATTTTAGTTTTATTCGTAGAATCCGTTTTTGAACAGGATGAAACAAGCAAAAATAAGCATGCCAAAAAGGATAGTTTAGTTAATGTTTCTTTCACTGATTTATTTCTTTTCATTGTCGTTATTTTGGGTGATTTTTAAAGTATAATTTGAGCTCCAAAGATAGTTGGCCAAAAAGATTGTCGGTAATATTTTCTGGAAATTTCAATTCTCTATTATTCAATTCTATTCTTAATTATATCATTAACCTTAATTCAAAGAATCAACTTTTAATACATAAACCTGCACTTCATTTTGCTTCAATTTTGGACTAAATAAAATTTCTCCATCTTTCATTTTATGTGAAATAGTCTGACCTGTAAAGTCCGAAATGGAAACAACTTTTAGTCCTTCATTTTGTAAATTTAATTCCGGCGTTTGGTTGTTATATACAAACAAGTATATTTTATCACCTCTTTTAGTACTCGCATAGTTTCCATGTTTGTTGTATGGTCCTGCTGCTGTGCTAAAGATGGCTTCTGAATATTTATTGACAAATCTTCCAACTTCTTTCAGAATACTAACCTGTTCGGGTTCAAAGGTACCATCGGGTTTTGGACCAACATTCAGCAAATAATTTCCACCTTCACCTATAATTTTGAGCAGATCGATAATTATTTCTTCAGAAGTAAGTAATTCAGGATTGTTATTCCATGACCATTGTCGTTTGTCAATGGTTACCCAGGCTTGCCAGGGTTGGTCAGCTTTGCCATTAATGACGGTAACGCTATCAATTATTTTTTCGCGCTCTTCATAATCTCCGGCATATTTTTTCCAGTTCCAGATTCCCCGAACTTCATCATCATTATTATATCTAACCTTATCAGTCCGATTGTTTATAACAATATCATCCCGAATTTTTCGGAGATAAAGGTATAAATCGCTCCCAATCTGATGAGTAAATGCGTCATCCCAGTCACCATCGAACTGAATGATTTCACTTCTATAGTTTTTAACCAGTTCTCTCAGTTGATTCTTCATATAAATGCTATACCGATCCCAATTTGGAGTATCTGAATAAAGGGGAAACAAATCCCCTGATTTAACTTTTGGGGATAATGGATAATCAGGATGGTAAAAATCCAAAGTTGAGTAATAAGTGCCAAAAACGATGTCATTTTCCTTGAAGGCATCACTTAATTCTTTGCAAATATCCCTTTTGAAAGGAGTATTTTCAATATCATAAGGACTAAACGCAGAGTGCCATAAACTAAATCCATCATGATGTTTGGCTGTAATTACTACATATTTCATTCCCGCATCTTTCATTAATTGTACCCATTCATTTGCATTGATTTTCTCAGGATTAAATTATTTGTATAGGTTGTCGTATGTTTCGATGTCAATCTCTCTGTTTCGCGACCAACTGATTTCCTTTCCCATTATGGAGCTTGGCCCCCAATGAATACTCAGGCCAAATTTTAAGTTTTGGAAACGTTTGACGGCATCAAAATTACTAGTAATGCCAGGATTAAGTTCGCCGCCACCAATGGTCTGGGCATTAATTTTTGGATGGATCAATAACTCAAGAAGTAATAATATCCAGCAGAATTTGCTCATTTCAATGTTGGTTTACTTTTCAATTTTAAAAACCAAGGCATATTCGCAAGGCATATTCGCCGGATTTATTACCGGTGGATTTATGGTAAGTTTTCCACCTGAGTATTTCGAACTTACCGAAACATTGCTTCCCAGCAACGACACTTTTCCAGCTTTCTTTAAGCCGGGTACAACAAGCTGTTTCTCTGGCCAGCGGGTGCAAATTACATACAGATCGGTTCCTTTAGAAGTGTAAAAAACAGCCTGATTTTCAGTATTTGCAGGACGTGACTGCCAAACTTTTGTACCGTAAATTGCTTCTCCGTTTACCTGAAGCCATTTGCCTATATCAAGCAGGCGTTGCTGCATGATTACAGGAATTAATCCATCAGCGGTTGGTCCAATGTTCAGGCACAAATTACCACCTTCTGAAACAATTTTAATGAGCATGTGCACCAATGCTTCTGACGACATATAATGACTCAAATCCTCGATTCGGTTATAACCAAACGAAGTTCCGATCCCTCTAATCTCCTCCCAGGGATGTGCCGACATGTCACCCGCTTTCTGGTCGCCATGAACCTGTCCATATTCGGTACTGTAATACCCTCCGTGTTTGCTGCGCGTTTCACTTCCCCAACGGTCATTAACAACTACTGTTTCCTTTACTGAAGATTCGTTGTAAAGCCATGATAAGAACTGCTCACTTTGCCACATGGAACTGGGATGATCCCATTCTCCATCGGGATAAATCAATTCTGGCTCATAACGGGTAACCAAATCTTTTAACTGCGGAAGCATGCGTTCATTCACGTATTTTTCAGGATTGCTTTTATAAAGCGGATTGAACCATTCGTACAACGAATAGTAGAAACCCATGTGAAGGCCTTTGGCTTTGACCGATTTAGCCAGATCTCCGCACAAATCACGATGCGGACCAATGTCCACCGAGTTCCAGTTCCAGCTTTGCTCACTGGGCCAAAGCGTAAAACCTTCATGGTGTTTTGAAGTCAGAATCACATATTTGGCTCCGGCATTTTTAAAGACTTCAGCCCATTGGTCGGGTTGAAATTGTTCGGCTTTAAACATGGGAGCAAAGTCCTGGTATTTGAATTTCTCGCCCCACACTTTGTTGTGGTAATCGAGGAAAAGTTTGTTCACATCGCCCTGCTGCGGATTGGGATCTTTGCCCCCATTGATGCGCGGCCAATACCATTCGGCATACTTCGCATAAATGCCAATGTCGGCACTTGCAGGCGCCCAGGCCGGAACCGAATAAACGCCCCAGTGAATAAAGATTCCGAACTTTGCATCGGTAAACCATTGTGGAATAGGACGTTTGTCAAGTGAGATCCAGTTGGGTTGGTAAATTTGGGCAAAAGAGTTAATGTTTACTGAGAGTAGTAACACCAATAATAAGGATTTACATTTTTTTTTCATTGTCATAATATGTTTATTTCAGAATGAGCTATTTTACCTGAACTGCAATTTCATTAGCTAGTTCCCAGGCTCTAACCTCCCCATATACACCTGCGACTATTATATGGCTATCAGGGGAGAATTTGACAAACTTCGGTGTTTCATTTTTTAATCTTGTACGATAATCTGTATATTCACCAGATTTAATATTCCAGACTCTCACAGCACCTGATACACCAGCAGCAATATATTTCCCATCAGGTGAAAAACACACATAATTCGGAGTCTCATTTTTTAATTTAGCTTTATAATCAGTGAAATTATCAGAATTTATTTCCCAAATCCTTACATTTCCGAAAATGCCTGATGCTAAGAATTTACCGTCTAAAGAGAAGGAGACAAAAAGTGGAGTTTTGTTTTTTATATTTGTCTTATAATCGCGAAATAAGCCAGTATTAGTCTCCCAAATTCTTACAGCACCGAAAACTCCTGCTGCAATATACTTTCCATCACTTGAAATATCAGCATAATTGGGGGTTTTGTTCTTTTCATCAATTGAATAAATATTGGTACTTTTCTGACTAAATAAATTGGGTACCAAACCAAAATAACTCACAAAAAGAATAAATAAAATTTGTGGCATGTTTTTCATATGTATTACTTTTAATTTATTTCGAACATCTTTTTTGAAATTTAATTCCATTATTATCCAGTTCATTTTCAACATTTATATGTCATCAATGATATGTCCGGAAAAATAACAACACTTTTAAATATTCTAATTAAATGGTTTTTAAATCTTTGTTCCATTTTCGAATAATACTGCAATATTTATGATGTAAAATCATCGATTCACGTTTTTCCTTACTCAGATTTTTTATATGAATTACCTTTTCTTTGAAGGAAAGATGATCAAATTCATTAAATGGACAATCCTCTAATCTCTTTTTCAAAGGACACCCAAAAGCGCATCCATACAATTGATCTTCATAATCCATATATAAAATATTAAACAGTTATTTTATTGGCAATAAATTAGCTTGTAATTAATTTGACTCTCACTAGTCCAATATTCCCAAATCCATCGTGCCAAAGTGGCTCAATTTTGTTTGGAGCATTTTCGTAAAAAGCTATGAAATAGATGGCGCAAATTCCATTTCCTTCATTTTAGCTAAATTTTGTTTTTAACTCATTTCCTAGTATCTAATATAATTACTTTCAAAAAATCTAATTATCTCAGGATTAACAATTTCAGGGTATAAAATAAATGGTCCATGGTCTGCCGCCGGAACAATGTACAATTGTCCTTTTGGTAGATTCCGGTAAAGTTCTATGGTGTGTTCGAGACTGATTAAATCGTGATCGCCGGCAATAACTAAAATTGGAATGTTAATTGTATTTAGCTGTGGCAGAGTAAAATTTGGATATTTGTCCATAAGGTCGGTGAGTTTTTTTCTTATAACCGGCAATCTGTCCTTTTGCTGAGATAATCTATCAAAGGCGCTGTAATATCGTTTAGCAAAAGCTTTGTTTATATCAAGCAAAGGGTCGTTAGCAGCAAGAGTGAACGAATCTTTTTTTGCCAGATAATTTTGCCAGGAATAATTTGCACCGGAAACCACTGCTTTCATCACCTGCTCCGGATGTGTGTATGCCAGTTCAAGTGCCACATTACCACCGTCACTCCACCCTACAACATAAACTTTTTTGAGGTCTAATTTGCGAATCAACTCCGATACATCTGAAGCCATTTGTGCGTAAGTTATTTCCTTGTCAGAGTCAAAACTGCGACCTTGCGCCCGACTGTCAATTGCTATAACTTTATATTTTTCAGCGAATGCTGGTATTTGTTTGTCCATAATTTCAATAGAACCGCCATTTCCATGCAACAGCAAAACAGGCTCGCCTTCGCCATACACTTCGTAATACAACTTAATATCGTTTACTTCAATATATTTCCCAACTACAGGATTCGAGCCGTAATCGATTGAGGTTGAGGGCTTTTTACAAAAGGTAAATAGCACAATGCAAAAGATAAATAGTGTTTTTTTCATTTAAAAGCGTGTTAAAATTTCATTTGCATAATTGTCGATTCCAGTGTTAGACAAATAATAATCGTTTGCATAAACCTGTCCTTTAAATGCGATGAACACTATAATTACAAAGCTTTTGATAATTGAGAAGTTTATTTTTGTTTTCATCATTTATTTTTTGAGAAAATTAAGCACAGTTTCATTAAACATTTGTGGATGTTGCTGACAAACATGGTGATAAGAATCGGGGAAAATGCAAAGTGAAGCCTTTGGTATAGATTGAAAAATTTTCAAAGTGTGTTCAGGCTTAATCATGTCGTGGTCGCCTGCCATCACTAATACCGGACAACTTATTTTTCGTAAAGTCGAATAGGCAATTTGAGGCTGATAAATCATCATTCTATTTAATGTTTTCTCTCGAGGGGTTGAATTTGGGCTTTTTACAACATTCCACATTCCCTGCAAATCAGCAGCATACATAGCTGTTGTATCCGGGACAATATTTGCACCGGATACTGCTAATTTTTTGACTTTTTTAGGAAAATTCATTGCTAAAATTAGCCCGTCAATTCCACCATCACTCCAACCCAAAACATACGCCGAATCAATTTTTAAATAATCAAGTAAAGCAGCAAAATCGGCAGCCATCATTTCATACGAAAGCGTATCTGCCGAACCACCCGATTTTCCTTGCAAACGGCTGTCAATAGCAATTACCTTGTAATATTTTTCAAAAAATGGAATTTGATTGACGAAAGCGTTAATGGAACCGCCATTTCCATGAAACAAAACTAAGGGTTCACCACTCCCGTAAGTTTCATAATACATATTAATTCCGTTAATATTTGCGTATTTTCCGGCTTGCTGATTGTCGCCGTATACAAAGTTGTTTGTTTGAGCTGAAACATTGCAAACAAAAAGCAAGTATAGATTAGCAAAAAATACCATAAATTTTAAATGCTTCAGGTTTAATCCTAATTTTTTCATAATTTCATTTTTTGTCCACTGTTTTATTCCTTTACACTTAATAAAATTGTCTGGTAATTTACCGAAGAATTTCCCACCATAATCTCAAATTCACCAGGTTCAACAATGAAATTCATTTCTCTGTCGTAAAATGATAATTTTTCAGGTGTTATAGAAAATTCTACACGTTTTGTTTCGCCTTTTTTCAGGAAAACCTTCTGAAAATCCTTCAGTTGTTTCATTGGTCTGGTAACTGAACTAATAATGTCGCGAATGTAAAGTTGCACAACCTCAGCACCATCCTGATTTCCAATGTTTGTAACATCGGCAAATACTTTAACAGATTCATTTTTTGAAATTTCAGCTTTTTCAAATTTTATATTGTCTATTTTGAAAGTGGTATAACTCAACCCATAACCGAACGGATAGACACAGCCGCCAACATAATCTTCGTAATAATAAACTCTGCCATAAGCACTTGGTTTTTTATTGTAATAACACGGCAAATGCCCGGTTGAAACTGGAATACTTACCGTGAGTTTTCCGCTTGGGTTTGCATCTCCAAACAAAATGGAAACTAGACCATTGCCGGTTTCCTGACCAAGATTCCAACAAAGAAACGTGGCATTTACTTTCTTGTAAATTTCAGGGATTGCATATAATTTTCCGCCAAACAAACACAAAACTACAGGTTTACCGGTTTCGCAAATCTTGTTAATCAATTCATTTTGTAACCCTAGCATTTGCAAATCGCTACGGTCTCTGCCTTCGCGGTCGGTTTCCACGTTTCCGCCAACTGCCAGAATAATTATATCGGCATTTTTTGCTGTAGTAATTGCTTTTTCCAAACTTTCACGGTCTTTTTTTAGTTGTCCTGCAAATTCTGGCAACGGAGGAGTGATTTTACAACCTTCTTCATACAAAACTTTAAAATCTGCACCGGCACGTTTTTTTATTCCATCTAAAACCGATACAAAGTATTTTGGTTTTTGGGTACTGTAATCGCCTAAAATTGTGTCCGTTGCGTTGGGGCCAATCACTGCAATGGTTTTATATTTTGAAGTTTGAATCGGCAATACATTATTTTCATTCTTTAACATGATAATTGCCTGTTTTGCAGCTTCCAGAGCAACATCTTTGCTTGCAGGTTCGTTGGAAATTTCCTGCGCTTTTTTCGGGTCGTTGTAAGGATTGTCGAATAAACCAGCTTTGAATTTTAAGGTAAGAATTTCACGAACGGCATCGTCAAGTATTTTTTCGGGAATTTCGCCATTTTTTACCAAATCTTTTAAGGCAGAGTAGTTTTCTACTATCACCGTTTCAATGTTTACACCGGCTGTAAAAGCAAGTTTAGCGGCTTCAATAGAATCTTTGGCAACCTGATGTTTATAAAATTCCCAAATATAACCTTGACGTAATAAACTGATAGCGAAATAGTCAGAAACCACAATTCCGTCAAAACCCCATTCTTTGCGCAAAATATCACGTAACAAATGCGTATTTGTGTGTGTAGGAATGCCGTCATATTCACCATAAAAAGCCATGACACTCTGCGCTTTACCGCGAATTACAGCTTGTTTGAAAGGATATAGAAAAATTTCACGGAAATCGCGTTCACCTGTAACCATTGGCGCTACGTTTAAACCGCCAACCGTAGTGCCGCTTCCCGGAAAATGCTTCAATGTTGCAATTACATGATTGGGTTCGTTAATGTTTGCGTTTTCTCCCTGAAAACTTTTCATAATTTGGACACCAATTTCTCCGGTCAAATACGGGTCTTCACCAAAAGATTCAGAAAATCGTCCCCAACGTGGGTCGCGGGCAATGTCAAGTACAGGAGAAAGCAATTGCGAAGCTCCACGAGAACGAGCTTCTTTGGCAATTATGCTGTAAACTTTATCCAAAAGTTCTAAATTCCATGTACTTGCAAGCGCTATTGCCTGAGGAAAACTTGTAGAATTATCGTTTACATAACCATGCAATCCTTCTCCATGAATAATTGCCGGAATTCCAAGCCTGGTTTTCACTGCTAAATGCTTTTGAATCCAGTTGTTTATTCGGACAGAATTTACTTCTTCTGTGTGCCAGTAATCGCGAATTTCGCCAATTCCATTTTTTAAGATTTCTGCAAATTTTACGGTATCAATTTCGCCGTTTTTTATATACCAATCAGCTGACAAACAAAATGTTTGCGCAACTTTTTCCTCTAAGGTCATTTGAGCAACGAGGTCGCTTACACGTTCTTCATTGGAAAGTTTTGCATTTTTATACTTTGGAGTTTTCGGTTCGGAACAGGAAGCGAAAACCAAAAGTATCAGGCATAATGAACTTTGAATTTTGAATTTCATTTTTTATCAATTTTAATAAATGGATTATGAAGTTGTTATTTAACCACGAGTTTAACTTTCACTCTCCACACATTTCCAAATCCATCGTGCCATAAGGGTTCTATTTTATTGGGATTATTTCCATCAAAAGCAGTGAAATAAATCGAATAAATCCCATTTCCTTCATCAATCAAGCTCAATGGAGTACGTACACTTTTAATCAATACCGGAGCGTTCGGCAAACGGATCAACTGCTCCTTCCCCCAATGAATTCCATCCTTTGACCATGCATAGGAAATTTCCTGTTTGTTATTACCATCATAAAGATTTATATACAAATTAGGTGCAACCTGGGTAACATTGGAATTTTCGATAAACTCCCGATCCATTTGTACAGGATTGAGTTTAGATTGCCGTATCCATTTATCTGTAAGGCCACCTTCAGACTTCACCAGCCCTGCATAAAAAATATTCTTAGCATTTGGATTTAATACAGCCTTGGCTTCTACATGCTCAGGAACACTGTTCCCACCATAAAAGGCCCACCATTCATTTCCAACCTTGTAAGGACAAAAAGATACAATTTCACCCGGTCCTTCCCACCATTCGGGCTTGCGATCTAAATTTAACCAACCACCTTCCTTATAGGGGCCGACAATACCTTTCATTCCTTTCACTTGCGAATCATATCGGAATATCCTTCCAGACATGTTAAATACATTGGACGAATTTTGCTTTCGTTTGTAACCAACATGAAAAACACTCCAAACATTTCTTAAAGAATCAAATACAGCATTTGGTTGCCAGGGAGACATCCGGTTGGTGGTGTCCTCCCAATTGCGATTGGTTTCAACAATCACGCTGTGCTTATGAAACTTCAGACCATCTGTACTTTTCCAAAGAGCTATGCGAACTGCTGCAGTTTTTGGCTCATCAAATACTTCGGTTGTAAAAAGATAGTAAACACCGTTTACCTTTCTGCAGGTACCTGTTTCAAAACCAAATTTATTATCCTCTGTCCCAGCATCACCTTTTTTAATAATAGGTTCAGGATGAAGCTGTAAGACTTCGAGGCGAACCTCTGAGTAGGTTTTTACTGAAGGTTTTGGAGTACATCCAAAAATCACGAACAAAGCGGCAGATAATACAATTGATAATAATTTTCTCATAGCTTTAATTTGACGTATTTCTTCTATTGATTTGGAATTTTAGTTTTTACTGATATTTCACTTTTAATTAAAACCGGCCCAATTAAACCCGACTCAACCAAAGGCGAGTTGATGGTGTAAATTTCCTTTTCATCGCCCCAGCCCGAATACTGAAATAAGGTGTTCGACCAGGTTACCCGTTTTTCTTTTGGCAGTTGTAAATCGCCAATAATGCGGTTTGCCCAGCTGTTGGCAACTTTTACTTCGAGCAGATTCTTCCCAGGTTTCAGGGTTTTGGTAACATCAATGCGGTAGGGTTTCAGCCAAACAATGCCCACATCGGCTCCGTTCATTTTTACTGAAGCCATATCGTGCAACTCGCTCAATTCCAAAATCAACCGCTTGTTTTTTTCGAAAACCGAAGGGGCAAGCTCAAATTCTTTGGTATAACATGTAATTCCTGAATAGTATTTTATCTCGGGGTTGGTGTGCTTGTTTAAAGCCAGCAAACTGTCGAATTCTACTTTTTTAGGAGCGTTTCGATTTTTTTCGAAACTCACCATCCATTTGCCATTCAGCACAATATCAGTAGTATTTGAAATTACAGTAACACCTGATTTCTTGATGCTTTCAGATTTATCTTCAGCCTTATCGGTAAAAACGATGAAAACAGAACCCTTACTTTCAAGCCACAAAGGCATTTGCACTGAATTTTCAATTAGCTTGTAATCTCTAACATTCGCAGTTGAACCATCTTCAGGATTCCAAATTTCAGGAGCTTTCCCATCAATTCTGAAAGTACAAATCAACTCTTCAGGTTGATCTTTTTGATTGGAGATGAAATAAACATCTGAATGGTTAATATGCTTGTGAATGAACTGGATATTACTGTTAACAGAAGTGCTGGAATACGAAAAGTCGGGTGTTACTTTGATCAAATCGAAAGCTTCTTTCAGCGACATTCCGTAAATCACTTTGCCTTTTCCAAACCGGTGCTCTTTCACTGTTTTTCCGTCGCAATTACCCCAAATTTGGGCAGACATTGCACTCAGTTTTTTCTCATTTTCAGCATAATTCAACAAGCCGGGCGTGTGTGTTGGTTTTGGCCCATAAACTACTGCACCTTCGGCAACCAATTTTCCGATCAATTTCAAAAAATCAATCGTCAATTCCTTTTCATCTGGAAAAATTAAAAGGGAATACGCATGGCCATTGGGTAAAATCACCTTCCCATTTTTAACCTTCGCTAAGCTCAAAATTTCCTTGTTGCAGGCGTCGTAATTATAACCGAATGGTAAGATTGTAAAGGGATCTTTTCGGTACGATTTCCGGAGAGTTGAAGGTGCGCCTTCGCTGGTAAAAACAAGTGCATCAGCTATGTAAATTCCTTTTTGCAATAAATATTGGCAGCGCGTCAGGTAATTAAACCACGCCGAACTCATTTCCCACCATGTTGATTTTCGGTTTTGTGCGATTCCCCATGGATTCATTTGCCACCCGGGAACAGTTTCGTCGGGCTGATGGGCGTAACTGTGGAAATTAATGCGGTTAATACCCTGACAAAATACCAGGTCGGCCTGAGCTTTCATCGAATTTGGATGATGCTGCCAATTACCCACGAAACACGAAAATGATTCGGCAGCCACAATTGGTTTGTTGTAAATGTGAGCGGCCGAAATCACATCTTTGAACGATCCATCCGGGCCGTAATTAATTTCAAAATTCAATTTTAATTCGGGTAATGGAGCCGACCAGAATTCGCACATTGGCACATCGGTTTTGCTTGAAAAACTGAGTGGATCGCAAACCGGAGTTCCTTCTGGATTGGCAGCTTCGGATTGAAACTGAATACCACTGCTGTCGCACAATTCATGCATGCGTCCGTAGTAATTTTCGGCCATCATATCGGCCAGAGTCCGGCGGTAATCCCAAAGAAACCGCTCCGATTCTTCTACACTGTTAACCGTTTCTCCGGTCAGCACAGGCAACCAGGATTGGATGTTGTATCCTCTTCGTTTCCTGAATTCTTTGGGTAAAATCTGTGTCCAGTTCTGTGCGCCAGCCTCATAGCTGTCGATGACCGTAAAATCCAAACCTTTCCCAATATTTGGCTGATTGTTCTCGAGTCGTTTGGCCACATATCCGGCAAATTGGGCTTCAATACCACTTTTGTCGAGTTTATCGCAATCAAGTCCACGTCCTTCATCGCTTGCCGGACTATTCTGCGCGCCAGTCAAGGTATAGCCTACACGTATAATCTTCCAATTTCCTTCAGGCACCTGCCATTTTAACTTTCCTGCTGAATCGAGTTTTGAACTCAGGTCAATCCAGTTTTCAGATTTTACAGCCATTGAAGTTTTGGAAGAATCGGAAGCTAAAAATGGATTGTCGGAGTTAAACCAAAGCCCTGATTTGATTTCCCACTGATTCACCAGCGGCAAGCCGTTTGCCACTTCATTTTTCTGCAAAAATGCACATTCAATAATTCTCAATTCTTTGAAATAACTGGCCAAATAGAATTGAGCCGATTTAAATACTACCCTGAAATATTTGGCTGTTGTTTCGTGAAATTTGATTTCGTGTAAATAGCTTTTACATTCAAAAGATTCAATGGCTGCGAATTTTTTACCATCTGCGGAAGCCTGAATTTCAATCTGAATTGGATTGTACCTGAAAACTGAAAACAACAAAAGCGATGATGCAGAAAATGGTTTATCGAATTGAAATTGCAAATACTGGTTTTCAATTTTATCGGTTGATTTTAGTTGGCAATAATCAGCAAAATCGCCATCGGTAAGCTTTTCAGCGCCTTTTATGTCGGTACTGCACGTAATTTCCACGCCCGATTTCTGTATTTTCCAGTCATTTACTTCAACCGGACAAGCAAAAATAGCAATATCGTTATAGTAATTTCTGATTGAAGCGGGCAAGGGCAAAGCATTTGCAAAATTGGCCGGACCTTTTACGTCGAGCTTACTAAAAGTGATTTGTTTCATTGCATCATCGGGTTTTATCCACGGTCCACCGCTTGTACCCCAACCATCGCAATTCACAAAACCGAGTTCCATGCCAAGTCGGCTCGCTTCTTTTACTGCATGGTTAAAAAGTCCGTTCCATTCAGGAGTACCAAAAACCACCTTCCCTTTTGGATAATTTCCGCCCCAGATATTAAAAATTGTTGCCCCGCCAATTCCTTTGTCGTTCATCTCTTCAAGGTCTTTGGTGATACCTTCCTTAGAGATGTTGCCATTTATCCAGTGCCACCAGGTGTGTGGCTTAGCATTGGGTGGTGGATTTTTAAACCCTTCGCGCAAATCTTCGCGCTTTGTACCGCACGAGAGCAAAATACACATGAAAATTAAAATGAGAAGGGAATTGCGATTCATATTATACATTTTTTACTGAATTGGTTTCAACTCTCCGTTAAGCTTCATTGACTGACCTTTACTGAGTTTAATCATTCTTAAAATATTTTGATATTTTACCTTGCAGGTATTGTCTTCCAACGATTTGAGCGTGACGCTTTCTAGTTTGTTCTCCTTCCATTTCATGCTTACTTCCACATTTCCTCGTGCTTTCAACCCAGTCACTTCCCCGTTTTTCCAGACATCTGGCAAGGCCGGAAGTATTTCAATTACAGTGGTATGGCTTTGCAGCAGCATTTCGGCTATCACCGCGGTTGAACCAAAAGTGCCATCCAATTGGGCTGCCCAACCGAAAAAATTAGGGTTCATACCAAATTTAAGCTGATACTGATGATGTTTGTATGCTTCCTGTGCTTCACCCAAACGTAACCACATCATGCTGATCCACACACTTTGCCAGCCTCCAAAGCTTTTTCCATCGAGATAACTTCCGTAGCTTTGGTATCTGTTTTTGGCTTCTTCTTTTTCTGCATTTGGGTTTCCGGCAAGTCGTCTTTCGAGTGTTTTACGCGCCGCAGCAAACAACTCAGGCGTATTTATATTGATTTGGCTCGAAGGAAACATGGCATACAAATGAGAAATGTGCCGGTGACCAATTTCTGTTTCTTTGTAATCTTCTACCCATTCCTGAATACCTCCGGTAGTTGGACTAATTTTTATAGGCGCCAGATTGGGTATTGCTTTTTCCAACTCGTTTTTAAACGCGG
>JFJP01037462.1_pt1 | contig 28609 bp, 28 predicted proteins | sample 431651 | NCBI WGS metagenome assembly JFJP01 (sample SAMN02602958, study PRJNA72255) | Microbial mat metagenome, whole genome shotgun sequencing project. | biome: fresh water; feature: sink hole; material: water; isolation source: purple microbial (photo- and chemosynthetic) mats found in... | reverse complement strand
TAGCTGCATATTGCCTGTAGTCGATGCTCTTGTTCCAGCTTCAAGTATTTCATGAAGATCGGTTTCTGAAATCGGCGTATTTTTATATTTTCGAATTGATCTGTGATTGAATAATGTTGAAAGCATGCTTGTTGAAATTTATTAATTGTGATTAGCGAATATTTACTGGTGAATGGATTACAATCCCTAAATTAGGTTAATCAATTTTTAATTATTAATACACCAAATTAAATCATTCTTTTCTATTTCTTATCAGTACAAACATACAAAAATCAACCTAAGATGAATAATGATCCAAATCAGGTTTTGATTTTTTATTAATAGTAAAGATAAAAAATCCCGCTATAAGCGGGATAAATTATTATTTTGTGAGAAATAGTGTTAAAAAATAAATGATTTTACTCCTAATCCAAAATAAAACTGGTTACCTAAAACAGGATCACTGTCTCCAGAAGTTGAAGATATTGTTACATAGTTACCTTCCATTGTAAGGCCTACAGCACTCGAAAGCATAAACATAACCCCAAAACGACCTGTAATTGAGGTTTGCTTACTATCACCTTCATAGTTTGTTTCAGTGTCTTTATATGCATATTTATAAAATTGATATGATGCTCCAATATAAGGATAAACACGGCGATCTTTGTGGCCAGCAATATAGTATGTAAGTGATGGACCTAAACCCAATGAATTGCGGCTGTAACTTCCTTGCGAATAAAAATGTGCAAGAAAATCAATTCCAATAGATAAGGACGGAACAATAAAAATCGAAAAATCAGGATTTATACTTATATCAAAAGATCTACCATTATCAGACTCATTGGATAAATCACCTCCAGAAGAACTGAGAGAAATGTTTCCGCCTAAAGACATACTTCCGGCGTCGGTAGCAAACATAGGTTGTGCGTAAAGATTAGCTGCAAAACCAAAAATAAATAAAAGGATTAATAACTTTTTCATGGTGTACTTATTTAGTTTACTAATATTTTGTGATATAAAATTACAAAAGATTATGTAATAAACAAGCAAAAAAAAGACCGGGCAAGCTACTCATATCGCACCGCTCAACCGTCTACCCTTGCTTCCTTCCGGACCTGGGGGAGTTCAACAGGAGCTGGTCGTATGAGACTTACCCGGGGGCACAAAAATAGTAATTTATTGATTGTTTTCAAACATTTAATTTATTATTTATAAAAAAACGGATATATTTGTTTCTACCTTAATTTAAATTTTAAAACTATGAACGAAAATTCTACATTCTGGAAATCAAGCATTACAAACGGAGTAATATTAGCTATTGTTTTAATTATTTATTCTGTTCTATTATATATCCTTGATTTAAGCACTAATAAATCACTTGGATATATTACTTACCTCTTTTTAATTGTTGGTTTATGGTGGTTTACAAAATCATATCGTGATAATAATTTGGGTGGAAATATTTCTTATGGACAAGCACTTGGATATGCTACTATAATTATTGTCGTTGCTGCCTTAATTAGCAGTATTTATAGTTATGTATTTTTGAAATATATCGATCCATCTCTGATTGATAAAATGGCTGCTTTGGGTGAAGAAGAAATGTTAAAACAAGGAATGAGTGATGAACAGATAGAAATGACTCAATCAATGAGTAAGAAATTTATGAAACCCGGCCTAATGAATATTATGGGATTCTTAGGTACTGTATTAATTGGTTTTATCATAGCTTTAATTACTTCAGCTATAGTTAAGAAGGAAGGCGATCCTTATAAAACAGCAATGAAAGAAGTAGATTAAGAATGTATATCTCAGGGGAAATCTTTTCCCCTGTTTAATTCCTTTTAAAATGGACATTTCGGTAATTGTACCTTTATATAACGAAAATGAATCGCTTCCGGAATTGGTCGCATGGATTGACCGTGTAATGACTAGAAGCAATTTTTCGTATGAGGTTATTCTCGTTGATGATGGGAGTACTGACGGTTCCTGGCAGGTAATAAATCATTTAAGCGAAAAAAACAATAAAATAAAAGGAATTAAATTCCGAAGAAATTATGGTAAATCTGCAGCTTTGCATACCGGATTTGGCGAAGCAAAAGGTGATGTTGTAATTACTATGGATGCCGATTTGCAGGATAGTCCGGATGAAATTCCAGAACTTTATCGTATGATCCAGTCCGAAGGATTTGATCTAGTTTCGGGCTGGAAGAAAAAGCGATACGACCCGATTACCAAGACTATTCCAAGTAAACTTTATAACCGCACTGCTCGTGCACTAACCGGAATAAAGCTGCACGATTTTAACTGCGGACTTAAAGCATACAAAAATGAAGTTGTAAAAAATATCGAGGTTTATGGTGAAATGCATCGTTATATTCCTGTAATTGCTAAAAAAGCAGGATATAATAAGATCGGTGAAAAAGTTGTGAATCATCAGGAGCGTAAGTACGGTGTTACCAAATTCGGATTAGATCGTTTTATCAAAGGGTATCTTGATTTATTATCTATTACTTTTATTACCAAGTTTGGCCAACGACCAATGCATTTGTTTGGTACCTTAGGTACACTTATGTTTATTGTGGGTTTTCTTTCAACTGCCTGGTTGGGTGCTAAAAAGATTTATTTTATTTCAAATGGTATTCCTGCAGATTTGGTTACTAAAAGTCCTTATTTTTATCTTGCACTTACTTCGATGATTATTGGTACTCAATTATTTATTGCAGGTTTTCTCGGAGAACTAATTTCAAGAAACTCGAGTGATCGAAATAATTACCAAATTGCCGAAAAAATAAACGTATAACTGTGACAAAAATTCTTGTTGGCCCGGCTTTTCCTTTACGTGGTGGTATAGCAGATTTTAATCAAGCCCTGGCTAATGCATATTTAATACAAAACTCCAAAACCAGAATTTATTCATTTTCGCTTCAGTATCCTGGCTTTTTATTTCCTGGAAAAACCCAATTGAGCGAAGGAGTAAAACCCAATAATATTGAGATAGAAACCTGCAATAACTCAATAAATCCAATTAACTGGATAAGAATAGGGAATAAAATTGCCCATCAGAATCCTGAGTATGTGGTTGTACAATACTGGATGCCTTTTATGGCGCCATGCCTTGGAACAATTATCCGCAGAATAAAAAAGAAATCAAATGCAAAAGTAATTGCAATAACGCACAATATTATTCCTCACGAAAAATTCCCAATTACAAAGCTTCTTACTAAGTATTTTGTGAAAAAATGTGATGGATTTATTACATTGTCCAAATCGGTATTGTCTGATCTTGAATTATTTACACCCAATCAGAATAAGCTATTTATCCCGCACCCTATTTATAATACGTTTGGTAACAAGGTTTCAAGAGAAGTAGCCCTGGAACACCTTAAACTGTCAACAGATTTTAGTTATATTCTCTTTTTCGGTATTATTAGGAAGTACAAAGGATTGGATATTTTATTAAAAGCTCTTTCTGACGAGAGATTAACAAATAAAAGCATCAAACTAATTGTTGCTGGTGAGTTTTATGATGATCCATCTTACTATCATAAAATTATTCAGGAAAATAATTTGCAGGAAAAAGTTGTGTTTTCACCCGGTTTTATACCCAACAACGAAATCAAATATTATTTCAGTGCTTGTGATATTGTCGCCCAAACGTATAAAAGTGCTACCCAGAGTGGCGTTACACAAATAGCATATCATTTTGAAAAACCCATGTTGGTAACTGATGTGGGTGGATTGGCAGAAATAGTTCCTCATCAGAAAGTAGGATATATTGCTAAAATCGATTCAGAAGATGTAGCCAATTGCTTGAATGACTTTTTTGAAAATCACCGTGAGGAAGAATTCTCAAAAAATGTTGCTACCGAAAAGGAAAAATTTGGATGGGATAAAATGATCGAGGCTATCGAGAAGTTAGTCCACCAGAACTAACCTAAGGAACTATTTCCAATAGTAAACAATTGTTTAGGTTTACATCTATTAATATGCCTGAACATTCTCCTTTTATTTTTACATGATAATTTTTAGAGATATTATTCAGATGTATTTTTTGTTTGTTACTCAAACAGCAGCTAATCGCCAGAAATTCATCATCAGTTTGTAAGAAAACAATACTTTGGGCTTGGTCTATGTCTTTAATAATTCCCTCTACTACTATTATTTTTCCAATGTATTTCTTGTTAGCTAGCTCTTCATTTAGTATAAAATCAGTTAATAGATTTGGTGCAGTTATTTCATAATCGGCTTTTGTAAAACGGATATTCTGAGTGGACCTAAAAACCCAAATAATTGATATACTTCCAGTGATAATTACAACGAACAAAACAAGCAAACCTTTTTTTAAATATTTATTCATAAAGCTTACTTTTTATACGGTTCGAAATTCATATCAACCTTGACTAAAATTTGATTTGCTACTCTGTGTTCTACCAGTTTAGGAACCTTAATTCCGAAATCGGAAATCGATAATTTAAATTCCGAAGTGGCATTAATTCTCTTATTTTGGATTATAATCTGACCCGTTACTTCGATTGCTTTTGTGATTCCTTTTATTGTAATTTCTCCTTTAACCGTTACAAATAAAGTGCTATCTTTCGTTATGTTTAGCGTGCTAAAATTCACTACTTCTCCTTTAAAAGTAGCTTTTGGGTATTTATCAGATTCCATATATTCTTCGCTAAAATGCTCCTTTGCTGTGGCAAGAGTAAATTCAAAGCTTTTTATTAAAACTGCAAACTGAAGTTTGCCCGAATTAATATCAAAAAAACTTGCAACTTGGTAGTTATTCGCATCAATATCAATCGCATCAGTTTTAGAAACAAAATAAATATGTCCGTTTCGGGTAAAATAAGTATCTTGCCCAAAGGATAAAAGGCCACAAAACACAAAAACCAGTATTATAAAAAATCTATTCATTTCTATTTTTTGTTTTTGTATTGCCTAGCGTAAATACCTGCGACAGATTAAATCCAAAACGAATATCACCATCAAAAAAGTTTGAAGTAGTTTCTCCCAGAAATTTATTTTCTGTCATGGCAGCTGCATTGGTTAACATCAGCTGAAAAACATGGCTGCCGATTTGTATATCAAAACCTATAGCAACTGGATCATAAAACTGGAAGCCGTATCGAGGTACATCATTTATAACCCAATAATACTCAGCATTAAACGCAATCCGACGAGTAATTAATATACGTCCACCAAAGCCAAGTGAATATAAATCATTTGGTTCTGCTTTTGTTTCGACAAGATTTCGGTGAACAAGGGTAGGCGAAATCTGAAAAGATAACCGATCTGAAAATTTTCTCCCGATTAATAATTGGTACGCATAATCTAAGCGTGAATTAAAATCATTATCACGTATTTCGTCTGAATATTTTTTCGATGTATGAGTAAGAAAAGCATTTAAGGTCATTGTTACAGGCATATTTCCAGCACCAGATGATTGCTTAAATAAAGTATATTTTACAAAACCATAATTGGTTTGATTGTAGGTGGCTCGTGCTATTCCAATATTTAATCTGTCAGTAATTCCGTAATATAAACCAAAATAGGTACTTGCCTCGTCGAACCCTAAAAAGTTATTATCGGATGTGTTCATTTCGGCAAACCTATGAGCAACCCTGAAATCAAGTCCGTATTTTGGTAAGAGTTCGACCGAATGCCCGTTTAAAATTCTCGATGACTTAAATGTGCCAGTTTCAAAAAGCTTAATTTTATCAAGCTCCTCTTCAAGTAACTTATCCCAATTCTCTTCCTGGCAAAAACCATTTATAGAAATGAATTGCATTATAACAAGCGATAAAAAGAATATATGAGATTTAATTTTCATTTATTCAATCTTTTATTGTGTTATTCCCAGTAGCATAAAGCTGGTTTATTTCCAGGCTCGATAAAGCATAATTATAGATTATGATATCATCAATAACCCCTTGAAAATATACATCATTTTCGTTCGCGCCAGTTATTGATTTTCCTATAATCATTTTTTCTGATGCAAGATTCAATAATATATTTTTTATAATCTGACCAGCTTTTTCACCATTTACATATATAACTGGATTTTTACAGGCTGAAACATAAATATGATACCATTCATAATATCTGAAATAGTAATCTGTATTTAGTTCGTCGAGGTTATTATAAAATGCGGTAACATTAAAAGTAGTTGGGCCAGAATAACCATCGATATTTGTTTTTACAGCATTGGCACCATAATCAAAAAGGGATGAAAGATTACTTCGTCCTGAACCGCAGTTAAACCAGAACGAAATGGAGATTGAATCTTGCTGACCAAGCTCAATTTCGATATACTGATCTGTTCCATTTAAAAGCAATGCATTGTTTGGGTTATCAAATCTGTCGTGAGTAAGTTGAGGTGAGCCATAACTAATTACAGTTTTTGGTTCATCGTTTTCGTCTTCAATGCTTCCATTAAAAGGTAGTGCGAGTATTGTTTTTTTTAAACCCAGCGTGTCGTTATCTTCAATTGGTGGTTTGTAATATAATTGTTCGGCATTTTCATACTGACATGAGGTTATAATAACCCCAAACACTAAATATCCAAAAGTTATTCGCACAAAATGCATACTGGCATAGCAAGGATTAATAATCAAGCAATTTAAGTATTTAGTACCAAATAAAAAAAACAATATATTGGGCAAAAACAGTCGTATTAAAACATTTATTTTTTCCTAATACCTTGCTTTTAAAAGTGCTATAACTTTTTTATCGATAGGAAATGTAAGCTCATCTTCAGATATTTCTGAAATTTTTCGCCATCTGAACGACATATTGCCATTTGTTAACTCAGGAAAATCAAATGGAATTTGTGAAATTTTAAATTTTATGGGTGGTATAAACTTGGCAAGATAATATATACTGATTAACTGATGATTATCGAAAAAATAAGCTGGCTGGTAATAATCAGTTGTATAAAAATGACTTATTATTTCTATTTCCTGATCCATTTCTTCCTTCACTTCACGCTTTAAACAATCAATTGTTCCTTCGCCAAAATTCATCCCTCCACCTGGGAATTTGGTCATTTTCATGTTAAGCATAAACTCATCGCTCAGCAGAACTTCATTGTTCTGGTTAATAAAAATTCCGTAAACACGAATAATAAATGCAGGTTTTTTTGTTTCCATTTATTGATTCAATAAAATGAATTCTATAATTTTTTCTGATTCATCCGGATGAAACCATTGAATTTCATTATCGCGTCCAAACCATGATATTTGGCGTTTTGCATAATGCCGTGAGTTACGCTTTATTAATTCAATGGCTTTTTCAAGAGATATAGAACCATCAAAATAATCAAATAGTTCTCTGTACCCAACCGTATTTAATGAGTTCAGGTGTTTTTCTTTGTAAAACGATCTGGCTTCCTCAACCAGTCCTTCTTTAATCATTTGATCTACCCGAAGATTGATGCGTTCATACAACTCATCGCGATCGCGTTGTAATCCTATTTTAAGAATCCTGAAATTACGGTCTTTCTTTGGATTAGTTAGAAATGACGAATATGGTTTTCCTGTTTGCAAAGTTACTTCGAGTGCTTTTAAAATACGTTTGGGATTCTTGGTATCAGCCTGTCGATAATAATCTGGATCGAGCATTTTAAGCTGCATACGTAAACTTTCAACACCTTCGTTTTTCAGTCTTTCTAATAATTCAGTTCGTAATTCATGATCTATAGTTGGTAAATCATCAATTCCATTACAAACTGCATTAATGTATAGTCCGGAACCACCTGTCATGATTACGTTATCGAAACTTTGAAAAAGGGTATCAAGCAATTCAAGTACTTCGACTTCAAACATACTTGCATTATAATAATCATAAATAGATTTAGTTCCGATAAAGTGATGTTTTACTTTTTGTAATTGGCTTTTAGTAGGAACAGCAGTTCCAATTTTGAGCTCTTTATAAACCTGACGCGAATCACACGAAATGATTTCGGTATTTAAACGCTGGGCAATATCAATACTAAGATCGGTTTTCCCGACTCCTGTAGGACCAATTATTGCAATCAGAGTTTTCATTTGTTGATTATAAGTTTAATAGAAATTTTAGTGTATCAACATTATCTGCATAATCCCATAATTCGGGTTGTTGCGCTTTACCAAATTGGAGAGCATTTGTAATCATATCAGATCCGGAGACTATACACTGTATCTGATCACAATTTATCTCCAAATAATTGACAACGTCTTTTAAATTTTTATAATACTCGTAATAAATTACTCCAATGGGTGATGCAATCTGGGAATCTTCTTTTAAAAGTACAAATCCATTATCCAGATAAGGTGTTTGATTCATCAGGTAAATCGACCTGTTATAATCATAGTTATTCGCATATTTATTATGCTGATATAGATATTGATACTGGTTAATATTCTTAAAAAGGTTTTCGAAACTATAGTTTTCAGGTACAAATAATTTCGAAATATTGCGGCAACCCAATCCAAAATACTGGAAAATATCATCTGCCAATAGAGAAATTTGTTCATTAGTTTCAGAACCAGTAATTACTGCTATTGAGTTTCTGTTATGGCGAATAATATTTGGGTATTTCCCAAAGTAATATTCAAAATACCGCGAAGTATTATTACTTCCGGTGGCAATAATTGCATCAAATCTGACAAGTAGGTTTTCTTCAAAAAATATTCGATTTTTTAATTCTGAGTTTGCATTTGTTAGAAAATCTGCAATAAATATTAATAGCCGGTTATCTTTAGAGGAGAGTTTGCCAACAAAAATGTTTCCACTAATTAACACCGAAATGAAATCATGAAAACCTACTAAAGGTAAATTCCCTGCGGTAACAACTCCTATTCGCTTCGGTTCTTTTTCCTCATTCAATTCAGGATATTTGGATAGCCATTTTTTAATATTTTCTTCTTGTAATGAATTTCCTATTGCTCTTATTGCAATTCTGATATTTTCTTCGGTAAACCACGGATTATTAAAATGATCACTTTCGACAATTTCAGTTAGTTTTTTTGATGATATCGTTTCAAGGTTTTTATTTTCAGAAAAATCTCTAAAAAAATCACCCAAGCTTTTAAAAGATAAAATTCGTTTAGCTAAATCCATAATGAAACTTGATTCACTTTAAATAAAAAAAGGATGACCATAATAATAGTCATCCAAAATTATATAATTATTTGTTATGATTTTAAAGCTAGAATGATTCCCATGGAAGTTGTGTAAATATTGCACTCAAAGCTACACCAGCTATAAGTAACCAAATTATTACAACCACAACATATAGTGAAGATAAAACAGTACCTATAATTGCACAAACACGACCAGCATTAAGATTCTTTAATGAACTCATTGTATATGCTTCTGGATTGTTATTATAAACTGTTTTTGCTTTTGAAGACAAAACAAGTGCAATAATACCCATTGCAAGTCCAAAAAGTCCATAACACCAACAAACTGCTATTGATAAAATACCAAGTACTAGAACTGCAGTCGAATTGGGTAATGTTTGTTGAATTCCCTGGTTTACAGGTTGATTTGCATTTGTATTTTCCATAGGATTAAAATTAGGTTAATAATCTATAAATATAGCTTAAAACAATAATTGAAGCATTAAAAATGAATAAATATTTTAGGTATGTTCCTCCATTTTTGAATTTAAAAATAAGATGTACAAATAAAAAACCAATCATAATAATCGTTGGGATCAAGGCTGGATACAAAATGATACTTTCCCAAAGATTTCCTTTTAATAATTCGATAAACGATCTCTGCATGCCACATCCCGGACATTCAATGCCAAAATATTTCTTGTAAAAGCAGCTCTGTAAATGTGATTCGAGCCAGTGAATTAAATTATTAAGCATAAAGGTTTCTGATGATATTAGTCTTTCGAAAAAAGTATAGAAACATAATCAACCACTTCACTTGATGCAATTATTTCGCCTGAATGGCCTATTCGTAAAATATCAACCTGTGGTTTTTCTGTTACCAGATTAGCATACTCAATTAAAGTCATTATGGGTCCGTAACCACAAACAGAAATGTTCTTTTCGCGAACAACCTTCTCAATGGCTTCGGTGTTCTGAGCTATTATTTGTTCAATAACAAATGAGTCTTGTTTTTTACCTAGCTCTGGTGATATATAATGCGAAAAATCTGATGAAGCGATAATTAATGTATTTCTCTTCAGCTGATTTACTGCTTTTGAAATTTTCCCTGCTAAAATTTTAGCATTTTTCTGACTTTGATTCATCATCGTAATGGGTACAATTTTAAATGGATATTCCAGAAATATCTGAAGCAGAGGAACCATTACTTCGGCCGAATGTTCATAGCGTTGCTCAACATCTGAGACCGGAATACCCAGATTGTTACCAAATTCTGTGTCTAAAAGTACTTCACCAAGCGGTGTCTCCCATATTTCATTCGAGTCGAATGCCATTTCATGACCTAATCCTGAATGGTTTGGATTAATAATTACGATAGTATCAAATACTTGTTTGGATTGTTTCAAGATTTCAAAAAAGTGAACTGCTTCGTATGCCGAAAACATATATCCTGCATGAGGGACAACTCCTCCAATTATATTCTTTTTGGCTAACTCCGTTTTAATTTTTGGTAGTTCTTTCTTTAAAATAGTATCGATCTGATTTATTATACTTTCCTTATCGCCTGGATAAAATTTACCTGCAACAACTGTTTTTCTTCTATTTAGCATAATTTTTATTTACAAATTCAATAATACCAATAATTTATTGGGACTAAAGTCCCTAGAAGTATTGTTTTATAACCCCAGCCTTAAGGCTGGGGTTATAAATTTTACACAAATTTGGGCTTTAGCCCATTATTATTAATTAAAATTATCAAAGCTATCAAAAATACTTTAGCACTTTATTCCCACATTTACTGCAATTCCCAGACTTATCAACAGAAATAATCTTTGTAAAATATCCACTTCGGCTAATTAAAAGCTCATTGCAGAAATTACAAAATGTATTATTTCCTTCATCAAGCAAAACATTTCCAAGATATACAAAATCGAGATATTTTTTAGCAATTTCAAATAGTAATTTCATTTGATCTATTGAGGTTTGATCAATGGTCATTTTGTAGGTCGGGTAATATCGTGAGATGTGAAGTACTATTTCTTTTCCTAAGGTTTCTGCTATCCATCGACACATATTTTCGAACTCTGCTTCAGAATCATTAAGGGTCGGAATGACCAGATTTGTAATTTCCAGATGTTTGCCTGCTTTAATAATGCTTTTTAGTGTTTCTTTAACAGGTTCGAGTTCGGATTTAGTATACTTTTTGAAAAAATCATTATTAAATGCCTTTAGATCAACATTATAAGCATCGATATATTGATGCAATTCACTAAGCGGTTCTGGATTAATAAAACCATTGGTAACCATTACATTTTTTAATCCGGCTGATTTAATGATTTTTGCTGTATCCAGCATAAATTCGAAAAAAACTGTAGGTTCATTATAGGTGTAAGCAACGCCAATATTTGAGTTACGCGATAAGGCAAGATTTTTAATTTGTTCAGGACTATATAAGGAACAATCTCTGTCAAATTCATCAACAGAGGTTTGAGAGATGCTGTAGTTCTGGCAAAATTGACAATGAAGATTGCATCCTACACTTCCGATCGACAAAATTTCTTTACCAGGATAAAAGTGATATAGGGGCTTCTTTTCTATTGGATCAAATCCAATAGATGAAATCCTTCCGTAATTCTCAGAAACCAATAATCCTTCTTCGTTTTTTCTTACTTTGCAAATTCCTCTTTTGCCAATGGATATAGCACAATTATGAGGGCATAAATTACATACCACATTTCCATTATTTAACTTACTGTAGAAAAGAGCTTCCATTTGATTATCTGATCACAAAGCTTGAAAAGTTTGAAATTGGGATATTGTGGCAATTTATTTTTTCAACCATTGCCCATGCAGGACCTCTTTGGCACCATTCAGTAAACTGATCAAGATATTCTGGTTCGCCTTCGATCTCAAAATATACAGTGCCGTCTTCTTTGTTTTTTACAAACCCCGTTATTCCTAATTCATGAGCTTTTTTAAGTGCACTGTATCTAAATCCTACACCCTGAACTTTTCCTTCGACTATTATCATTAAACATTTTTTCATATTTCATCAATCATACCTAGTTACTTTAAAACTCATAATTTCAAGTTCCGAATTATCTGTATCAGCAAGATCAGCCAGATTCTTCACAAACCTGATTTGATCTTCCCCTGTTTTTAAAGCTTTGGTATTCGGTAAGACAAATGCAGATTTACCCGTTTTATCTTTAATAAAAACACCCTGCTTAATAGGATTTAGATCGATTATCTCATCAACTTTCTGAGGTAATGATAATACATCAACAAAAACTTTTATGTTTTCCATTCCTTTTTCTAGCTTACTATTAGAACTTTCGGCTGCAGTTAAGGCATTAGAAACTATTTCTTCATAAAGTAGTAACTTTTGTGGATAAACGTTTCCGAAATATGAAATCAGGGTGTCTTTTAAATCATAAATGTAAACTATGCATCCCAGGTTTAGTTTAAGATCAGGGGTAATTTTACTCTCCTCCATTTTTCTAATCTGACCCGTAGTTTTATAAAACAATATCGTGTCAAATGCTATTTTGGCATAATGCGTTTTTGGTTGAAACATAACGATTGGTTTTTCTTTAACATTTTCTTATAATCGATATGGATTAAAATTTCCATAATAAGAGAGATAGACAAGTAAAGATATAATAATAATGTACCAACTAATTAATAACTAATAAAAGTAAATTTACAACATTTGATTATAAACTTCAATCTTAATCATTTTTAATTTTGCTTTATAAAGAATTGGTTTAAATGGCCTGATTAAAGTTGATCATATCTTAAAAAATTAAAAAATAGATGTACAACTGATTATTTATTTATAAGATGTATTATTTTTGAATGAATAATAATTAGTTATGATTTCCTCAGGATTATTTTTTGAAAATCTTCACATTGCTTTAAGCTCAATTCGTTCGAATTTACTCAGAACCATATTAACCATTTTTATTATTGCATTTGGTATTATGGCTTTGGTTGGTATTTTAACCGCAATCGATTCGATTAAAGGTTCAATAACTAACCAGTTTGCTAGTATGGGAGCAAACTCCTTTTTTATTGTTAACAGAGATAATAGAGTAAGATTAGGAGGAGAAGGGAGACCTAATTATTATCGAAGTATTGAATATCGGGAAGCAATGGCATTTAAGAGTGACTTTACTTTTCCAGCACAGGTTTCTATTTCAACTTTTGCATCGCAGATTGCAACCGTTAAATATAAATCTGAGAAGACAAACCCAAATATTTCAGTTATCGGTTCCGACGAAAACTACCTGCTTTTATCTGGTTACGAAATTAATAAAGGTAGAAATTTTGGGTTAAATGAGATTCTTTCAAATGCACATGTGGTTATCATTGGATCGTCGTTAGTAAAAGATATTTTCGCTAAAGATGAAGATCCTATTGACAAAATCATTAACATTGGTTCTGGACGCTACAGAGTTATAGGTGTATTAAAAGAAAAAGGATCGAGTTTTGGTTCTACTGGTGATGATATTTGTATATTGCCCATAACGAATGTTAGACAGTATTTTTCTCGTCCCGATATGAATTTCAGAATTTCTGTAATGCCCATATCTTCAAGTCTTTTAAATGCTGCAGTAAATGAGGCAGAAGGAGTTTTTAGGATTATTCGCAAGCTTAAAAGTATTGAGCAAAGTAATTTTTCTATTGAAACCAGCGATAACCTGGCTAACCTTTTAATAGAAAATATCCAAACGGTTACATGGGCAGCAACAATTATCGGAATAATTACCCTTTTTGGAGCAGCTATCGGATTAATGAATATTATGCTGGTATCGGTAACTGAACGTACTCAGGAAATTGGAATCAGAAAAGCTATCGGTGCCAAAGCATCTATTATTCGTAGACAGTTTTTGTACGAGTCGATATTGATCGGTCAGCTTGGTGGAATATTTGGGATTATCTTAGGAATTCTTATAGGAAATGTTGTATCTTTATTAACTAATGGAAATTTTGTAATTCCATGGTTGTGGATAATTGGAGGTGTTGTTTTGTGTTTTATTGTCGGTCTTATTTCAGGAATATTTCCTGCCATTAAAGCATCTAAACTCGATCCAATTATTTCTCTCAGGTATGAATAATTTATTTCAGTTTTTTTTTATATATTCGCTGAATTATGAAAGAATTGATTTTAGAAAAAACTGTTAAAACCCCATATGTTTATTGCGATGCCAAATCCGGTATTATAAAAATTAATGGTCGTTCAATACCCGAAAATCCAGAAGAATTTTATACACAGATTTTTAATTGGCTAAAAGATTATTATGCTCAACCTCAGGCAGAAACAACTGTTCAGGTTCAACTTGAGTATATAAATAGTGGATCATCAAAATTTATACTCGAGCTTTTTTATATTATTCAGGATTTTCATAAAGTTGGATCTTCCTCAAAAATAAACTGGTATTACGAAGAAGATGACGAAGCTGTATTGGAGCTTGGTAAGCATTACCAGTCAATACTTTCAATTCCTTTTAAACTTATAGAAACATATTAAAATTATATGTAAGCAAACAAAAAACCCTAAAACTAAGTTTTAGGGTTTTTTTCTTAAACATTGGTATTCTTAAAATAATTTTTCAGCAAGGTCAACAACTCTGCATGAATAGCCCCACTCGTTATCGTACCATGATAAAACTTTTACCATGTTACCACCAAGAACCATTGTGCTTTTAGCATCAAAAATTGAAGAGTGAGAATTGTGAATGACATCAACCGAAACTATTTCATCTTCGGTATATTCTAAAATTCCTTTCATCGATCCTTCAGCAGCTTTTTTCATGGCAGCATTAATTTCTTCCTTTGTAACTTCTTTCTTAAGAATAGCAACAAAGTCAACTAATGAGCCAGTTGGAGTTGGCACGCGAACAGCCATACCATCAATTTTCCCTTTTAGGTCGGGGATAATTTTGCCAACCGCTTTAGCTGCACCTGTTGTTGTCGGTATTTGAGAAACTGCTGCAGAACGTGCACGACGAAGATCACTGTGAGGTGCGTCAAGAATACGCTGATCATTAGTATATGAATGAATTGTGCTCATAAATCCACGTTCAACACCAAAACTATCATGTAATACTTTAACAATTGGAGCTAAACAGTTAGTAGTGCAACTTGCATTCGAAACGCAAGTATCGGTTGGTTTTAAATCTTTATCGTTAACACCCAACACAATCATGCGGTCAATCTCATCCTTTGATGGAACAGTTAAAATAACTTTTTTGGCACCATTCTTAATATGATCGCCATATCCTCCCTTTTCGCTTTCACGTTTTGTGAAAATACCAGTTGATTCAACAACCACATCAGGAGAAACACTCCATTTAATATTAAGAGGTGATTTTTCGGCAAAAACTCTATATTTTTTACCGTTTACAATAAGGTTTTCTGTATCGAATTCAACTTTACCTTCGTATCGTCCTTGGGTTGAATCATACTTCAGTAAATGAGCTAGTGTTTTTGTATCAGTAAGATCATTTATTCCTACAATTTCTAATTCTGGTCGTTCCAAGGCAATTTTAAATACATTACGGCCAATGCGTCCAAAGCCGTTGATTGCAACTTTAATTTTTGACATATCTTTTGATTTTAGTTGTTTCAAATTTATTAAAAATCAAAATTAACTATAAATACCAAAATTCTCAAGTTATTATACAGATTAATTCTAAATAATGTCTTATTATAACCTAAGCGTCTATGAACGAATACCTTCTTTAAATATGTTTAACAGCCAATTATTATTGTCGAAGTTTCTTTTTACGCCGTTTTAAATACTCTGGTGAGATTTGCTGTGCATTAGTAACTTTTCCAATGCGATAGGATAAAAAGAGAGTAAAATAAAATTGCTGATTATCATCAACAGCCATTATATCGAGGCTTTCCAAATATCCTTGCAGGATTATACCTGCTTCCAACGCATGAACAATATTCTCTTTTTGGCTAAATTCAAAATTAAGTCCTCCCTTAATAAAAAGTCCCGGAACTAGTGTTATTTCATTAAATCCTTTAAAAAAGGATGCTTTTCCATTTATATCTGCTGCGGTATGAATTGCAGGATTGAATTTCTCATCACGGATACCAAAAGTTGAATCGTTTATAGGATATAATATTTCATAGTAAATAGGTTTACGAATGGCGATTGATGGGCCTGTGGAGTAAAAATATCGTACTGCAACCGATTTTAAATCTCTTTTAACAAAAATTTCATTTTGTTTTCCATAGCCAAAACGTAAATCAAAAACACTATTTAGTTTTCCAAAAACAAATGATTCTGAAGAAAGAAATGAAGCGTTTGATGAATTGATTTCTTTGGGGTGTTTAATGACTGAAAAATCGATTTCATAAATATGTTTTTCAAAAGCATTTATTCTGCTACCATATCTATAACCCAACCCCCAACCATTTGAATTTAAATTTAAGGCAATCGTTTTCTCGTTACGGAAAAATATTTTTGGTAAATCATCAGATAAATCCTGCGGGAATGCCGAAAAAGCAGATAGAAAGAAGAATAATAAGAGAAGTAATTTAGAATTTGTCATAAAATAAAAAATCCGTCTCAAATGTAAATATAACCAATTTGAGACAGATACAAAGTATGTATTCAGTATATATTGTTCCTTAAAAAATAGAGTTTTAACTATACTTTTTGGGTTTGCTCAGTTTGAGCCTGGCCATAGGCTGGGCAATCTTTACTTTTGCATGAACTCATCACCGACACAACAAATAGTGCTACTACTAAAGCAATAATTATTTTTTTCATATACAGCAGTTTAAATAGTTTATTTTGGTTTATTATTCGCTTCTATATTATTTCAAAACTAACAAAAAAAAACAAATTTTAAAATTTAATACCTTTTTAAAACTAATCTTATTGATAAATATCATAAAGATATTTGGTATTGTTTTTTACTATTATTATTTTTTTTTGTTTCTTCCATTTGACCAACTTATTAAAAGTATTGATAAAAATTAGATTATAAGTGTCAATTTTAAAACAACATTAAAATTAAACAAACAAAATTCAAAAATCAATGGTTTACAAATGATTTTTAATAAACAACGAACAAATTGTTTTGTTTAAAAAATAAGCCTTCGAAATTTTACGAAGGCTTATTTAAGGGTCTTTATTTTATTTCAGAACAGGTATTCTGCCTGGAGTCCATGGTGATTTTGCTACATCAAGCTTAGATTCAAGTAGCTTTATATCTTTTGAGGCTATTTCTTCCAATCTCTTTAACAGTGGAGGAAACTCTTCATTTAGAATTTCAAATGATTTTCTTGACGAGTTGGTAATGTTAGAGGTTGAATTAATTTGAGCTTCAATAATATAATACAAACGTTGTGTTAATGGTACAGCTTGCGGTGGAATCTCTTCATCGCTGGCCTTTGCTTGTAATCCTTCAAAAATAAGACGGATATCAATAAGCTCTTTTTCGACTTTCTCTGCTTCTTTTAATAACTCGAGGCTAGTTCCCGGGGTACTTAAAATTGCTTGTTTAATAATATTAATTTTTTCTATAAGTTCTTTATTAAATTCAACGGTTCCAGACATTACTCTTGTCATTTCAGCTACCTTACGCTGAAAATCAACCAGTTCTTTTCTGTCAGTTGCAGGTATTGTGGTATTGTTTAAAGCAATTGCTTTAAATTCCTGTGCAGGGACCAACTCCGTAATTTCATTTTTTGTAACCATACTTAATGATACCTTATATTTACCAGGCATTACCATCCATGATCCTTTTTCTTCTTTTAAAGGATCAAATTTTTTATCATTCATTCTTAATGGAAAAGTATTGGCATAATTTAAATCCCAGTTTATTCGATTAATTCCTTTAGATGGTGATTTGGTAATTTTACGAATAACATTTCCTTGTTCATCAGTTATTGTAAAAATTAGATAGGGAGCAATTTCTTTTGACTCATCCTCAAGTTCTTTCCAGGTTGGCTGTGGAATAGGTTTTCCTTCTTTGAAAAGCTCTTTTTCCTTTTCTCTTCGAATATCTTTCTGCGTTTTAGGTACATCTTTTAAGTAATAAGTAAAAGTTGCACCATAAGGGGGATTTTCACCAAGATATTCAGTTGAACCTTGTCCATATTTATTGCTAGTCTGCATATACATCAGAGCATCTTTAACAGGGAAAATCAAAGCATTTTTTTCAACTAAGGCAGGTTTTACACTTCGCAAAGGTGAATAATCATCTAGAATATAAAATCCTCTACCAAAGGTTGCTGCAACCAAATCTGATTCTCTATTCTGAATAGCCAAATCCTTAACTGCTACTGATGGAATTCCTGATTTTATCTGAATCCATTCATCACCACCATTATATGAGAAATATACTCCAAACTCTGTTCCTGCAAAAAGCAAATCCCGATCAACAAAATCCTGTTCAATGGTATGTATGGTCCCATTATCATCAAAACCTTTGGTTATGGTTTTCCATGATTTTCCTTTATCTGTACTTCTTAAAAGGTATGGTTTAAAATCATCCCTTAAAATATTATCAAACGAAACATAAACAACATTTTCATCAAAACGTGATGCATAAACATCGCTTATATATGTGTTTGCAGGTATTCCAGGAAAAGTTGATACATTTCTCCAGCTTTTACCACCATCTTCAGTTATGGATAATACACCATCGTCAGTTCCTGTATAAATTAATCCTTCTTTTATAGGAGATTCATCTAAAGAAACAACCATGCCATATAATGATGTAGAAACATCTTTAGCAACAGCATCAGCACTCCAGAATTTGCCCATAACCGGCCAAGTATTTCTGTCAATTTTAGCGGTTAAATCATCGCTTATAACTTCCCATGTATCACCTCTGTTATCGCTTTTAAATAGTACATTGGCACCCATATATAGTCGGGTATTCTTATGTGGGCTAATAATAAATGGGCTATTCCAGTTCCACTTATAAGTCAATTCTCCTTTTCCAGGCATAGGTTTGATAAAAACAGTTTCATTACTTTTCTTATCAAAGCGGTAGATATTTCCATATTGATATTCAGAATAAACAATATTTGGATCAAGTGGATCAATCCTTGTCCAGAAACCATCACCACCAATGGTAACTATCCATTCTCCTTTGGTAACTCCATCTGAGCTTAAATTGCGTGATGGACCTCCAAAACTATTATTATCCTGAGTACCACCAAATACATTATAAAATGGAAGTTCGTTATCTACAGCAACTCTATAAAATTGAATAACTGGTAAGTTCTGTACGTGTATATAATGCTGACCATGATCGTATGTAATATAAACGCCACCATCTCCACCAATCATAAAATGATTTGTATTCTGTGGATTAATCCAAATTGCATGGTCGTCAACATGTCTCTTGTTTAATCCTACACGTTGCCATGTTTTGCCGGCATCATATGTAACATGAGTCACTGTTTCAACAGAAAATACTTTATTTACATCAACAGGATCACAATAAATTTCATTATAATACTGACCCTGTGATGTGTGATCGCTCATTTTCTTCCATGATTCACCCCTGTCAATTGAACAATAAAAACCACCAGCATCATTCGCTGCTTCAATAATTGCATACACAACATCAGGATTAACAGGCGAAATAGCTATTCCAATACCGCCCATATCGTCACTTGGCAAACCTGATTCAAGTTTTTTCCAGTTTTTACCAGCATCGGTAGATTTGTAGATGGCTGTTTCGGGACCACCACCAATTTTTGTATGAACATGTCTTCTGCGTTGTTCTGATGTTGCATAAAGCACATCTGGATTTCTAGGATCCATAATTACATTATTTATTCCAGTATGCTCGCTAATGTTAAGTGATTTTGTCCAGGTAGTTCCACCGTCGGTAGTTTTATATAAGCCTCTTTCACCACCAGATCCCCATGCAGAACCTTCGGCAGCTACATAAACTATATCTGAATTTCTTGGATCAATAGCAATCATACCTATTTGGCGAGATTCTTTTAATCCCATATTTTTCCATGATTTGCCTCCATCAACCGATTTATAAATACCATTGCCATAACCCAATGCGCGTTGATGGTTATTTTCTCCTGTACCTATCCAAACTACATTTGAGTTGGTTGGATCCATTGAAAGGCATCCTATCGAATAGGTTCCGTTATTATCAAAAACAGGTTCAAATGTAATTCCGTTATTAACGGTTTTCCATACATGCCCTGATGCTACAGCAACATAATATTCATAAGGGTTTGCCGGATTTACTGCAAAATCAGCTATTCGGCCTGAAGTAAAGGCGGGGCCAATACTCCTGAATTTTAAACCACCAATTAAATCAGATTTAATTATCGGTTCTTCCTTTTTGGGATCCTTTTTCGAATCGCCTTTTTGGGCAAAAAGATTTACTGATGATAACAATAGTGTTATCAATAAAAAAAAGGGAAGTAGTGAAGATAATTCATTCCTAAAGAATTTTTTTACTTTCATTTTGTTTGATTTTAGTTATTTTTAAGGTATTTATTAGGATAATTTCTTTTTATTGTAAAAAATAAAGGATCAAGTTATTCATTTAAGACAATAATTTCCAGCGAAAGTTTAAAAAAACTTTGATATACAAAAAATCCCTTAACTGAGGTTAAAGGATTAATGATTTTGGTTAACTGGAATTATTTTGGTAATCTATATTTGTAATCTACAGAAAACTTCCCTTTTGAGATAGCGGTCAGTTTTCCTTTCAATAAGCGTTTTTTTATAGGTGAAACTTTATCTGTAAATAAAATCCCTTGGGTATGATCATACTCATGCTGGATAACTCTTGCAGCCATTCCTCCGTACCACTCATCATAATGATTGAAAAGCTCATCATAATACTCAATTCGAATTTTTGCTGGGCGTGATACTTCCTCGCGAAGGTTAGGAATACTTAAACAACCCTCATTTTGAGAAACAAATTCTGATTCTGATTCAATTATTTTTGCATTGATAAAAACCTTCTTAAATCCTTTCAGTTCTGGTTCATCCTCCTCAAGAGGAGCTCCATCAATAACAAATAACCGTATCGATTTTCCTACCTGTGGCGCAGCTAATCCCAAACCATCGGATTGGTACATAGTTTCCCACATATCAGCTATAAACTCATTTAATCCGGGATAGTTTTTATCAATATTTTCGGCCACCTTTCTGAGTACCGGTGAACCATATATCATTATTGGATAAATCATTCGAAACTACTTTTTTCTTTGTAAATATGATTGTAAAATAATTGTTGCACTAATTCTGTCAACAAGCTCTTTATTTTGTCTGTCTTTTTTCTTTAATCCTGCATCAATCATGGTTTGGTGCGCCATTTTTGATGTAAATCGTTCGTCAACTAATTCTATTCTGATATTACTATATGTTTTTTCCAGTTTCTTAACGAATGGATTAATAAATAAAACAGCTTGCGAAGGCTGATTGTTCATTTGCATTGGGTATCCAACAATAATTTTTTCAACATTTTCTTTCGCAAGATAGGCGGCTAAATAATCCCATATATCTTTAACATGCACCGTGTCTAAAGCATTTGCTATGATCTGTAATGGATCTGTAACTGCCAACCCAACTCTCTTTTGTCCGTAATCTATTGCTAAAATCCTACCCAATTCTAATTTTATTATATTATTCGGCAAAATTACATTTTTTTGATTTATTAAGACTAACAAAGGGAAATAAATTGGTTTTAATCATTAAACAATTATTAGCTTTTCTAATCAGAGTTTTATAACTTTCGTATGCTTGATGAAAAAGACAGATTGAACAATTAATAATTATTAAAACATAATTTATATAGGCTTTACAACATAATTGTTATAGTTTTTTTTGTTTATTTTTGGATGGTTTTACTAATAAATTACTATTAGAACTATGAAGAAAGAAATAAAATTCAGTTTAATTTATCGTGATATGTGGCAGTCCTCAGGGAAATACGTTCCTAGGGTTGACCAACTTAAAGAGATTGCTCCGGTTATAATCGAAATGGGATGTTTTTCGAGGATAGAAACTAATGGAGGAGCTTTTGAGCAGGTAAATCTTTTATATGGCGAAAATCCAAATACGGCAGTTCGGGAATGGACAAAACCATTTAACGAAGTAGGTATTCAGACTCACATGCTGGAACGTGCTCTTAATGGCATTCGTATGTACCCGGTACCTGCAGATGTAAGACAATTAATGTTTAAAGTAAAAAAGGCGCAAGGTGTTGATATAGCCCGTTCATTTTGTGGACTTAATGATCATCGTAATCTTGAATTGTCAATTAAATATGCAAAAGAAGCGGGAATGATTTCACAGGCAACCCTAAGTATTACTCACTCGGCCATTCATACAATTGAGTATTATATGGATGTGGTTGATAAGGTTGTTGAATATGGAGCTGATGAAATATGCCTTAAAGATATGGCAGGGGTTGGAAGACCAGTAACATTAGGAAAGTTGGTAACACAAATAAAGAAAAAGTATCCACATATTATTATTCAATATCATGGACACTCTGGTCCGGGTTTTTCTGTAGCTTCGATGTTGGAATGTGCTAGAGCAGGGGTGGATTATATTGATGTTGCCATGGAGCCCCTTTCATGGGGAATGGTGCATCCTGATGTAATTACTATTCAGGCAATGCTTAAAGATGCGGGCTTTAAAGTTCCTGAAATTAATATGAAAGCCTACATGAAAGCCCGTGCTCTCACACAAAAGTTTATGGACGACTTTTTAGGCTATTTTATTGATCCAAAAAACAGATACACTTCATCATTGTTGGTGCAGTCTGGATTACCCGGTGGAATGATGGGTAGCATGATGGCCGACTTAAAAGGTGTTCATCAGGGATTAAATCAGATGCTTGAAACACAAGGGAAACCTACTCTTACACAAGATGATTTGTTGGTAAAATTATTCGACGAAGTAATCGATATATGGCCCAAATTAGGTAATCCTCCACTTGTTACTCCATTTAGTCAGTATGTTAAAAACATTGCATTAATTAATGTGATGCAAGAAATACAAGGTAAAGGCAAATTTGAAATTATTGATAATAATTCGTGGGACATGATTCTAGGAAAAGCTGGAAAACTCCCTGGTACATTAGCTCCTGAAATTATTAAATTAGCAGAAAAACTTGGTAAAGAGTTCTATACCGGTGTTCCTCAGGATGGTTATCCTAATGAACTAGATAAGTACCGAAAAGAAATGATTGATAATGGATGGGATTTTGGTCAGGATGATGAAGAACTTTTTGAATTAGCCATGCATGACCGTCAATATCGTGATTATAAATCAGGTATTGCTAAAAAACGATTTCTGGATGAACTGAAAAAAATAAAGGAAGATGCAAAAGCTATTCCTGGCAAACCAGTTAAAAAAGTTTTACCTGGAGAAAAAGATATTGTTTCGCCATACATGGGAAAGATATTCTACAACTTTAATTATTTTATCGAAGAAAAATCAATCGAGCTAGGAAATAGTATTAAAAAAGGACAACGAATTTGTTATATAGAAAGCAATTACACGTATGATGAAATAATTTCTGAGTTTGATGGCGAAGTAGATGAAATATTTTTCAACCATGGAGATACAGTATCGAAAGGGGATATTATTGTTCGGTTGAAGTAACTTTAGTTATATAAAAAGGAAGCAATCCCAAATTGGGTTGCTTTCTTCTGTTTGATTAAAGTTTGTATTATCTAAATTTGGTACTTTTTTAAGATAGTTTCAGAGCTATTTAATAGCAAATCGACATATTGAGCTCGTAGGTATACAAATGGATCTTTGGCATTTTTCCTCGAGAGTTTACCACGAAAATCGTTCAATGACTTATACCCCTTTTTATCCATCCAGAATTTCAGTTCATCGAGAATTTTATTTATTTGCTCAAATTTATTTTTATATAAAGTACTAACAATCTGAACTGTATTTGCTCCAGCGAGAATCATTTTAATTGCATCTTCACCATCATAAACACCTGATGCTCCCGAAATATCTGATTTAATATTTCCGTAAAGCAATCCTGTATAACGCAACGATGTTTTGTAATCTCCTTTATTACTCAGGTTAAATGGAAAAACATTTTTTTCATTTTCGATATCAATTTCGGGTTCAAATAATCGATTAAACAATACAAAGCCATTTACATTAAGTTTATCAAGCTCAGACACAAAGTTTAAGGTATTACTATAATAAGGACTTAATTTAATTGCTACAGGTATTTTTACTGTTTTGCGAATTGTTTTAACTACATCTAATTGGTGCTCTTCATACTTCTGAGCAGTTAAATCCATTTTTTTAGGAACATTATAAAGGTTTATCTCCAATGCATCAACACCTGTTTCTTCAATTAGCTTAGCATATTCTTCCCATGATTCCTTATAAATAGCATTAACACTTGCGATTAAAGGAACAGTTGCAATACTTTTAGCATTTTTTAGTTTCGATAAAAACTCCTTCGGACCTGAATGCTCCATGTGAGGAAATATTTTTATCATTTCGGCATTACGATCATCGTAAAAACTAAGATCGTCCTGCAGATTAGCTGATTCGAAATTAATCTGCTCTTCGAAAAGCGATTTATAAACAATGGCACCAATACCAGCATTCTCGATTGCTTTTATATTTTCGGGATTTAATGCCAGATTCGATGAACCTGCAATTAAGGGATTCTTAAGTTTTAATCCCATGTAGGTGGTAGTTAAGTCAACCATATTAATAAGTGTTTTAGTTTGCTATATAATGCTAAAACAAGTTCGTAGGCAGATGGTTCAAAAAGTTGTTTAATTTTTTATCCATTTTATTAAAAACAATTAAACAAATTTAGGATTAGGAAACAAAAAAAGCAGGTTTAAACCTGCTTTTTTTATCAATGTGATAATCATATTATTTAGATATATCTCTGCTAGCTAATCGTTTATAGCCATTATATCTCCATTTTGCATCATCTTCTGCACGTTTAAATAATTCAACTGCTTCCTGTGGGAACGATTTTGAAAGTGATGAATAACGTACTTCGCTCATTAAAAATTCCTGGAATTTATTCCAATTTGGTTCTGCAGAATCAAGTTCGAAAGGATTTTTACCTTGAGCTTCCAATAATGGGTTAAAACGGTAATTATGCCAATAGCCACATTCAACAGCTAATTTAGCCTCGTGTTGAGTTTTACCCATACCAACATTTAAGCCGTGGTTAATACAAGGAGCATAAGCTATAATTAACGATGGTCCTGGATATTCTTCAGCTTCCTTTATCGCTTTAAAATACTGATTCTGGCTTGCACCCATAGAAACCTGTGCAACATAAACATATCCGTACGACATGGCCATCATACCAAGGTCTTTCTTACGTGTTCTCATACCTGCTGCAGCAAATTTAGCAACAGCACCAACTGGAGTAGATTTTGATGCTTGTCCACCAGTATTTGAATAAACTTCGGTATCAAGTACCAATACATTAACATCTTTTCCTGATGCAAGCACGTGATCTAAACCTCCGTATCCGATGTCATAAGCCCAACCATCACCACCAAAAATCCACTGTGATTTTTTAACAAGATATTGTTTCAAATCAAGAATATCTTTTGTAACAGGATGTTTCTCTTTCTTAAGAGCTGCTAATACTTTTTCTGAAGCAACTTTAGATGCTTCTGAATTAGCCATATTGTCAATCCATTCCTGGAATACAACTTTGGTTTCTGGAGCAACATCATTCATTACAGCAGTCATCTTTTCATGAATTCTTTGGCGCATTTTATCAACACCAACCAACATACCTAAGCCATATTCAGCATTATCCTCGAATAATGAGTTAGCCCAAGCTGGACCATGTCCTTCTTTATTCATGCAATATGGAGTTGATGGAGCTGATCCACCATAAATAGATGAACAACCGGTTGCATTTGCTACCATCATTCTGTCGCCAAATAGCTGGGTAATAGTTTTAATATATGGAGTTTCTCCACAACCTGCGCAAGCACCACTAAATTCGAATAATGGCTGAGCAAACTGGCTGTTTTTAACACTCTTATTTTTATCAAGAACAGTATCTTTATATCCAACTTTCTTGTGCATGTAGTCAAATCGTGCATCTTCAGCTAATTGAGATTCAAGTGGCTTCATAACCAAGGCTTTGGTTTTTGCCGGACAAACATCAACACAGTTTCCGCAACCTGTACAATCAAGTGGACTAACCTGCATCCTAAACTGGTATTCTTTTGTGCCACCAGTTCCGGTTATTGTAACTGTTCCTGCTGGTGCATTTTTAACTTCTTCAGCAGTTAATAGGAACGGGCGAATAACAGCGTGAGGACAAACGTATGCGCACTGATTACACTGAATACAATTTTCAGAAATCCATTCAGGAACATGAACAGCAATCCCTCGTTTTTCGAAAGCCGTTGTTCCTGCAGGGAAAGTACCATCTTCGCGGTTTAGGAAAGCACTTACTGGTAAATCATCACCCTTCTGAAGATTAATAGGTTCAACCACTTTCTGAATAAATTCAGGAATATCCTTTTTCAGTTCAGCTGGTTTAACAACAATCTTTTTCCAATCAGCAGGAATAGTAATCTGCTCAAGTTCACCACCACGGTCAACAGCAGCTTTGTTCATAGCAACAACCTCTTCTCCTTTTCTACCAAATGATTTTACAATGGCTTTTTTCATTTGTGTTTCTGCCAATTCGTAAGGAATTACATTTGCGATTTTAAAAAATGCTGCCTGCATAATTGTGTTGGTTCTGTTACCCAAACCAATTTCTTCAGCTATTTTGGTTGCATTAATAATATATACTTTGATTTCCTTCTCAGCAAGTATTTTCTTCATGTCATCTGGAAAGCGTTTTTTTGTTTCCTCAGCATCCCAAATACTATTTAAAAGGAATGTTCCACCTTTTTTAATACCTCTGAGCATTTCATACTTATCGAGATATGCAGGCACATGGCATGCAACAAAATCTGGTGTACCAACTAAGTATGATGATCGTATTGGTTGATCACCAAAACGCAGGTGAGAAACAGTTATACCTCCCGATTTTTTTGAATCGTAAGCAAAATACGCCTGAGCATACTTATCTGTATTATCACCAATAATTTTAATTGAGTTTTTATTTGCACCTACTGTACCATCTGATCCCAAACCATAGAATTTGCCCTCGAAAGTACCTTTTGGCACAACACTTATTTCTGGTAATAATGGTAATGATAAGAAAGTTACATCGTCAACAATACTAATTGTAAAGTGATTTTTAGGTTCTGGTAATGCTAAGTTATTGTATACTGATATTATTTGAGCAGGTGTAGTATCTTTTGAACTTAAACCATATCGGCCACCAACGATTATTGGTGCTTTATCTTTACCATAGAATAAATCACGAATATCTAGGTATAGTGGTTCTCCATTTGCGCCTGGTTCTTTAGTTCTGTCTAATACAGCAATACGTTTAACTGATTTAGGAAGAACCTTCATAAAATATTTCTCTGAGAAAGGACGATATAAATGAACAGATATTAAACCAATTTTTTCACCTTGTGCTATTTTATAATCAATAACTTCTTTAATTGTTGAAGTCACGGAACCCATAGCAACTATAATGTTTTCAGCATCTTTTGCACCATAATATGTAAATGGATGATACTCTCTGCCGGTCATTTTAGTAATTTCCGGAAATATATATCAGGATTTTGTGCAGTACCTCTGGTTACAGGATGTTCTGGATTTAAAGCATTATCTCTGAATTGCTGTAAAGCTTTCCAATCAAGTAATTTGGCAAGATCCTCATTTTCAAAATATTCAACTTTTTGTATTTCGTGAGATGTTCTGAACCCATCAAAGAAATGTAAGAAAGGAATTCGGGCTTTTATAGCAGCAAGGTGAGCAATACCTGCAAGGTCCATAATTTCCTGAACTGTACCGGTAGCTAACATAGCAAAACCAGTTTGACGAGCACTCATCACATCGCTATGATCACCAAATATAGATAAAGCCTGAGCAGCCAAACTACGTGCACTCACATGAAAAACCCCTGGTAATAATTCACCTGAGATTTTATACATGTTCGGGATCATAAGTAATAATCCTTGTGATGCAGTAAATGTTGAAGTTAAAGCACCCGATTGTAATGAACCATGAACTGCACCTGCAGCTCCACCTTCGGATTGCATTTCAGTTACCTGAACGGTATCTCCAAAAATATTTTTACGTCCATTTGCTGACCATTCATCCACGTATTCAGCCATGGTTGATGAGGGTGTAATAGGATAAATTGCGGCAACTTCGCTAAACATATACGCAACGTGTGCTGCAGCATAGTTACCATCGCATGTTATAAATTTCTTTTTTTGTGACATTTCTAACTCCTTAATTTATTTATTAAAAGATAATTAACTAGTTTTTTGGACTTACAAAATTATAATAAAATTCTTACTTATTACAGATTTATGGTAGAAAATAGCCAATTAGAACTATTATTCATTTTAATTTCAAAAAATATTCTATCTCTCTAGTAATCAAAATA
>JFJP01037428.1_pt1 | contig 28611 bp, 74 predicted proteins | sample 431651 | NCBI WGS metagenome assembly JFJP01 (sample SAMN02602958, study PRJNA72255) | Microbial mat metagenome, whole genome shotgun sequencing project. | biome: fresh water; feature: sink hole; material: water; isolation source: purple microbial (photo- and chemosynthetic) mats found in... | reverse complement strand
CAATGATATATAATTCTTGAATATAACAAAACTGTATCCCTTGCCCTTGGAATTTATAATGTCAACAATCGGCATCATTAAATCCCAAGATTCATGATAATCCAAACCTTCAAATCTTTTAGTCTTATCATCATAAATTCTAATATCTTCCCTGTTTTTACCATAATGCTTATAAAGCAATTTACACCCATCATATATTTCCTCTATACTCATATCCATAATTTTTTTACAAAGATATAAAAGATTTTCTATATGACCTAATATTTTAACATAAAAAAATTCCATTGTGTAAAACATGTGGGGTGACAGATAAAACACTTTTTCAAATAGGTTGTATATCTAAATGTAAAAAATGTCAGAGTATAGAAAAAAAAGCTAACTATGTTAGTGTTAAAAAAAATACCCAAAAAATTTTCTAAAAATTTTTTTTAGAAAATAAGACTATAAAAAATATCTAAAAAAAATTCCCAGGAAAATTTCGCTTGAATCTCCATAGGCCCATATACAGCCGCATACGGCAGCCCTAGTAAGGCGAGTAACGGGGGCAGGGGCAGCACCAGGGGGGTCTGTAATGCATTATCTATCCTATTCAATATCATTGTGCCATATTAACACATCGTTGTTTAAACAGTCTTATTTAATGTGCTGTAAATAGAATAACATACACAAGTTTTTTAACATTTATTTTTACATATAAGGTATAAAAAAAACCTATCGTGTGATAGGTTTTAGTTATGTTAAGAATTTATTTAGTTAGGTAAAACTAAATAAGACTTGCCAAACAATTTAAGACTTTTGATATTTTTAAGTCCTAAAGTAATCATTTGAAAATCATTTTCTTCTGTTAATAAACCACGTCCAGAAGTTGGTTTAGTTGTAGGAGGATAAAAATAATTTAACCGTTCCGCTTCGCTTCTACTTATTACTTCATCATTGTAAAAGTAGTTAATCAATTTGCGTGATTCCTTTGCTAAAATTTTACCATCTAATAACATTTCGCCAGTTTTATCTGACATTACCAAAGTACTTGAAATTCTAGTTTTACCTTTCATTTCGTCAGCCTCAAAAGTTTTATCACCTGACAAATTTTGTACTTTTTTTGCGTAATCGTGATTAAGATACAAATTTCCTACAAACATTTCTTTTCGCAATAGTCTTTTACCGCTTGACATACGGCTTTTGCTATCATCAACAATATAAGTAATACTTATTACAGTTGATACGGTTACAGGCTCTAATAACAGTCTTAATTCACTTTGTGTGATTGTTTCTAAACTTGAAATTTCGCTTGAATTTTTCATAATATGGTAATTTAATTTTTGTAGGAAATTTATCGGTATTTCCATTAACCTTGATTGCATCATTGCAACAATACAAATTACGTGATAATAAATGATGTAACCTAATTTAATTTATAGTATTTTGTTTAAAGTTATTAACAATTTAGTTTATTTTATTGTTAATAAGTTTTAGATAAAAGTGTAAAAAACATCGATAAAATAACTATATTTGTATCGTTGTAATGAAGCAACCACAAAAATCCTTTATCTTATGAAAACACTATTAAACAAAATTTCGATAGCTTTTGACAAGTTTGTTAATAAAGTAGGATTCGCCATTAATGGCGGTCATTCAATTTGCGACCATACTACAAAGTGGTAACTTTGTGTATTTTGCCTAATTTTAAGGGCAGTAGAAAAGAGTTTATTCAAGCGTTAGGGGTGACGCTTATTTTAGATATGTTGATAGCCGTATCAGCAGGGTTGTAAGCATCTACCCAACGGGTGCTTAGTACATAGCGTACACATAATAAGATTGTGATTATCTTATGGAAAAGAGTAACGTACCAAAACGTTACTTTTTTTTGTTTATATGTGAGCATTAAAAACTGATTCATAGTATTTTGTTTATGTACACAAAAGTGTCCTAAGCATCAATTGTATTCATAGTATTTTGTTTTAGTTAATATAATCTTTGCAAAGATACTAAATTAATTGTTAATAACTTTGATAAAATAAATTAGTTTGGTATTGTATTAATCACTATATTTGTAGTGTTGAAAGATACAAACAAAGAAAGTTTCGAAAGTGACTGATACGTAGACTCCGACCTACCTTATATTTTTTTTTTTAATAAACACAAAAAAACCACTACTTTTACATAGTGGTTTTAATCTTATTTTAATTCGTGTTTTTCAATTATGATACGGGCAGTATATTTGCCCTCTTCGCCCTCATAATCCAAAGCTTCGAGCATAAAATGAAAAGGAATTGTGTTAAAGGAATTTCTTACATTTTTTGCCCTATTAATTTTAAGTATCTGAAACATTTCACGCTTCGCTTTTTTAAGGCTTGAGAGATAGTAATTAGTTAAATTAAACTCTTGAGTAAAGGTATTCAAACCACCCGTTCTTACAAGATAAACAAACTTTGCCATAGTATTCAGTTTTAGTGGTTGCATCATTGCAACAGTACAAAGTACGTTAATTAAAATGACATAACCTAATTTAATTCATAGTATTTTGTTTTATTTATTATAATCATTTTAAGCCGTTTTAAAGCAAGATAAAATAAATTCTATATCAGTATACCAAAACTATATAACAATACAAATAAGGCATAAAAAAACCCACTTTAAAGTGGGTTTTGATAGTTAGGATTCAGTTAGTTTGCCAATTCCAATTGTAACATTTTTTCGAGTGGCAAATTTCGGGTTGCAAACTCCAAAGATTTTTGGTTTTGTTTGTAAGCACTTCCACGTGTTGTGATGATACTTTCAATTTTGGCGTTTTCAACTTTACCTTTGTTTACCATTGCGTGAGTTGTAAATCTTGTAACCCCACTATGTAAACCCCAAAGGTTTAAACCTTTGTCAGCTATTTCCAAATCAATATTTTCGTACAATTTGTCCATTGCATCAATACTGATTTTGCCTGGTTTTTTGTCCATTGTTTCTACACTGATTCTATCATAACCCATCAAATAAGATACCATTTCGTGTGCCAATTCTCTTGTGATAGCTGTACTTTGAAAAGCTTGGTACAATTCTATTTGTTTAATGCTTTTGGCTAATGCTAAATGAATAAATTTTGGTAGTGTTTTAATGTGACCTTCTAAACTTGGTGTGTGTTTTAGTTTGGTATCACTACCTTTGTAAAATTTAGAAAATTGGTTTTGACAAGACATTGTTTTGTCACCAATTCCAATACTCAAAGAACAAGTTCCATCATTACTATCTAAAATCGTAATGTATTTTTTTATGGTGTCATTTCCTACAATTGCATCACCAATGATTTCCATTTGTACGAAAACTTTACGACCACCTCTTAATGAACCTGCTTTTGAAATTCTTAATTTGTCGCCAAATTGTTTTGTACCCTCGATTAAGATATTAATCAAATCAGCGTTTTGAGATACGTGATAATTTTCGCTAACAGAATTTAAGTTTTCCATAGTTTTCATATTATATAAACCATAATAATTACTATCTAATGGTATGAAACCATTAAAAGCTGTAAATGGAAATTTACCTATTTCCCAATCCAATCCGTTTTCGATTAAGATAGGATTGATTTTTTCAATGTTTTCTTTAACTGTTTTGAAAGTTGAAACTGTTTCGATGTTTTTTGAAGTTGTCATAATATAAGGGTTTTTAGTGTTGCTTCATTGCAACGGTACAAAGTACGCTATAATAAATGATATAACCTAATTTAATTCATAGTATTTTGTTTTAAAGTTATTAACAATCGTTGTTAATAACTTATTCGATATGATGCGATATGATACGATAAATATACTATATTTGTATTAAACTAAATTATCTCTTTTAATATCACGATTAATTTTACTACATAATGGTTTTAAGTTTGTATAATGGTTTAAACAAATTAATTCGTCAATTGTTTTTGCCGATGATGTTGGGATTATGTGGTCAATATCCCAACCATAATTTAAAGTACCATTATATAAACCATAATTATCCCAATTCATCCACGATTCAAATTTAGATTCTAAATATAATTTAAGTTCTTTATAATTACAGCCTAATATTAATTCAGTTTTACTGATTTTACACCATTTTGAACGTTTCATTGCGTGAGAAATATTAGACCTAATATTGCTTTTAATTTTTATAATAGGGTTTTTAATTTTAGATTCTCTCCTAATTTTGTTTATTTCATCTTTACGTTCATTTTGTTGTTCTTTTATTTTTGCTTTATTGTTTTGGTAATGTTCTTTGCTTTTAGCTATATTCGCTTCGTAGTACTGTTTACGTCTTTCTTTATCATAATAATTTTTATTATATAACTTTTTAGCTTCTTTCTGTTCGATTGTCATAATGTTTTTATAGTAAATATCTATAAACTTGCAAAAAGACAAAAAAAAATATGTTTTGTAAGATATAAAAAAAAAGCCCCTTTATTCGGGGCTTTGCTGTTTAATTGTACACAAATGTGTCTATAGTATTTCAAAGTTAAAACTATTTACACAAAACCCTGTTTCATCACTTATAGCATCCGCACCCTCTAAAGAAACATCAATATCATCATCAACTTCTAAAGTTAATTCTGTTGGTAAATTAAATATCTTTATATTGTCGGTATCAAAATCTATATTATAAAAATGTACTTTCATAGTATTTAGTTTTAATTGTTTATTCTATTCTAGTTAAATTTTCAGAACATCTCCAAGTTGCAAATAGAAACATTACAAATAATATAATTAGCCTACTAGTGGTTGCGTTATCGAAACAACCAAAAAGAAATTTGACTATTGAAAAGTAAGCTATTGCTCCCCAAATAAACGTGAATATTTTATAAAATGTTTGTATAGTATTTTGTTTTAGTATCCACCTGTAAATACGATTTTAATCATTCCCTCACATTCAGTCGATTCAAAAGATACACCTGATGCGATTAAACCGCTAAGCATTGATACAAAGGTTTCTTGTGATATGATTAATGTTTTCATGGTATTAGGTTTTAATCATTGCTTCATTGCAACAGTACAAATATAAGAATAAAAAATAAGACTACCAAATAAATGATAGTCTTATTTTGATTTATTTTATAAAATGGTCAGCCATATACTTATCATAAATAACCATAAATTCAATAAACCCATCTTTACAACTTCTACTCTTTAAACCGTAATAGGTTTTAAATTGTTTATAGGTTACTTGTCTTGATTTCATACCTTTAGCCATAAGACTAAAATGAAATTTATTTGATGTTAATTCATAAGCAAAATAGTCAATTTCTTTGTCGCCCATTGATACATTGGGTGTTTTAAGAGTTCCGTTTTTAACTTGTTCTTGGGCGATTTCAAATGGTGTCATAGTATTTGGTTTTAATTACAGTACAAATATAAACAAAAAAAATGACACTACCAAAGATAATGTCATTTATTTTCAATTTAGTTTTGAGTTATTTGATGCTCTCTAATTCCTCACTAAGTTCCTCGGCAGTCACATCGTTTTCACTTTGTTTTTCCAAATCACTTTCAACGATTGGTCGATTTCTTTTTGGTTTTGCCATTCTTTTTTCGTAGGCTTCGGCACTGTATTTTTTTGACATTTTGTCAAAGTGTTTCATACAGATTCCACCGTATGTGGTAGAAATACCATTGGTAACTATCTCACAAAGATTGGTAGCTTTTTTGTGGTCTAATTTTGTGTTATTCCCTTGTGGGTGTAACGAAATTTCCACTAATACGTTGCGACTTTTTTTAAGGTCTTTTGCTAATTGTTTTTCAGAATGATTCATAGTTATTATTGTTTAAAGATTAGAGTACAAATATAAGGAATAGTTTTGACACTACCAAATTTATTTTAAATTAATTTACAATTTCTTGATGAATAAGTCCATCCTCTCCAACATAAGCGACAATTGGGCCTGTTAACTCCAAATCAGTGATTATACCATCCTTTGCGTGCTGTTTAACCATCTCGGTTAGTGGTTCCATCAATTCAAGTGGCATCTCCCAAATACGACCATTTTTATCATTACAGATAATAGCTTTTGGTGTTAATTCAGTAACCATTTCTTGGTTAGTACCAAAAATCTTATTTTGATAATGGGTGTAAAAAGTGATTAATTTCTTTTTAAACACTTTAGGCTTTTTTTCTACACGTGCTTTACTCATAGTATTTAGTTTTAATATTGCATCATTGCAACAGTACAAATATAGTGATTTAAATTAACTCCACCAAATTTATTTTAGGTAAATTTACATATTTTAATAATAATTCTTTAACTGAATTATAATCATACATAAACCCGTGACAAGCTGAAACATAGTATTTACTTATTGTTGGTTTTTTAAAACCAGCTAATGCATCTACATCACCTATTTCATTATTTCTAAGCTTAAAATAAACACATAACTCATCATTTGTATATAAAAATCCATTATCACGCAAATACTTTAAACTTTGATACATTTCTATTGCATCTCCCGATAATGAATGTAATGGAGCATAACCATTGAATTTTTTAATATCCAAACAGAAATAAGTTATCTCATCACCATTGCGTTTAACAGTCAAATTTGAAGCACCCTCATATTTTAGAATAGTATTAATAGTATTCTCTAAAGTATACGATGGAAAGAATTGTAATTTAATTTCTGAACTCATAGTATTTGGTTTTTAGGTTAATTTTTTTGGTATTATTTGTGTCACTGTAAATTCGTGAAAATCCTCATCACCACGAATAATAATTAAATCGTCTCCAAAAACTTCTACCCTACAACTATGCTCTTCATTTAAATTAAATTCGTTTAAATTATTTCTAACCCAAGAACTTAATAAAAGTATATTATCAGTATCGAAAAATAAATTTGTTATTCTGCCGTTAATTAATAATGTAGTTATCATAGTGTTTAGTTTTAAATCCGATACAAATATAAGATTTTAAATTGACACTACCAAATTTATTCGTGATTATTTTTAAATTCTTTTCGTGAATAAGTTTTCTTTGAAGTATGGACACGGTGTCTATTGAAATTCATACCCAATTCAATTTGTAGTTCACGTTCAATTCTACGAGCATTTTTAATTGCTTGCTTTTCAGAATGATTCATAGTATTTAGTTTTGTTTTGTCTACTAACAATATTCAATCGATAACCAATGTTCTCCAATTCAAGTTTTAAGGCTTTATATTGCTTTGCCGTTGCTGGTTTTGAAGTATTAATACAATGCAAATAGTTTGCCCCACTATGTTGTCCAATGTGTTGATATGACGATACCAAACCTCTATAATCTATAACTTCGTGAGGGAATAAAGCATATACAGTACCCTTAAAATCTTTGGTGTTATCAACTCTAAAAATAACATCAGTAATGTTTGTATCTTTACACATAGTATTTGGTTTTAAATTCAATACAAATATAAGACAAAAAAATAAGACTACCAAATAAATGATAGTCTTTTTTTAATTTATTTTAATTCATAACCAATTAGTTTGTCTTTTAAGTTTTGAATAATTGCTTCAACTGAATTACCCGTAACAAATATTTTATTATATTCAATTGAACCCCAAGTTCTACGTCTATAATCACGTTGTGTTGCTATATGATAAAAAGACAAATAGAAAAACTCTTCCATATCGGTTCTATCTTTGTACATGTGAGAAACAAATAAACTATAAACTCCAGATGCAATAATTTCGTTTTTTTTGCTATCTCTAAAATGTCTCGGTGTTACTTCAATAGTTCCGTGTTGATTATTATCATTTGGTTCGGTTAAAACCAAATCTTTAAATAAATCAATTTTTTTAATTTCGTTGGTTACGTCAATAACATTCATAGTATTTGGTTTTAATTATTGCTTCATTGCAACAAGACAAATATAAGAATAATATTTGACACTACCAAATAAAGTTATTAACAATTATTTTAACAAATTACCTAAATTCATTCTATCGTAAATGGTTTTATTGTAGTCATACGAACCCTTGCAACGGTTATGTGCTTTTCGATTTTTACCTTCAGTACCGTGACAAATTTGTTGTGCTTTAAACAACGTTCTTTGTGTTACTTCAGAAGCTAATTTCATATCTTGCTCTCTACCATTTTCAGCCAATTTAAACGGACAAGTTTTGCAACAAGCAACCATAACAGGCAAATCACTTACAGGTACTTTCATAGTATTTTGTTTTAGTGTGCTTCCCAACTAATGATTCCACGCTCTTGCTCTTGTTCGTTTATAACAACTGTTTCAGACCAATCTTTAGCCCATTTGTATTTAAGTTCATTATTCTCAAGGTAGAAATTCTTATCTCTACTTTTCAATATAAGAACTGCATCATTAACATCTTTCGCATATAATGTTATACGTGTTGCATCAAAAAAAACCTTAAATAGTTTCATAGTATTTCGTTTTATTCAAATTCATAACCTACTTCCGTTACCATAATATTAGACCCATCAAAACCATTACAACGCATTGGTAAGAAATATACATCGACATCACAAAAAATATCTTTGAACTCCAATACTCCAATTAGGTTAAAATCTGTTCGTTCATCATCCCCCTCAAGTTCACTATGTAACTCAAATTTGATGTTGGAATTATATTCATTATTGATTTTAGCTTCTAAAGTTTCAACCGTAAAACGACTAAAAACAAGTGATTCAAGGAAATTAATAACCTCTCGTTGTTTATCTGAATATCTACTCATAGTATTTGGTTTTATTGGTTGCATCATTGCAACAAGACAAATATAAGGAATAGTTTTGACACTACCAAATTTATTCTAACAAATATTTAAAATGGTTATTAACCTGATAAACAACGTAGGGTTTAACACTTGCCTTAATGCTCTCAAAAGTCTTATCTTTGATACGATTAAATTCAGCATTGAAAATTGCATTGCTTTCCTTAATCGTTGGTGCATTCATTGCTCTATCACATATTCTGGCTATGTGTTTTCTGATTGCTTCTTTACAACGTTGAGTTTCGTCATAAATGTCCAAGACTTTTGTGCTTTCCATAGTATTTAGTTTTGGCAAACGTTAAAACTACACCAAGATAGTTTAATCCTTGCATAGGGTTTTTGTAAATTTTCAGACGCAATTTGTGCAACAACGTTGGCGTGTTCCATACGCATTGCATCTTTTAAAATCTCACTTACTGACTTTTTCATAACATTTAATGTTTAGATTACAGTACAAATATAGGTATAAAAAATAAGACTACCAAATAAATTGTTAATTATTTTTTTTAACGCATCTGTTAATATAACTACATAATGGTTGCAAGTTAGTATAATGGTTTAACCTGATTATATCAAATTCATCTTTAGCTGTGGCTAATGCTATTATATGGTCAATATCCCACCCATAATTTAAAGTGCCATTGTATAACGCATAATTATCCCAACTCATCCAAGATTCAAATTTAGATTCTAAATGTGTTTTAAATTCCTCAAAAGAACAGTTTAATATTTGTTCGGTGTGTGATAATTTTTTAAAACCATTTCTACTGAACGAATTCATTATAGATGTTCTAATGTTTTTTTTTAATCTAAACATTGGGTTTATTCTTCTTTCATTATAATCCCATATTTTTCTAGCTTCACTTATTTTAATCTTATTGTTTATTTGATATAATTTCTGATAATTTTGTATTTTATCTTTATTCTTTTTTTGATATTCCTTTGCATATTCTTTTGCGTATTCAGAATTAATTTTTTTAGTAGCTTTGTTTTTTTGGTATAATCTAGCTTTTTCGTTTATTTTTTCTTTATTAGCTTCTTTATATAGTCTATTTTTTTCTTTTAATTTTTCTTTATTGACTTCTCGGTATAATCGATTATTTTCTTTTATTTTTTCTTTATTAGCTTCATAATAACTTTTTTCGTTTTTCATAGTATTTGTTTAATTATAAATATAAACGAATAGCAAAAGCACCAAGTTTATTTATAAATTAATATAAACAAATTAATTGGTGCTTTTTTCACTTTCGGTAAAATTATTTACCATCATTTCATTTTAAGATTTATCAGGGAATATACATACATTTTTCACTATCGAACCCCGACTTAACAAAAACTAACTAATCTTTTCTGCATCTTAAAGGCCAACATCCAAGAAACGTGGAGGATTCCCATACATCAATAGCTACTTTAATTCTTTATATTTTTCATACCACAAATATAAAACAAATATTTGTAATATCCTAATTTGCTAAGTTTTCTTTATCAACAAAAATACCCATATTTCTATCACCGTGTCTTTCGTTCAATACTTTCTTTAATCCATCTGAAAAGATTTAATAAACGTTCTTTTTGAAAAAAACAACGGTATCGTAAAGTTTTAACCCGTGTAAGTTAGTATTCAATAAATCATTGTTAACCTTACCCGTTATTTTGTTTCCCTTTACGGTATCAACTTCTACCCAAAATCTTTCATCGCCAGTACAAACCTTAACATTACTACCTTTTTCTATAGTATTTAGTTCTTCATTTGTTGGTGCTTCAAATGTTTTTGGGTGTTTCTTTGCCATTGATTGAGCATTTACGAATTTCGTTTTCATAGTATTCTATTTTAATTTAAGATATAATCTGAATAAAAAGCTTGTTAAAATAGTCCAAAAACCACTTAAAAATACCATACCCACAATTGTGTACGGTGCATCCCCAACAAGCATAACAGCGAAAACAAATAGCCAAATCATACTTATATTGTTTCTGTTTGACCACATTCCATCTAAAATTGATTTTATCATAACATCAATGTTTTAATTACACTACAAATATAAGGATAATAAATGTAACTACCAAATTTATTTTAAAGATTCGTTTAAATATAAAAGATAAACAAATATACCAAATGTTATAAAAAAAAGAATTATTGATTTTAAACTTGGTGCATCAAACCCAAATCTTTATGAGTCTACTGGTTTATATGTTTGAACATTATAAACTATCAAACCGAATACTAATAAAATCAAAAATATTTTCATAGTATTTAGTTTTGTCCGTTTAATAATTTGCCCAATCTATCAAGAGTATCATTTACTTCAACATAACTTTCATCAGTCAAAGTAATTCCAAAATCACGACTATTGATATAACATAATGCTTTTGTCAATAGAAACCACATATAAGCATTAACGAAATTGCTTCGTTCAGCGTTTATCATTTGGATTGCATAACCAACAGTTGATACATCCTTTTTATTCGGCATTGCCAATAACACTAAGTTTGCTAATTGGTCACTTATAACTTTATCCATAGTATTTAGTTTTGTAAGGCTTCGCCAAATTCAGTTATTTCTCCCTCTTTAGTTATATAACCACTTTCAATCATTGCAGTTGCTTGTCTGCCATACCAACCCTGCAAACTCCAACATTGCCCCGTTTTAATAAGGTATGCCCACGCTTGTAATTGTTCATAATTGGTTGCGTTCTCGCCCTCACAAAATCCCTCAGCATAAGCACAAGCCAAATAAGGTGTAAATTCAATCAGTTTTTTAGTTGCCATAGTATTTAGTTTTTAAAGGTTAATGTAATAATCAAGTAGCGATAGCCAATAGGTTTTAAAACCCTGCGTTTCCGTACCACCTGATTATTACATTACAAATATAAGAATAATATTTGACACTACCAAAAAAAAAGCAACCTTTTTTTTAAGATTGCTTTTCATATCCGATTTTAATTATATATGTATATTATAGTACCTTATGGTTGTCCTCTTATATCCATTTGAAAGTTTATTAAGTTAGTGAGTTGAATCTATAACCTGAATTATGCTTTTATTCTTAAACTTCGTAATCGAAGTGTGAACCCCACTTTTGGTAGTGTTATACTCAATTCTTCCAGGCTTAGGTATCGAGAATAAATCTTTAAGTCCACGTCTAATAATAGCACCCAATGTTTTTTGTCTTGTGTGAAGTTTCATTTCTGTACTCATAGTATTTGGTTTTAATTATTGCTTCATTGCAACAGTACAAATATAAGAATAATATTTGACACTACCAAATTTATTTTAAAGTATCCCCAATCTGATAACGCACATTAGTTAAAATTTTAACACTATTACGAACACCAACACCATCAATATATAATATATACTGATAATCATTTGTATGTGTTATTTCCATCAAATCAATACGTTTGATTATAACTGGTGCCACAATCACATTATCGTTACAAGAATATGTGATAAGAATAATAAGCAATAATAATATCTTTTTCATAGTATTTGGTTTTAAAGTTATGTAATAATCAAGTGGCGATAGCCAATAGGTGTTAAACCCTGCGTTTCCGTACCACTCGATTATTACACTACAAATATAAGACTTTAATTTGACACTACCAAATTATTTTCAAGTTTTTTATGTTTTCTCAAAAGACTTTTCAAAAACAAAACTCTTTGTTTTTCACAAGCATTACTTTGTTCTTCACTAACCCGTAAACTAATCCACCAACCGTTAAATTCTTCGTTTATATTACTACCTTTTGTATAGTATTTGCTTTTATAGTATCTTACGTTTTTTGTCGGTGTTGGTCTTTCAGATAAAAACGAATCCATTAATACTTTACACTCTGCACGACTTATATTATTATCATAAACCATACTATTAATAGTATTACAAATAAATCTATCCCAATCGTTTTTTTTAAATTCCGCAATCAACAACTCAAACAATATTGAAAGCGGTCTTGTAGTTTTCATAGTATTTGGTTTTATTTAGCGGTACATTCAGTTAAATACACTCTTTCAAAATGATAACCGCTTCGGTCAATGATAACGCTATTGTTAGCAAACTTAACAAAATCATCAGCATCAAAATTGTCAACGTCCTCGTCCTCAATTTTTTGAAAGTCTTCCCAAAGTGTTTCCACAATATCGTCACTTAATTTGTTGTCAGTATGGATAAGTCCAACGTTCTCACCATCTTTAATTAGTTGAAATAATTTACCGTTCATAGTGTTTAGTTTTTAATCATTGCTTCATTGCAACAGTGAAGCAGAATGCTTCACGTTTTTAACAGTACAAATATAGTGAATAGTTTTGACACTACCAAATAAATTAAGGTAAAAATTTAATTAATTTATTTCGTAAAATAATTAGGTCGGTATCAGATAATTTACTAGCTTTGCCACTGTCAAATTTATGGAACTCATCAAAAACCAGCTTATCTAAACATTTAAGTTCATCATAGGTAAGGGTTTCAGATAACCAGCATTCATCGGTCAAACGTTTTTTCAATTCTTTGACCTCATCACGATGCACATTATTGGTATTAACTAATATTGTAGCCATAGTATTTTATTTTAGATTGATTATCTCGGTCAAGTTTGCTTTGATGAAATCTTTACGCAATCCTGTTTTCATTGCCAACGATTCAATGGATGTTATTTGTAGTATAGCATCATTGTCTTTTACTGATTGCTCTAATGCAGTCCTTAAGCCAAAATACTTAAGGAATGCTTTTAAAACAATATCTATTTCCCATTGTTCCATAGTCTTAGAATTTAGTCTTTATGGTCTGTAAAGGACACAAAAGTGTACACATCCCCTTTTACGGGTGTTACCACATTATGTTTAGCTTTATAGGTGTGTTGATTAAAATCATCAACTACATTACTTCCAATGAACAACATAAGGATAAGCAACATTACAATTTTTTTCATAATAATAGTTTTTAAAGATTACAGTACAAATATAAGAATAATATTTGACATATCCTAATTTATTTCAAAGAAATATTCAATAGCCGAATTAGTATAAACAATTAACCCATCCTTTTTGAAACATTTACTACGATAAGGATTCATAATACAAATTTGTTTATATAGTTCAGGTTCGAACTTCTTAATAAGGGATTCAATTTTGTTAACATCTCCTTTGGTGGTGCCAAACATATAACTATTCCATTGGTTAAGTGTTATACCAGAACAAGTAGCAATACAACACATTTTTGTTATGCTGGTGTAGAAATTGGGTTTCATAGTATTTTGTTTTTAACTGTACAAATATAGTGAATAGTTTTGACACTACCAAACTTTTATTCTTTTTTTCTTTTCAATAATACTTAAATTACCATCGATTTCAAGAATAGCCAATTTAACATCACTTATTTTTTCAATACCGTGTTCCCTTACCGCTTCTTTTAATTCGTCAATACTAATATCTAAATCAGCTAAATTTTGCACGTCCATACGACCCTTATATATTAATATTTCGGGTTTACCTTGCACAATATCTGAAAATGTTTTAGAATGTACCATTACTTTTTTAATAGCGTAATTAAGTAAAAACAAAATCAAAGCAGAAATTAAACCACCTACAAGAGTTGTATCTTTGCCTACCATTGCATTTTGTACTGAATTACTAACAAGCAATATCAAAATAACATCGGCAGTATTTAATTGTGATAATTCACGTTTACCAAATATACGTATTGCAATAAGCATAAACAAATATACAACACCACTTCTTATAATAATATCTAAATAACTTTCCATAGTTTTATGTTTTAATGATTAGAGGACAAATATAAGAATAATAAATAAGACTACCAAATAAAAACATAATTATTTTTATTTTATTTTTCTTTGTTAAAAATTAGGTTATTACAAAACTATTCCTTATATTTGTCCTATAATTTTAAAACTATGTATTATGCAACCTATTAAAATCATTTTAGATACCAAAATTAGAAACCATTATGTATTATCAGATATGAATAATAATGTAATGGAAATTATTACAAGTGAACCAAATGAAAACGTTCACCAAAAATTGCATAACGCAATTTTAAAACATAATAGAATTGATACCGTTGATATAATTAAAATCGATTGTATTAGTGATACCAAACATAAAGTTTTGGCTCATTTAGAATTTGAGGATATTTGTAACTTGGAACACTTTTTTCTTAATAAAGTTGTTGTTATGCTACAAAGAAACATACCTTTGTAGATAGTATCAAAGACTTTTTTAGAATATAGTGATAAGGGTTTAAATCAGACCATTTAAGACACGTTCTCATTAAATATGGGTTACGTGTCTTCTTATATATTATCGTGGCCCAAAATGTCTATAAATAGAAAAAGGGTTAACCAGTCATTTCTGAAAGATTAACCCATTCTCGTTTTTAATTTGATTGGAGTAAGCTCTATCGGGGTTCTACCTCATTACGGTAGCAGAACTAAAAGGCATCACGCTTAAATGATAACTACTCCAACAGCATCCAATCTCATAACTACATTGATTAAGTCTATACGTATTGTCCCATTCAAAGGGTACGATACCTAACCAACATAGTGATTGTTTAGAAAGCTCACGTGGAAGGTACTAGTTTCCCACTTTTGGTTATATGCCAGTCTAAACAATTTCATTTAATCCTTGTACACATTTGTGTCTAAGGTTGTATTTTTATTTAAAATAAAACATTGATACCAACATTCCCTGCTCGATTATCGGTGTTTAATGATTGCGTATACATAGCAGTCCGAACCATCAACGTTTCATTTTTCCAATCATCATAGGACTTCCTACTAATCCAAAAATAGTTGCGAAGCCATTTTCGGGGGACACGCCATCAGTATCCGATTGTGTTATGCAAAGATATAACTTTTATTTCACACTACCTAATTTTTCTTTAACTATTTTTATAAATATTTTAAGACATTCCAATTGTGCATCAACATCATCTTTAAATGTAACATAAGGTACAATATCAACAACCAATCCTTTTTGTATAGTATCAGGAATAGTTCTACCTTGTGGTATGAATATGGTATTTGTTTCACCAATTGTTTTTGATGTTACCCAACCATATAAATTATGTTTTTCTTTAAGCCATCTAAAAGCCTGTGAGTAAGTTGGTGCATCAAATTGATAACCAAAAAATCCACCTGTTCTCCCTTTTGGTATTAGATTGAATTTTTCGTCTTCCTTTCCTTTAAAATAAAAGGCAAAACAAGGTTCATCAAAATTTAACTCGTTTAAAGCTAATGCTTGTTCCTCAGGTATAAAATCTTTATTCATAGTATTTGGTTTTAAAATCGATACATTTTATAAGCTTCATCATCACAAGGCACAAGCTTTTTAATGTTTTTAACATCAAATACTTTATCACCATTTTGTAATATAAAAGCTTCACCATTTTCAGCCCAATGACAATAAATAGTCCAATCGTGCATATTACCCCTTTGTGCAACCCACATCAAATCATCTCCTTTACGAGTGTTTGTCATATAAATTCCATCTGGTGAATTAGGTACAATACCCTTTGCAAATACCGTTTGTGGTGGCATAGCTTTTAACATTTGAAGTGTAAGCATAGTATTTAGTATTTTTAGTCTTCACAACTGTTAAACGATTCGTCTTGACTAACTTTATAGTCATTCATAAGTAAAAGAATATCATATAAAATTTCACTCGATACGTCTTCAAAAGGAATTTCATATTCATCGTCCTCGATTTCAGTTTCGTGTATGTAGTGAGTTACTTTAACACCATCTGAATTAATAGATTCGATAATGTAGTTATCGTTGTCCGTACCTGCAAGAAAAATGCTATCAAATTGTTCCTCACCAAAATTTGGGATACCATACTGATTGATTAATTCTTTGATTTTTAAAATGATTTCCATAGTTTCTATATGTTTTTAATTACACTACAAATATAAGAATAAAAAATAAGACTACCAAATAAATGATAGTCTTTTTTTAATTTATTTACCAATAAGGATTCACTTCATGTATAGTAATCGTTTTTCTACGTGTGAATTTAGTGATAGCATCAAAAAATCTATCATACTCCTCACTACTAAACATACCAAACATACTACTACCCTTGAACTCTAAAGTATCACCACCTTCATCACCATTTTTACCTCTAAAGGCTATCGGTACATTAGACAATTTTTCAGTAAACCCTAAACCTAAAAAGAATTGTTTTTCAGCTTCGGTATAGTTCTCTACCCAAAACGATGGTTTACTATAAGTTGGATTGTTACTAACTAATTTCATAGTATTTCGTTTGGTAAATTAGTGTTCAAAATTGTTTCACCTTTAGCTTTCAAATCCAACACAAGTTGTCTTACTCTTGCTTTACCAGTTGGTGTTGTTAAAAACTGTTTTAGGTTTATGTTTTTCCAACCGTGAATAGTGTAAGAATTTTTAGTACCAACAAGAATACCCTTATCCATATTGGCTAACAGTTTTTTGTCTTCTTTGGCATCTAACCACGCTTCAAAAGCTTCGTCAACGTGATATTCAATATCTTGTTTCAATGACATTTTACCAAATGTACCATCATATTGAATATCGGGTAAACTTCTGAAATGTGCATCAACCTCACGAAATTTGTCTTTGGTTTCAGGGTAAGGTTGACAATTTGTGTTACCACCTTGACCATCATTACGAGCATAACCAATTTTTTTGTTATCAGCAAAAATATCAGCTGTAAAGGCATTTGTTTCTTCTGACAAAGATTCACTAAATTTAACATTCTTAATTGTGATTTTCATAGTACTATATTTTAAATTAGAGCGAAGCTTTTTGCTTCACGTTTTTAACAGTACAAATATAAGACAAAAAAATAAGACTACCAAATAAATGATAGTCTTATTTTAAAATAGTGTTAAAATTTACTTTTCTTAATCTTTCGATTGATAACTTTTACCTTATCACTCTTTATTTTAGTGTTTCTACTTTTGGCAAACGCTTTAATATTTTCTTTGGCTTCCTTTTCACTTTGAGTTATGCCCGTTGCATAATCGCCATTATTAAGGGTTACTTTCCACTCATAACCCGTAACGGTTATATAGTCTTTCGATGTTCCACAAGATGCTAATGTTAGCATCAATACGAGTAATAATAGAATCTTTTTCATAGTATTTAATTTTTAAACATTGTTTGAGAATATTCGGATTCGATTTCTGTTCGTCTATGTTGACTTCCAGAAAATTGTAATTGTTGATGTTTTTCAACAACCTTATGACTGCCAACGCATTCCCAACCATCGTTGAGTAATTCATTAACCTTTTCAGTTAAGCTACTTGCTCGACTGCTTGTAACAATTTTATATTCCATAGTATTTAGTTTTCGTCTTCAATTTCTTCAAATTCATATTCAGTATCGTCCTCAATTTCAAATTCAAAACGATATATAGGTGTTGTTAAATTATTAATATCAAAAACATATTTATCCCTCAAATTAATAACATATTCACCCATTTGTAAGCTATCTAAGATACCATCTACCATCCATTTTGGTAATGGGTTACTCAAATCTACATTAAAAAATGTTAAACTTAAACTACCGTTAATACTTAATCTAATTTCCATAGTTTCTATATGTTTTTAATTACTCTACAAATATAAGAATAATATTTGACACTACCAAATTTATTTTGATTTATTTTTTAGGCTTCCATTTATCATCATCAGATAGATATTGCATTGCTTGGTCTATACGCATTTTATCTAACCCGTTATCGTGTGCTGGAATATACCTTTTACGGGGTATAACAATTACATCACAATCTACACGTTCCCAACCATCAGGGGTATCGTTTTTATCGTTTTCAGTGATACCAATAACACCCATAGCAACTTGTTTTAGGTTTGGGTCGCCAGTATCTCTTAATGTTCTAACCATACGTGCTTGATACGTAGTAATATCATCATTGTCAAGTAATAATTTCAGTCTTTCTAAATCCATAGTATTTTGTTTTAAATGTCAGTTAAATAACCATCAGTTTTACAAGTAGGGCAACCCCAAAAAGTTTGACCCAAAAGACTACCTAAACCAAATTGTTCATTGATTTTTTCCATTTTACCAACAAAATTGTTTTCAGAATTAACCCATTGTTTATTCTCATTCTCAAAAACATCATATAATTTAGCACCTATTTGTGGATTTTCATCCACAAGTATTAAATCACAATTGTTGCATTTGCAAAGATTGGCTTCAAATAATTTTGTCATAATTTCTATATGTTTTAATTACAGTACAAATATAAGATAAAAAAATAAGACTACCAAATAAATGATAGTCTTTTTTAAATTAATCTAACAAAGTCATATATTCATTAGGCCACTTACGTCTAAAGATATTCAACCCTCGTTGCATTTTGTCATACAAGCTTAAGGCTTCTGACCCTTTAATAAAGTCATACAAGGCCACAGCTTCTGGCACTAATTCAGCCTTATCGCCACTAAAAGGATTGGTAACAACTTCGTTTTTCGTACCAATTTGCAAAGCATCAATCAACGCTTGGTCTTTTGCGGATAACTTAATTTCTTTCGTTTTCATAGTGTATATGTTTTTAATTACAGTACAAATATAAGGAATTAATTTGACACTACCAAATTTATTTTAATCATTATTTGGTAATGTTTCATTCCCATACTCTTCGGATAAATCCACAGTAAACTTTTCATTCGTTACCTCATTGATAACATCAAAAGTCATATCATCAACGCCATCTTTAATCCGTTCAACAATTTTATTAGTTGCTTCTAATGGATTACGACCATCAACACACTCAAAACTTAGTGTAACGGTAAACGTAGGTTTATTATCCACGTGTTCCATATTTTCATTATTTTTTCCATCACCGTAAAATGCCATAGTATTTTGTTTTATTTAGTTCTTAATGGTAGCAGATAATCACATACCAAACCTTCAACCCAACCACTTGGTACTCTTCTTTTAACCTCACCTATGACACCAGCTTTTAACAAAGCATTGTACATACCCTCATTTTCAAAATAGTCCTTTATAATGACCTCATTTGCTTCTAAGGGTTGATTGATTAGGTTAATCGTTGCGGTAGCAATTGGTGAACCATCAAAAGCATCTTGCAATACTAATGCAGTTCTATCATTGTTAGAGTATTTAGTTTGAACCAACTCACAATCCCAATTTTTAAATTTGATTTTCATAATGTTTCTTATTTAGAGTACAAATATAAGGAATAGTTTTGACACTACCAAATTTTTAATCAATTAATTCTAACTTTAGCTTCCATAGGCGTTCCACAACAAGCACAGTCATTATGGTCTTTGTATTTAATCATAGGCATATCGGCTTCACAAGGAATACAATAACCATAGTCTAATTTAATCTTATTGGCGTAATCAGTTACAGCTGTTACACCACCACTATTATATAGTTGTTGACATATTTCAGCATTAACTAATGTAAGTGCTTTATTGAATTTACCTTTACTCATAGTATTTAGTTTTTAAATGAATTTACTTAAAACATTATATTCAGCTTCTGTAATATATTTTATATTATCTAATGTAGTAGCGACTTCACCACCATTAAAAAAATAACCATTACTATCACCCCACGAAAAATTACCGTAAAAATCTTTTGCATAGGCTTCACCATAAGCTAAAATTTGTTTACCCTTGGGTAATATATGTAAACTTTGTGCGTAGTATTGATACTCACCGTTTTGTATTTTTACGGTTAATAAGATATATCTCTTTTTCATAGTATTTAGTTTTTAGCTAAATTAGTGATAAACGTTGCAACACTTGGTTTAATGAAACCACCTAAAATACTTTCACGCACCGCAGAAAAACTCATACCGTATTTATTCTTAAAAGTATTTTTCTTATTAATATCTCCACTAATAGTAACCAACGCAGAAATTAATTCGTCTTCGGTTGCAGTAACTTTAACAATTTTTTCTTTAATATCCATAGTCTTTATTTTTATAAGACAAATATAAGAAATAGTTTTGACACTACCAAATATTTTATACTCTATTTTTAAAATTTGTTAAAACATTTTTGTACTTGTCCATTAAGTCAATATATAATCCCTCATTCAAAACTTTAAGCTTCTCAAAGTAGCCACTAACTTTAACTTCATTGGGTTTCTTTGTACCCATACGGATACCACGTATTGCACCCTCAATACGTGTAATGTATATCTCTTCGCTTGTCATAGTATTTTGTTTATGAATAATGAATCTCTAAACCCTTTGGATTATCGATTGCTATTTGCATACATTCTTTAACAAATGTAGCGTTTTTTGGGTCATCAATATCACAGTATAAATCCCTTAAAGTTGTTGCTACTGTATCCTCTTTAAAAAACTTAAACCATAAACCCTTTAAACTTTTATCGCTATTAGGGTCTATATCCTTTTCAATTGAATATAATCCACTAATAAGGTTTTTTTTGTCTATTGTACCCTTTAAAAAAAGTGCAAATAAATAAACAACCCCGTGACGATGTTTCTTATAATTTCTCATAGTATTTAGTTTGGGAAGTCTATCTCCTCATAAGCCGTTATTACAAATTCTTGGGCAGTACCCTCCTCACCCTCTTCAATAGATTGTTTAATCTCCTCTTCGCTTAAACCATAAAAGAAAATCATATCGTCCAACTCTTCAGTTTCCTCGCTGTCATCAAATTCTTTTACGATATAACCGCTAAATTCACTTTTGTCATCTTTCCAATAACCCGAAATCTCAAAATATTTACACATAATTTCTTTATTTTAGAATACAAATATAAGAATAATAATTGATATTACCAAATTTATTTTAGTAATTTATCAGCTAATTCACAAAGCTCTAAAGTTGTAAGATTATTGAAGTTATATAAATGACCATACTCATCTATTAAATCAATTTCACTCATCTCCACAATTTCCCTACCACTAATAAATAAAGTATCCTTAGGTATTTTTAGCACTGGGTGTGCATAGTATTTGCTTTTTTCTTTAGATTTACTAGCTTTAATAGTTAGTTTACTAATGATAGCACCCTCAAATTCATCTAATTTAGTACAATATGATTTTTTCATAGTATTTTCTTTATAGACACAATAGTGTACAAGATTATTTTTTGACTTCACCAAATTTTAAGGCTAAATCTTTTCGAGGTTTTTTATCTCCTTTGCCCATCGCTTCACCGTCTTGATGCCAACTACACCCCATAAATCCATCGTTAAAATGTGGTCGTCCATAAATAGGGTCTTTGACAAGTCCACCGATGTATTTTCTTTGCCCTTTGTGGTTTACTAAATCCTTAACGGGATAACCAGCAACTGTCTCAACGGTATTTTCTAATACTTCATCTAAATCCTCTATTTTCTTTTTAATCATAGTATTTAATGTTTTATTTTTTTCTTTTTAAAAACGTCTCTTAATAAATTAAATACGTCTTTATTTATAATCAGTACACTTAACAACCCACCAAAATATATAACAATTGGTAATAGTTTCATAATTGGGTATGCTTCAAATAACTCTTTCATAGTATTTAATTTTAACGTTAATTTTTTTTTACACAAATATAAGACTACCATTAATTTGGTAGTCTTAATTTTTACTTAACCTTTGCTTTTGGTTTTGCTCTTGCTCTTACCTTTGCTTTTGGTTTTGCTTTTGCTTTTGGTTTTGGAGTTTCCGTTGGTTGCTCTTTGGTATCTCCACTAACTAAACTTGTTAGTTTTTCAATAAATGGAGTAACACCTAAACCGTGTATTGCATAACCAAAACCATCAAAAATGTAATGTAATACAATTATAGTTGTGTGAGTTTTACTAACCATTACACCAAAACCCATAATAATAACACCAACTACCATACGATGCGTATCACTATGGTTTTTGTCGAATAAATGGTCGCAAATCATACGAGGAACATTTACTTTACTTAATAATACAATAAAATTTTTCATAACTCACATTTTTAATAATTTCTACTTGACAAATATAATACTTTTTTTTTAATCCACCAAACATTTAGTAGAATTTTTTTTATTTTTTTTCAGTGGTTACTTTTGTAGTATCTTTCTTAGGTACTCGAATAACGTGAATACCTTCAACATCGCTAATATCTCTACCCTCTTTTTTAAGTTTGGTTTTAATATGTGACAAAAGTTTTGCCTTTAACATATCACCCATTGAACCACCTCTTTCATTGTGATTATCACCACCTAACTAAACAAATCAAAACCACTTTGTTTCTTTTTAATTTCAATAGTATGATTTGATAATCTAATGGTTTTTGGCGTTTCAAAAACAAAATTACCTAATTTGAATAATTCAAATTTTTCACCCATTTTACCCAATTCATCGATAATGTTTTGTTCACAATCACGGTCAAATAAATCATTCCAAGAATCAGGATTATTATTCAATACGGTAAGACTTTCAAGTGACATAATACCATAGTATTGTCTATTATTAGAAATTCTAGCAATATCTGACGGATTTGTAGTTAACCCATCTGAATCAAAATATAAATAATCTGAAAATTGGATTACAATATGTGAAACACCAATACGTTTTTTACCTAACTTGTGATTATCATTTAGATACGTTAAACCTTTTTTGTCGCTATTATGCCCAACAAAACCTATTTTAACATCAAAACCTAATTTTATTAAGTTTAGATATAAATGTTTACCAAAGATACCACAACCACCCGAATCAATTTCAGTTGGTATTCTCATTTTCACATCAGGTAAAAAATTCGTTAAAAATTCTACCATTTTGTATTTTTCAGCATCAGATTTCCCGATTACAACATCATTCTTTTTTGCTTCGATAACTGCTTCCATAGTATTTAATTGTTTTTAATTAATTATAAGACAAATATAAGAATAATATTTGATACTACCAAATATTTTATTTAAAAGTTTTGTTTAAAAAATCAATTTGGTCTTGATGTTTAAACGTGTATTTAAATACCCTTTTCTCCTCATCTAAGGCTTCTTTAAGCGTCCAACCCATTGCAATACGTGATGCAATACAAAACGTTGATGTTCTGCCGTGTCCGTGTTCACAATGAAATAATAAAGGAAAATTGGTCCTATCTTTAATGATTTCAATAAAATCATTAATTTGTTGTTCAGTTGGAGCTTTATGGTCAGGAACCAAAAAATCAATTACCTTAAAACCTAACTTCACACCAAAAACATCATCGTGTTGACTTTCGGAACGTAAATTGATAATGGTTTTAATTCCCAACTTTTTACGCATCCAAGCATATTCATAATTATACATTGGTTGTGCGGAACGATATAAACCCAATCTCTCATCAACAACACCAAAATTTCTTAATGGTACTAAACCTAAATTTCTCATAAACTACAATTTTTCGATTTTATCATTGAATTGTTTAACCGTTGGTAACATACCATAAAATTTAGCATAATACAACTCAATCAATACAACACCCCATAATAGAAATGGTATCATACCCCACCAAAAACGTCTTTTGGATATTTGTTTTGTTTCGTCAAATAAAAAGCCAATTACATAAGCATAATAAGCTACTGCAATAATTAATAACATTGCAAGTGCAAAGTTTAAAAAGTCTTGTGATGCTGAAATTGTGTTCATAATATTAAGTTTTAATTATTTATAGGACAAATATAAGATAAAAAAATAAGACTACCAAATAAATGATAGTCTTTTTTTAATTTATTTTTATTGTGCTAAATCTTTAGCATAAGGATAAACCAACCAAGTTTTTGGTCTACCATCAGGACGATTAAAATCCTCAAATTCTCTTTCGTCATAAGCATAACCAGCCGCTGCAAATATTCCATTATCTACAACACAAACCAAATCGTCTTGAAAATCTTTAGGACTTACAACAATAGCACCATCAGCAATAAGGCGACTAAGTTTTTGTTGATAACTTGTACCTAATGAACCACCTCTTGAATCCACATTCAAATACTTTCCCATAATTTCTACTTTTTAATTGTTAATATTTTATACCACAAATATAAGAATAATAATTTATACTACCAAATATTTTTCAATTAATTTGTCGTGAATCTCATTCTCCTCATCACCCCATAACATACAATTTTGTGGTACATAGTATTTAATTTTTTTCATTTGAACGTTCACCACCAACACCCTTATACTTTATCCAAGCACCAATAGGGTCATCTTTACCATCCCAAACATTTAACCCAATTACAGCTTGTAATGAATCATTTTTAGAATAACAATACCTACCATAATAACCAATATTTGTTATCCCAAAGGTTAAACCAATGGTAAACATATAAGGGTATAACCCACAAATACCTCTACCATCGATAACCTTTAAATTGGAATAACCCATTTCCTCTAATTCAGGTCGTAAGACTTCCAATCGTTTCAAATCATTTTCCATAGTATTTAGTTTAATACCGCAACCTCGTCAAGCATTTTACGCAATCTGAAAGCATTACCATATTCCTTTGGAAAATTTTTGTTCGACATATAAACACCTACCGCAAATTGAATAAGTGTTGGATTGTCATTAGTATCTTTTTTAAATGCTTCGTGCATTATTTTTAAAGTACTAAGATTTTTTTGAGTCCAATTAGCTATTCTAACACTTTTCAAAATTTCTCTATTTGAAGCGTTGGGTAAAGCTAATTTAGCTAATTTAATTTTTTCAGCGTTGTTCATAATATATATGTTTTAATTACAGTACAAATATAATAATAAGTTTTGACACTACCAAATAAAAACCAGGTTATTTTTCAAAATAAAAAAAACCCTATTAATTTAATAGGGTTTCATAGTATTTAGTTTATATTAGTCTTCATCCTCACCGTCTTCATCCTCAACACGCCAGCCATAATTATCTTTAACCAGCTCAAATAATTCAGCTTCGGCCTCTTCAAATGTAGGTGCAGAAAGTGTAACAATCGCACTCGAATTTTTGTGTATAAAAATAAATGTTTTCATAGTATTTACTTTTTAAGTCCGATTAATTCTAAAAATTCTTTACAAGTAAATTCAAACTCTACCTTCTCCCAAACATCAACGCCATCAACATAATCAATCAATTCATTTTGATTTTCATTATCAATGATATTTGCTATCATAACGACAATCTCTTCATCGTCAGATACTGATAAGTACTGACCAGCAGTACTTATCGATTTCTGTGTTATTTTCATAGTAATTTGTTTATAGACACATTTGTGTACTTGTTATAATTCCACTTCTTGTAATTCAGCTTTTTTAATGTGAGCAGTATCTAATACAAACCCACTTGATATTGCTAAATCATTTTTAACCTTACCACCACTACCAGTCATTTTTTTGTACTTCAAACCAACAATAACATTTTTTTTATCCAAAAATCTTAAATCGGTTTCATCACCATTTACAACCTCATAACCGTTGATATTGTTTACTAATTCATTCATAACAATAGCAACGTTAAAACCACGTTTCAATAACTCCATTGTTTTTTTATGATTGGTTTCAGAACGTGAAAATGTTAAATGATAATTTGTAGGTAATTCTTTGTCAAACCTTAAATAATTTTTGGTATAATCATAAAATTGTACATCAGGAAAAATCTCAAAAATATTTTTACCATCAAAAATTTTAAACTTCTCAAATGGAATATCACTTGTACCATTTAATCTAAAGGTTACAATTGCCTTATCTTTATGTTTTGCAACTGCCTTAGCAATTTCATTTTTTAATTGGTGCAAAAATTCAACTCGACTACTTAAAAAGTATTCAGTCTTATTTAATCTACCTTGCATAACATTACTATACATACCACCAAAACCGCTACCAACTAAACAACTATCACTACAACCCTTTGAAGCATGACTACATAAATTGATACCTTTGCTATTGGCAGTATAAGGCGACATATACATAATGTAAGTCATATAACCCAATTTTTCACCCTTAATGGTTTTATGGTTATTTGTACTTAATAACGGTTTTCTTTTAATCTGTTCCATATATCATTTTTTAATTAGAGTACAAATATAGTAATAACTTTTTAATCTACCAAATAAAAACCAGGTTATTTTTATAATTTATCAATATCAGCAAATTCAACAACATAGTCTTCAACCATTTCAATAGTAACATATTCGTCATTATCAAAATCAAAATCAGTACCATCACCATAAGCAGTACCAATAAGTTCATCATTTAATGAAATATCAATACCCTCTTCAAGGTTAGTACCATCAATATCAACCATTACATTTTGTAATGTTATCGTTCCAAATTTAGTTTCAAAATCTCTTTTCATAGTATTTACTCTTTACCCCAACTATCAATTTCTTTTTGACAAGCTATATGAAACAATTCAATTTCTTTGCTTATATCAGTTCCACCAGCTCTCAAAATATTAATCGCATCCCATAACGAAGTATTACAAGTGTGATAATTCACGTCTTCTAAACTGTCATACAATTTTTCTAATTTCTTTAATGAATCAGTTGGTTTTGTCTTTAAACCACATTTCATCATTCCTTCATAATCAAAGTCATCCGACCACATTTGACCAACTCTAAATTTTTTAACCGTTTCCATAGTATTTTGTTTTAAATTACATTTTTAATTAAAGCGAAGCATTTTGCTTCACGTTTTTAACAGTACAAATTTAAAAATAATATTTGACACTACCAAATTTATTTTGAATTATTTTTATTAAACCATTCAATATACTCAACAATAGCATTATAGGTTACATCAATACTACTAACACCCATAATATCTATATCGTGTACAAGACTGTCCTTTATATAACATTGTATCCTAGTCCTATTTAATCCAAACATAGTAACAATACCCATCTTACTATCTTTACGATTACCTATTACAGATACAACATCCATTAACCAAGTCCAATCAGTATCATATTCTAAATCTACTAATTGCCCTTGACCAAAACCCTCAACACTCTTGTTCTTCCAATATTTATCAGGAATAGAACTAATTACTAAACCCATAAATTCAGCTATTTTTTTGTTATTAACAATGTTCATAATTTCTATCTGTTTTAATTACCATACAAAGATACAAAACTTATTTCAATATACAATACATTATCCTGGTTTTTATTGAATTGTTTGCTTTTCATAATATTTAGTATTTTATTCGCAATTATACCCATAGACAAAATCCCTGTTTACTGAGAATAATGCAATAAATCAAAATAAAGTTAACAATTGTTAACAATCATTAGGTTATGTCAACTTTATTCCCTATCTTTACATTATATTACAAGGGCGTTGTACAATACCAGTACAGGAAGAGTAGACTCCGTTGTGCAACTGCGTCAGCTGGTGCTAGACTCCACCTTACACAATGTTTAACACATAAAGTAATTCTTTGCGCAAAATACCAGTAAATGGTACTTATCGCAAAAAGTTTATTCAGCCCCTGTATCCAGAATAGTTACTTCAGGCCCAGATATATTCAGGTACTGAAAAATAAACAGGCCAGCCATCATTCTGGTTTTCTGGGGCTTAGACACATTTGTGTACATCCTGGTTAAAATAATTACGATTTTATTTGGTAGAACCAAAAATCATTCTTACCTTTGTACTTCAATTACACATCATAAATAATGGTCGTGTAAAAACGTATGTCTCTTTTCACCCAAAAAAGGTGACACATACTAATACCCCTAACCGCATTTGGGTTAGGGGTAAAACGCTTGTGCCTATATGAAAAAAAAATTTTTGATAAAAAAATTCGAGAACACACAGAGAGCATAATACTTTTTAAGGGTATTTTCTAGGTCATAATACGGTCTAAAGTGTTCCTTACCATTTTAAGGGTCGGAATATACCACAAAAACCCACTTTTTACCACATTTTTAAAATAAATAGGAAAA
>JFJP01001801.1_pt1 | contig 28616 bp, 30 predicted proteins | sample 431651 | NCBI WGS metagenome assembly JFJP01 (sample SAMN02602958, study PRJNA72255) | Microbial mat metagenome, whole genome shotgun sequencing project. | biome: fresh water; feature: sink hole; material: water; isolation source: purple microbial (photo- and chemosynthetic) mats found in... | reverse complement strand
CGTTCTTTTGCGCGCCGAAGTAGATCAGCCCGTATTTTGCGACGTCAATCGGGCGCGACAGGATGTGCGAGGACATGTCGGCGACCAGCGGTACGTCGCCGGTCTGCGGCGTCCAGAAGATTTCGACGCCGCCGATGGTTTCGTTCGGCGTGTAATGCACGTAGGCGGCGTCCGGATCGAGTTTCCATGCGGATTGAGCCGGGGCGTAGGAGAAATTCTTGTCTTCCGACGAGGCGACGACATTGACGTCACCGTATTTCTTGGCTTCCTTGATGGCTTTCTTTGACCATTCGCCGGTGTTCAGATAATCGGCAGAGGCTTTGCCGCGCAGCAGGTTCATCGGAACCATGGCGAACTGGGTCGAGGCGCCGCCTTGCAGAAACAGCACCTTGTAGTTGGCCGGGATGCCTATCAACTCGCGCAGATCGGCCTCTGCTTCGGCCTGGATGCTCATGTACTCCTTGCCGCGATGCGACATTTCCATGACCGACATGCCGCAGCCGTGCCAATTGACGAGTTCGTCACGCGCCTGTTCGAGAACTTCCTGGGGGAGCGCCGCGGGTCCGGCGCTGAAGTTGAAAATTCGTTCCATGAGAAGTTTCCTTTCCGGGAAATGATAAAAGTGAAATGGCTGAATGAATGGGTAGCGCGAATAGTGAGGCTGCTTTCCTGAGTCTGGCAGCGCGAGACGTTCATTCTAGCGAAATTGGCCAGACAAGTGGAAACAGACCGGGAGTATGGCTGAAGCTGGAGGGTAGGCACGGCCAGAAAAAAATGAAAAGGCCCTGGAAAGCCAGGGCCGACGCGACTTCAGGGGCTGTCTGGTCCGCCTCAGGCGGTTTGTACGGGAATACTGTTTCCTGCCCTGACGATGCGGTTGCGCGAGTCGACATAAACCAGCGCCGGGGAATGCCCGGCGAGTTCGTTTTCGTCGTATTCGGCAAAGCTGGCAATGATCAGCAGATCTCCCGGCGCGGCGCGGCGGGCCGCCGAACCATTGACCGAAATGATGCCCGAGCCGCGTTCGCCGCGGATGGCATAGGTCGTGAAGCGTTCGCCGTTATTGATGTTCCAGATGTCGATCCGCTCGTATTCAAGAATATTCGCCGCATCAAGCAGGTCTTCATCGATCGCACACGAGCCCTCGTAGTGCAGTTCCACCTGGGTAGCGGTTACGCGGTGCAACTTGGACTTCAGCATCGTTCTCTGCATGGTATGTGGTATGGCAAGGTCAAATCGGGTTGGGGATGGGCATTCTAGACTCAAATATCTTCATGTCAAGCGTGCCGGATAATCCGCATTTCAAGGTTGTCGATGAGTCGCGGAACACCGAGCCGGCTGGCTGCCAGGACAACCAGTTCGGGGTTGCCGGGTTGCGGCGCTTGCAGATCGGCTTGCTGGCGCACGGCGACATAATCGGTTTTCCAGCCGTGGCTGTCGAGTTCGACAATGGCGGCCTGTTCAAGTTTCGGGAAATTCCGTTCGCCAGCGAGAACGGCAGCGCAAATCTTGCGCAATACGCCGTTCAACCGCGCTGCTTCGCTGCGCTCGGCGGGTGTCAGGTAGCCGTTGCGCGAGGAGAGGGCGAGGCCGTCTTCGGCGCGCACCGTCTCGCCGCCGACGATTTCAATCGGCAGCGCCAGTTGGCGGGTCATGTTGCGCAGCACCATCAACTGCTGGTAATCCTTCTTGCCAAAGATGGCGACCTGCGGTTGCACGATATTGAACAGCTTGAGCACGACCGTGGCGACACCGCGGAAATGACCAGGGCGGAATTGGCCTTCAAGCTGGTTCTGGATTTCCGGCGGGTCGACCTGGTAGTGCTGCGCTTCGGGGTAAAGATCGTTCTCGGTCGGTGCGAACAGGACATCGACGCCTGCCGCTTCGAGTTTTTCGCAATCGTCCTTGAAAGTGCGCGGGTATTTGTCGAAATCCTCGTTCGGCCCGAATTGCAGGCGATTGACAAAGATACTCGCGGCGACCGTGTCGCCGTGCTCGTGCGCCTGTGTCATCAGCGAAATATGGCCGGCATGCAGATTGCCCATGGTCGGGACGAAAACGATACGGCCACAGTTTTTCAGCGCGGCGCGCAGATCGGGGATGGCGGAATGTATTTGCATGCGTTTTGTACCTCTTTCGACGCAGAGATCGCAGAGACGCAGAGAGCGCAGAGAGAACTACAAATAAGATTTTCTCTGTGTACTCTGCGTCTCAGCGTCCTCTGCGTTTAAGGCGGTTAGGGGGTTAATAACAATGCTCGGAACCGGGGAAGCTGCCGTCCTTGACCGCCGCAACGTAGGCCGCGATGGCGGCTGAAATCGAAGTCTGACCGGCCATGAAGTTCCTGACGAAGCGCGCTTTCTTGCCGGACGTGACGTCGAGCATGTCATGCAACACCAGTACCTGCCCGGAACACTCCTTGCCTGCGCCGATGCCAATGCTCGGGATGGCAAGCTGCCGAGTGGTTTCGGCGGCCACTGCGGCCGGGATGGCTTCGAGCACGATCAGTGCGGCACCGGCTTCCTGCTGTGCGAGGGCGTCGGCGACCAGTTTTACCGCACCGGAATCATCCTTGCCCTGGACGCGATAGCCGCCCAGCTGGTGCACGGATTGCGGGGTCAGTCCCACATGTGCGCATACTGGAATGCCACGGGACGTGAGAAAGCGCGTCGTCTCGGCCATGTCCGCACCGCCTTCGAGCTTGACCATCTGCGCGCCGGCCGTCATCAGCACGACGGCATGGCGGAAAGCCCGCTGCGGGCTTTCCTGGTAACTGCCGAAAGGCATGTCGGCAATGATCAGCGGGCGTTTGCAGCCGCGCGCCACGGCCCGGGTATGGTAGGCAATGTCGGCAATGCTCACCGGCAGCGTCGAATCGTGTCCCTGCAGTACCATGCCCAGCGTATCGCCAATCAGCAGGACATCGACGCCGGCCGCATCGCAAAGCTGGGCAAAGCTTGCATCGTAGCAGGTGAGCATGGCGATCTTTTCGCCGGCCGTCCGCATCCTGGACAGATCAAGATGCGTGAGACGGCGTGAAGCAGACTGTGCAGACATGGCTTAATCCCCCCGGTTGAAGTATTCGCGATGTCCGCGCATCGATTCGATGCGCTGGACGAGCAGTTGAAAGTCGTCGTCGTTGTCGACGAAGTTGAGATTCTCGGAGTTGACCACCATTACCGGCGCGGCGTCATAGCTGTGGAAAAAGCGTGTATAGCTTTCGCCGAGGAGGATCAGGTAATCGTCGCTGATCTTGCGTTCCATGTCGATACCCCGTTTGCGTACCCGGGCAACCAGTGTCTCGGGCCGGGCCTGCAGGTAGATGACCAGATCGGGGGCGACCGCACCCGGCCGCGAAACACGATCATAAATCTGGCGGTAGAGCTTGTATTCGTCGTCGCTCAAGGTCAGGCCGGCGAACAGCGGATCCTTCTCCAGCAGATAGTCGCCGACGATCGTGCGCGGGAAAAGCTCAGGTTGCGACAATTCGCGCAACTGGTCAAGGCGATGAAAGAGAAAGAAGAGCTGGGTCTGCAGGGCGTAGCGTTGCTGGTTCTGGTAGAAACGGGCCAGAAACGGGTTGGTCTCGGGTTGTTCGAGCAGCAATTCGGCGTCCAGATGTTCCCCGAGGCGGCGGGCCAGGCTGGTCTTGCCGACTCCGATCGGGCCTTCGACAACGATGTGGCGCGCTGATTCGAGCAGGTTCTTTTTCATGAAATAAGAAATGAATGAATTGTGCCAAGGATACACAGGGCGACCCATAGAGAGTCAAGTTTGCATGCCGGCCTGTTCATGCCGTCAGCCTTTCAATGTGCTGCATGCTGACCGCCGGCAGCCAGGCGGTGGCCAGACCGCGACCGGGGATGCGGCAATGTGGGGTGATTTCGAGCAGCGGGGCGAGCACGAAGGCGCGCAAATGCATACGCGGGTGCGGCAAACGGAGCTGTGGGCTGTCGATCACCTGTTCGTCGTAGAGCAACAAGTCGAGATCCAGCGTGCGCGGTGCATGATGGAAATCGCGGCGGCGACCGAACTGTTCTTCGACGGCGAACAGGGCGGCGAGCACCGCTTGCGGCGTGAGATTCGTTTCCAAGACCGCGACCGCATTGATGAAATCCGGCTGGCCGCGGATTCCGACCGGTACCGTGCGGTACAGCGATGAGGCGCGCAGCAGGCGCGATTGCGGGAGACCGGTGAGGGCTTGCAGGGCAGCGTGCAACTGGGCAACCGGATCGTCCAGATTGGCGCCGAGTGCGACATGGGCAAGGGGCATCGGAAGCTCGGTTTATTCCGCCGGGCCGTCGGCAGGTTTACGCTTGCGGCGTCGGCGTTTTTTCGTTTCGTCCGCTTTGGGCGGCAGCAGCATGGCGGCGCGGGCGTCGCCGTCGGCATTCATGAAATCGGTCCACCATTGCTCCAGTTCGCCATCGACCTCGCCCGATTCGGCGCGCAACAGCAGAAAGTCGTAACCGGCCCTGAAGCGCGGCTGCTCGAGCACACCGTAGGGACGCTTGCCCGAGCGCTGCTCGAAACGCGGCTGCAGGGCCCAGATGTCCTTGATGTCGCCGGCGATGCGGCGGGTGATGGCCAGCTTTTCGGCCTGCACGTCGAGCACCTCGTCCATGGCCAGGAAAAGGGCGGGCATGGCTCGCTCGCCAGTGGCCTTGATGCTTTCCCATTTGCTCAGCACTTCGTGCCAGAGCAGGGTGGCAAAGAGGAAGCCTGGCGATATGGGTTTGCCTTCGCGTACGCGGCGGTCGGTGTTTTCCAGCGCGAGCATGACAAAACGTTCGCCAAGGGGCTGGTCGAGGATCACGTCGAGCAGGGGCAGCAGGCCATGGTGCAGGCCCTCGGCACGCAACTGGGAAACGCATTTCACGGCAAAGCCGGAGGTCAGCAGCTTGAGCATTTCGTCAAACAGTCGCGACGGCGGTATGTTCTCGACCAGGCTGGCCATTTCACGGATCGGCCGGCTGGCCTCGGGGTCAATGACCAGGTTCAGTTTGGCCGCCAGGCGCACGGCGCGCAACATGCGCACAGGATCCTCGCGATAGCGGGTTTTCGGATCGCCGATCATGCGCAGGGTCTTCTGCTTCAAGTCGGCCAGGCCGTGGTGGTAGTCGATGATCGTCTCCGAACTCGGGTCAAAGTACAGCGCGTTGACCGTGAAATCGCGGCGCGCGGCATCTTCCCTTTCACTGCCAAAAACGTTATCGCGCAGCACCCGCCCCTGGTTGTCGGTATGTGCCTTGCTGCCGGAGTGTTCGTCGTGGTGACCGCGGAAGGTGGTGACTTCAATGGTCTCGGCGCCCATCAGCACATGCACGATCTGGAAACGACGGCCGATGATGCGCGAGCGGCGAAAGCATTGGCGCACCTGTTCCGGCGTGGCGCTGGTGGCGACGTCGTAGTCCTTGGGGATGATGCCGGCCAGCAGATCACGCACCGCGCCACCGACGACATATGCCTTGTAGCCCTGTTGTTGCAGGGTTTCGACGGTACGCCGGCTGCCGCTGCTGATGTCGTCACGGCGGATGCCGTGCTTGCTGACGCCGATGACGGCGGGCTCGCCGGCGACGCCCGGCGTCTTGCGTCCGAAGACGCGGGATATGAATTTGCGAATCATCGCTCGTTTCTTGTTATGTTCTGGTCTGGCAACAGGGTGCCATGATAACGGATTGTTTTCAGAAAATCAGGCGCTTATGGATTAGTCATGCAGTTTCAGGATGGCCCACCCGGCGGCCTCGGCATGGGCGCGCAAGGTACTGTCCGGATCGACGGCCACCGGGTCGCTGACCAGTGACATCAGCGGCAGGTCGTTGAGTGAATCGCTGTAGAACCAGATGCGCTCGAAATTGCCCCACCACAGCCCCATCGATTCGAGCCAGTCTTCGACGCGGCTGACCTTGCCTTCGCGGAAGGACGGTATGCCACGCGGCTTGCCGGTGAACTGGCCGTTTTCCTGTGCGGCGATGGTGGCGATCAGGTGCGGAATGTCGAATTCGCGGCAGATCGGGCCGGTAACGAAGCTGTTGGTGGCGGTCACGAGGGCACACAGGTCACCGTTGTCCTGATGGCGTTTGACCAGGTCGCGCGCCTTCGGCTTGAGCATCGACCGGATGCGGGTGGCCATGAATTCGGCGTGCCAGGCGTCCAACTCGGCGCGTGAATGCTGCGCCAGTGGCTGCATCTGAAAATCGAGAAATGCGTCGATGTCCAGCGTGCCGGCCTTGTACTGAGCGAAGAATTCGTTGTTGCGTTGTTCGAAGAGGTCGCGATCGAGAACGCCTTTGTCGATCAGATGCAATGTCCATTCATAGTCGCTGTCGCCGGAGAGCAGAGTGTAGTCGAGGTCGAACAGGGCGAGGTGCATGCTTGGCTTTCGCGTAGGTCAAAAATTGAGTGGAGTTTGCAGGACTTCGCGCAGTAACGGCAGGGTGATCGCCCGCTTGTGCTCCAGCGAGTAACGGTCGAGCGCCGCGAGGAAAGCGCTCAGGCTGCGCATGTCGCGCGGCGCACGACTGATCAGATAATCGAGGGCCTCGGGTGGCAGCCGTATTCCGCGCGCCGTGGCCTGGGTCATCAGCGCCTCGATTTTCTCGCCATCGGTCAGGGCGTGCAGACGGTAGATCAGGCCGGAAGCGAGTCGCGTGCGCAGGTCCTCGCGCAACAGCAGTTGCCGCGGTGGCTGGCCTGCGGCGGTCAGCAGGCGTCCGGCGCAGGCGCGCAGACGGTTGAAAAGATTGAACAGGGCAATCTGCCCGTGTTCGCTCAGCGCTTCGACGTTATCCACTGCGTGTAGGCTAATGGTTTCGTCGATATCCAGCAGATCCGGGTTGGCTGAGGCGTCACTGTAGTGCGCAGCACTGGCGCGCAGCAGATGGGTCTTGCCGGCCCCGGCCTCGCCCCACAGCAATAGCGAGGGCTCACGGCTGTCCGGCGCGAGCCAGGCGGCAAATCCGGTCAGCGTTTCAGCATTGCCGCCGGCAACGAAGTTATCGAGACAGGGCGGGGCTTCCGGCAGGAGGTCAAGGAGCAGTTGGCGCATGGGGAAGATGCCGCTCGAAACGGTGCGAGCAGCACGCGAGAGGTCTATTTCGGATAAAATTCCGACTTTTGCAGATGAAGTCGCGCATTTTACCACTACCGCGCCTTTGCAAGCCTCGTTCGGGACGATATTCAAGATGACTGAGCAATCGCAGCAATCCCTTTCCTACCGTGATGCCGGCGTTGATATCAGTGCGGGTGACGAACTGGTCGAACGCATCAAGCCGTTTGCCAGGAAAACCCTGCGCGAAGGCGTGCTCAGCGGACTGGGCGGTTTTGGCGCGCTGTTCGAGGTGCCCAAGCGTTATCGCGAACCGGTGCTGGTATCCGGCACCGATGGCGTGGGCACCAAGCTCAAGCTGGCTTTCGACCTCAAGCGTCATGATACGGTCGGCATCGACCTCGTGGCCATGAGCGTCAATGACGTGCTGGTGCAGGGTGCCGAACCGCTGTTCTTCCTCGATTATTTTGCCTGCGGCAAGCTCGATATCGAGACGGCAGCCAGTGTCATCAAGGGTATTGCGCAGGGCTGCGAATACGCCGGTTGTGCGCTGATCGGCGGTGAAACGGCCGAAATGCCGGGCATGTACCCGGAAGGTGAATACGATCTGGCGGGTTTTGCCGTCGGCGTCGTCGAAAAATCGGCCATCATCACCGGCCAGAGCATCGCACCGGGCGACGTCGTGCTCGGTCTGCTCTCTTCCGGCGCTCATTCGAACGGCTATTCGCTGGTGCGCAAGATCATCGCGCGCTCGAATCCCGACCTCGATGCCCCGTTTGACGGCGACAAATCGCTGGCCGACGCTATCATGGCGCCGACGCGCATTTACGTGAAGCCGATGCTGGCGCTGATGGCCGCGCTGCCGGTTAAGGGCATGGCACACATTACCGGTGGCGGCATCACCGAAAACGTCCCGCGCGTACTGCCCGAGGCGGTCAAGGCAGTCATCGATCAGTCCAGCTGGCAGCGCCCCAGACTCTTCCGGTGGCTGCAGAGCGAGGGCAGCGTCGTCGAAAGCGAAATGCACCGCGTGTTCAATTGCGGTATCGGCATGGTCGTCATCGTTGCTCGTGAGCATGTGCTGCAGGCACTGCACCTGTTGCATGCGGCCGGTGAAAAAGCGCTTGAAATCGGCCGTATCGAAGCGCGCTGCGACGGCGAAGCGCGGACGATCGTCGTCTGAGCCGCGTTGCCCGGAATTCAGATTGCGAAGTTGATCGCCGAAAACCGGGAACTGGCGCGGCGACACCGCGTCAGGCGGGTGTCGAGCAGTACCGGCAGTTTTGTTTTCCGGCGTTCTTCTTTCCGGCGCTCGGTTCCGCCGGCTTGTCCATCGCCTTGCCCCTGACTGCCGCGTCGATGCCGTCGAGGTTCAACGCGTTCGGTGCTTTCCCCGGTTGATCCTCGGTCCTCGGCAAAAAGCCGCCATTGTTCCGGCAAATAATCCGGGAGGGAGGCACGGAGTCTGGCCGAACCGTCGACCGGCGTTGCCTTGTTCCCTTCGGCAAACACTTTGTTCTCGTTCTCGCCAAGATAAAACGACAGGTCCGGCATTGGTATTCTCATCACCATTTCCTGTGGGTAGCAGGGGTAGTGATTGATTTATCGGCGTTTTTTCTGAAAACTTGAGCGTCGTCAAAGCAGAGTGCTCATTTGCCCCATAAGCACTCCCCCTCGATACCTGCAGTCGCTGCATGGCTGTGTGCCGCCCCTGGGCAATCAGTCATTGACGGGCAGGGCGTTGCCGAGGATACTTTTGCCGCGCGGTTGAATGGAGTGCATCGGGATCGGCGCATGGGAGTGCGCCGTGATCTGCCCTGCAAGGATGCCATCGATTTCGCCCGCCTGATCACAATACCAAAAAGGGAGACCGATTCATGTCCTTCGTATCCTTGCTGCTGACCCTGCTGCCGATCGTCATCATCCTGTGCCTGCTGATTGTCTGGAAACAGCCGGCCGATGTCAGCGGCATCATCGGCTGGCTGGCCATCTCGCTGATTGCCCTGTTCGCCTTCCAGACCAGTATCGAAGTCATCCTGCGGTCGACGGCGGCGGGATTCATCCGCTCGTTCTCGGTTTCGCTGATCGTCGCCATGTCGCTGCTGCAGATGGCATACATGGAAAAGACCGGTGCGCTCAGGCGCATCATCATCTTCATCAAGACCATTGCCTGCGAGAACCGTGCCGTACAGATCATGATGATCAACATCGGTTTCGGTACGCTGATGGTGGCCGTCGGCGCCACGCCGGTATCGCTGCTGCCGCCCATCCTGGTGGCCATGGGCTACTCGACTTACGTGGCGATTGCGCTGCCGGCCATCGGTTACGACGCGTTGTGCACCTACGCCCTGCTCGGTGCGCCGATTGTGGTGTTTGTCGACGTGGCCAATGGCTTTCTCGGCAAGGGAAATGAAATCACGCTTTCACAGGCGGGAATGGTGTTCTTCATGTTCCTGCCCATCGTGTCGACGCTGATCGGCGTCTGCATGCTGTGGATTGTCGGCAAGTGGGACGCCCTGCGCGAGGGATGGCTTCCCTGCCTGGTCACCGGTGCTGTGATCGGCGTCGTCTCCAGCATCACCAACCGCTATGACAACCTCGTCGTCCTCACCGGTGTGCTATGCGGCCTGGCTGTGATTGCGGCGATGGTCATCTACCTGCGGGTCACTGGGAAAAAACTGATCGACAGGAGTCGCCTGACGAAAGAAGAACTGGCTTATGAGCAGAGCTATCCGCTCTGGCGGGCATTGTCGCCGTGGGTCATTCTGGTGCTGCTGATTCTAGCGCTCAATGTGCCCAAGGATGTGTTCAATTTCCTCTATCGCGAGCTTCGCCTGCCGATCAACGGCCTGACGGCCAACGGCGCGCCGCTTGAAACACGGGCGCTGTGGCAGGCCTATACGTGGATTCTGGCCAGCATTCTGCTTTCACTCCCGTTCATCCGCCCGAGCGGTGCACAGGTTCGCGAGTCGCTGAACGTGTGGCTCAAGCGCGCACCGCGCCCGGTCTTCTCGGCGGCCATCTTCTTTGCCATCGGCGAGATTATGAACATGGCCGGATACAGCATGGAGACGAAAGGCTTTGCCGTACCGAGCATGGTCAAGGTGCTGGCCGATTACTCGGCACTGTTCTTTTCCGACGCCTACGGGATGGTGGTTGCTTTCATCGGCCTTTTCGGCGGCTTCATCACCGGCAGCGAGGCGTCGACGATAGCCATGTTTGGCAAGTACACCCTGGCCACAGCCAGGAATCTGAACATGGATACGTACGGGCTGATCCTGATCATGGCCGGGCTGGCGTTCGGTGGCGGACTGGCCAGCGTGATTTCTCCGGCCAAGCTGCAGAACGCCGCCGCATCGATCGACAAGCTCGGTGCCGAGAATCAGGTGATCCGCGTGGCGTTTGTCTTTTCGCTGCTGCTGACCCTGGTGACCTCGCTGTTTGTGCTGCTGTTCCTCTGGCTGAGGTTTTTATAATCTGGCTTTTCCCGCGTGCTGGGCTATAGTGAAACTGTGCTGTGATCTGCGGGAATCCGGCACGTTGTTGCAGCACCAGCCGCATTCTTTGGGGACTTTATGGTTCTTTGTTCCAATCGCTCTTTAAAGATGATCGTGTAGCAACCATAACGGCGAATAGCCGATCACTCTGGCCTGGTGTGCCGGGGTCGTAGTCTCGAAAGCCCATGCAACTCAAAGCATGGGCTTTTTTGTTTCAAACTGAGCTAAAGTGTAGTTACACAATCGATTAAGGCTTGCTAACTGGCCCAGAATGAAGGACGAGAATAAGCGCATTCCTCTGGACGACCGGGTTCGTCTGATCCGCATTGAGACGTTCTTCAAAAACGCCAGTTGGAATCCCTTGAGCCTGATGGGCGTGGGCGTGGTATCCGCTCTGGTTCTGCGTGCCTCCGGGGTTTCCGGAGGTCGTCTGCTCGTCTGGCTTGCCCTGCTGATCGTGGTCTGCATGAGTACGATTCTGTTTGAGCGTCACGTCAAGCAGACTGGCCTGTCGCAGGGCAACGCTGATCGGCTGTTTCGTGTCCGTACTTTTCTCGGCTACATGGCTTGCGCACTGTACGGCGGTACCGTTATTTTCCTGTTCGGGCTGGAAACGGGGCCGGCACACACTTTCGTTTTTTTCATCACCTCTTCACTCGTCGTGGTCGGTTACATGGCCTATCCCACGGCTTTCCCCTATTGCGTGACGGTGAATGCGATCACCCTGCTGCCGTTCATCGCGTTCTGCTTTTATCACTACTTCGCCCGCGGCGACTCATTTCTGTTAATGATGGGTCTGTCGGCCATGCTCTGGCAACTCATCGTGGTCGGCAAAGCCCTGCAAGTGTCACGTTCGGCCATTGGCGAGATAAAGGCCAGTGAGCGTCTGCGCGATGAAATGGCCGAACGCAAATCAAGCGAAGAAGCGTTGAGAGTCAGCGAGGATCAGTCACAGCAACTCGCCTCGATGCTGCGGTTGATGTGCGACAACGTGCCTGACATGATCTGGGCCAAGGATCTTGAGGGTCGCTATACCTTTGTCAACAAGACGCTCTGTGAAAAACTGCTCGGTAGCGCCAGCACCGAAGAGCCTCTGGGCAAGACCTTTGACTTCTTCGCGCAGCGCGAACGCGAGCGTCATCCGGACGATCCGGAGTGGCATACCTTCGGGCAATACGCGCAGGATGTCGACCGGCATACGCTCAGTCGTGAAGATCCGACCATCTTCGAAGAGTCGGGTAGTGTGCGCGGCAGCTCTGTGTTTCTCGACGTGCATCAGGCCCGTTTCATCAACGCCCGTGGCGAGGTGATCGGCACCGTAGGTAGCGCGCGCGACATTACCGAGCGCAAGGCGTCCGAAGCGCTGGTACAGCACCTGGCGCACCACGACGTGCTGACCGACTTGCCCAATCGCATCCTGCTCACCGACCGCCTGCGCCAGGCGCTTGCCCAGGCGCGCCGTGACAAGGGGATGTTGGCTGTGCTGTTCATCGACCTGGACCGGCTCAAGCCGGTCAATGACACGCTCGGCCATGATATCGGCGACCTGCTGCTGAAGGAGGTGGCGGTCCGTCTGCGTGAGGCCGTGACGCGGCAGTCCGATACGGTGTCACGCCTCGGCGGCGATGAGTTCGTGATTCTCTTGCAGCGCATCAACAAAGAGCAGGATGCCGCCGCTGTCGCCGAAAAGATTCTCTTTGCGCTCAACCAGCCATTCATCATCTGTCGGCATACGATCAGTATTTCCGCGTGTATCGGCATTGCCATCTTCCCTGAGCACGGCGGCGAGGTGAGTCAACTGCTGAAAAATGCCGATACGGCCATGTATGCTGCCAAGAACTCCGGACGCAATGCCTTCCGGTTTTTTGCCGAAACGCTGCCTTCTTCCCAGGGCGATTTGCCCTTTATCTAAACGAAAGCTTGGCTCACCCTTGTGGCGATGCGTTCGAGCAGGTCGGGCGCCAGACAATCGAATGCTTCAGGCTTGAGGGTATTGGTCAGCCAGGTAATCTGCCGTTTGGCCAACTGGCGGGTGGCGTAGATTCCCCGGTCGCGCATTTCGCTGCGTGGCGCGCTGCCGTCCTGTGCTTCCCATACCTGCCGGTAGCCGACGCAGCGCATCGACGGCAGATCGGGGCTGAGCCGGTATTTGCCGCGCAGCATCGTTACTTCGTCCTCCAGCCCGGCCTTGAGCATGGCGTCAAAACGCCCGGCGATGCGCGCGTGCAGCACGCTGCGATCGGACGGCAGCAGGCCGAGGCAGAGGAAGGCGTAAGCCGGCGCCTCGATCCGGCCTGCGCCGAGCAGCACCGACAACGGCCGGCCTGACAGGCGAAAAACCTCGAGCGCGCGCTGGATGCGCTGCGCATCGGTCGGATGCAGGCGGGCGGCGGTTTCCGGGTCGACCGTCGCCAACTCGGCATGGATCGCCGGCCAGCCCTGGGCATTGGCCTGCGAGTCAATAAGCGCGCGGGTTTCGGGGCAGGCCTGCGGCAGTTCGGCGAGTCCCTGGAGGAGAGCCTTGAAGTAGAGCATGGTGCCGCCGACAAGCAGCGGTACTTTCCCGCGTGCCGTCATGTCGGCCATCAGGCTTAGCGCGTCAGCGCGGAAACGGGCGGCTGAATAGGCTTCTTCGGGGCTGATCAGGTCGATCAGGTGGTGCGGATACCGGGCCAGCGTCGCGGCGTCGGGCTTGGCCGTGCCGATGTCCATGTCGCGGAAAACCTGCGCCGAGTCGACGCTGATCAACTCGACCGGAAAACGGTCCATCAACTCCATGGCCACGGCGGTTTTGCCGCTGGCCGTGGGGCCCATCAACAGGATGGCCGGTGCGAGTTTCATCAATAGAACCTTGAATCAAAACAAAGAGAACACGGAGGGCACGGAGAAAAACTGCAAAGAAGCCCAGATTATTCTGAAGGTGGTGTGGTTATCAATGTCAGCACGCGAACATAAAGTTCTATGACGGCTTTGCGGCAGTGAAATTTCTTGGTTGGCTGTCCCTTGGCGACCCATTGCTGTCATTCGAGCTTTTGGAAAGTGGACGTTCAACGTAGAAGTCACCTGTGCTGCGCGGCTTTATCGAGCAGCGTCCGGTGGACTGCCGGGTTGGGCACTTTTCGCGCGGTCTTGGAATGCAAGGGTAACGGTATGCATGTCGGCTCACAAGGAGGCAAATGCTAGAAGCAGGAGAAACCGGTCACGATGCTGACTCTCTCGACTTTCGAAGGCGGGCCAAATAGCTCTTCGAGATCTTTCAAAAGTATCGGAAATCCGAAGACGCGCTTGCCATCCGCGGTTCTCAAGACTTCCTTGAATGCCCAGCCACAAGCACCGAGTTCAAGCTCTGTTGCACTATGCCTGAACGACATATATTCGTGTCGGCCGACCAATGCGCCCAACGTAAAGGAGGGATGCCATACGGCGTAATCGCTCTCGCCTGTTTTGGAGATCTCCAGACCATGAAGCGCCAACATCGGCGATTGCGTCTCTTGCGATCTTACCCAAACGCCATCGGGCATACGGATTTCAAAGGGTGGCGCCCTCCTGAGGCCGACCCACAGTTTATGGACAGGATTTTCTGGGCTACCGGCGTACCGCCATGCGCTAGCCACCATCGCGCCTTCCTTGCCGTATGTGTAACGTTCCGCGTACTGCGGGAGCGCACAGCCACTGGTGACGATTGACCAGATCAGCAGCCATATGAAGAGTGGCAGTCGCTTCATCGCACGCTTCCGGATATACATGGTTGAATGTTGTTTGCATAACTTATCGCGGCGACTGGATTGCCAGCTGTCAGATTCGGCCATGGCGATTAGGACCTCGGTCTATGACGCGCGGAAAGCTGTTTTTTGTCCATGACTATCAGTCACTTGGAATTCTTTCTGTCAGTATAACAACTCCAATATGCCGGACACCAGTGGATTGTTTCCTAAGCTGGACGGCGTTTACCCGAGACAGGCGGCCACCAACGGCCGCTTTCCAGCGATGGCCCGAAGGTCCGTTTTTGGCCGGCTGCTGCAGTTGCCGAATATCTGCTCTGGAGCAGCAGGAATCAGGATACACACTTTGCTGGTTTCGCGCATCCGTCATCCCAAGACAATCGCATGTTAAGACCTGCCAAGGCAAGCATGGAAAAGACCATGCACACATTGGCCGCTCTAATCAGCCAAGGTCGGTTCAGGCGACTACTCACCGAAGAATCCGGATTGCCAATGGATTCCGCTTGGTCCAGCTCCATGTGCTCGGCGTTCTCCGTGATGACTGTTTTTTGTCATCAGCGGGGAAAGGGTCGCATTGTTTTTCTGTAGAAATTAATGCGACCCCTTTGATTGTGATCCGATTGCGGGCAACCAATGATGCTCAGCGTTTTGGTTCCCATCCGCACGCATCCTCTTTTTTGGCGCGACGCAAATCATTAGCGCAGCCGATGCACCCGAGGTCTTAGCGAATTTCGACCACGGCCTCACCGGCGGCTAACATGTCGCGCAGCGTCGGCATTATTCTCGAGAACGCTTCCAGCAACGCCGCCTTCCGACAATTGCCAAGACGGACCCATATAACCTGGGGTGGAATGCTGCCCTGCCTATTGGATAGCGCCAGAAAATCTTCGTCCTTGGTGATGATGGTGATGCCACGATCTTTGGCGTACTGCCAGATCACTGTATCTTCCACCGCTCCCATTCCGATATCCTGCACATGGGTACATTCCCAACCATTGGCAGCAAGGTAACGAGCTAGCGCCAGTGGCAATTGATTGTCGACTAATAGTGTCATGCAGCAATCAGGATGGCATGGTCCGCTTGAGTCGCTGCGTATTCGAGCGTAGCAAATATGTCATCCTCTTCGAGGATCGGGTAATCTTCAAGAATTTCCTGATGGGAAGCACCCGAGCTAAGTAGCCCCAGAATATCCGTGACGCGAATACGCATGCCTCGAATGCACGGGCGCCCACCACATTTACTGGGTTCGATAGTAATTCGATCAAGCAGACTAGATTTCATGATCCATCCAAACGTAGTAGTAGCAAGCTTATAAGTATGTCGGTTGAACACTTGATTGGCAACAAAAAGTGGTCCGCACCAAAACGGTGCTGGCCACTTGGCTAATAGTTCCGTGTGCTCGGCGTTCTCCGTGATGACTGTTTTTTGTCATCGACCGCGCAGGAAAAGGCGATCGAGTTCGGCCAGCGACAACTGTGTCCACGTTGGCCGGCCGTGGTTGCACTGGTCGGCGCGTTCGGTTTCTTCCATCTGGCGCAGCAGGGCATTCATTTCCGGCAGGGAGAGGAGGCGCCGGGCGCGGACCGCGCCGTGACAGGCCATGGTCGCCAGCAATTCGTTGCGCCTGGCGGCCAGCAGTTGCGTCACACCGTGTTCGCGCAGTTCGGCGAGCAGTGCCCGCGCCAGAACCGCCGGATCGGCGGCCTGCAGCAGCGCCGGAACACCGCGCACGACCAGTTGTGCCGGCCCCATCGGGGCAACGTCGAAGCCCAGTTCGTGCAGGGCCTCGGCGTGCTCTTCGCTGGCCGCCACGTCAAGCGCATCGGCAGCGAATACGGCCGGGATGAGCAGCGCCTGCGTTGCCACCTGCCGGCTGTCGAGCGCCGTCTTGAGCTTTTCGTAGAGGATGCGTTCGTGCGCCGCGTGCATGTCGATGACAACCAGTCCCTGTGCGTTCTGGGCCAGGATGTAGATGCCGTGTAGTTGCGCCAGGGCGTAGCCCAGCGGAGGTATGTCGCCCGTCGCTGGCATGGGTCCTGAAACGGAAGCCGCTTGTGCCGACTGGCTGAAGGAATAATAGGCGCTGGTGGCGGCTTCGGCGACGCGCAGGGATTCCTGACGCGGCGCCCAGTTGCCGAAACTCGGGCGGGTCGTTTCAAAGGCCGGAGGCGGTATTCCGGGAATCGCTGTGCCTGGAACGTCGGATTCAGCACTCAGCGAACCTGACAAGGTCCGTTGCACGGCGTGAAAGACGAACTGGTGCACGGCGCGACTGTCGCGGAAGCGAACTTCGGTCTTGGCCGGATGCACATTGGCGTCGACGCTCGCCGGATCGATTTCGAGAAACAGGCAATAGGCCGGGTAGCGGCTGCCGTGCAGCATGTCCTGGTAGGCCTCGCGCAGCGCATGACTGAGCAGTTTGTCGCGCACGAAACGACCATTGACGTAGCAGTACTGGGCATCGCTGCGTGCCCGCGAATGCGCGGGCAGGGCGCAGTGGCCGAAGACGCGGAGCGGCCCGGCGCCGGTATCGACAGCCCGCGATTCGGCCAGGAAATCGTCGCCGAGAATGGCGCCGGCGCGGCCGCGCGCGTCGCTCCTGGCCAGATGCAGGCTGACGCGACCGTTGTGCGCAAGGGTAAAGGCCACCGCCGGGTGCGCCAGCGCGATGCGTTTGAGGGCGTCGGCGCAGTGCGCGAACTCGGTGGCTTCGGATTTGAGGAACTTCCGTCGTGCCGGCGTGTTGTAGTAGAGGTCGCGCATCTCGACGACGGTGCCGGTCGAAAGTGCGGCGGGTTCCGGTGTCGCGGCAGCTTCGGCAGTCAGCCGCCAGGCGTGGCTCGATCCGGCCTGCCGGCTGGTCAGTGTGAGTCGCGCGACGGAGGCTACTGAGGCCAGTGCCTCACCGCGGAAGCCGAGCGTGGCGACGCGTTCGAGATCGTCAAGCGAAGCGATTTTTGACGTGGCATGTCGGGTCAGTGCCAGCGCCAGTTCATCCCTGGCGATGCCGCTGCCGTCATCGCTGACGCGAATCAGCTTGACGCCGCCTTCCTCGAGCTGGATCTGGATCGCGGTACTGCCGGCGTCGAGGGCGTTCTCCAGCAATTCTTTGAGCACCGAGGCCGGGCGCTCGACCACTTCGCCCGCCGCAATCTGGCTGATCAGCAGGTCGGGCAACAGGTGGATCACCGGCGGATGGGTTCGCGTTTCGGACATGGGCAGATTATACCGGCCAAGCTTCCGGTAGAATCGCGCCTTTGCCCTGATCGTTCGCCAACATGGAATATCTTGCCGCCTTCATCGACATCGTCCTGCATCTGGACAAGCACCTCGCTATGCTAGTGCAGCAGTACGGGACCTGGATTTACGCCATTCTCTTTGCCATCATCTTCAGCGAGACGGGATTTGTCGTGACGCCCTTCCTGCCCGGCGATTCGCTGCTCTTCGTAGCCGGTGCGCTGGCCGCGCTGGGCGGAATGGATATTGGCGTGCTGCTTGCTGTACTGGTCGTAGCCGCAGCGCTGGGCAATATGCTCAATTACCAGATTGGACGATTTATCGGCCCGCGTGTTTTCAGGTGGGAGGATTCACTTTTCTTTAACAAGGCTGCCCTGAACAAGACAGAAGCATTTTACGAAAAACATGGCGGGAAAACGCTGGTGATTTCACGCTTTTTGCCGTTGTTCCGTACTTTTGCCCCGTTTGTAGCTGGCGTGGGAAAGATGGACTATTTACGGTTCAGCTACTTCAATCTTCTGGGTGCAGCGCTCTGGGTCGTCTCCTTGACGCTGGCCGGCTACTTTTTCGGAAATCTGCCGTGGGTGCAGCAGAATCTGACGGTGGTGATTCTGGGCATCATTGTGCTGTCGATGATTCCGATGGTGATCGGCTGGCTGCAGCAGCGAAAAGCCTGATTCAGCGCGCCCGGCGCTTCTTGTCCATCAGCTGCATGATCAGCGGTGTGAAGATGAGCTGCATGGCCAGTCCCATCTTGCCGCCCGGACAGACAATGATGTTCGGGCGCGACATGAATGAATCGTGGATCATGCTCAGCAGGTAAGGGAAATCGATCCCGCTGGGGTCGTCAAAGCGGATGACCACGAAGCTCTCGTCAAGAGTTGGTATGTCACTGGCAATCAGCGGATTCGAGGTATCGACGGTCGGCACGCGCTGGAAGTTGACGTGCGTTTGCGAGAACTGCGGGCAGATGTAATGAACGTAGTCGGGCATGCGGCGCAGGATGGTATCCATCACCGCCTCGGTCGAGTAACCGCGCAGGGCCTTGTCGCGATGGATTTTCTGGATCCATTCGAGGTTGATGATGGGCACCACGCCGACGCGCAGGTCGACGTGGCTGGCCACGTCGATGGTATCGGTTCTGACGGCGCCGTGCAGACCTTCGTAAAACAGGATATCGGTATCCGGCGGCAGGTCGGTCCAGGCGGAAAAGCTTCCCGGTTCGGCCCCGTAGCGCGCGGCGTCTTCGAGGTCATGGACATAGCGGCGGCGCTTGCCACGTCCCGTTTCGCCGTATTCGCGGAAGAGATTTTCCAATTCCTTGAACAGATTGGCTTCCGGCCCGAAGTGACTGAAATGATCGTTGCCGGCCGCTTCTTCTTCGTCCATCTTGGCTTTCATCGTGGTCCGGTCATAGCGGTGAAAGCTGTCGCCCTGGACGATTTCGGCAACGATTTTCTCGCGCCGGAAGATGTGCTGGAAAGCGTGTGTAACCGAGGTGGTTCCGGCCCCCGATGAGCCGGTAACCGCAATGACAGGATGTTTGATCGACATGAAAATCTCCAGATTCAGGAAAATGCCTTAAACGGGGCCGCGGCCTGATTCAGTTGGTACGAAGCAGGGTGCGCGTGGAAAAAAGAGGCGAACTGAAGGGCTTGTCCTCGCCGTTCAGATAGTCGCTATGGTAGCGCTCGATGCGTTCGACTTCGTCGCGCGAGCCGAGAATGACCGGGACCTGTTGCTGCAGGCTGCCGGGCAGTACATCGCCAATCCGTTCGTAACCGGTTGTGGCCAGGCCGCCGGCCTGTTCGACGATCATCGCCAGTGGATTTGCCTTGTGCAGCAGGCCCAGCCGGCCGGGTTGGCGCACATCGCGGGTGTCCTGCGGATACATGAAGACGCCGCCGCGCAACAGGAGGCGATGGACATCGGCGACCATCGCTGCCACCCAGCGCATGTTGAAATCCTTGCCGCGTACGCCGGTTTTCCCGTCCAGGCATTCCTCGATGTAGCGGCGGATGGGTGGTTCCCAGAAACGCTCGTTGGAGGCGTTGACCGAGAAATTGCAGGTTTCGGCGGGGATCCGGAGATTGGGGTGCGTGAGCAGGAATTCGCCCATTTCGCGATCCAGCGTAAAGCCATGCGTTCCGTTGCCAAACGTCAGCACCAGCATGGTCGATGGACCATACAAGGCATAGCCGGAGGCGATCTGGGCCGAGCCGGGCTGCAGGAAATCGGCCGCCGTTGGCGTGCAGCACTGATCCGGGCAGCGCAATACCGAGAAGATGCTGCCCAGCGTGAGGTTGACATCGATATTCGAAGAGCCGTCGAGCGGATCGAGAACCAGCAGGTAATTGCCCGATTGCCCGGCGCCCGGGATGGTGTAAATCGCTTCCTCCCCGGCGCATGACATTGCGCTCACCTGCCCGCCCAACGCGCAGTGTTGAAGAAATATCCGGCTCGACAGCCGGTCGAGTGGTTTTTCCGGATCACCGGAACGTTCGGCCAATGCCGCCAGCGCCCCGAGTGAAACCTGTTGCGCCACGGCCTTGCAGGAACGCATGACGTCGCTGACCAGTATCGACAAGTCGCCGGTCAGCGAAGGGTTGCGGCGCTCTTCCTCGATCAGGAACTGGTTAACTCTGGTGTGGCTGAGAAGCATGTTGAAATTCCATCGCGATTAGGTGCTTCAAATTCCGGACTTGAGCCAATCCTGTTCGTGTGTTAAAAAATGATGCCTTGACGTTATGTTTATTTCAATTAGTAAAGACTAATCAATGAGAAACGCCACCATCCGCCAACTCCAGATCTTTTCGGTGGCCGCCACCCACTTGTCCTTTGCCCGTTCGGCCGAGCAACTACATCTGACGCATGCTGCCATTTCACTGCAGATCAAGCAACTTGAAGATGTTTTCGCAACCGTGCTGTTCGACCGGATCGGCAAGCGGGTATTCCTGACCGAGGCCGGTGAAATCCTGCTCGGCCATGCCCGGCAAATCCTGCAATCGCTCAAGGATGCCGATGAATCCCTGATGGCCCTGAAAGGACTCAAGGGTGGGCGGGTGACGATCGCCGTGACCAGCAATGCCGAATACTTTGCTCCCGTCCTGCTGGCCGAATTCCGCAGGATGCAGGCCGATGTCCGGGTACGTCTGCTGGTCGATAACCGGGAAGAGGTGACGCGCCTGCTCGTTGCCAATGAGGTTGATCTGGCGATCATGGGACGTCCGCCGGCGGAAATGGACGCCGAGGCCGTGAGTTTCGCGCCGCATCCGCTGGTCATCATTGCCGGTGCCGGTCATCCGCTGACCCGGCGCGCACACCTCTCGCTCAAGGACCTGGCGGTCGAAACGATGATCGTTCGCGAGTCAGGCTCCGGCACGCGTCTGGCGATGGAGGCCTTTTTCCGCGAACACGCGATCGAACCCTGCATCGACATGGAAATGGGCAGCAACGAAGCGATCAAGCAGGCGGTGGTCGCCGGGCTCGGCATCAGCTTCATCTCGCAGCATACCCTGGGGCTCGAACTGAGCAGCGGACGCCTGATCATCCTCAAGGTTGAAGGCACGCCGGTGATGCGCCGCTGGTTTCTGGTGCGGCACAAGGGCAAGCGCCTGACCCCGGCGCTGGGCGCCTTCTGGGACTTCGTTGTCAGCTTCGCCCCGGAGTACCTGAAGAAGCTGGCCTGAGCAGATTAAGGGCCAGGCTTGCGCTAAAGAATTCGCCCGACGAGGGAAAGCGTTTCATCGAGCCAGACATCCTCCGGGCTGACAAATCCTTTCGCATTGTAGGCAAACTCCTTCCCGGCATGCGAAAAGCATTCATAGACCAGTTCGGAGCAAATGTACTCCCGGTCTTTCTCTTTCTTCCCCAGGCCAAGAGTTATGCGCGCCAGAATTCTGGCAACTTCATCCTTGTCATAAGGCTGGGTCAGTTCGTCGATGCCAAAAATCGAGACCCCGGTAACCATTTGTGCATTGACATCCTTGCAACGCGCCAGAACCACCCGGCCCCTGTAGGGTTTTCCGTCCTCATAGTCGTCAAGGTATTTTGACAAAGGCGCAAAGCGTACCCCCATATCCTCAACACTTTCCAGCAGGAGCATGCGGTCGATGGAATCAATCCGGAAAACGATTCCGACATGACTCCATGGGCTGCCCGTCACCTTTTGAATCGCTCTGGAAACCAGATAGTCTCCCGAGGCAAAAAGAATGTCTCCGGACTTCAGCTTTGCGCGCAGCTCGGCGTAGGGCAGAACCGGGAGCGCCTTGATGTCCTTGCTTTCCAGATGGTCGGCCATTTCTCCTCCTTTCGCTGAGGGTTGTGGGGCCATGGGAATGATGGGCCAGCCCGGTTCATAGCGCGGCCTGAATAAGGGCCAGATAGTCTCGGTTGTCGGCTATCGTATTGTGACCTGTCGCGGGTATGAGCTTCATCGTCGCGACGCTTTTGCTGAAGCGTGCAAAGAGCTTTTCAGTACTGGCCCGGGGAATAACTTCATCATTTTCCGCGGCGACAATCAGCGTTGGCATGGTGATTCCGGAAGCGTACTTCCCCGAGTCATAGTTGTCACGCAGCAGCCACCTGACCGGGACATAGGGAAACTGAGCGGCAGCGATCTCCTGCAGGCTGTCGTACGGCGTGATGAGGATCAGGCGAGACGCTGGGCGCTGGCTGCACAGGCGAACGGCGACACCCGTTCCCAGGCTGCGACCGATAACGGCAATCTCCGGATGTTCGGCGCGGACCTTGTCGAACAGTCCAAGGGCGTCCTGATGAATGGCGGCTTCCGAAGGCCTGCCCGAACTGCCGCCGTAACCTCTGTAGTGAAGGAGATAGAGGGCGTGATCAGGGAACGACTTCTCGAACGATGGAAGATTGAGTGAAACGTCTTCAGCATTCCCGCCGAAATAGATAATAGCCTTCGGGCCGGCATGTCGCCTGACCGTGACAAAAAGCTCTGCACCTTCGACAGGGAAAATCATTGTCGATTGCGGCGCATTGATTTCCCGGGGCTGCGGGTAGTAGATCAACGAGTCTTGAAATACGAACAGAGCCGTGCAGAATGCAGCATAGGTGAAAACAACGATGACCATAGACTTCATGAACATATTATGCATGGGGCAAACATTTTAATTCAACGGTCTGTGCGTTTTTGGCGCAGGTCAGGCGGAATGATGTCTTTTCTATCAATGCGCCCGCAAACTGAAACTAGTAGGTAGTCATGCTGAACGCTTGGATAAACCGTCATTCCGGCGAAGGCCGGAATCCAGTGGCGCACTACTGGATTCCGGGTCAAGCCCGGAATGACGAAGCTTTGTATCGATCTGTTTCAACATGACTGACTGCTAGTTTCCTTGAATTGCGCGCCGCATCACAATGCCATCTTCGTGTGCCGTGCCATAGGGGGTGAAGAAGTCCTTGAACCGTACAAGCTCCTTGAACCCGGTGGCCTCATAGATAGCCCGTGCATGCCGCCATGTTTCATTGACCAGTAACAATGCGTAAGTCAGTTGCGGGAATGTCGCAGCGACACGGTCCAGGCAGCCAGGAAAAAGCATCGAGCCCAGGCCTTTTCCGCGGAAGGCGGGGCTGATGGTCATCGAGGCAATGTAGAGCATGGTTCCGTGCACAGGGTCATGACGCTCGAGGATGTCGTGACCCAGCGTGAACTGCTCGACAACGGGAATGGACGATTCTTTCCATATCTCGGAGAAAAAGCAGCCGATACATTCCGGGCCTGAGTCCGCCATAAACGATCCCTGGGGGAATGTCCTGATGCGCAGCGCATAGACTTCGCGAAGCTCCTGGTTTCCCGGGGGAAACCGTTGACTTCCATGTCCATGATCCGATCAAGATCGTGCACAGTCGCTTCGGCAAGAACGAGTGTTGATTTCATGTGACCATGACGAGGAGTAGAGAGGTTTAAGCTGCGAATTCAGCGGGTAGCAAGCAGTGCATTTCTGGCCGATCGCCGGGATGACCTGTCATGTTTCTTTCACTGCAATGGCCTGGACCACTGCGCCAAGACCCGTGTGGTAGATGCCCTCGACGACATCCCGTTCAATCTCGAGCAGATGTTTGAACGTCAAGCCATCCAGTTCAAGACTCAACGATTCCTTGGTGGTCATCAAATCCGCCGATTTTCCCCCGCCAGTACCATGCTTTAACTGATCCGGGGTATAAGCCTCGACCAGGAAGACCCCACTTGCTTTCAGCCCTGCGACCACCCTTTCATGCAACTTCTTTCTCAGCGCCGAAGGCAGGGGGCAGAAAATGGATACGATGCCGTCCCACCGGTTTTCCCCGATGTCGAAATCAGCCAGGTCGGCATGAATCAACTCAATGGAAACACCATTCTCCTCAGCCAGTGCTCTGGCCTTGTCTAAGCCGACTCGGGAAGCATCTACGGCAGTTACAGCGTAGCCGTGCCTGGCAAGAAATACGGCATTTCGTCCTTCCCCCTCGGCCAGACAAAGAACTTTTTCTTTTGGAATGAGCTTGTAATTGTCTTCCAGAAATTTGTTCGGGGATTTCCCGTAGGCATACTCTTCTGTACTGTATCGTTCATCCCACATGGGTTTTCTCCTGAATTGATATCGTCAGTTCAATTCGACGGAATAAAGCGAAAGAGTTGACCGGCATTGGGCTCAATGCGCGTGTGCCAGCATGATGACGCCGGCGACGATGCAAGTTGTGCCGATGACACGCGATGGAATGAAGGCCTCAAGTAACAGCTTCGCGCCGAACAGGGCGCCAAGCAGCATTGACAGCTCGCGGACCGGGGCGACGTAACTCAGCGGCGCCATTGTCATGGCAAACAGGACCAGAGTGTATGCCACGGGCGACAGTATTCCGACGGCAACAATGTACCGGCGATTCAGCCGCCATTGGTTACGCAGGCTCGAAGGGTTGCCGAGTGCTTTGGGCGTAAGGATTGCGGTTCGCAGTGCAAGCCCGAGAAAGTAATAGAGCACCGGCGTAACGCCGAGCGCCTTGATCGCCCAGCCATCGATGACCGTGTAGGCGGCAATGCACAGGCCGGTCATGATTCCCCAGAAAAGGCCGGTTCGGGCCTTTTGGGGTGGTGCGAACAGGGTGTGAACGATACCGGAAACCAGGAATATCCCCGTCAAGACCGCAAGAATACCCATCCAGCCAAGCAGACTCGGTGCTTCGCCGAGAACGAGCATCGCACCGAAGACGGAGAACAAGGGCCCCGTTCCACGCGCCAGCGGGTAAACAATGGAGAAGTCGCTTTCCCGATAGCCTTTCTGTAACACCAGCGAATACACCACATGAATGAGAGCGCTTGCCGTGATTGCGGCCCACGCCTGAACGGTGAGTTGCTGAGTATTTGTGTACCAGGACAATGCGCCGAATGGAACGGCCGCAACAAGGCTTACGGCGCCATACAGCCACACGAACGGCAGCCCGCCGGCTGCTTTCTTGGCGCAAAGATTCCAGAGTGCGTGCAATACTGCGCCGGTAACGACCAGCAGAAGAGCAACGGAGTTCAAGGTTGGTCAGATGACGCGCAACGGGTTAGCCCAGACTGCGGCCCGTCAGGGTCGTCGCGCTGGCAGCGAAGAGTCAAGCGCCTCACAAGTAGTGATTCACCACTTTTCGAGGTCCTTCTTGGCAGACTTGATGAACTTTCCAAAGTCACGATCCTTCTTTCTCTTCTCGACATCAGACATCTGGTAGAACCCGGATTCTTCCCTGAGCTTGTGGTAATTGTCATAGTGCTCTTGACGGAGTACGCCTGAGTTTACCGCTTCAAGTACGGCGCAGCCAGGCTCGCCTGTATGACTGCAATTCCTGTAGCGGCAATCGGAGGCGAACCCGATGATGTCGGAAAAGCTGCTGTCTATCCCTCTTTCGGCCCCCAGAATTCCGAACTCACGCATTCCCGGAGTATCGATGACCAGGGCGCCGCCCTCGAGAATGATCAATTCCCGGCGGACGGTCGTATGCTTTCCCTCGCCCGTTCCGCTGACCCCGTTTGTCTGGAGCATTTCCCGACCGATCAACTGGTTGATGAGGGTGCTCTTGCCCACCCCTGATGACCCGACAAAACAATACGTCTTTGCGGGCAGCAGCATCCCTTCAAGGTCGTCAATGCCCTCTTGAGTGACGTTGCTCAAGGTCAGCACCGGCGCGGTAACTCCCGCAGCGCGGATTTCCGCCTGCTGGGACGCCAGAACATCCGGCGCAACCAGGTCCGTCTTGGTCAGCAGGACACAAGGATCTGCACCACCATCCCTCACCATGACGAGATAACGCTCAAGTCGCTTGAGGTTGAAATCGTAGTGGCATGACTGAACGATAATCACGTAGTCGACATTAGCCGCGATCATCTGATAGTCCGGGGAGTCCCCCGCTGACTTTCTGCGCAGTGCAGTCCTTCGCTCCAGAAGCTTGTGGACCAACCCGAAATCGTCAGTCGATTGTTTATCTGCACATACCCAGTCGCCTACGCACGGGAGTTCCTGCGACAGGTGGTGTCGGTAGAGATAACTGCCAGCCAACTTTGCCCGAAAGGTCCCGCTTTGATCCATAAGCAACAGCAAGTCGCGATCGACCGCAGCAACCCGGGCAACAGTATCTGCAGGCTCTAAATTATTTCTTTCTTCGAACCACTCATTCCAGCCCAGTCGGGCCAGATCAATGTACCGGTTTTCCATTTGTCATCCGCAGCACAGGGGGCTAATGTAGCCTCTCAAATAAAACCATTGAGAGGACCAATACGACTAATCCTCCTGTCACGAAAATGCGCATGATCAGGACTTCCCTCTCACTGATCGATTCCCCAGACCTGGAAAAGCGCCAAATCAGGCCAATCAATGTAGCCAGGCCTCCAAGCCCGCCGAGAACGGCTAAAATATTTTCCAGCATTGCCTTCATGGTCGACTCCCCGGTGTTTTTGCAAGATGATGATCTGGCGAGTGGATGATGGATTGCTCGTCTTCCCGCAGTGGCAACAGGAAGTCATCTGTTTTGACCATTCCCCCCTCGATAACCTCCGCATAAACGCCCATATGGCTGTGTCCGAATTCCTCTCGCAGTATGCGGGGAATATCCAGGTCACGCTCGGCAGTTGTCGGATTCACGGCCGTGGCTGGACAGCGTGCAGTCAGAGAGACAATACGCAAGCGCGCCTTGCCCAGCCCAAGCTCCATGCCGATCCACTCCTGCTCGCTCCAGGCTGGCGCGCCTTCGAAGTAAACGTTCGCACGAAAGCGATCGGGATCGATCGCAATGCCTGCCACTCGTTCCAAATCCCTGACGCTCGCAAGGTTCACCAGCGAGACGTATTTATAGGTTGTCGAATTCGGTTTTTGCCTGGCGTCTGAAAAGGTGTGCCCCGGAGCTTCCACCAGATGTGGAGGACCTCCCGGATAATCCATCAGGAACTCTGAAAAGAAGGCTTGCAAAGAAGCATGCCCCTGTGAATCCGTGATGCGAGCACTAAGGATCGATCTGCCCGATTGCTCAATGTGTACGATACCGCTATGTTCATCAAAGCGAGTACGGAGTTGCGCAAGCTTTTCATCGCGTGCCAGCATGAAAAATCGGGTTTTTGGCAACCATTCCGGATGCTCGGGATCAATTTGTGTCGTCGCATGTGCAATGGCGAATCGGCGATCATGAGGAATGCACTGCCCGACCGATAAATTGACCTGATCCAACGCCTCGGCGCTCAATCCCTTGATCGGGTAGCGATATATCGAACTAACGGTTATTGACATGTGACGGGTTTCCTTTGCATGTGAGCCACGATAACAGTTCTCATCCGAGTTGTGCGCGTCAAGTCGTGCAAATATGTCAATCTGATAACTGGTTGATCCAATAGCGCGGCCGCTTCAAGCGGCCAGTCTCAGCAACTGCTATATCTGTTCCGCCAGGAGCGCGAAGCGCGGGGAGAACGGGAGATTTCATCTCCTGCAATCGCTGGTGAGCTTTCTTTCTTTTCTGGATCAGTTTGTCTATTTTTACCATTTGCATATCTCCAAAGGGGGGCAAAATAAGCATCTACCGTAGAGCTAGCTGGCGCTGCGCAGTTTTATCGCGCCAGTCCGTGTTGAATGATGGCTCTGCATACCCTTGGTCAGGTTGGGCGTCACTGGTCAAGCGCCGATTCCGCTGCTGCAATCGCGTGAATGGCCGTAGTGTCAAACAATGGAACCTTGGAGTCTTGTTGGCTGACAAGCAGTGATATTTCTGTACATCCAAGAATAATGGCTTCCGCTCCTTGTGCAGCCAGACTCTCCATAATTCGTCTATACGCGCTACGTGAATCGGGCAAGACAACACCTAGGCACAATTCTTCGTAGATGACGCGGTGGATAGTGTCGCGGTCTTCATCGTTCGGAACGATCACCTGAAGCCCATGGCGTTCGGTCAATCGATCACGATAGAACGCTTGTTCCATCGTAAACCGCGTACCGAGCAGTCCTACGGTTTTGTATCCAGCCTGCGTTATGTCCGCAGCGGTAGGATCAGCAATATGAAGCAGGGGAATAGAGACGGCAGCCTCAATTTCAGGTGCTACTTTGTGCATGGTGTTCGTGCATAAAACCAGAAAATCCGAACCGGCATTTTCGAGTGATCTTGCCGCTTCGGCTAGCATGGCTCCGGCAGCGTCCCAGTTTCCGGCATGTTGTAGGCGTTCGATGTCATGAAAATCGACGCTGTATAGAACGACCTTTGCCGAGTGCAAACCACCCAGGCGTTCCCTGATCGTTTCGTTGATCTGCCTGTAGTACGGAATTGTCGACTCCCAACTCATACCACCGATTAAGCCGATTGTTTTCAAGAAAATTGTCCTGTGTTGAATGGTGACGCCCAACGTCTTAATTCGCCGGCCTGCGCGGCTCCTCGCGCAGGCCGGCGCGAATAATGGCTTGGGCTTGGGTGGCCAGGCAATCTGTATTCCCCGGTGTTGAGTCAAGCAATCCCGAAGATACAGATTAATCAGACTGTGATACTGAACGCCAGCCTCATCTGCCATTCCCTTGAAGTAACCGATAGCATCCTCAGAAAGACGCATGGTGACGGTTTTCTTAGTCTTGAAGCGTAAGGGTTCTTCCGTGACTCTATCTGGGACAG
>JFJP01030180.1_pt1 | contig 28634 bp, 20 predicted proteins | sample 431651 | NCBI WGS metagenome assembly JFJP01 (sample SAMN02602958, study PRJNA72255) | Microbial mat metagenome, whole genome shotgun sequencing project. | biome: fresh water; feature: sink hole; material: water; isolation source: purple microbial (photo- and chemosynthetic) mats found in... | reverse complement strand
CGCTACACGGCTATGCCAACATCGAGCGGGGAGATACAGATGTGCAAATGTCCCGACTGGAACAGATTGCGGAGGTTCTAGGCACAAATCCCGCTGAATTGATGAGCTTCGGCGAGAAAAATACTATGTGTTTTTTTAGAGATAATAATTACCAGACTATTTCACAAACACTAAATATTTCACAAACACTGAATATAAACCCAGAAGCCATAATGGCAGAATTGCAAAAGCACCAAGCACTGCTGCAACATAAAGACAAGGAAATTCAATATCTAAAAGAAATTATCGACCTAATGAAAAAAACCGGCGCATCGGATCAGGCTCCCTGATTTTCTGGAGATGGTTATGCAATCGGTTTTCACGGTGCAAGATGCTGCAAAATCTTTGCGGACGCGTCCAAACCCTGGTGCGGAAATTGTTGCAACAAGGTCGGCTTGGCGGATTTCGCTGAGGTCTTTCGTGGCGAATTACCAATAATTCATCTTGGTGATCTTGACGTCTTGGCGGTTCATCCGTTGTTCACACGCCCAGATAACGGCTCCACAATCCCCGGTTAGCGTCCAGTTCAGCAGAACGACCACTCCAGGCGATCGCGCCACGTTCAAGAATGAAATGGCGGTCAGCCAGTTTGAGGAGCCGCTCTACATATTTGTCCACGACCAGCGTGGTCTGGCCTGCGGCTTTCAACCGATCCAGACAACACCAAATCTCCTCCCGAATCACCGGTGCCAGACCCTCGGTAGCTTCATCAAGAATCAGCAAGCGCGGGTTAGTGGACAGGGCGCGGGCAATGGACAACATTTGCTGTTCGCCGCCGGAAAGCTGATGGCCCAAGTGACGGTCGCGTTCCTGCAGACGCGGAAACAGCGCGTAGAGCTTCGGCAAGGTCCAAAACGCGCTCCGACCGCTGCGGTTGGCGGCAAAGGCGATCAGGTGTTCACGCACGGTCAGATTGGGAAAACACTGCCGCCCTTCCGGCGCTATCGCCATGCCGAGGCGGGCGATAGCATCAGGACGCCGGTTGTGGATCGCCTGGCCGCCGAAATGAATGTCACCCCGGCGCACCGGTAACCCACCGGTCAGGGTCTTGATCGTGGTGCTCTTGCCCATGCCGTTGCGGCCCAGCAGGGTCACAAATTCCCCGGCGGCGATGTCAAAATCCAGTCCAAACAATACCTGGCTGGCGCCGTAGCCCGCTTCCAGTCCGCGACAACGTAGCAAAATTTCCGGATTCACTGAGCCACCTCCGTACCCAGATACACGGCCTGCACGTCCGGGTGATCCCGAATATAGGCGACATCACCGGACGTCAGCACCCGGCCATAATCCAGCACCGTAATCCGGTCAGCGAGTTGAAAGACCGCATCCATATCGTGCTCAATCAACAGGATGGCGGTTTCCGCACGCAGGCGCTGAATCAGCGCGACCATTTCCACCACATCCTCCGGTCCCATACCGGCCAGTGGCTCATCGAGCAACAGCAGTCGGGGTTGTGCCGCCAGCGCCAGGGCGACATCGAGCTGGCGTTGTGCGCCATGCGGCAGCGCCCCGGCCTTCCGGTTCAGCACCTCGCCAAGCCCGACCTGTTGCGCCAGCCCCACCGCCCGCTCACGTAATCCTGATTCGTCTGCCCGCCACCCGAAAATGCGGAAACTGGAGCCGGTGTGCGCCTGCACGGCCAGCAGCAGGTTATCCATTACGCTGTCGTTGTTGAAGACGCTGGTGATCTGGAAAGAACGCGATAGGCCATGGCGCACCCGTTGATGCGGCGGCAAAGCAGTCAAATCGACGCCATCCAGCAAAATCCGTCCGGCATCCAGCGGCAGCAGGCCGGAAATCACATTCACCAGCGTCGTTTTACCCGCGCCATTGGGGCCGATCAGCGCATGAATCTCGCCCGGCTCCACGGTCAAACTGACCCGATCCACCGCAACCAGGCCGCCGAAGTGTTTGAACAGACCTTCTGCGATGAACAGACTCATGGGGATTTCCCACGGTCATCGAATAGCGCCGCCATCCCCTTGGGCGCGAAGAACACGATCAGGATCAGCAACAGACCCAACGGCCAGCGCCAGTAATCGGTGTACAGCTTCAGCACTTCCGCCAGTGTGAGCCAGACTGCGGCACCCAGTGGCGCACCCCAGCGCCGACCCAGACCGCCGATCACTACGATCACCAGCAACGTGGCCGATTCCGTCCAGTGCATCAACGACGGGCTGACAAACCGATTGTGGCAGGCCAGCAATGCGCCAGCCAGTCCGGCCACTGCGCCGGCGACGGTAAACGCGGTGAACTTGATCCAATAGACCGGATAGCCCAGCGCGGCCATGCGGATCTCATTTTCCCGGACGCCCCGCAGCGCATAGCCGAAGCGGGATACGGCAACCCGGTTCAGAAATGCAAAGAGTAATGCCGCTATCGCCAACACCACCCAGTAAAGAGTGCTTCCCTGGGCGTCGCCGAGTCCCAGGCCGAGAGTGAGCGGCGTGTGCAGCCCATACCCGTCATCGCCGCCATAGGTTCGCAACGATACGGCCAGGTAATACAGCATCTGCGAGAAAGCCAGCGTGAGCATCAGGAAATACACGCCCTGGGTGCGTAAAGAAACCGCGCCGATGGCCGCTGAAAAGGCCGCTGAAACGACCAGGGCTGCCGTCCACGCGCCCCAGGCGGAAGTCCATCCGGCATCGACCAGCGCCACGACGGTGTAGGCTCCGACGCCGATAAAGCCCGCATGGCCGAGTGCTGTCATACCGCCGTAACCGAGAATGAAATTCAGGCTGGTCGCCGCGATCATCACGATCAGCAGATGGCGGACGAAACCGACGTAATAGGTGAAATCGAAGAGTGGCGCGACCAGCGGAAACAGCGCCAAAACGAGCAGCAGTGTCCATGGAAAAATCTGGACGGACAAAACGTCTCTTGCCAAGCGGGCGGGCGGCAAGGAATGCGGGGTGCTTTTCAACTTCTCTGGCCAGTAGCGGGTTTCAGACCCGGGCCGGGAACAGCCCCGCCGGCTTGAGAATCAACACCGCCGCCATCAGCACGTACATGGCAATACCGGCCAGCGCTGGACCCAGGTCAGCAGCGAGGGCTGGCGGCAACACCGCTCGCAGCGCTGGCGGCAGGAAGGCGCGACCTGCGGTATCCACCAGACCCACCAGCAACGCCGCGACGAAGGCACCGCGTATCGAACCAATGCCGCCGATCACGATGACCACCAGCGCCGGAATCAGGATCGCTTCGCCCATGCCCGTCTGCACCGCGCTGATCGGTCCCATCATCGCGCCAGCCAGCGCTGCCAGTGCCGCGCCGAGGGCAAAGACAAAGGAGAAGACATAACCGACGCGGACGCCCATGAACTCGGCCATGGCGCGATGGGAAGCTCCAGCACGCACCAGCATCCCGATGCGGGTATGGTTCACCAGCAGATAGAGGCTCAGTGCCACCAGCAGACCCACAGCGAGCATGGCCAAACGATAGGCGGGGTAGGGCAGTTCGGCCAGTAATGGCACGGAGCCAGCGAGCGCGGTGGGCATCGACGCCAGGATCGGCGCGGGTCCCCAAACCGCTTTCACCAGGTCGTCAGCGATCAGAATGATGCCAAAAGTGGCGATGACCTGGGCAAGATGGCCGCGACTGTAGATTTGGCGCACCACCAGCATCTCCAGCACGAAGGCGATGACCACGGTCGCCGCCATGGCGATGAACACGGCTCCGGCAAAGTTGCCACTGCTTTCGTGTACGCGGGCGGCGATATACGCGCCCACCATGTACAGCGAGCCATGAGCCAGGTTCATCGTATCCATGATGCCGAACACCAGGGTCAGTCCCGCGGCCAGCAGGAACAGCATCAGACCGTAGCCAAGACCGTTAAGTAGTTGCTCGATCAGGAAAATAGCGTCCATGGAGAACGGCGAGTCTTGAGAATGACTGCCCGTTGCCCCTACATCTTGCACTCGCCGACGTAAGCATCCTGATGCTTTTCCAGCACCGTGCTCACCAGCTTGTTGGTGAGTTGGCCGTTGGCGTCTTTCTCGACCACGCGCAGGTAGTAGTTTTGCACCGGGAAGTGGTTGGAGCCGTAGCTGAAATCGCCGCGCACCGACTTGAAGTTCGCTTTTTTCAGCGCTGCCAACACCGCCGCCCGGTCGCTGACGTTGCCGCCAACCTCACGCACTGCGGCATCCATCGCCATCACGACATCGTAGGCCTGGGCAGCGTAGACCGTGGGATAACGCCCGTCATACTTCTTGCGGAAAGCGGCGACAAATTCGACGTTGGCCGGAACGGGCAGATCGTGCGCCCAGTGCGCGGTGTTGTAGAGACCCAGCGTCGGTTCCCCAACCGCCGCAATCACGTCCTGATCAGCGGAGAAGCCAGGGGCAATCATGGGAATGCCCTTGAGACCGCCGCTGACATATTGCTTGATAAAGTTGATGCCCATCGCCGCGGGCAGAAAGAAAAACACCGCATCCGGCTTGGCGGCGCGGATCTGGGCAATTTCCGCCGCATAATCAATCTGGCCCACCTTGGTATAAATCTCGTCTTTGATCACGCCTTGGTAGATGCGCTTGAAACCGTTCAGATGGTCCTTGCCTGCCGGGTAGTTCGGCGCAATCAGCACCATGTTCTGATAACCCTTCTCGTTGGCGACCTTGCCAGCGGCTTCATCGTAGGTGTCGTTCTGGTAGGCAACGCCGAAGAAATAGGGATTGCATTGCTTGCCGGCAAACTGGCTGGGGCCTGGATTACTGGACAAATAGGGGACTTGGGCGGCGAACAGGGTCGGACCGACCGCGAGCGCTGAATTCGACGCCACCGGGCCGGTGAAGAAATCAATCTTGTCGCGTTGTAGGTAGCGGTTAACCAACTGATTGGCTTGCTCCGGGTTGCCGGCGAAGTCCGTTTGCAGAAACTCCGCCGGGACGCCGCCAAGTTGGCTATTGAGGCGCTCAATCGCCAGATTCAACCCATCGCGGGTTTCTGCGCCGATGGTGGCGAAAGGGCCGGAGATATCGAGCGCGACGCCCACTTTCACTTTAATGGGTTCATCCGCGTGAACATTTAGTACGCTGCACAGAGCCAAAGTCAGCGTGGCGGTTTTTAGCTTCAGCATGGGGACTCCTTGAAATTAAAGACAGAAAGGACAACGGGATAGCAGTGTTCCTGTAGATGTGGAACGCGACGCAATCCTGACCTCGGTTCAAACGGAGGAGAGTCATCGAGCGGCGATGAATAGCGAGATAGCGAACTTGCTTCGCCACTCGCTATTCACGGATTAGAAGAGCTTGAGGATCGAGCCAACGATGGCCGCAGCGGACACCAGGATGGCGACAATGCCCACCACCAAAGCCAGTGTAGCCCGCGAATCACCGGATCGGCCGCCACCCTGCGCCAGATTATCTGCCGCCTGCTGAACAGAACGTTCTGCAGTTTCGCGGGCGATGGTTTCGATCACCGGCTGAAGGCCGGAGCGCACCATCTGTACCACTTGTTGCTTGAATTCGGGCGTACCTGTGGCCATGACCAGCATTTCCTGGCTATGGCGTTTGACCTGGCCTTCAATTTCCTTGAGCAGTTCATCCCGGTTGATTTCCAGACCCCGCGCCACATTGCGTTTTGAGACGCCTTCACTGACCTCACGGGCGGCCTGTTCGGCCACCGCCCGCGCGCTTTCCTGGGCGGTGGTGCGGGCGGTGCGTTCGGCAGTGCCCCGGGCGATTTCCGTTGCGACCTGCTTGGCGGCTTCCTGAGCGGCGCGCACTGCAGCATGAGCCGTCCGGCGCCCCAGATCCTCGGCGACGTTGCGCGCCGCTTGCGTCGCGGCTTCCTGCGCCAGGTTGGGCACCATTTCCTGGATGATGTCGCGGGCCACCTTCTCGGCAGACGCCCAGGCGGCGCGTTCCGCAATCTGTTCTATGTCGGCTACCGACAACCCGACAGCCGCAGGCGCGACGGCCAGGGTTGGCGGTGGCGCTACTGATGGTGTAGCGACGATCGGTATGGAGACTGGCGGGGTTTTTTCAACGACGCGAGGCGTGGGAATGACCGATGGGGCTGCCAGTTCTTCCATGGAGATCGCCGCAGTGCCCGAACTGACCGTGCGCAGGACGCCATCCAGTTCATCTGGCGTATACGGCTTGGAGAGGAAACTGACCGCACCGCTTTCCCGGGCATCCCGCTTATCCTCATCAGTAGCGTTCGCGGAACACATGATGATGGGAGGGCTTTGCGGATGCTGGCTGGTAATCGTGCGATTCGTCTCAAAGCCATCCATGCCCGGCATCATCACATCCATGAAAATAATATCGGGTTTTTTACCCGCGAGATATTTAACGCAATCTTCGCCCGACCCGACCCAGTCGACTTCGATACCGCGTTCGATCAGCAGTTTGCGTAAGGTCATGTGGGCGACTTTGGAGTCGTCTACCACCAGCGCCTTTTTGATATCCATGCAAGCCTCCTACGGCATGAGAATCTTGAAATGATCCGGGAATACTAGGTCAAGTTTACCCGGAGTGCGCAAAACGTGGACTGGATGGGCTTAGGGCCGTTCATCTGCCGTTTCCCTGGCCCGGGGCAACAAGTCTTCGCGGCTGATGCCCAGATACAGGGCCGTGGCGCTGGCGATATAAATCGACGAATAGGTACCGACAACAATGCCCACGATCATCGCGATGGAAAAGCCGTGCATCACCGCGCCGCCGAAGAAGTACAGCACCACGACGGACAGCAAAGTCACCAGGCTGGTCATCGTGGTGCGGGCGAGCGTTTCATTGATCGACAGGTTCATGATCTCCTGAATCGAACCCTTGCGCCGCTTGCGGAAGTTTTCACGAATGCGGTCCAGCACCACGACCGTATCGTTAACCGAGTAACCAATGACCGCCAGCACCGCCGCGAGCACCGTCAGGTCAAATTCGAGTCCGAACAGTGAGAACCAGCCGACCGTGAAGATGACGTCATGGACGGTGGCGGCAATCGTGCCGAGCGCCAGTCGCCATTCGAAGCGGAACATGACGTACATCAGAATGCCAGCGAGGGCACCCAGCATCGCTAATCCTCCCTGTTCCACCAGTTCCTGACCGACCTGCGGCCCGACAAATTCGGCGCGCGCCAAAGTGACTCCTGCGCCACCTTCCGCGCCTTGCAGGGCATGCAAAACCTCGTTGCTCAGGGTCGCAGCGTTGGCTTGCTCACCGCGCGGCGGAACGCGAATCAGCACATCGCGAGAGGTGCCGAAGTGCTGGGTCTGGGCGTCGCCGAAACCGGCTTTGGCCAGGGTGGCCCGAACCTGCGTCAAATCCGCCGGTTGGGGATATTGCGCCTCGATCACCGTGCCACCGGTGAAATCCAGCCCCAGGTTCATGCCCCGAATCAGCAATGAACCGACCGCAATCAGTAACACCGTGATCGACCAGCCAATGGCCAGCTTACCCCAACGCAAAAAGTCAATATTGGTATCGTAAAGACTGAATCGCCACATCACCGTATGCCCTTGCCTGGCCGGTTAAACCGACAGAGATTGCAGCTTGCGGCCGCCATAAAGGAGATTGACCAGCGCCCGTGAACCGGTGACCGCGGTGAACATCGAGGTCAGGATGCCGATACTGAGCGTGATCGCGAAGCCCTTGATTGGGCCAGTGCCGAAGCCGAAAAGCATGATCGCCGCAATTAACGTGGTCAGGTTGGAGTCGATGATCGTGTCAAAGGCGCGGTCGAAGCCTGCGTGAATGGCGGCCTGGGGGCTGTTGCCATTACGCAGTTCTTCGCGGATGCGTTCGTAGATCAGTACGTTGGCATCCACCGCCATACCCATGGTGAGCACGATGCCGGCAATACCCGGCAAAGTGAGTGTGGCCTGGAGCAGCGATAGCGCAGCGATAAGCAGTACGACATTAGCAGCCAATGCAGCGGTAGCGATCAAGCCGAAGCGCTTGTAGCGCCAGGTCATAAACCCAGCGATGGCCAACAGCGAGATCGCGGCGGCGCGGAAGCCCTGGGCGATATTTTCCTTACCCGCGCTGGGACCGACCGTGCGCTCTTCGATGATCTCAATCGGACTGGCCAGCGCCCCCGCTCTCAGCAGCAAGGCTAAATCGCGGGCTTCGCGGGAACTGTCCAGACCGGTGATCTGGAAGCGCCGACCTAGCCGGTCGCGGATAGTGGCGACATTGATGACTTCTTCGATGGTGAAGGCGGTCTTCTTCAATTCGCCATCGACCCGCTTGGTTTCGGTCTTGTTCTCGATGAACACCACGCCCATGCGTTTGCCGATATTGTCCTTGGTCGCATCTTCAAAGCGCTTGGCGCCTTTGCCATCCAGGCTGACGTAAACCGCGGGACTGCCGCTTTGCTGATCCAGACCGGAGGAGGCGTCAACGATGGAATCGCCGGTGAGCATCACCCGCTTTTGCAGCAACACCGGGCGACCCTCGCGATCCTTGTACAGGCGGGAATTCAGCGGAATGCGATTAGTCGAAGCGGCCTGATACCAGTCATTTTCTTCATCGGCCAGCCGGAATTCCAGGGTCGCGGTCGCACCGAGAATTTCCTTGGCGCGGGCGGTGTCCTGGACGCCAGGGAGTTGCACGACGATACGGTCGGTGCCCTGCTGCTGAATAATCGGTTCGGCGACGCCCAGTTCATTGACGCGGTTGCGCAAGGTCGTGATGTTCTGTTGCAGGGCAAAGTCCAGCTTTTCCTTAATCTCCGGCGCGTTCAGGGTCAGCTTCAAACTGAGCGGTCCCGGTTCGTCTTGCTGGAGATTTGACAGATTTTTGCGCAGCGCTTGGGCCGCCTTGTTACGTTCGGCTTCGTCTTTGAATTCTACCTGCACCCCGCCGCCGGCCGCCCGACCCACCGTGCTGTAAAGGATTTTTTCGGTGCGCAACTGATTGCGGATTTCCTCAACATAGCTGTCCTCGACCTGCTTGATCGTGGCGTCCATGTCGACCTGCATCAGGAAATGCACCCCGCCGCGCAGATCGAGGCCGAGGTACATGGGATTCAGGCCGATGGCGCGTAGAAAGCCCGGCGCGGCGGACGCCAGATTGAGGGCGACGATGTAGTCGCGGCCCAGCCGATCCCGGAGGATATCCGCAGCTTTGAGTTGCGCTTCGGGGTCAGGGAAACGGATCAGCAAGCGGCCCTCGGCCAGTTCCACCCGCTTGGGGGGCAGTTTTTCCGCCTCCAGCAGGCCGGCAATGCGGGTCTCGAAAGCCGAGTCAATGGCAATATTGGTGCGGGCGCCGGAAATCTGCACGGCCGGGTCTTCGCCAAACAGATTAGGCAAAGCAAAGATCAAACCCCAGAGCATGATCAGGCCGATCAGCAGGTATTTCCACCAGGGGTACTGATTCAGGGTATAGGGATTGGACATGGAACGGCGGGGTCAGTGGTGGATGGCGAAGGGCTAGAGGTTGCCTTTGTAGGAACCCTTGGGCATCAGCGTACTGATGGCCTGCTTCTGGATGCGAATCTGGACGTTTTCAGCGATTTCCAGTTGCACGAAGTTTTCACCGATGTCGGTGATCCGGCCCAGGATGCCGCCGCCGCTCACGACTTCGTCGCCCTTCTTGAGCGTTTCAACCATCTGCTTGTGTTCTTTGGCGCGCTTGGTTTGCGGGCGGATCAGCAAGAAGTAGAAGGCACCAATCAGAATGATCGGAAACAGCAGGTTCAGCATACCCATCTCGGCACCGGCTCCCCCGGCAGTCTGGGCAGAGGCGGTAGAGATCAGGCTATTCAGGATGCTTTCCATCGGGATTCCTCGTTGAGTTCTGGCCTTGCCCCGCGTGGCATTCACGGTCAAAACCGGTGCGGGGACGGTCGCTGAGTACCAGTTTAAAGCGCGCCATTATACACAGGCGGAAGGGTTTGCCCGCATTTTTGACGAAAATCTGATGGGTGGGGCTGGTGTCGAGAGGATCTGCATTGTGCTTGGTACAACTGAACTCGATGCTGATTTTGATTCCCCGCCGTTGCCATCTGCCCAATTTTACCGAACTTTAGCTGAATTGGTGGCAAACTGAGCTAAAGTTATGGTTCACTTTGGAGATATCAGGTGTCCGTCAATGGTTGAGAAGCGATCTGAGAGATGGCTGCGTAGCTGGGGAATAGTGGGGATTTTGCTGTGGTCATTCGCAGTTGATGTGACCGGAAACGAGGTGATAGCCCCTTGGGCGCAGACTGAGGTCATGGTGCGACCGCTAGCGGAGTTGTTCAAACAGCGCAATGATGGATATCGCTTGTTTCGTCCCCTGGAACAACCCCTGGTATTGGTGTTGCAGTTTCCCAATCTAACGCGGCAGTCTGCTGCGATGAATCGAATCGCTGCTTTGGTGGAAAAACGGGATGCTCCCAATCACCGGGTGCTGGATGACCAGGAGTTGCTGGCGTTGGTAACAGCCGGTGGAAAACGAGCCGAAACATTTTTCCTTGGACACGACTACCGGGCACAAGATCTGGCGCGCTTTTTTACCTTGGCAAAACAGGATCGCGTGGCGCTCAACCAAGAGGAGCGTACCTTATTCGCCCTGTTACAGTATCACAGTTTTTTCGTGGTGCTGGCGGAAAACTCATGGGGGGCAGCAAATCCAGAGAAGGTGTTGGTTACTATACCCGCTTCTGGTAAAGGCTCTGGAAAACTCGATCTGGAGAGTTGGTGGTTTACGTTACGCCATGAACTCAGTCATGGCGAGTTTTTTACTAATGCTCGCTATCGCAGTTATTGCGAACAAGCATGGGCTAAATTGGATGATAAGGTACAAAAAGTTTTTGAGGAGGAGTTTGCTAATTTTCGCTATGACGTGACCAATCAGGAACTCCTGGTCAATGAATGGCAGGCCTTTCTTTGGGAACCTTGGGTAGGGGGATTTATTGATGTGAGACTGCGCCGTCTCGGCGAGAGTTTAGAGTCTTTGCGTCATCGCTTCTTATACGGGATTGATACGGCAACCGAACCCATCACCTATTTTTTCGAAAACCGAGCATTTCGGAACCTGCCAGCTTTTGATCAACAGGGTCGCCTAAAAATTGATGATGAAAAACAAATCAGTAGAGAGAGGAATAGATGGAGGTGAAAAAAACGGCGCGATGCAGATCACACACCACGCCGAGTCGTCTCAGAGGATCCCTTGTAAAACTCGTTTCAACGAATTGAAACTTACATAAAACAAGGTTGCTAGTGACACGTTGGGTGGTAACGGTAGTAATAATGCCGGGTATAGTAACCCCTAGTCTTTTTGCCCACTTCATCAGCAAGAGCCAAGATCTCGGTTTTGTTTTTATCCGATGTCTCAGCAATCTTGCGTGCCTCGTCCAACCATTCCTTTATGGCATCAGCGGCTGGCCGGGTCGAAGCGGGTGCGGTAGACGCATTATCGGACGCCTTATCGGCAATGGTAATGACCTCCTTAATGCGGCTTTCCTTCAGCATACGAGCCGCAGAGATCAAAGCGATGGGATCCTGCTGAGCTTTGCCATATTGTGCGATTTCGCTGGCGAATTTGGCCCATCCTGCTGCCTGATCGGTATCAATTTCAGTCTTCGCATTATCGTTGGGGCTATTTTCACCAGCGACGGCCAAATTAACGGCAGCCGGCAGAATAAGGATGGTGGCAACCAGCACAAAAAATTGCCTGAGTGCGACTTTCATAATCTACTCCTCTCGTTTGACATGACTGGGTTAATTCGAGTTTAACAGGACACATAGTATAGAGTCTATGTGGAGCGCACCAACTGTCTAAAAACCTGCGTATCTCCTGTATTTTGCAGGAGTGGCGATTAGTTTGTCAACAGGACGTAGCGGTTGGAAACACGACCTTGGTTTTTGATAACAACAACGAAATTGGCAGTTTCATCCGGAGTCCAGGATAGAGCGCACTCGTCGGAATAATCAGTGTCGGTGACGACCACATTGCGGTGTTGGTCAATAACAGCACAGTCCAAGTCAGTATCGCCATCGCCAATGACTGCAACTTGTGCTAATTGCCCGCCTACAAACCGTAATGAATAGAGATCTACACCTCCTCTCCTGACTCGATCGTGAGTTTTTCCAGGTCCACCGACGCGGCCCCTAGTTTTAGGTGGAGTGTAGGAAGCAACACTATCCACCATCGCGAGTGTCTCTGGCTTGCCACTGGCCATCTCTTTTGCCTTGGCAAGCACATTTTCTGGGGTTGATAAATCTTCGTCAGTTTTTGCCTTTTCATCATCCGCAGCATCGCCCCCCTCAGTTGTTTTAGAACGCGCTTCGGTTTTCGGAGGGTTTTGCTTCATAATCTTGGCGGCTGAAATTAAAAACAGCGGGTCATTGCGTGAGATGCCGTAACGAACCAGTTGCTGAGCCATGGCAAATTCCTTCAAGCCCGCATCATTTGGAGACTCCTGCCCTTTTTTACTCATAAGACCGCTGTCCTTACCAACAGCGTCAGTCGCAAGTTTTGGCGGGTCAGCCGCATAAACAGCAGCCAAACTACCAGCAAAGATCAAAGTCCCAACAAAAAGCCTTGTTTTCTTCATGAGTTGATTTCCTCTTTACAAAACGACGTGGGCAACGAATAGACTACAAACAAAAACCATCACTGGATTAGGATCATGATCCAGTAAAAACGCCATGTATGCCAATCTGGTGCTTGATTCCTTGCAGATGACGATCCAATGCGGCTTCAATTTGATTGACATTTTGGCCGCCGTTCATGCCTTGCAGTTCCTTATGCAACCCAGTTAGGGGCTTCTCGCTGAAAAGCACTACAAAATGATCGCTGCCATACGGTGGTTCCACGTTAAAAGACAATGCGTAGGACTTATCAACTGGAACCTCCAATGGATCGTTGATGCTTCCCTCTTTTAGGGGATAGAGGTTGTTGATAGTACCATCGGATGCAACATTGAAGAGGGTTAAATAAGGATATTGCTGATTACTGGTTTCCAAGGTCACCGGCTCACCGACACGATGGAGTTGATCATTCGGTTTCAACACCATAGTCGGACTAACTGTCTCACTACGTTTTTTAATACGCTCGACCGCAATCAATTTATCGAACACTTTAGTGGCGTAAGCGATTTCAACACCACCAGATGGAGCCGGTGTTTTATTCTGCGCTCGAGAGAAAGCTCTGGTTTCTTGAACCTTCGGTTGACGGCCATCATAAACTAAATCGCCAAGTTGGGAGAATATTCTCTCTCTACCTATATCCCAAATAGCGTTAGCAGTTTGCCTGTCATGGGTGGTTTTCGCCTGAGCGAGAACAGGTTGCCATTGATTTTCAGTAACTGCCTCGGGAATATTGTCGACGAATACCGTAAAATTTATTGGCTGTTGGGTCGGTGTAGATGGCGCTACTTTGTCATCGGTTGACGGTTTTTTATCCGTTGTATTAGCAGGCGGTAGCTTGGCATTAATCGGGATGGAAAAATCGATACTGCCAGCAACCTGTAATGCCTGCCGTCCTTCGGTGATCATTCGAACATTTTCTGTGATAAGGAGCTGAAGCCTTTCCTTGGAAATCCCTTGCTCGTTGTTGCTGGCAACGAAACGCAAGACCTTAGCGAACGCCATACTCAGGGCGCCACGGGGTTTTTTGGTATCAGGATCGATGATCTCTTCGACTTCTTCGTGATCAGGAACGCCACTAAAACCGAAAACATTGGTGGCAACCTCACTGTCCGTGCCTCCTTGTTTGCCAGTGCTGTCACTAACGCTTTTTTCTCCGCGACTTTTACCATAAAGTACAGTGAGAGCATCATTCTGGATATTAATCGGGGGAATCGAACGTCTTTTGAATTTTTTCGGTGCAGCAAAAGCACGGGTCATAGTTCCGGAATGGCAAGAATCAGCAACGAATAAAATTTTCAAACCCGGGGTTTCCCGAAACAAATTATTGATTTCATCGTCAACAATACGCTGGTAACTGGATCGATCCTTTTCAGCAAAATCCGCCAGAATAAAGTTTTCATCTCGGCCATCAGCTTCTGAATTTGCCGCATGTTCCGGTTCCTGAGAACCATGACCGGCATAGGCGAAGACGAGAATATCGTCCTTCTTGGCTTGAGCAGTGAGAGATTTCCACTTACTGAAAACAGTATCCCGATCTGCTGCTTTATTTTGCAGCACAATGACTTGCTTAGCGCCGATTTTATTCAGTGCATCGGCAACATCCTGAGAGTCGTTTACCGCTCCATCCAATGTTGGCCAATTCTGGTAATCATCAACACCGATGACCAGACCATAGACATCAGTGGCGCTAGCTGGGGTGGATATGCTTAGAATGCACAACCCAAAGAGACAAGCCTTTCCCAATCCAGACAAGTGATGTGTGCTCAAAAAACCAAAGAAATAGTTTTTTTTCATGAGGCTCTCCTTAATCAAAATTATTATGTAGTTATGTCACACCGCAATAAATTCACTCTTTGATGGCAGTCAAAGGAAATGCCAACCGAGTCAAATCATTGCCACGGGGGATTGCCGCCGGGCGCTGGGTATATTTGGGGTTTTGTTTGCGGATATCCATAATTTCATTATAAACGAAACTGGCTATTTGGAGCGCGGTGACCTTTTTGTCACGACGACCCGCTGCATCTCCCTTCAAGCCAGTAAGCACGGCATAGCCAAAAAGACCGTTACCTGTGCGTTTATTATCCGCTGTAACATACTCATCGGCGGATTCTTCCCCAGCGCCGGCAGCAGCAATCATGAGTAACTCGCCAAAACTTTCTCGCGCCTTGGAAAGTGATTCAGATTGTTGATCTAAGTCACCACTTCTCACGTCATAGGCCCCCGAATGACAAGAGTCGAGGAAAATGAGAACATTGTTAGCCTTGTCGGAAATCTTTGCCAATTTTTCGCCAAGCAACGTCTGGGAAATGGATGTCTCTACATAATCATGGGTCAGGGAATTCTGCGGAATAAAGTAATAAGTGTTGTTATTATTCATTCCGTGTCCGGCCATATAGACAACCACAACATCATCCCGAGAGATAATTTGACTGGCAATTTTATCGAAAGCCTTTTCAATTTCAGGTCGAGTGGCCTGTTCATCATACAAGCGCGAAATAGAGACTTTTCCAAAGTCGTCTAAACTCATATTTTTCTCTAACAGTGCAGCGACATCCTGGGCATCTTTGACCGCGAAACGTAAAACAACTCCAGCTTCACGGTATTTATCTACTCCCACTGACAAGATATGCAGTGTAGGTTTTTGGCTCCGTGTTGCCATTTCAGTCGGAACAGTCACGGCTGGAACCACTAGTTCTACAAGGGTGCTTTTACCGTTTGCTCTATTATGGCCATCATAAGCCCGCACTTGCAGACGGTTAGTTCCCTCGTCCAGTTCTAAATCCCGCTCAAGAATGATTTCACCCTCCTTGGTCATATTCTCTTTAGCAGGAGTGGCTGCGTTATTCGCAACGGGTGGCGTAGTCGCTCGTGAAAAGCCCCGTGTTTTGGCATTAGCATTTTCCACGACAATACCATTGCGCAGCAGTTGAATCTCGCTCATGCCCCCATTCCGTTCCTTGAGTTTGAAGCGCAAGCGTACCAGTCTTTTACCAGCGGGCAAATCGTTTGTTTGAAGCACCGGTTCCTCTGGCTTGACTTCATTAGCAGTGGCAGCGGTTGTCGCTGGAGCAGCAGTCGTGGGGATGGATTGCTGCGCCCGAGAAAAGGCGCGGGTGGTGCTTTTTCCGATGGGAACACAGGAACCCGTACCGATTGATGCGGCTGTTGTAGGTACGATAGCAGTTGTGGAGGTCGTAACCGGAGCAGGTTCCACTCGACGGAAAGCGCGGGTGACCATATCAGCTTTATCCAGTAAACAGTATTCGACCCATTCCACCTCTGGGACTGGCGCAGCAAAAAGCCCTTTAATCACCTCCTGTGCTTGGGCAAATTGGGCTTGCAACGCAGCTTCGTGACCCCCAATCATCTTACGGCTTAACAGCGATGGCGAATAGAAGCTTTGATAGAGTTGGCCGAAATCGATCCATTCTGGAGTTTTATTACTGCCCCGATTGAGGTGATAGCCCGCCAGATTTTTTCCGCCATTCATAGAGTGAGCAAAGAAACCTTCTTTCGTCCATGCGATCCAACGCACCCCGTCAACGCTGAGAAAAAGGCCAGCATATTCCTCAATGCTGGCCTGACGGCTCGTTTCAGCCGGGTGCAGCCGATACCAATGCAAAGCGCCATCGGCGAGAGCGGCCACCAAATAGCGGCCATCCCGGGATAGATTGACCCCATAAACTGCCGCTGGCACATCCACTTTAACCTGTTCGGCACCCTGAGCGTCAAACCAGCGAATGTAATGATCAGTTCCCAAAACGAATCCACTATGATCGGGGGCAATAGCCAAACTGCGGGATATCTCGTTACGACCCAGGGTAATAGGAGTTTTTTTGAAAATCGGTGTTGTGCTACCTTCCCATTGCTCAACAGGCAAAAGGGCGTCATGAATCATTGGCGGGGTCAATTCGGCATCGCGAGGGGGATTAATTGTCAGTTCCTGCTGAGACAAGTTGAAGCGGGCTGCCCGTTTGGAATTGAGCTGCCACTCGACCGTCAAGCCATCGGCAGAAAGGGCGAAGCGCTGGCGAAAAATGTTGCGGAAGTCGGTGACCGGTGTGTCATGACGCACCAGGGAGCGCCCATCGGGAGTACTGATTCCCCAAGAAGGTTCGGCAGTGGCGTAAAGCAATGCGCCATCTGGCAAGGTAGCCAAACTGGTAATCGTATTTTCCGCGACCGGCACATCTACCGGTTTTCCGCCATTTTGCGGCCAACGTCGGATCATACGTTTATCGCCCTTGCCCGCACCACCCGCGGCTAATAAATCTCCGCTTGACCAAGCGACCGAGGAAAGATTTTCTCCCGCTAATCCATCGATACTGGGACTTTTTACAACCCTGCCATTGGTGGTATCGACGATATTTACCTTGATTTTATCTTTGTAGCCCACCGCGAGAAGGCGACCATCCTCGGAAAAGGCCAGGCCGTAAGGTTGCTCTCCACCATGCCCTTTTACTTGATGGACAAGCTGGATTTGGGAGTCGTAAATACGAATAAACCCGTCATCGCTACTGGTGGCCATGCGTCCGTCATTGGCAAAGGTAATCCAGTTGCAGGAAGAACCATATTTGAAATCTTCAGCCACTTTCTTGCCAGAAGAACTATCCCAAACCATGATGCCTCGGGCGCTACCAAAGGCAGCGGCGAAACGTGCCCCATCCGGGGTGTAGGCAAGGTGCAGGATCTCGGAGGGCAATTTGGAAAGGCGGTTTTTCATTCGCAAACTGGCCGCATCGTAAAGATAAAGAGCGAAGGTGCTTTCGTCATTAGTGATGGCGCCAGCAAGAAGTGCAGTTTTGCCATCAGGGGATAATGCGCCAGCGTAAAGAGAACCTTCGAGACCCTCTCCAACAGGAACGCGCAACACTCCCCGAAGTTCGCCACTTGGCAAATTCCACAAGCGAGCGGTTTTATCATCGGAGACCGTAAGCAGTGATGTTGTATCCAGGTTTAATGAAATGCGGTTGATCATGGCAGTGTGTTCACCTGCCTCAATACGCAAGTAGGGTGATTCTGCTGTTGCTAGGGCAGGATTAGCCAAGCTTTTTAAAAACATTGTTAGTACGGCAAGGAACACAGCAGGAAGCCAATATCTTCCGGAAAAAATTAGATATTGCTGAGAAGTGTTAATTTTTTCTCTATTGCGGGAATCCATGGCTTAGTCCTGATTAAATTTGAAGTAAATTCTCGAAGTGTGGATGATCTGTTAAAAAGAGAAGGAGTGATTTACTTCGCTCCTCCCCTCTTATTTATCCTACGAGAAGAATGATCTGTCGCTTATGAGAAATTCAAAGAGCGATCTCGGGTACAATTCCAAGAAAATCCGATGTTCAAGGGAATGCCTTGAGAATTAATTGCGTAGAAATAACTGGGAAGATCTTTCCAAAGGTGCGCTTCAGTTTTCTCAAAACCATTATCCGACACGGCCACCTCGGATTGATAATTTTTAGCGGTATTAACCGTAGTGTCGGCCTTGCTTTGGTTTGAGGAGAATTTGGACGCAACTTGCACGGCATTAGGATTACCGCCAGTTTTCCGATTAGCTTCTTTTTTCTGATCCTTTACTATTCTCTGTGATTCTTTCTTTTTCTCAAGTGAAGCTAAAGACTTCTTATCACCCATTTTTCGGGTTTTAGAAATGTCTTTATCAATTCTTTTCACCTCCCGTTGGTAATCATTATCAATCATTTTATCATTGGCAACCATACGTTTCTTTGCAGCCTTTTGTTCGGCTGGTGTCAACTTGGAAATATCGAATTCTGCCACCACCTGATCGTTGGCATATCTGTATTCATCCTGACGCTTACCGATATTTTCAGCCACCATCTGCATCAGATTATTATCACGCTTAACCTGTTCCTGAAGCTTACCCCAACGAGCCTGTGCTTCACCCCGGGAAATCCGTTTAGCTGCGTAGTCGACACGAATTTGATCACGTTGCGTCACACGGCAAGCCACCAGTGCATTAACTGCAGTGTTAGCCTTATCCAGTTCTTCGCCTTCCCGGGACAGGTCTTTACTAATCGCCAAAACACCCTGATCACGACCTTGATCCATACGACTTTTGTAGTAGCCGCCAATAGCCCCAACAACGCCGCCTATGGCTACAGCCTTGGCAATATCTTTACCCGATCCTCCTGTAAGTGCGGCGAGAAGTCCACCCGTTGCTGCCCCCGCAACCGCACCCTTGAGCATATCTTCAGCAAAGAAGTTACCGGTAGAGTCAAGCGCCACTACATTTGGGCGACAGATATCAGAACCATCATCGGGACCAATCCGTTCTTCACGCGTTAGGGGTGTAGCACAGCCGACGAGCATGATACTACTCGCTACCAGGGCGGTTAACTTGGGATTGATGGTGCGAGGGGCAATATTGCGATACAGCATAAACGCATCTCCTAAATAATGGTTTTTTCAAATCCCGCCTACTTTCACTAAAGCAGGATACCTAACAATATTTAGCATAGCAACCTGCACAAAAAATTCAAATGTTTATTTTTTTGACACAATTTCTAAAAAATGAAGACTAACTACTGAACAAACAATCACCAACTTTGCCCTGAAACGTCACAATTAAATACACAACCTGAATAGCTATCTGACCGGACTCGGGCTCGAGGCAGGCTTGGAGCCGGCTGGCTGGTGATCTTCGACCGGTGATCCCATCGGCCGACCATCGCTGAGCGTACCTCCAGCGCCGAACAGATCAGTCCACAAGGTCAGCGTATCCACTTGATCCGCTAATGAAAAACCATCAGGGGCGAGGTTGATCGCGCCGCAACCACCAGGCCTTGACCAGCGCCGACAGTTTCCGTCCAAGGCTCTTGTGTTCATCGGCCATCGTCTCCAGGAAATCCGACAGCGCTTTGGATTTATTGATGGTGTACAGGGTCAACGCCGAGGCCAGCGCAAACATGAACGCGAACAGCGCCAGGCGATACCAACCCGGTTCGCCCGCCTCATCAAACACGTTCATCCCCAGAATACCGGTGGTAATCGTGCCAATCATGCCAAAAGTGGTCACTACGGTCAGCCGTACCACCGTATTAGCCTGCCGCCGTAGTCCATCGCTATCCAGATACTGGTGCATGTCATAGACCGATTGCCGCACTTCATTGAACAGGCGCGGCGTGTCCAGATGCCGGACGCACATCTGATACAGGTCTTTAATCTGCATCTGGTTGGTAATTTCGTGGAACCAGTAGCGATGGGTAAAGCGCAGGAAGATTTCCATGGTGTGGCGAATTTCCCGCTTAAAATGCTTGACCGACTCCACATGGCCGATTTCCAGTTGACTCAACGCCACCACCAACCGGTCGGACAGCATCAGCAGCGCGGTCTTGTGGGTGTGGGCGATCAGGAACAGCAGGAAATATTGATGGCGGAAATGACTGAGCAAACCGCTTTCGGCGTCGGTGAAATAACGGTCGCGGGCATTACCAACAAAGACAAAGGCATGGCCACAGCAGATCGTGCGCGTGTCGATCCAGTCCTGACCCTCACGATCCTCACGGTAGCGGTCGTAGCAGTAGCGGCTCTCGAAATCCTCCAAGAATTGCGAGGAATACGGTAGCGTTTTGGAATCGCCCGGCCCGGCCACCAGTCCCAACCGGACATAATCGCCGCGGGTTAACCGGCGTAAATCGTCGACCGCCAGATAGCCCATGACCGGCATCCGGTGATATTCAATCTGCCGATAGCGCAGTGGTCCCTTCTGATCGGAAAAATGCAGCACCATCGGCTGTAACAGATATTCCCAGTGCGCGGCCAAACGCGGGGTACGGTGTTGGCAAACAAAGCTGAGAAATTTCTCCCGGTTCTCGTAATCGGATGCCGCCAATATTTCCCCGCCCAGCGACAACCATTCCACCTTGCTGAAACAGCGGCCGCCCTGTCCACTCGGTTCCCAATCCGGCGGATAGGCTCGCCCGAACCGGAACAACGCATCCTGAGCCTGCGCCAGACTCAGATCCTCGGCGTAAAGCTCCACCACCAGAATGGCGATATCGAGATCGAAGAAAAAATACAGGTCGATATGGGCGATGTCGAAAATAACCGGCATTTCACCCCGGCTGAACGTTACCCGCGCCCGGACGACATCTTCGCGGCGAAACACCTTAATCGGCGAATCCCCGTAGCCCACTGCATCGCCCACCCCGCGCCCACTGCCCTCGCCGTAGAGGAAGCGCTGCACATAAGGCAGGAAGGTGATGAACTCAGCGTAATGCCGTTCTTTGAATTCACGCGGATCGCTGGGAAATTCGTCGGTCAATTCCACCCAGGGATTATCCGGGGCTAGTTTCAACAACTCCCAGTGCTTCTGGATTTGGGAACTCTGAAACGGCATCAACTGCAACGGCCACAACAGGATTTGCCGAAACTGTTTGATGTGAACCGGCTGATTTTTTTCGCTATCGCCCACGGGATTGTGCTCTCGATCCGGTCTACACAAAAACGCCCCTCTCCCGGTGGAAGAGGGGTTGGGGGTGAGGGCTAGGCGGCTTCTAACACGGGAATCTTGCCGATCCGCGCTTGCCATTCCTTCGGCCCGGTCTTGTGGACGCTGGATCCCTTGGCGTCCACCGCAACCGTCACCGGCATATCCTTGACCTCGAATTCATAGATCGCCTCCATGCCCAGATCCTCGAACGCCAGCACTCGCGCGGCCTTGATCGCCTTGGACACCAGATAGGCCGCGCCGCCGACCGCCATCAGATAAACCGCCTGGTTGTCCTTAATCGCGTCAATCGCAATCTGGCCGCGCTCCGACTTGCCGACCATGCCCAGCAGGCCGGTCTGTTCCAGCATCTGCCGGGTGAATTTGTCCATGCGGGTCGCCGTGGTTGGGCCAGCGGGACCCACGACTTCATCACGGATCGGATCGACCGGGCCGACGTAGTAAATGAAGCGGTCGGTGAAATCGACCGGCAACTTCTGGCCGGCGTTGAGCATGTCGGTCATGCGCTTGTGGGCGGCGTCGCGTCCGGTCAGCAACTTGCCGTTCAGCAACAGCACCTCGCCGGGCTTCCAGTTCGCCACCTCAGCGCGGGTCACATTGCCCAAATCCACCCGCCGGGCATTGCTCGGCGCGTAGGTCAGTTTCGGCCAATCGTCCAGACTGGGCGGCTCCAGTTGAGCCGGCCCCGTACCGTCGAGATGGAAATGGACGTGGCGGGTGGCTGCGCAATTGGGCACCATCGCAATCGGCAGATTGGCGGCATGAGTTGGATAATCCAGCACCTTCACATCCAGCACGGTGGTCAAACCGCCCAGACCCTGTGCGCCAATCCCCAGTGCGTTGACCTTCTCATACAGTTCAATGCGCAACTCTTCGGCACGGTTCTGCGGCCCCCGGGCGATCAACTCCTGAATATCGACCGGCGCCATCAGCGATTCCTTGGCCAGCATGAACGCCTTCTCCGGGGTGCCGCCGATGCCGACGCCGAGAATCCCCGGCGGACACCAACCGGCGCCCATCAATGGCACGGTCTTCAGCACCCAGTCCACCAGATCATCCGAGGGATTGAGCATGGCGAACTTGGACTTGGCCTCGGAACCACCGCCCTTGGCCGCGCAGATGACTTCAAGATGATGACCGGCGACGATTTCGTAATGCACCACGGCCGGGGTATTGTCCTTGGAATTCTTGCGGGCGCCGGCGGGATCGAGGAGCACCGAAGCGCGCAGCTTGTTATCGGGATTCAGATAGGCGCGGCGCACGCCCTCGTCGACCATCTCCTGAACGCTCAGGGTCGCATCCCAGTGCACGTCCATGCCCACTTTCAGGAACACCAGCGCGATGCCGGTATCCTGACAAATCGGGCGATGGCCCTCGGCGCACATCCGCGAATTGATCAGAATTTGCGCAATAGCGTCCTTGGCGGCTGGCGATTCCTCCCGCTCATAAGCCGCCGCCAGGGCTTTGATGTAATCGACGGGATGGTAATAGCTGATGTATTGAAAAGCGTCCGCAATGCTCTGGATAAAGTCATCCTGGCGAATGGTGGTCGTCATCAATGGAAACTCCTGCTGGCGGATGGAGGCGCGGCAAAGCGCCCGAATAGGGTTATCTTGAGTAGCCGACATCCCGAACCACCCCGTCGCTTCACGCCACCCCTCCTTAGCCAAGGAGGGGAATAAGAAGGTCGGGCGATCATCGGGAAAGGCGGTATTTTAACAGCATCCCACGCCGGGCGATGTGCCCCATGCGGGAACAGCGCACGCGCTGGGCGGTGCAAGCCCTCGGCTAAAACAGCTCGATATCTTCTTCTTCATCACCATCCGCTATCTTCAGTTTCTTCTCCTCCATCGCCCGTACATAAATCCCCAGCGCCTGTTTGACGCTCTTGCCTTCCATCATGGCATCGAACATCAATCGTTCTTCTTCCATGGTGTAGCGGGACTTGATTTTCTCCTGCATCCCCATCCATTCATACGGGTTGTACAGCCGCCGCACATCGGACACCAGATCGGCCAGCGCGCCCAGACTGGAGGTGACGTGACTCAGGCGCTGGGTCAGCTTGTCGTAAAACTGAAAGGCTACTATCGCTGAATGCATCTTGTCGCTGATCGCCGCGCAACTCTCGATCATCGCCGTTTTAGCTTCCATACCTTCCGGGGTATCGGGCAGGGTCGCGGCGATTCTTTCGATCATCTTGACCTGCCCGACCATCGAGGTGAAGGAGTTGCTGAGCACCTCCACAGAACCATCGCTGTCGCGCATCGATATGTCGATTTGCGCGACGGCCAGCGCCAGCATGAGTATCGTTTCCCGAACCTGACTCCAGTCCAGATCGGGGTTACGCGCAGTTGAACCCTGTACTTCGATCATGATGTATCCTCGGAAAATTTATTTAAAAAATCAATAAGTTGATTGGACTCTTCGGCCTGCGTCGGTGGAAAGATCACACATTCGCCATCCGGAGCTTTGGGATCAGTCATAATGATAGCTATCATACAGTCATTATCTTTATTGAGGAATTGAGGAATCGCCATGGACACCGCCAAACTCTTCATGTCTGGACGCAGCCAGGCCGTGCGTCTACCCAAAACCTATCGTTTCGATGGCAAAGAAGTGATTGTCAAACGACTGGGCAACGGCGTCCTGTTATTGCCGATGAGCGATCCTTGGCGTTTGCTGGAAGAGGCGCTATCCGAGTTTGAACCGGGTTTTGCAATCGAACGTGCGCAGCCTGAAACCCAATTTCGACCGCCCATCCTCTGATGAAATACCTGCTGGATACCAACATCTGTATCTACATTATCAATGCCAGGCCAGCGCACGTCCTGGAAAGATTCCGTCGTGAATCAATCGGTGATATTGGAATCTCCGTAATCACGGCAGCGGAATTGGCTTATGGCGTTGCGAAAAGCGGCTCCTCAAAAAATCGCCTTGCTCTCGAAAAATTCCTTGCGCCACTGGAAATCGTGGCCTTTGATGCAGATGTTTTCTGGTATTACGCAGAAATTCGCGCCGATCTCGAAAAACGCGGTCAACCGATTGGCGCACTCGATACCCTCATTGCCGCCCAGGCTGTGGCGCTTGGCGCTATGCTGGTGACGAATAATGGCTCGGAGTTTTCACGTGTTAAGGGCCTTCGGATCGAAAACTGGGTATGAACTCAAAATGAGGTAGCGCTTGCTTCATTCTGGCGCATCGATTGTGCCGACCCGGCGATGCCCAACGCCTTGACCCACCTCGCAGCATCACCGATAAATCCGCAAAAATGACTTTTCAATCAATGACCCGCAGTTTCCAACAGAGCCATCAGCCGGGCTAGGCGCGTTGATCACGAATAAGGCCTGTTATTTGCTTATGACCCAAGAACGCCTCTCATTTGAAAAGAGTCATTCTGATGTCTACATTTTCCTCCCCTCCCCAGACGCGGGGTCTGTACCGGCCGGAATTCGAGCACGACAGTTGCGGTTTTGGCCTGATCGCGCAGATGGATAATCAGCCCAGTCACTGGCTGGTGCAAACTTCCATTAACGCCCTGGCTCGCCTGACCCATCGTGGCGCGGTTGCTGCCGACGGGAAATCGGGTGACGGCTGCGGGTTGTTGATGCGCAAACCGGACGCCTTCCTGCGTCGGGTCGCCGCCGAAACCGGTATTTCACTGGGCGAGCAGTACGGAGTGGGGATGGTGTTTCTCAACCATGACCCGGCGCTGGCCGCGGCCGCCCGTGCGGATTTGCAGGCGGAACTGGAGAAGGAGGGGCTGACCGTGGCCGGTTGGCGCACCGTTCCGACCAATCCTGACGCTTGCGGGCAGGAGTCCCGCAACACGCTGCCCGCCATCGCCCAAATCTTTGTCACGCCGCCCCCGACGATGTCCGCCGACGCGCTGGAACGCCATCTGTTCGTGGCCCGTCGCCGCGCTAATCTGCACATTCGTCAACGCGATCCGGTTTACTACATGCTCTCCCTGTCAGGGCGGGTGATCAGTTACAAAGGGCTGGTGATGCCGGCCAACCTGCCGGTGTTTTATCCTGATCTCCACGATCCCGCGCTGGAATCCTCAATCTGCCTGTTTCATCAGCGCTTTTCCACGAACACCCTGCCGCAGTGGTGGCTGGCGCAACCGTTCCGCTACCTGGCGCATAACGGCGAAATCAACACCATTTGCGGCAATCGCCACTGGACCGAAGCCCGCAGTCATATTTTCTCCTCGCCACTGCTGCCGGACATGGCCGAAATTCGCCCACTGGTCAATCTGCATGGCTCCGACTCCAGCAGTCTGGACAATATGCTGGAACTGCTGGTGATGGGCGGCATGGACATTTTCCGCGCCATGCGCCTGCTGATTCCGCCAGCCTGGCAGAATGTGGAACACATGGACCCGGATTTACGGTCGTTCTACGAATACAACTCCATGCATCTGGAGCCGTGGGATGGTCCCGCCGGTATCGTGCTAACGGATGGCCGCTACGCCGGTTGTGTCCTGGATCGGAATGGTCTGCGCCCGGCTCGCTATGTGATTACCGCTGATCGGCATATCACCATTGCTTCGGAAATCGGCGTGTATGACTACGCCCCGGAACAGGTCGTCGCCAAGGGTCGGATGAAGCCGGGGGAGATGCTGGCGGTCGATGTCGAAACCGGCCAGTTGCTGACACCGTTGGACATCGACAACGATTTGAAGAGTCGCCATCCCTATCGGCGCTGGCTGCGTGGCAATGTACAGCGCTTGCGTTCGCTGTACCGGGACGAACCGGAACCAGCGCCACTGACTCCGGAAATGCTGAATTCCGCGCAAAAACTGTTCGGCGTGACTTTCGAGGAACGCGATCAGATCCTGCGAGTGCTGGGCGAGGCCGGGCAGGAAGCGATTGGCTCGATGGGCGACGATACGCCGTTTGCCGTACTCTCCGAACGACCCCGGTCGCTCTATGACTACTTCCGCCAGCAGTTCGCCCAGGTCACCAACCCACCGATTGACCCGTTGCGCGAGTCGGTAGTGATGTCGCTGGAAACTTGCATGGGCGTGGAATGCAACCTGTTTGAGGAAAGTCCCGCCTACGCGCCGCGCCTGACCGCTAACTCGCCGGTGTTGACCGAGGGGCGTTTCCAGGCGTTGCTGACGAATCCGGGCGGGAACTATCCACATCATCGCCTGGATCTCCACTATCCGAAAGAGGAGGGCTTGCAGGCGGCGATTGAGCGGATCTGCGCTGAAGCGGTTGCCGCGGTGCGCGGCGGCACGGTGTTGCTGGTGCTGTCGGATCGCGCTATCTCCGCCGACCGCTTGCCCATTCACGCCCTGCTGGCGACCGGCGCGGTGCATCACCGATTGGTGCGTGATGGTCTGCGCTGCGACGCCAATCTGATTGTCGAAACCGGCACCGCCCGCGATCCGCACCAAATTGGGACGTTAATCGCTTATGGCGCTACTTTAGTGCATCCCTGGCTGGCCTACACGGTTTTGCAGGACATGATTCGCGCCGGGGAAATGCACGGGCGCGAGATCGTGACCGTGATGGAGAATTATCTCAAGGGCATCAACAAGGGTCTGTACAAGATCATCTCCAAGATGGGCATTTCCACCATCAACAGCTATCGCGGCGCGCAACTGTTCGAGATCGTCGGTCTGCATGATGACGTCGTGGAACTGTGCTTCAAGGACACCGTGAGCCGGATTCAGGGCGCACGATTCGCGGATCTGGAAGCGGAACAGCAGCGCCTGGCGGAACAGGCCTGGAAGCGGCGGCAGGCGATTGACGCCGGGGGATTGCTCAAATACATGCATGGTGGTGAGTACCACGCCTACAACCCGGACGTGGTGTACGCCCTGCAACAGGCGGTCGGTAGCGGCGATTACACCGATTACCAGGAATACGCCCGACTGGTCAACGAGCGTCCGGTAGCCACCCTGCGCGACTTGTTCCGGTTGAAACCGCTGGGTGCGCCGATTCCACTGGAGGAGGTCGAGCCGATTGCCGCCATCCTGCCGCGTTTCGACTCCGCTGGAATGTCGCTGGGCGCACTCTCTCCAGAAGCGCACGAAGCGCTGGCCATGGCGATGAACCGGCTCGGCGGGCGCTCCAATTCCGGCGAGGGCGGTGAAGATCCGGCGCGTTACGGCACCGAGAAAAGTTCCAAGATCAAGCAGGTGGCGTCCGGGCGCTTTGGCGTCACCCCGGCCTATCTGGTGAATGCCGAGGTATTGCAAATCAAGGTCGCCCAGGGTGCTAAACCCGGTGAAGGCGGCCAGTTGCCCGGCGACAAGGTCAACGCCACCATCGCCCGGCTGCGCTTCTCCAAACCCGGCGTGGCGCTGATTTCCCCGCCGCCGCACCATGACATTTATTCCATTGAAGACCTGGCGCAACTGATTTTCGATCTCAAGCAGGTCAATCCGCAGGCGCTGGTGTCGGTGAAGCTGGTGGCGGAAGCCGGAGTGGGCACCATCGCGGCCGGCGTCGCCAAGGCGTATGCCGATCTCATCACCATTGCCGGCTACGACGGCGGCACGGGGGCTTCGCCACTCACTTCAGTCAAATACGCCGGTTCCCCCTGGGAGCTGGGCCTGAGCGAAACCCATCAAACCCTGCGCATGAACCGTCTGCGCGATAAAGTGCGGTTGCAAACCGATGGGGGGCTGAAAACCGGCCTGGACGTGATCAAGGCGGCGTTGCTGGGCGCGGAAAGTTTCGGCTTCGGCACCGCGCCGATGGTGGCGCTGGGCTGTAAATATCTGCGGATTTGTCATCTGAACAACTGCGCCACCGGAGTCGCCACGCAAAATAACGTGTTGCGCATGAACCACTTCCGGGGAACAGCGGACAAGGTGATGAACTACTTCCGTTTTGTCGCCATGGAAACCCGGGACATCATGGCAAGTCTGGGCGTGCGCAAGTTCGAGGAGCTGATTGGCCGCACCGACCTGCTGGAGATTTTACCCGGCGAAACCGCCAAGCACGGTCATCTCGATCTGACGCCACTGCTCTCCGATGCCGGACTCATGCTGAAGCATCCGCAATTCTGCGTCGAGCCGCGCAATGAACCGTTTGACAAGGGCGAACTGGCTGAACAAATGGTGCGCAATGCTCTGCCCGCGATTACCGCGAAAACCGGCGGCACGTTCTACTACACGGTCAAAAATATTCACCGCTCCATCGGGGCGCGGCTGTCCGGGGAAATTGCCCGCAGGTATGGCGACCTGGGCATGGAACACGCGCCGATCAAGCTACGGTTGAATGGCACGGCCGGACAAAGTTTCGGGGTGTGGAACGCGGGCGGGTTGCACCTTTATCTGGAAGGTGACGCCAACGACTATGTCGGCAAGGGCATGGCCGGCGGCAAACTGGTCATCTATCCACCACGCCACAGCACCTTTGTCAGCCAGCAGACGCCGATTATGGGGAATACCTGCCTGTATGGGGCGACCGGTGGTGTGTTGTACGCGGCCGGCACGGCCGGCGAACGCTTCGCGGTGCGCAATTCCGGGGCGCTGGCCATTGTGGAAGGCGTGGGCGATCACGGCTGCGAATACATGACCGGCGGTGTGGTGGTGGTGCTGGGAGAAACCGGGGTGAATTTCGGCGCGGGCATGACCGGCGGCTT
>JFJP01018678.1_pt1 | contig 28635 bp, 18 predicted proteins | sample 431651 | NCBI WGS metagenome assembly JFJP01 (sample SAMN02602958, study PRJNA72255) | Microbial mat metagenome, whole genome shotgun sequencing project. | biome: fresh water; feature: sink hole; material: water; isolation source: purple microbial (photo- and chemosynthetic) mats found in... | reverse complement strand
CACGAACCTCTATACGGCCAATGCCTTGAATCAGTATTCCGTGATTTCCAACTTCAGCTCTCAGGTTTCATCCCTCAGCCCTTCTTATGACCTCGACGGCAACATGACCGCCAATGGGGATTGGACCTACACCTGGAACGGGGAAAACCGGCTGGTAGGGGCCAGTAATGGCGCGGTGGTGGTTTCCTTCGCTTATGATTACATGGGACGCCGGTTCCAGAAGATTTCCGGTGGCGTCACCAAAACCTTCAGCTATGATGGCTGGAACCTGATCGCCGAGGATGATGGCACCACCACGACCCATTACGTCTGGGGGCTCGATCTATCCGGTTCCATGCAGGGCGCCGGTGGCATCGGCGGACTGCTTGCCACGATGTTGGACGGTAACACCTACTTCAGCGGCTATGATGCCAATGGTAACTTGACTGATTATGTCGACGCTAACGGTACAGTAATGGCACATTATGAATATGGTCCCTTCGGAAACACAATCACTGCCACCGGCACCAAGAAGGACGCCTTCAAATTCCGGTTCTCCACTAAGTACCTTGATGTAGAAACCGGCTGGTACTATTACGGCTACAGGTATTACAGTCCCGAACTAGGCCGCTGGCCATCAAGGGACCCGATCGGAGAGCCATGGGAAGCGGTAACACCTGAACCGATAAAGCAGGAAATAATGGCTCGCCTCTCAAAGCAGCTTCGTGCTTTGGAATTGCCGCAATCGCATCCCTTGGCGATGGTTGCTCGCGAGCGGATACTGAAGGAACTCCGAAGTAATGTTGTCCGAATAGGCAATCTTTACGCATATGTAGATAATCGCACGACAGACCAAGTAGACAATCTTGGACTTCAAGCAGTTCGTATCCCCTATGGAAACTATTGTGGACCAGGATGGTGTGCACGCACCCGCCAAAGTGAAGCAGACTGTTGGTGTAACAAATCATATCGTACCATAGATCCAACGGACGACATGGACCGCTGCTGCGCTGTTCACGATATCTGTTTAGGATCAGGAGTAATAGATGGTACGTTTTGTGATGACCGCATGTGTGATTGCCTGAGGGCCAATAGGCCCGACGAAATCCATATACCTGGTAACATTGACGATGCATTCAACGCTTGGCGTTGGATGATGGGCGTTTTTTGCGGTACAGGTGTGCCATGGCATTGATGAAACAGGGGATTATGCAATTTTTCGTTTTCTTGAAGCGATATAGCGTTGTTTGCTTGCAATTTGTTTTTTGCCTTTTCGTTTGTATCTCTCTTGCAGCGTGTCAACGTGATATAGTTTCCACGATAGTAGTCGATGTATGGGAGCAGCCTGTTTGCTTGAGTCGAACCGAACTAGTCTTTCTTCTGCTTGACCAACCTGCTGTTCAATCAGCACTTTCCGCAAGTGATTTAGATATTTCTAAGTGGCGAGAATTTAGGGAGCGTATTTCTCCTGCCGACATGCTGCAATCCGCCGACGGGGGCCGTGATACAAACGCAGCTACAAGGGCTGAATCGCTCATTAATTTTCTTGCCGCGCATGACCGTCACGTACTCAATGGACTAACCTCTCATCATCTTACTTTGAAGCAGATTGATTTGCTAAAGCGCTTTGTCTGGAAGGAGGAAGGGCTCTACACCCTCTATGGTCAACCTGATCTCCTCTCCATCTCTGAACGGCAACATAGCGATATTGCTGGAATTTGTGCTAAGTTCGGAAGCGAGTTAAGCGATGTGATTCGACAGATCGGAAGACTTCGTATCGCTGGCTATTCGCCGAATGAGTCACGGAAATCAAGAACTCAACAGCTCGAGAGTCTGATGCGCAGAGCATTATCGCTAGAAGAAGATAGGCGAGCTTCGATTGAACGTGTACTCACGCGTAGTCAACTACACAGATGGAAAGAGCTTGTTGGTGATGTACAAGAGGTAGACTGGTCTAATGTGGGTGGATCACCAATCCTAGTTTATCAACCTGACACATGGCCCCGCCCGTAGGGTGCGTGGGAATTGGGGTCAGCCCTGAAAGAAAGAACGGTGTGGAAGTTGCTTCATTTGAGAACTTTATATCGCTGACAACAGTGCGCGCAGGTTCGCCCTGACGGGGTGCGGTCTTTTCGCGGGTCTCGGGGTCAGACTGTAAATAACAATTAAGATGTTGACATGCTCATGTCGTAGGGTGCTAAAACTCATCCGTGCCGATAATGCGGCTGTGATTGGCTGAATTGGTGGTTTTGGGTAATGGGGTCACGTCTCGACAATCGACATATGACTCAATATGCACGGCAACAAGTGGTTATGACTGACGGATTGTTGCCAAGGCAATGTCTGTGATAAGATTGCGGCTGTACTTGGGGGCGTTGGGGTCACGTCTCGACGGCGTGTTGCCCGAATACCGCTGGGCTGGTCTTTTAGCATAAAATGGATTTGTGGTACATGTATTTCAAGAACGTTGCCGCAATAGACTCAGAGTTGCCATACAGGCAGCCCTGACGCTTCAGGAGAGCCTTTACAGGGCTCAACAGTGCCTGTAGGTGCGCGTCCATGGCTGCTGCCACCGCGGCGGCGGGCTTGTTTGCGCCATGCCGCAGCAGGATGCGGATGTTCTGCACCGTTGCGATCATGTAGTCTTGGATTCTCTGCCGCCACAGTCTTCGCCATCGGGCACGCTTGAAGCCGTGATTGTTGGCAGCATCCGCAAAGCTTCCTTCCATCAACCACTTCCTGCGAATACGGTCGCGTCTGGCTGCCTCGCTGTGCGATTGCGCCCGCCCGGCATCAATCGCCTCTTGTTGATAATGGCGTTTAATGCTCCGGGCCATCCCCCCGGCGGCTCTGGTGCATTGTGCTCGCAGAGGACAGGCTGAACAGATCGAGCGTTGGCAGGCATATTCATAGGCCATGCGTGTCTTCTTGTGTTTCCTGCGCGTGAGAACCTGGCCCGCAGGACAGGTAAAGCTATCGCGCTCTTGATCATATGTGAAATCCTCCGGACCGAAGATCCCCTCGCGCCGGCCCGCTTTTGCCTGGGGCGCGAGCATATCGCCGATGTGGCTGCGGATGCCGCGTTGCTGGCAGGCCCGGAAGTTATCCGCGGTACCATACTGGTTGTCGGCCACGGCTGTTTCAACCTGCTTGCCGGTATTGCGCTCATGCTGCTCGACAAGATCCGTAGGGTCAAAAAAGTCATCCGGCATGAATATGGCCTGAAAATGCAGTGTTTACGGCACCTTTCTGGCGGCTTTGGGGCTGAAGGTCTGCCAAATCTCATCCGGGGATGGCATCACCACTAGGGAGGGATTAAACCTTTGGGCGTTTTTTGGGGTTTTGGGAGTAGCGTTTCAGGCGGTGATCTGCTGTCACCAGTGCTATCGCAGAAATACCGAGAAAACCATCTTCACCACCTTTTCTTCATGAGCCTTGCCTCGCAAGCACCTTCGCTTTCAGATCAGCCCAGTTCTTTGCGCCATACTCGATCGAGAGTGCGAACTGGACTTCGGCAAGCGAAACTTTTGCATCTAGGATATCCTCATTGGGCATATCCTTGATTGAGGTGTCTGAGTACATTGCAGTTCTCGGACTGTTTGCTCTTGTGAGCTTTAAGGAAAGCCTTCGCCTCCTTACGGAGATGCTCTAGGCTAGGGGTGGATGGAAGTGACTTAGCCATTGAGCCTCCCTTTGTTGCCATTTGGCGACTGCCTGCGGTGTTCTTCAGGCACTGGACTCTATGAAATAAATGTCGGGATGTCAAGGGATCGCGTAGTTTGTACATTCGCGCGCGGTTTGTACATTCCCGTCAGAAAGGCGTAGGGTCAAAAAAGTCATCCGGCGGGATGTCTGGCAGAAACGGCAGTGATGGCGGTGGCCTTCCATGTTTCTTGTGTGTTCTGTCCCGAATTCATCCGTCGATGCCATTTTGATCTACCGCGCTCCCTAGAAGCGTAAACTAGGGGTATTCGGAAATAAAAATACTCGCATTCCTTAGTCAAAAATGGGGGCTACGCCGATAGACAGAACTTGTCTGGGTTATGTATTATTCCCTCCATAGATTAAGAGATATCTTTGACCGCGGGGCGGAGTATTCGCGAAATCAAGTTGTGTAATACAAGCGTTGGCATGCGAAGAGAAGAGGAACACCGACTATGTGGATTCAGTCACTGACATTGAAAAACATTCGCTCATTTTCGGAAGCGAAGATCGATTTCTCGAAGTGCATCAACGTCCTTGTCGGCCCAAACAACGCCGGCAAGTCAACAATCCTCTTACCTTTGCTCGGTCTTCAGGATGGTCTTCCCCATCCCACCCTTGCCGATGTGAGGCTCGGGGAGACTGAGGCAAGCGCCGAAATGACCTTCGGGGATTTCGACCAGAAGTACTTTCGCAAGAAGTTCGCGCGGGTCTGGTATCAATACCGAAAGGACCACAATGATTTCCCCCTTTTTGGGGCCGCTGAGGGGAAGAACCAACAAGAAGGATGCAACAAGGCTCCCGGGAAAGAGCCAGGTAACTATGTCTACCCGTTCGTCTCAAAGCGCAAAGTCACCCAACTCGGCGAACACGTGACCGATGGCATTGTTGAAGCAATCCCTTCAACTTTTGAGAATCTGAATGCGAAGATTGACCGCCTCTCCAATCCTGAGTTTCTTCCGGCGCATACCTTGTACATGCGTGCATGCGACGAAATCCTGGGATTCCGGGTCACAACTGCCCATACGGGCCAAGGCAAGAGTGCCGTCTACACGGTTCGCAATATGAACCAGATCCCGTTGCTTGCAATGGGTGAGGGCGTTATGAACATTCTCGGGCTCGTTGTTCACCTCGCGATTGCCGAAAAGCAACTCTTCCTTATCGAGGAGCCGGAGAATGATGTGCACCCAAAGGCACTCAAAGCGTTGCTCGACCTGATCGGCGAAAAGTCAACCGACAACCAGTTCATCATCACGACCCATTCAAACATTGTCCTAAAACGTCTTGGCGCCTACCCCGAGTGCAAGGTGCTTCGAGTCGAGTCAACCTTGGTCAATAGGATGCCTACTTCAGCCGTGACAGAGATAGAAGCATCACCTGAGAGCAGACGCGAGGTTCTCGCCGAACTCGGATACGAACTCCACGATGTGGATATGTGGGATGCGTGGCTCATCCTTGAAGAATCATCTGCTGAGAAGATCATCCGGGAGTACCTCATACCTTGGTTCGTTCCGTCGCTTGGCCCGAGACTCCGGACCTATTCGGCGCACTCTCTCTCCGAAATCGCGCCCCGGTTCCGTGACTTCAACGACCTGTTTGTGTTTCTCCATCTTGAGCCTGCGTACAAGAACAAGGCTTGGGTTGTCGTTGACGGAGGGGAAGCAGAGAAGACTACCGTTGACCAGTTGGCAGCCCTGTATGGGCGTTCTGGATGGAAACCTGCACAATTCCAGCAGTTGCGTAATCACGACTTTGAGGACTACTACCCGACGTGCTTCGCCGAGCGAGTGGCCAAGGTGAAGGCCATTCGCGAAAAGAACGCAAGGCGTGACGCCAAGCGTTCCCTTCTTGAGGAAGTTGAGCGGGCAATCGCTGAAGACGAAGGTGCCCTTCGGGGGGCCTTTGAAACCTCCGCAACCGAGCTAATCACCGTTCTGCGGGACATAGAGAAGTCGTTATCGCAATGAAGCCAACAAAACAATGTATTTTTAAACCTGCGGTGTGAAAAACACTCATTTAAACATTGAGCGATTACAAAGAAAGGATCAGAACATGTCTAGATGCACAGCACCAGTATACGGCCATCGCACGGCGAGCGCCGCAGCCAACTGCCCTGCATGCGGTGAACGTTATGGAAGAAGCTTTGGTGGGTACAGCAACTACGGGTCGTCCTCACCCTCGTCTTACTCCCCATCGCGAAGCATTGTGAGCAGTGGGGGTAGCGGAGGGTCAAGCCGCAGCACAAAGCCGCGCTGGTCGGGAGCCGGTTCGTCCGTGTGGTATACGCCCGAAGAAGTGCGAGCACTCACACCAGTCCGCACTAGCGTTGAGTCCCTGACAAAGCAGCCTGACCTTCGAGATATATTCCTCTGCCACGCTTGGGATGATCGGCAGGGGGCCGCCAAGAAGCTTCACGATCTATTGGTGTCACGTGGTGTGCGGGTCTGGTTCAGCGAGAAGGACGTTGGCCTCGGCGTGCCATTGCTCCGTGCAATCGACAAGGGCTTGGCAAACTCGAAAGTAGGGATCGTGCTGGTGACTCCTGCGCTGCTGCGCCGCCTTCCAGCAGAGGGCATCGCTGATAAAGAGCTTTCGGCACTCCTTGCGCGTGAGCGGCTCATCCCAGTCGTGCATGGGACGACGTATGAAGCTCTCCGCGAAGTCAGCCCCCTTCTGGCCTCGCGAAGCGGTTTGAGCACTGTAGAAGAGTCAATGGCAGACATTGCGGACAAGCTCGCCGAGCTGGTTGCGCTCTAAGCATATCCTCGTTACGGCGCTGCCGCGCCACCCGAGATAAGCGACGGTGGAGGAGCAGATGAAGAAAAAGCAGACATCCGGAGAACATGCCCCCGTTGTTCGTAAATGGGTAATGTGCCTGTCACTCCTTTTGTCCGCAGGGGCCATTTGCTTTACGGGCGTCCAGACCATGTTGCTCCGTCGCTCTATCGCCGAACAAGCTGTCCAATCAAGGCTTTCCAGAAACGCTGTCGTTGCCCAGACATGGCAAGGTCTGCAGGAAGAGGGGAACAAGATATCACTTGTGTTTGTCGAGAAGCCCCACCTACGCCCGTACTTCTACGACAGCAAACCCACAGATACCAACGATCCGAACTACCAAGCGGTCATGGCACTCTGCGAACTGCATATTGACTTCTTTGACGCATTCCAGGACGACTACGTATTTGAATTGCCTGGGATGGCGAAGAACGGGAAGTACAGGGTGCTTTGGGAACGCTACTTCCGGGACACCTTTGCTTCGTCTCCTGCAATGTGCTCATTCGCTACTGAGATGGCGGACTGGTACTCGAACTCAACGGACTTCGCAATGTACATGCCGGGATCCAATCCAAGAGAACAAGGAACCTCCAACGGGGTGGTGCTTATTGGCACCCAGGCGGGTCACCAAACGCACATCCCCGGCGTTGAGCATAAAGGAGACTGACTTGTGCGCTGCAAATGACACATCCAGCAATGATCAATAGGACGCCCAACCATGAGGTTCGCCGATGACAAGAGGCCATATGAGAAAACAACGATGAAGAAAGTGGTCACGTTCGCGGGGCGATACCCACGTGCTTGGAGCCTCCTGAAGGGTGCCATTGTCGTCATCCCGTCCGGACTCCTCGCATACGCTGCTATCAAGTGGACGACATCGCCGCTCCTCGGACAAGACGCGATTCGCAAGTTCCTTGAGTCCCACATCTTCGTGACCATCGGGTTTCTAGTGTCGCCGATTCTTCTGCCGCACCTGTACGCTATAGTCGACACGACCGTTGCCAGGCAGCGCGAGAAGGACTACTTCCCTCGCGTTCTGTCAGCAAGTCTGATTCACGGCCTCAATGACATCGTAGGGCTTAAGTTGCGCCGATTCGCCGGTTTCGTTCGGCAGATGAACGGCAACGAAACCAAGGGTGAAATATTCGATGCCATTACCCAGCCTGACAAGCAGATGACTCTACTGCTCACAAACCTGAGGAATCTCCTGCACGAGATGACAAGAGACGACACGTTGCAAGTCGTCCTTACCCGAATGGAAAACAATCTGCCGGTCGAGTTTGCCGAGCGCGTGCCGAACAATATCCAACTGCCGCCAACGCTTCTGACAACAGATGCATCGAAGACGATGTTCGCCCACTGCGCGCGGAAGAGGACTCCACTGGTTATTCATGATATAGTTGAGCACCTTAGCAAGAACCGCAAGAAGCGTCTTTACCATCCCATCGGTGACCCCGACTCTGATCGTGGATCGATCATGTGTCATCCCGTATTCTGCGAAGCTTCAGGACGAATCGAGTACGTACTGAGCATCAAGTCCGACACGCCGAAGGCGATAGACGATGATTTCCGAAAATTGTATAAGGTTCCTATCGAGTCATTCATGACTCGGTTGCTTCTCGAGCACAACCTGCAGGCGATAAAGAGGAGAGCGAAATGAAAGATCACCCGTTTGATCCATTCACAGGAAACTGGGAGCCCAGTCCACAGGGGTTGAAGGAGTCCTTTGGGCATTTTCACGACGGCACACGACAGGTCTATCGGGATATCTTCCATGACAGGCTTCCAAACAACTGGCATGGAGACTCTGGTTCATCGGATCGTCAGCAGCATAGATGCGGATTCTTCGGCGTTGGGACTCTATTTGAACACAAGTGAAGGCGAATAAACGCCTGCAACACTTCGCCGGTTCCGCTGCGCTTCACCGGTGAGGTTGAGGAGTAACGTGGCAATCCGCATGATGATTATACCAATATCGTTGGCTCTTGAGACTTCTTGGTGAGGGGAAAGGATAAGGTCGTACACGGGGGAAAAACTTCATTCGGCAATTCGTTGTCTCGCTGGAGCCTATCTTCGAGCGGCTGGCCAGAATGATCCCCACTGCCAGGCGGTAAGTGCAATATCAAGGATGAGCACAATGATGCAGAACTGGCTAAACGGTAGATTCAGAAAATATGCTGCCGCAATGGCAGGATATAGGCAGCTCGCCGTAGCCATGCAGGCCGAAAGATAAAGGTCGTCTGAATCAATAGGCTCTGCTGAGTTAATGTCCTTGGGGCCATTCATTAGTGCCCTTGGAAGAACGGCAAAGACATTCAATAAAACAAGTGGAAGTGTTAATGCCGTGGCCAGAAGGGCGAGCTTTGCGGTTTCAAGGGCAATAAATAGATCTGGCTTGAATGTGTAGATGACAAGCACGCCCGGCGCAAGTGTGCCCATACACAGAACCACGCCGGTTGCCCACTGAGTGGGCTTGATTTTAATAGCATCTGTTATGTTCATTCAATGACGACCTTCTGTGCTATGCGGCAATTCATCTTGATTCGAATGCAGAATAATACATAACACATATGAGGGTTGTCCATCAGGGTGGACCCTATATTGGGCTAAGGTTTTGGAGTTATTTTGGTGATGTTGGTTTTTTGGACAAAAAGTGAAATATTTGCGATATTTGACTGAAAATCAGGAAGATATGGGGTTTTTGTTCTCTTGTCTGTGGAATCGGGTCGGTTTTCGTCTAGGGTATATCGTAGGTGAAAATAGGGGATACCCTTATAGACAATCTAGGGGTAAGCCTGTAATACTACCACCGCGTTTCTGGTTCGGACCACGAACCAGAATGAGGTAGTCCACAATCATGAGGGTACTTAAAGGGATTAAATGGGTATGAATCGCAAGATCAGTATTGGTGTTGTAGTGTTGGGTTGTGCCGCATCGGTGTGCATGGCGAACGGGTACAAGATTCTAGGGGTTAGGAGTGTCAAGGCGAATGCAATGGGGGAGGCTTTTACGGCGATGGCCGATGATCCGTCCGCAATTGCCTTCAATCCCGCAGGCATCGCACAGCTTCCGGGTACTCAAGTCAATATGCAGTTGACGTCCTGCGACGGGTATACGGACCATACCGCACCTGATGGTACGGCGTCCGATAATGTTCCGGGATGGCAGTCGATACCGTCGCTGTTTATTACGTCTGATCTAGGGGAAAACCGACCGGTTCTGGGACTGGGGGTTAGCGTTCCCAACGGCCTGTCGAGCGAGTGGCGCGACGATTCGTTTGCCCGATATGTGGCCACGTATTCGGATCTGTTTGTGGCAGACGTCGCCCCGACGATTGCGATGCGCCTTACTGACCGCTTAATGTTGGGTGCCAGCGCGAATTTCTACTATTCTGAGGCGCGGCTTGATCGGATGATCGATGTCGGTGCATCAATGGGGGCACCGGGCACCATGGATGTCGAGAGTAGTCTCGAAGGCGATGGAAACGCCTGGGGGTTCAACCTTGGTGTTATTTATGACATGACCGACAAGCATCGGGTTGCTGCCATGTATCACCATCCTTATTCCATTGACTATGAGGGCGATCTTTCCATTGGTGGCGCGCCCGGCCCGGTTGATGCCAGTATGGATTTCCCGATGACGGTGGTATTGGCGTATGCATTCCGTCCGATTGAGAAACTGACGATTGAAGTCGATCTGGATTGGACGGACTGGGATGCCACGGATGATATCAAGATCGGACCGGCCACACCCGGTTTGAGCGATATGGTTCTTGAGCAGAACCTGGAAAGCTCAATGGCATACAAGCTGGGTTTGCAATATCTCTGTAGCGATGCGCTCGCGCTTCGCTGTGGCTATATTTATAATGAGAACGCAACGCCAGAAGCATCATGGCGTCCATCATTGCCTGATACCAATGTGCACTTCTTAACCGCTGGCGTTGGTTACACGATAGGCAACTTGACGGTGGATACAGCCGTTCAGATTCTGCTTTATGAAGACCGAACCATTGACAACAACGTCGATGCCAATGAACTCGTGTCTGCCTCAAGTATTGATGGCAAGTATGAGACATGGGCTCCCTGTGTATCTCTGGGTGCTACATACCGATTCTAAGGAAAGTGAGATGGCTGAAACCATGATGAATTCTGATAACTATACCTGTGCCGATTTTCTGGAGTTGAATGATGCAGATCTGTTTGCCAAGGCGAGGGCATTCGCTCCGTTCTATGCGGACTGGAATGCGAAGGGCACCTGCTCATATCACCGTTTACTGACTTCGGCTTGTACGGGCCGGACAACCATTCGCGATCGTCTCAGTGGACGCGAAAGGGAATTCATTGTGCTGGCTTCCAATAACTACCTGGGGCTGAACAACCATCCCGAAGTTATTGAGGCGGCGCAACAAGCGCTGGCAAGGTATGGCTCCGGTATGTGTGGATCTCGTTTCCTGAGCGGTACGTTTGATCTGGTAGAGGAGCTGGAAGCAGAATTGGCTGATTACGAGCACTGCGAATCGGCGATTTTCTTTACATCAGGTTATCAGGCCAATGTCGGCACGATATCGGCGTTGTTGCGTTCCACCGACACGGCATTTATTGATCGCCTTAGTCATGCTAGTATAGTGGATGGCTGCCACATGTCCGGCTGCACGACTCGCGCGTTCAGGCACAACGATATCGAACACCTGGAAACGCTTCTAAAGAAGACTGCCCAGAAGTCCGGCAAGCTTATTGTGGTGGACGGGGTCTTTAGTATGGATGGTGACTTGGCTCCGCTTCCTGGGATCGTGACGCTCGCGAAGCAGTATGGTGCCCGTCTAATTGTCGATGAAGCCCACGGTACCGGCGTTGTCGGCCCCACTGGAGGGGGGAGCATAGAGCAGTTCGGCCTTCACGGTGAAGTCGATATCGTCATGGGGACATGCAGTAAGACGCTTGCATCAACCGGGGGATTCGTCTGCGCTGACAAGGCGGTTGTCGATTACATCCGGTACTATGGTCGTTCGTATATGTTCTCTGCGAGTGCAACCCCTGCCGTTGTGGCCGGTGTGCTGGCGGCATTGCGGGTCATGCGGCGAGAACCACAGATCAGGGAAAAGCTCTGGGAGAACATCAGGTATTTTCATGCGGGCCTGCGGAAATGCGGTCTCAAGCCGTTTCCCGATCCGCCCGACTCGGCGATCATTACTGTTGAAGTCGGCGACGACAAGACCGTTCGCGATATGAGTAAGCGAATCTACGAGGAAGGCTTGTTTGTCAGTGCTGTGCAATACCCGGCTGTGTCCCGAAACCATGGGAAACTGCGAATCAGCCTTTCATCTCTTCTCTCCACGGAGGATTTGGATGTGGCTCTTGAGGTTATCGCGCGAGTGGGTAGTGAGTTCGATGTGTTAGGGAAGAGCGAATTGTAATATGCACACGGAGATTCATACCAGTATTGCGCAGATTGATCGAGACGAATGGAACTCCATTGTGGCTCCGAATCGATTGATCTGCCGGCATGAGTATCTAGAGGCAATCGAGAACTCGAAAATCAATGACTGCCGCTACTTCTATCCGGTCATCCGGGATGACTCAGGAAAGCTTCTGGCGCACACCTGTCTTTACTTCATCAGCACCGAGTTGGACTTGTTTGCGACTGGAGCCCTGAAGTTGGGAATCCAGAAGATCAGGAAGCTTTGGCCCAGCTTCCTGATCCTTCGATCACTCGAATGCGGCACACCTGTAGCTTTGGGCAATACCATCAGTTATTCGAATGGTGAGAATGCTGAGATGTTGGGAGAAATAGTGCGTGCTGCGGAGAAGGTGGCGGTCGATATTGGCGTTAAGGTTCTTCTTTTTCGTGACTTTTATGACGGAGATCTCGCGTTCTATGACCAGTTAAAGCATTTTGGATATAAACGGATTCACAACCTGCCCTCGGTGCACCTGGATGTGCGTTGGTCAAGCTTCGATGAATACGTGAGTTCGTTGAGAAGTGAGTATCGTCACAAGACGTTGTCGCGAATTGCTAAGTTCACGAAGAGTGGTGCCAGTATTGAGCTTGTTGAGTCTTTTTCCTCTTTGGCAGACGAGCTCGCAGTTCTTTGGAAAGAGGTATTTGATAGGGCGGTGGAATATAAGAGGGAGGTTCTTGGCTCTGCATTCTTTCGCTCAATTGAGCACCATTTACCTGATGAGACTGCTGTGCTCGTTGCTCGACAACACGGGGCCATTATTGGATTCATGTTTGAGCTTTTTGATGAAGACACGCTAACGCCCCTCTTTTGTGGTCTGGATTACTCAGTAAGTAGGGATACTTCTGTATACTTTAATCTTTTCTACCGCTCCATTGAACTTGCTATCAGCCGCGGAATGAAGTCGATCGATTTTGGAATTACGACACTAGAGCCAAAGGTTGAATTTGGTGCTGAGGTGACATCCCAGTATATGTATATGAAACACACAACGGATGTGTGGAAAGGCATTGTCCCCCGCATATTCGACGCCATGACACCCCAGCCAGATTTTCGATCAAGGAACGTTTTTAGGAAGATATAAAGAATAGAGGCTGTTACTTTTCGATCCAGCACACTACTGAAACGAATTGCGTGTAAAAGCTGTTAGGACCTTTGAATAGGGAATGGTATGAGTAGGAAAGACCCCTGTGAATGGCCGTTAGGTGATGTATCGCCTGATGATACCCGTACAGAGCTCGGGTGTGGCAGCACCAAGATGGCTATTCTTTATCTTGAAGAAACGTATGAGACTCAGATCGTCGATAAGATTGCGTCGTCGACTCGGATGAACCGATCCTATATTGAAGATGCTCGTAACTGGGTCAGCATGAATTACTACTACCGTTTTCTTGACGAGGTGGTCAAAATGACGGGCGATCGAATGGCTCCTTTTGAGGCGGGTACTTACGCTGTCAAACCAAAGTGCTTTGGGGCAATGGCAGTGCTTCTGCTGCGCCTCGGGACTGTGCAGGGAACCTATTCTCTCTACACTAGGCTGAGCCATCTTTTCTGCCGTGTGGCGACGTGGGGCCATGTGTCGACAGATTCGCATTCATGCACACTCAGTGTGCGCCTGTTGAAACACAACCAAGACAAGAATAACTGCCTGGCTATGCAAGGCGCGCTTGTTGCCTTGCCAGAACTCCACGGCTGTCCGCGCGCAACGATCCGCCACACCCAATGTGCGTGCGATGGGCATCCTGCATGTGTTTATGAACTGTCATGGATCGAGAAGCCGGCACAGATTCGGGCTCTGGCCGGCGCTCTGGCGGGCCTTTGTGTTGGCTTCGTAATGACCGTCGCGCAACGCTGGGAATCGTGGGTGCCTCCAGTCGGTTATGCCCTTGGGCTTGCGGGCTATCTAGGTGGGCGTATCTTTGACTATTCAACGCGACTTCGGGAAAGTTATGCGTACAACAAGCAGCAGTCAGACTCCCTGGAAGAATCCATGAAGGCGACCGAGGCACTGAATGAATCGTTGCAACAGCAGGTGGAGGAACGTACGAAGGCGTTGAAACAAGCGAATGCCGATTTGCGCGAAAGCCGGAAGAAGGAGTTGGCGCAGCAACGGGCGGCTACGATCGGTACGCTTGCCGCGGGAATGGCGCATGAACTCAACACGCCGCTGAATACGATTCAATTAGGTGCGCAGGGACTGCGTAATCCGTCTCAAATGGGGGATGACGCTGAGCTTGTCGCCAACATATTGCGGGCGGCTAGACGCTGCTCCCGGATTGTTGGCGAACTGCTCACCTTCTCCCGAGAACCGCAAACGGTCTCGTCGATGCGGATTCATCAGGTGGTTGAAGGGTCGCTGGCTGTGTTCGATGACGAAAAGCCGGAGGGCATTCAGGTCGTACGGGAAATTCAGCACCCGCCGCCAATGGCGAATGTGGATGGGGCTCAGATGCAGCAAGTCTTACACAACCTTCTTAGTAATGCCTCTGATGCAATGGAGCGGAAGGGGCAGATTACGGTTCGATTGCGAGAAGAAGATGGATGCGCCGTTATCGATGTTGAAGATAGGGGCCCGGGCGTTCCCGAAGAGCGGCAAAGCAAGATATTTGAACCATTCGAGTCGACAAAGCGTTCGACAGGTATAGGTCTGGGCCTGGGATTAAGCATTGCTGCAGAGCTGGTGACGAAGAATAACGGAAACATAGGTGTGAAGAATAATGAGGCAAGTCCAGGGGCCTGCTTTACAATTCGTATCCCACTCGCTGATTCTGAGTCAACAGCTGAGGAAAGCCCCGTCACTACTAATATGGTTTTGCCCATGCCATTAAGAGAGATATTACTCGCTGATCCAGAAGGCATGGAGGAACCAAAAGCGCTATCGAGTCAGCCTGCGTTTTCTGCTGACGCAATTGATTTGCTTCTGGTTGAGGATGACAAGGATGCGGGGCAGACGTTGAGGCGTATGCTGGAACGGCACGATATCAGGGTGACGCATTTTACTTCAGGAAAGCAGTGCATTGAAAACTTCACCCCTGAACATTATAACGCCGTCGTTACCGATGTGCTTCTTGGCGATATGACAGGAATCGAGGTGCTGCGAGCTATTCGCCAGAAGGATGAACGCTTCCCTGTAATCGTGATCACAGGTCATGACAGCATAGCCTCAGCCATCGAGGCATTACGCCTCGGTGCGCAAGACTACATTCGAAAGCCGCTTGTGACAATTCAGGATATCGTAACCCCCGTTCGAAAGGCCGTGGATCACTATCGGCTCGAGTGTCTATCGAATAGATTGAATGCAGAGCTTGCTGCAAGTGAAGTGCGTTTTAGAAGTCTTTCAGAATTACTTCCGGAAACCGTGTTCGAAGCGAATACTGAGGGCAAAGTTATGTTCCTGAATGCGGCTGGGAAGTCGCGCTTTGGCATTACTGATGAAATGCTGGGGAACGGATTCTATTTGCCCAAAGGGGTGGTGCCTGATGATGAAGGCAGAGTTGAATCGACATTAATACGTGTTCTCAATGGCGAGACGATAAGCGGCGTTGAATTTACCGGATTGAGTCAGTCTGGTGAGACGTTCCCTATTCTTTCCTTCTCCACCCCTATACACAGCGATAAGGATATATCGGGTGTTCGCGCGATTGTGGTTGATATCTCAAAACAGAAAGAGTTCGAGAATGAATTGTTGCGCTATCAGAACATGCTTAGGCAGATGGATTCCAAGCTACAGGTGACGGAAGAGAGGGAGCGGTGCAAGCTTGCGGGTGACCTCCATGATTCGGTGGCGCAACTGCTGGTGGCGGCAAAAATGCACATTGGACTTTGCTTCAGGGAACTAAGTGAAGATGGCCGGTCGGAGAATCTTGAAACGGCCAATCGAATATTGGCGGATGCTCTTCAGCAAACGCGTTCGCTTGTATTTGAGCTCAGTCCTCCAAGTCTCTACTCTCAAGGGCTTCAAGCTGGACTTGAGGATCTGGCAGGTCATATGCTGCTGCCGCATCGACTTCACGTCACGTTCAATCGCTGTGAGGACCCGATTGTACTAGATGAGGCGGCTAGTGTTAATGTCTTCCGCGCGGTGCGCGAATTGCTCATTAATGTGTCAAAGCATGCTAGCGTTGATACGTGTGTTGTCACGGTCTCCCAGCAGGCAGACAGAGCGTATTTCACCGTTGAGGATCAAGGTTGTGGATTTGATCCCACCGCCGAGATACATAAGGACGACAGCGGAGGATTTGGAATATTTAGCATACGCGAGCGTCTGAAGACATTTAATGGCAGTCTGGATATACAGTCAGAGCCCGGAAAGGGAACAAAAGCAATCGTATCGGTAGCACTATAGGAGCGTGGTAATATCAAAATAGGAGGCATAGTATGGAAGTCAGCGTGATGATAGTCGATGATCACCAGATTGTGCGAGAAGGACTCCGGTCGCTTCTTGAAAAGACGGACGGTATCAAGGTCGTATGTGAAGCAAGTAATGGTAGAGACTGCGTGTCGCTTGCCATGAAGAAGAAGCCCGATATTGTGATTATGGACATTTCAATGCCCGAGATGAATGGACTTGAAGCAACACGTAAGATTTCCCAGGCAGTCAAAGGAACCAAAGTGTTGGCGCTTTCAATGACCACGGATAGGCGACAGGTACAGGAAATGCTTCGTGCGGGTGCACGCGGCTTCCTAATCAAGGATTCTGCATACGAGGAATTGATCCGTGCGATTCAGGCCATTCAGGGTGGGCATCCCTACCTTAGTCCGACAATCCAGGGAATTATGATGGCTGACTACGTAAATGGTCAATCCTCTGAAACGCCTATACCCGCCATTAAGACGCTGACTAGTCGTGAGCGGGAAATTCTGCAGCTACTTGCTGATGGTGTGACGGTCAAGGCGATAGCAGAGAAGCTTGATAGGTGTGTCAAGACCATTGAAACACACCGAGCCAATATCATGGATAAGCTTGAACTGCGTACGGTGCCACAGCTTACCAAATATGCCATTCAAGAGGGACTTACATCCCTCGATCAATAACCGGTAACGTGGTTGTAAAAACGCGGAGAAGTGCGTGTGCGTCGTAAGGCTAGGAAAGTCATTGCTTGAGGACAACAAGCAGCACTCCCATCGCCACGAAGAAACCGCCGAGCAAGACCTTGCTGAAAACCACGTTGCGCTTGCTCCAGGCCAGTAGCTGGTCGGTGGTGAGACCATAATAGGTCAGGACAAAGACCACCATAAGCGGCAGGATGAACATGACGTTGTAGGCCAGCAGGTAGAAGAGCTCCCGCGCGGCGCCCCGGGATTGCCTGATGATCACGACCAGTGTGGGCACCAGGACTTGGCCGGTGCACACGGTCTCGAGGGCCGTAACCAGAATGCCTATCGTAATGCCACCCAGGACAAGGCTCCTGGCTTTCAGCCCCTCTCGCATGATTTTGTGCGCCCGTTCCTTCACGCCTTTTGGCAATTGCAGCGCGATATCATCAGGATTGCCGCTGCGTTTGAACTTATAGGCGTCCCTGAAAGAGAGTATGGCCAGTACAGCCAGTATCCCCAGCATGACGAGATGCAGTCCCTCTTGCGCTGCTTCGAAATGGTCCAGCAGATGCAGGGCCCTCAGCAACCCGAATCCTATGGCGATGTAGGTCGCAAACGCCGCCAGGCAGTATGACGCGCCCATCAGGATCAGACCGCGACCGGCATTCCTTGATAATCGCAGCATGCTCATCAAGAATACCAGCGAGGCGATGGCGCAGGGGTTTATGCCGTCCGTAAGCCCGGCGATAATGACCATGCCTAAAGTGAAGCCCGTCGAGCGCCTTTTTGCAATATCAAGCGTTCTAGATCCATCACGGGCAAATGGGATGGGTTCGGGAGGTTTCCATCCCTCAACCATGCGCGCAGCCACGCATTCGTCGATCTGCTCAAGTAAGCCGTCCTTGATGGCCGGGAAACCATTGAGGACATACTTGTAATCCACCACCATACAGACCGGTTTGTTTTCGGTGATCCCCAGCTTCTCCTGATAGGCGAAAAGCTTCCTGATCACTATTTCCTCGCCCACATCGTTGTCATGCAGGGCATAGAATCCCGCAAAGCGCTCCTCCAGGTCAGGAAGCACCTGGTTCCTGACCTTCTGGCAGTCCGGACACCCCGCCTCGAAGAAATAGTCGATGACCACCGGCAGAGGCTCCTGGGCGCATACGCCACAGCCTCCGCCAATCAACGCAAGAAAGATTAAGGTTCTGAGAAACATGCGCGAACTCTATACCATCGCATGCCCCAACTCCAGCCTCTTATGCATCCGTCCGGGCGCGCCGTCCACCTGTACCGTTGCACGAGTATCCGCTACGGGGCAGCGTTTGGGGTTTACTTCCCGCATATTTCTGGTTATATGCCCACATGCGAATAGCAATACCAATCATTCTTCTTGCGTCAGCCACCTTCTCGTTTGCAGGCGGGAGAATAGCCGTGATCGGCAAAGACGCCATCGATTTCGGCAAATACCCCGCGCGGGAGAAGAAAGTCGCTACCTACACGCTCCGGAATGTGGGTGATGAAACGGTTAAGATACTGAAGATCCGCAAAACCTGTGGCTGCGCATCAGCAACGGCTTCCAAGTCGGAACTGAAGCCCAATGAGGAGACCCAGGTCGAGATCACCATTCTTCCCCACTCTATTCATGGCCCGTTCAGTAAGAATACGTTTGTGGAAACCACTGATCCGGCGATCCGGTTCCTCAAGCTCAATACCGCTGGGAATGCCATTCCGCTTGTTGAAGTTAATCCATCCATGGCATTCAATGCGGGACGGATCAAGGAGAATACAGAATGGAAGACGGAATTGTCACTCACAGCCACGGAACCGGACGTGGTTCTCGGTGAGCCCGTGATGACCAATAGCCACCCAATGACCGTGGAGCTTAAAAGAATAAGTACCAACACACCCGCGTCCTACGCCATAGGGCTTATCCTGGCGCCCACTGATGCCCCGGGTGACCTCAAGTGCAGTATAGCGGTGCCGGTAATCACGCCGAGCAATGAACCCCCTGTCAACATCACCGTCTCGGGCCGAATCGGCACCGAACTATCGATCACCCCCGGTACTGCGTACCTGACGCTTTCCGACGCTCCCCAGACCCGCAAGTTCACTCTGCGAGTCCTTGGCCAGCGCTCACGCATACTTAGCCCCGAAGAGCTTGTGCTACCGGATCACAAGCAGATTTCCTCGAAAGTCACCTACAACGCCACGCACAACACGCTGGAAGCCGAACTTACCTTCAGCCCCGAGTTCGTCAAGGAATTATACGCCGAAGAGAAAATCCCCCTGATATTTTCCATGCGGAGCACCGCATCGACTAGCCTTCTCTGCCGTATCAGTCCCTAGCGGCCGGTGCGTCACTCACCCAGCCCGGGTTGGGCATCTTGCAGGCATACTCCTTGCGCGGAAGCGAAAATCTAGGGGTTTTCGGAAATGAAAATACTCGCATTCCTTAGTCAAAAATAGGGTATACCCCGATTGCTTGGTTTGTGGGCAGCGTGTAATGTAGTCCGCATCGTTCATGGCGTAGGTTTTTAATGATGGATGATGCGAGCGGATATATGAAAGGGCTGGAAGGTAAAGTGAAATTGACTAAGCACAGCAAAACATCAGCGGTGACGATGGTAGCGGCAGTCATGTTGCTAGGCATTATATCGGCCCAGTCACAGGGCGCGGCCATCTTCTCGGAAAGCTTCGAAAGTCCCGACACCACAGGCAGGGTCACAAACTCGCCTGCGGGCTGGGTCTGTCCCGACACCACAGGCAGGGTCACAAACTCGCCTGCGGGCTGGGTCTCAACCAGGACCGACAAGACCGGCATCAATGACGCATCCGTCGCTGATAAGACCGGCAGTCAGTTCGCCTTCGTGGACGACTATCCCAACACGGGCCTTTATGACGGGGCGCTGACGACGACAACCAATATCCTCAGCAGCAACCTGACTGCGTGGGTTAATTACACGCTTACCTGTGATGTAACGGTTTCAGGCGCCGGCGGAGTTGGAGCCATTGACCTGCTGGCCGGCACGAATGTGATCGCCAGCGTGACAAACGCGCCCGCCACCGCAAGCGATTTCTCGTCCACCAACCACGCACTTGAGACCATGTCCTCATCCGCGAAGATCACCATCATCCCGGACGACAGCCATCCGTATCTCGGGCAGACGCTCGCAATCCGATTGCGCAAGGTCGCAGGGGCGTGGAATGCAGATGTCCTGTTTGACAACCTGACTCTGGACGCGACAGACTCGGCAGGGGATACCAATGCCCCGACGCCTACGACGATGCTTTGGCACAGTGGTCCTGTGGCTTCGGCCAATACCAGCATAACGATGACCGCTACCAATGCCAGTGACTCTAATGGCGTGCAGTATTTCTTTACTAACACAGTAAGCGGTAATGTCAGCGGATGGATAAGTTATCCGGTATGGACGGATACAGGGCTCTCAAACGGCGTGACATATACCTATAAGGTAAAGGCCCGCGACAACTCGTCTAATCACAATGAAACCGTATGGTCTGGCGAAGCAAGCGCCAAAGCGGACTCGGCCGTTTTGCTCTATGAAAATTTCGAGGTTCCTCCGCATGCCGATGTCCTCTCCGCATACGCAACCAACTCGCAGGGCTGGGTTCAGTCCGTTAGCGGTGTTGCAGGTATGCATGATGAGATTTCCGGAAAATTTACGACACCCTTTGGCTCGCAGGGTGCCTATGTATATGATAATGGCGGGTCACTGGGTACAAAATACACTTTCACCAACACGGCAACAGTCTTAGCGGTAGGTACTCAGTATGTACTTTCCTTCAATGCTGCTGCTGAAAATGGCGGTAGCGCGGGTTACGGAGTAGATCTTCTGGCCGGAACGAATGTGGTGGCAACGGCATCAGGCACTCCCGGCACGAACAACATGGCTGCGACAAGCAGAACCATCACCTTCAGCCCGGCCCCCGGCAACCCTTACCTCGGCCAGACCATAGGCGTACGGCTTCGTAAACCGACTGGCGGATGGAGTGGGGGGCATATTATCTATGATAATATCCTGCTTATTGCTTCGAATACCGCTGATGACGTCACAGCCCCAACACCTGATCCCATGACGTGGTTTGTGGAGCCTGTGGCTGTCGCAAACAGCAGGATCTATATGATTGCATCGGCGGCCAGCGATCCTAACAACGTGCAGTATCTCTTTACGAACACAGTTAACGGCCACTGCAGTGGCTGGCAGTCAAGTTCTGGCTGGACGGATACAGGCCTCTCGAATGGCGTTGCATATGCATATAAAATCAAGACGCGCGACAATTCCTCCAACCTGAACGAGTCAGATTGGTCTGAGGAAAAAAGCGCCACTGCCAGTTCCGATATACTGCTCTATGAAAGCTTCGAGGTGCCCCCGCACGCGGATGTCACCTCGTCATACGCAACCAACTCGCAGGGCTGGGTTCGAACCGGTACTGGATCTGCAGGTCTGCATGACGAGGCCGCTGGGACTTTTACTACGCCCTATGGCTCTCAGGCTGCCTATGTGTATGATGATGGCGGGTCACTGGGTACAAAATACACTTTCACCAACACGGCGGCAGTCCTTGAGGTAGGCACTCAGTATCTGCTTTCCTTCAATGCTGCCGCTGAGAGCAATGGTCCTGCCGGTTACGGTGTCGACCTGCTTGCCGGAACGAATGTGGTGGCAACGGCATCAGGCACTCCCGGCACGAACAACATGGCTGCGACAAGTAGAACCATCACCTTCACTCCCGCACCCGATAATCCATATCTGGGTCAGACCATAGGCGTGCGTCTTAGAAAGCCCATCGGCGGATGGAGCGGCGGCCATATCATATATGATAATGTCCTGCTCGCGGCACCAGACACGGCAAGCGATGTGACGGCGCCTACACCTGATCCTGTGGCTTGGCATGAGGCGCCAGTAGTGATCGATGGGGATAGCATCAGCATGATCGCGGAAACCGCCAGCGACCCCAACGGCGTGCAGTATCTCTTCACAAACACCGTAAACGGCCACTGCAGCGGCTGGCAGAACAGTCGCGGCTGGATTGATACTGGGCTCAGTGCTTATCAGTCATACAGCTACAAGTTCAAGGTGCGGGATAACTCATCGAACCTTAACGAATCCGACTGGTCGTCCGTACTGTCGGTAGTGATGATTCCCGGAACGATATTCCATGACAGTTTCGAGCCGCCTTGGCACGCCGATGTCGATGCGCTGACCACGATGGACTCGGCTGGCTGGGTTGGGACCTGCGCAGGTGCTGCAGGGCTTACAGATGTCGCAGAAGCCCGATTCACCACACCATACGGATCCCAGGCTGCCTATGTTTATGATGATGGCGGGTCCCAGGGTTTCGCTTACACAACGACTAACATATCCGAAGTCATGCAGGTCGGGACAACATACACAGTGACCTTTAATGCAGCTTCAGAGGACGGCGGTCCTGCGGGTTACGGGGTAGATCTTCTGGCCGGGACGAATGTGGTGGCAACGGCAACTGGGACCCCGGGAAATAGCGACATATCGGCAACGAGCATCACGATCAGCTTCTCTGCAACGACAGCCAGTCCGTTCATCGGCCAAACTCTAGCCATTCGGCTCCGGAAACCTATCGGTGCTTGGTGGAACGGTGGACAGATTCTCTATGACAATGTAAGGCTCGCGGCCCTGCCGACAGGATTCAGCCCCGGATCAGAAGATGGCGGCGTGGCGTATGATTTTGTAGCGGACCCGCTTGAGGTTGCAGTTGACCAGTATGTGAGCTACCTCAATGCCATGACGAACAATGAGCTTTCCGTTGTCGATGGCGGGGTCTTCCTCGCCAGCACATCGAACCTGCTCTGTCTCACCACAAACGCCGAGCCTGACGCGTACGTCGCCTATGATCCCGGCGCGACCCTTGGTGCGCGGTTTTCGGCGGTAGCCGGGCGCGGCAGCCACCCCATGATCTTCGTGACCTGGTTTGGTGCGGCTTCCTATTGCAACTGGAAGAGCGGGGTGGATGGGTTTGACGCTGCCTACAGTCCGGCTTCGGGCTGGGCATCGGTCACCACCAATAGCGGCTATCGACTGCCAACGGAGGCCGAATGGTACAAGGCCGCTGCCTGGAATCCGGTTGCCGCGTCATTCTTTGAATACGGGACCTCATCGGACACCATCAGCACGAACTCCGCGAATTTTCTGAACAGTAGCGATGCTTGTGAAGGGAACAGCGTCAGGACCACCCCGGTCGGCAGCTACGGTGCAGCCAGTCCCTACGCACTGCATGACATGACCGGCAATGTGGGCGAGTGGTGCAATGATTTGCATAGCGGCAGCGATCCGGGGGCGGATCCGCACGCCATCAGGGGCGGCGGGTGGGGGCATCCTGCCGGTCGCTGCAAGACCACGGTGCGCTCGGCGCTCAAACCGGGACAGCCCGCCGACAGTGTAGGCTTCAGAACGTTCAGAACGGTGATTTGGGAGTAAAGCAAATGACTGAGAAAATAAAAAGACAGTGGCGCAGGATCAGTACGGCTGGGCGGATAATGATTGTCGCGCTTCTCGCGCTCATCGGAGCACTGCGGCTTCTTGCGGTCGACGCCGATAATGACGGAATGGACGATGCCTACGAGCTGTTCTTCGGTCTGGATGTCAACAGTAATGATGCCACCCTCGATCACGATGATGACACGCTCAGCAATTCCGAGGAATCACTGCTTTGGGCCGATCCGTATGCGGGCGACACGGACCGCGACGGATGGACGGATGGAGTGGACTCCAACACCGTAAGCCGCGCCTATATCAACTGGGGTGATCCGTTCTTTACCGACGGAGACGTGTATGAATACGCCGCGCCCGGCTGGTGGCTGAATGCCGAGAAGGCTGGCGGGGAGTGGGTCACGAACGCGCCGGGCAGCTGGCATGTGGACGGATCGGAGACAAACAGCGCCAGACTGCTGATAGACATAGACAGTGCCATCCTCGGGTATGATGCCGTCATGAGGCTCTCCATCTACGATCATACCAATGCCGCGCTCTATGTTGATCTCATGGACAGCGATGCGGTCGTGCTCGCGACCAATCTCGTTGGAAACCTCTGCCCCGGAACCGATGCGGCAGCGACCGTGTTTGTCGACGTGCCGGTCGCCACCTATACCAATACCGCCACCATCATCATTCGCCGGGATTCGGGCGAAGTCACAGTCTACGAGACCCTGCTGTATGTTGACCAGGACGCTGACGGACTTGACCTTGAACAGGAGAACCAGCTTGGCATCTCGGACTTGGATTCCGACACCGATGGCGACGGGCTTACCGATTACGACGAAGTCTTCATCTACGGCACAAATCCGGCTCTCGCCGACACGGATGGAGATGGGCTTACCGACGGAGCCGAGATCAATACCCACCAGACAGACCCCGGCAACGCTGATAGCGATGGCGACGGGCTGTCAGACGCGTCTGAGGTGAATACCCATGGCACGGATCCCAATAACCCCGACAGCGATAGCGACATGATGGGGGATGGCTGGGAAGTCGCGCACGGCTTCAACCCTTTGACGGGTGGCGCTCTTACCGGCTTCTGGGAGCTGGATGAGTTGAACGGCGAAATTGCTGCAGACAGCTCCAGCAACGGCAACGACGGCACGATCACGGGCGCCATCCATGTGGCTGGAATCATCGTTAACGCGCTTCAGTTCGACGGTGTGGATGACATGGTTACGGTCGCCAATTCCCCTGACTACAAACCCGCGGCCCTCACGGTAAGCTGCTTTGCCCGGTTTGATGCGCTTTTCGGAAATTCCACGAGCGGCAGCGCAGAAGACGGCGCAATGGTCCTGGTTGCCCAGGCCAACGCCGCCGGCGGCTATGGGTATGCGCTTTACAAGACGGCGCGTAATTCGTTTGCCTTTGAGCTGGCAAATTCAGCGGCCACAAATTCGGTTCTGGTTGAAACCAGTGATGCCCTGGCGACAACGGGCGAATGGTACAGGGTTATCGGGACGTATGACGGTACAAACGCCTGCCTGTATATTGATGGGGAACTGGCGGCATCGGCCCCCTACGGGACGGCCGCTGAATATGATTCCTCGACAGGACTGGTATTTGGAAACAATCCCGCTGGTATGGATAGCAGTTTTCTGGCAGGAAGGCTCGACAGCGTCAGAGTGCTCTCCGGCGCCATGGCGGCCGCGGATGTCTCCGAACCCTACGCAGACCCGGACGGTGATGGCCTCAGCAATGTCGAGGAGTCCCAGTATGCGACAAATCCGCACAGTGTGGACGGCGACGGCGATGGTCTCAGCGATTACAATGAAATCAACACCTATGGCACGGATCCGATGGACAGCGACACAGACAATGACGGTATGCCTGACGGATGGGAAGTTGCAAACGGACTTGATCCGCTGTCTGCGGTAGACGCCTCGCAGGACCCTGACGGTGATGGCCTGACCAACCTGCAGGAATACCAGCTTGGCACAGACCCCAACAACCCCGATACAGATGGTGACGGCATGGCGGATGGCTGGGAGCTAACCAACGGTCTCAATCCGTTGTCTTCGGTGGATGCAACGCAGGACATCGATGGTGACGGCCTGTCAAATCTCGGCGAATATCTGGCAGGGACGGATATTGATGACGTAGACACAGACAATGACGGAATGAATGACTTCATTGAAGTCGCCCAGGCACACAGCAACCCGCTTGTGGCCGATTTTGATGGCACGGTTACGGATATCTCTTCCGTAAGCGGGTCGGCCGCCACGGGCTGGCTGGGTAGCTGGACCGTGGAAGGTGACCATATTTACGCCAGGGAACGCAGCGGATATGTTGACTACTCTGTCTCCATCCCCAGTAACGGCATATATGCGCTTGCGGTCAATGTGTCCCAGCACAACGCGCTCACCTCGCAGTCGGAATTCGACATGACTCTCTACGTGGACGGCGTTTACTCCGGGCGCCAGGCCGTGAATGCGCCTTATGGCTCCAGCGGTGAAGCCGTCTATTTCCTTCCGGCGCTGGATGCAGGAGCGCATACCGTAAGAATCAGGTGGAATAACCTTGAGGCCAACACGTTCCTGCAAATCAACAGCCTGACGCTGCGCACTTACGGTGGCAGCGACACCAACAGCAACGGCATCGCCGACTGGATGGAAAACAGGCAGGCGGATGTCTCGACCATCTCGACTCCTCCCGCCACCAGCATCGTCTCCCCGGTATGCATCGAGGGCGAAAGCGTGTACCAGGACATGTTGTCAGTGACGGCCGACTACATTCCCGAAGGCCAGACACAGCAGGTCATAACCGTGATGCACGGCATTCGTAATGGCTGGTACGCCAATGTGCAGCTCTCCCCAACCAACGCCACGTCGGTTCAAGTGGCAGACCAGAACGGTGCCATCAGCCACTCCAACTCTGTAAGCTGGTCAGCGCTTAACATCGTTGACAACATATACAGCAACGGTCTCAAGCTCAGGGATGACAGCAGCGTGCTGCTCGTGGCATATCCGGAAGGCGAGACCAACGGAACGATGACTCTCGAAGTCCTCGAGGGAACGCAAGTTCTTACCAATGCTGTCATCGGCGTGGGCGGTCATTTCGAATATCTGTTTGATACAGCGGGCAGCTATGCGATATCGGGCACGTATTCCAACGGGTTGACCGTGACCAACCAGGTTCTTGCCGTGGACGTTGTTTCGGCTTCCTTCCCGCTGGATGAGATTGTCTGCGTGGCCAGCGCGACGCGCGAAATCAGTTGCCCGTCGATCCCGACCAATAATGTTGTCATTGAGTATGATCCATCTCTTGAAATCACGGCGTCCTATCCGCTGACGGGAGGCACGGACTTCAGCATCCTCAACAGGTACGATGTGCCTCTCTATATGTTGGCGCGTCTTGGCGAGGGCGGCCCGATACTGGACAATGCCAAGGTTAGCACGGTTTATGGCGACCGTGGCGACTACTGGCGTGTTGTCGAGAATTATCCCGACGGCAGCCGCCTGGTGATGGTGAGCCTGCAACTCGGGAATGTACCACCCGATCTTCAGGTCAATCTCCATATCTTTGTTGGCGGGGCCACATTCGACGATGGCACGATCGACAGGACCCTGACGGCAGCCGACTTTAATGAGCTCGGAGTGGCAACATACTTCATAATCCAGGCTCCTGACACCCGGACTTCCGTATGCCACTATACGTCCTTCTATCAGGGGGCCGAGCGCATAGATTAGGCAGGAAATAGTGGTCATTATGAATTATTCTCGAACATTCTGCTGGCAATTGCGCGTGCGGCACCGGCAGGGCATCCTGCTGGCAGGCTTGCTCATGGGCGTTTCTGCCTTTGCGGTCCAAACTGCCGCAACAGATCCCCTCTCTCTTGCCACGGATGACGGCGAGGCCGGTTTTAACGCCCGTCAGAAGGCCGTCGGCATGCTTGGCAAAAACCTGGACGCTGACTCTGTTGCTGCTCTCTATGCGTTTATGGACGCAAAGCAGAATTCCGGTCTTTCGCGCGAGGAACTCCTGGCGCTCAAAGATTCTGTCTGTACGAAGCTCGATCACCAGGCGGTCTATCCAAAAGACCTTCCCGACAGGCTTATGGCGATGTACGCCGATAAGACCCATGACGAGGGCTGGCGCGACTACTGCATCCAGCATCTGAACGTCGGCTTCAAGAAAGCATCGGCGGATCAGCGTGCCTCGGCGGCCAAGGTGTTTTGGACAGCCACGGGGGAGCAGGGCGGCACGATTCCCGGCACGGCCCTTATCGCCCTCAAGGACAATATGGCCGATCCGGATATAGACCGCGGCGCTGTCGCCGCCAAAGCCCTGGAGATCGTCTTGAGCAAGACAAGCGGCGAGGCCGCCAAAACGACAGCCCTCCAGATTTGCGCGCAGCTTGGCGAAAATAAATGCCTGCCTGTTGCCCGCGAGCTGGCGGCATCGACGAAGGCCAGGACGTTAAAGCTCTCCGCGATAGCCGCGATTGGATCGCTTGGCAATGAGGAAGACAAGGCCCTGCTTGAGAAATGCGCATCAAGCTCGGACAGGCTTACGCAGGTGGCGGCGAGGTCCGCGCTTGAAAAGTTGACCGTAGGCGCAAAGGAAACGAAACCGCTGTAACTGGAAGAAAGAAGATATGCAGTGCTGCAGAAGCAGCGACTGATGTGAGGAGAATCATGAAGAAGATTGTAATGGTGTTGTTTGTGTGCTTGTTCAGTTTCTGCGGGCTTTTGCAGTCGATGGCGGAGCGAGTTCTAGGCGAATGGGTGGTGATATCCGAGGCGAACAACATTATTGTAAGGCAGTGTCAAGAAAAGGCACCTATTACATGCTGCGAAAAGGGAGCAACAGATACCATCGCTTCTGGTACGCCGTTAGTGAACTGCGCCTGGATAACCATTAGCACAGGAGCAATGCGCCCAGGGACATCAATCGGTCCAGGATTCTTTAAGGTCCAGGTAGAAGAACCATCACCAGGCACGGTAACTCCATCCGCATTGAGGTATGTTTTGGGGTACAGTATATATAGGCGTTCTAATGAAAAGACGTCAGCAGGGCTGCCGAAGTATGTGACTGCTCTGGATGACAGTGGTCTGTCTATCGCGTTCCGGTTTGACGATAATGAGTCGGTTGGTGTCACCTATGTTGGAGATCAGTCGAAGTTTAATCACAGAATGGTAATGGTGG